>Ga0114969_10000328_pt1 | contig 40255 bp, 34 predicted proteins | sample M_130807_MF_Meta_FD_87316 | JGI IMG/M metagenome (GOLD analysis project Ga0114969, IMG submission 87316) | Freshwater microbial communities from Lake Montjoie, Canada to study carbon cycling - M_130807_MF_MetaG | ecosystem: Environmental > Aquatic > Freshwater > Lake | place: Lake Montjoie...
GTAACCGGCAGTGGAGTAGTTCCCGTTGCGCATGGTGCAACACCGCAGCCAGTACCTGAACCAAAAGTCGTAGCAGAACCACCTAACGAAACAATACCGCCAGTTTTCATTCCGCCCGAGCCAGATATTCCAGAACTATTTAACCCAGTGTAGTTACCGCTTAGTCCAATGTTTCCGTTTGCAGTGATAGCTGTTCCATTGTTCACAAGGTCACCACTTACGCTCAAACCGCTGCCAGCTGAAATATTCACTGCTGAAGCAGCGTCTAATATAAGTGTTCCTGTTACCGAAAATACAGAAGTATTACTGATGAATAAACTCGCGCCTGCTCCCAAAGGGATGCTGCCAACCGAAAAGGCGTCAGTTTCAATGTGAACCGCGTCAACTGTAAAGTCTGGTGTGCATGCACAAGAAGCCCCTCCTGAAGTCAATGACCAATGGGTTGAAGTTGCAACGTCGGCATCTGCAACAATTGAATATACCGTTTTTGGAGCTGCCAAAAGAGCGCTGCTACCCATAAACATTGCGAAAACGAGTGTTGCAGTCTTAATGGATGCAGTAATATTTGTTTTCATAGTTGTAAATTGAGCAGCAAATTTAATACATATATTTAGGTACGCAAATAATCAATCATATTTTTGTTGATATAGAGTGTGTTGCGCCAAACTTTTGCTTAAAAGTGTGACGGAAACGTAAAATGAATACCTGACTAGTGAAGTGATGTTATTAGTCTCTTTTTTCGATGACTAATTTTTGATAGCTGCTGTTTCCATCACAAGAAGTGGAAAGCACGTACAGACCAGCAGACAAGTTGGAAGTGTCTATGTTGGATGTGCTGATTTGTGTTCCAAGCGCATATGAAGAATGAAATACTTCCTTTCCAGAGAGTTCTGAAATGCTAACGTTAACAAAGCTGTTTTTTGGGCTATTGGCAAACGAAAGAAGCAGATTGTTTGAAGCTGGGTTTGGAGATAGTGCCACGCTGAAAAAAGCGTTTTCTAAGGAGGAAGCATTTATTTCCACTGTTTTTGAGTAAGTGATTGTTCCATCAAAATCAACTTGCTTTAATCGGTAATATGAACGTGAAGCGCTTGTGTGGTGATCTGTGCTCGAATAATCTATGGAGTGATTACTGCTGCCAGCACCCAATATTTGATCAATTACTTCGAAATTTGTGGCATCTGTACTTTTTTCAACCGCGAAAAAATCGTTGTTGATTTCCGATCCAGTAGTCCAAGATAAAAGGATACTTCCGTCCACTTTTTTTGCTTCAAAGCGAACCAATGTAATTGGCAATTGGGCTGCGTTTGACGCTGTGCAAGGTCCAACAGGGCAGCTAGTGGTCGCGCCAAATACGGTGCCCCCTCCTGATAATGTTGCAGTGCCCCCTGTTGCTAAAGAGCCACTTCCAGTCAGTGTAGATCCATTGCCGCCCGAAAAAGAGTTGGTGGCAGTGATTGCGCCGTTCACAGTAATTTGATTGCTATTGTTTTTGTTCACAATGTCGGTAGCATTCAAGGTGCTACCTGTCGCAACATTAACTACAGCGCCATTGTAGAAGGTTAGTGTTCCAGATACGTTAAATGTTGCATTAGAGCCAATATTGAGTGTTCCTTGACTCTGAACATTAAGATTACCTGATACAGAAGTGTTGTGGTTGATGTTCACTACATCTTTTGTAAAGTCAGGTGTGCAGGTGCACGATGCTCCACCAAGGCTTGTTGCCCAAGCCGTACCGTCTGTAACCGAACCATTGGTCACCCTTGAGTACACTGTTTTCGAACCTGCTGCATAAGTTAAGCCGGAGAAGTTAAGTACAAAAAGCAAAAAGAAAATTGCTTTTTTACTCAATGATTTCAATGTTGAATTTTTCTTCATAGTATCTGTGCAGTTGCAAAAAAATAGATTTAAGTTTCTTACGTGTCAAGTTTTCAACAGGTTTTTATCTAGTGTGAACAACTTGCTGTACGACTAATCCCGTATTTCTTCGGAAAGCATTGATTTTGTTGGTGTTTTACTTGTTTTGCTTGTTCTTTATCAACAGGTCGACGTTACTAAGTTCCAATTTTTACGGAGGTCATTGTCAGTGATCCAGCCATTGCTTTGTCGTTAAAAAATGAAATTTCTTCGCTCTCGTCCTGCAGCGCTAAAGTGTAAAGCAGCGGGTAGTAGTGGTCGGGTGTAGGGATGGCTAGGAGGGCAGCTTTGCTTAAACTTTGATAGTTGATTAAGCTTGCGTGGTCCTTGCTGCTGATGTGTTTTTTTAAAATTTCATTCATGTCCAAAGCCCAATCAAAGCCAAAGCCCTTCGGGTCGTTGATGCGCGCGAAGTCGACCATTCCCAAATTGTGCACCATATTGCCGCTGCCAATAATCAATACGCCTTTGTTGCGCAAAGCAGCAAGTTCTTTTGCCAAGTTGTAATGGTATTGCGGTGGTCTCGCGTAGTCAATGCTCAGCTGCAGCAAGGGAATTTTGGCGTCGGGATACATTTGTTTCACAACACTCCACGTGCCATGGTCAAGTCCCCAGTCGTGGTCAAGTCCTACTGGCGTGCTGTGGACGAGTTTTTTTGTTTCTTCTGCCAGCAGTGGGTTTCCGGGCGCTGGATAGTGAACATCGAAGAGTGCTTGCGGAAAACCACCAAAGTCGTGAATGGTTTCAGGGAAGTCCATTGCGGTGACAAAGGTGCCTTTGGTGAGCCAATGCGCCGAAATACAAAGTACAGCGCTTGGCTGCGGGATCTCTTGTGCAATTTGTTTCCAGCGTCTGGAGAATTCATTGTCTTCGATAGCATTCATCGGAGAGCCGTGACCCACAAAAAGCACTGGCATTTTTTTTGTGCCAGGGAGTGCAGAAAGACTGTTTGAAAGTGCTTTTAAATTCATTAAACTTGCAGCTAAAGGCAAAAGAGCAATGGATTTAATAAAATCTTTGCGCTGCATTTTATTTTACAACAGCGCCATTCATGGTCACTACGTATTGCAAAATAAGGTTTTGTGTATTTGCGTTGATTTTCGCTTTTTTCGCCATAGGTGGCACTTCTTTGCGCCACTTGGCTTCATTGAATTTGGCGGGACTAAACAATCCGTGGCATTTCCCACAATTGCTTTCGTAGGCGAGTTTGCCTTCGTTTAACGCATTCAAAGTTAATGCGGGAAAAAGTTTGCTTCCTCTTTCTACGTCTGACTCTGCAGGGTTGGCCGTCATTTTAACTGCTGCCGTGCAAGCAGTTAAAAACGCGATGGCCGAAATGATCAATATTTTTTTCATTGAAGTAGGGTTTCAACAAATGAAGCAATAATAATTGTATAGACAAGCAAATTAAGGTTTATTAATGCGCTCACTAAACAAAAATCGCGCTTTATTAGGCGTTCGACTTGCTGGCGTTTCTAAATACAAATGAGCCGTAAATATGTCTTTTTGCGAATCTACCTGGAGAGTCAGCATTGACCATTTTCACGTATGTGTTTTTAGGCACATCAAAATATTCGTAAACACTGCCGTCGGTAAAAGTCACCTTTAGCGTTTGCGCTTGGTACTCAAAGTCTTTAATCACCGAAGTGCTCAAAGTAGTATTGTACTCCGCTGCGTTTTGCGCGTGGGTTTCTTTGTTGATGCTTACTAAAAAGTGGTAGGCTTCAATGATGCCCTTGCTTTTAAGCTCGGCTTGTGCTTTTCCGGCTTCGTCCTGAAATTTATCAGGATGAAATTCCTTCATAAAATTACGGTAGATGCTTTTTAGCTCCGCTAAATCAGCAGTTGGACCTACACCTAATAGTTTTCGAGAGTCGTTGATCTTTTTCATAAGGGCGCAAAGATACATTTTAAATTGAGGACTCGAATACTTCAGAGAATTTGTAGTTTTGAAAAAATATAAAATCTGAATATGCGCATACATTATTTTCAACACGTTTCTTTTGAAGGCCTTGGTTCTATTGAAGATTGGGCCAAAGAGCAAGGACACTCAATAAAGGCTACAAAATTTTTCGAGAAATTTGCGCTTCCCGAATTGGCCTCTTTTGACTTATTGGTAGTGCTGGGTGGCCCCATGGGTGTTGCCGATGTTGCTTTACATCCTTGGCTAGCAGAAGAAAAGGCATTGATCAAATCGGCTATTGAGGCCGATAAATTGGTGTTGGGCATATGCTTGGGAGCACAATTGATTGCTGAGTGCTTGGGCGCGAAAGTGTACGCCAATCCGCAAAAAGAGATAGGCTGGTTTCCTATTGAAAAGACGGGGCATTTCTTTTTTAAATCACTGCCAGCAGCATTTGATGCCTTTCATTGGCACGGTGACACCTTTGATATTCCTCGTCAGGCGGTGCATTTAGCTTCGTCAGCAGCGTGCCGCAACCAAGCGTTTTTATACAAGAAAAGAGTGTTGGCGCTACAGTTTCACTTGGAAATAAAGGCTGGTGGAATACAATCCTTAATCGAAAATGCAAAAGCAGAATTGCAAAAAGCCGATTTTGTGCAAGACGAAGTTGCTTTGTTGGAGGGCGCTAAACAGTGTGATGCAAATAATAACGCCTTGGGTAAATTGCTGAATTGGCTAGGGAAATGATTTCATTGACCGAAAGGCATCTTTTTTTCAATTGCTGTGATCTCGTGATCCGCCTTGAATTGTTTTTTTGCACTCCCTGAGTTATAAATTTGTGCTGTTTGTTTAAAACCAACAAGAAATTCGCGATAAAATATATTTAAAGAAATTGAGCTGGTGATGCTCATTGGCGGATCTTAAAAAATGTTTAAAGGAGCGTTTTAAAGTAGCCTTCTCTTTAATTGCTATTTTAGGAAATGAATTCAATTTCGTTGGATAAAAATCTACGTTAAATCTGTTTTCCAATTTGAAGTACGACCCACTATTGTCGAAGCCAATGTTTTTAATAAAACTATGCTTTGGATAAAGAGTCAGGCCGTCATTTACAAATAGAGAATTGAACAATTCAGCCTCAATTATGGTGGATAGTTCGTGATTGTTGTACAATTGATCTTTGACTACCTCCCCCGTCCATCTGTTCGCCCATGTTCCCCAACCCCAGGCGGAGCATATGTTGAGGAAGAATGTTTCGTGAACATTTGATTTCTTCATGTCGAATGAATACCCAGAAATAAATTTGATCTCCTCGTTTTCTTGGTAAATATTTAGCGCGGTATTCATATAGAGTAAAAAGTTATTGCCAAGAACAGTGTCGTCTTGAATAACAATAATTTTTTGGTGTTTTTTGATGATTTCTTGTACTCCATAACGTTGGGATTTTTCTGCTCCAACATTTTTTCCGCGCAAATTAATTGCACTGTTCTACACCAATTTTTGCTCCTAATGATTTTCCTTACGGCGTTTATTTTGTTCATTTCATCATGGTCTTCCATGTCTTTCGGTCCGTCGGAAAATACAATAAGATCTGACTTATAGGAAAGAAAGTTTTGTTCTAGACTTTCTAAAACTCTTTCGGTATGGTAGGGCCTGTTGTAAACAAATAATATGATGGGTGCTGTGGTCATTTCGAGAAAATTTTGTTCGTTGCTTCCTGTGAGTTTGTGAATACAGTCTTAAGCAGACATGTTTCAGCGTGAAGTGATCAAGTGGGGGCATTGTCCACTTTGGCTTTAGTTCATTATTGAAACCTCAGTAAATGTGAAAAGCCAAGTTTGGTAAGAGAAACAACACATCAATTGCTGACCGCCATTTGTTGCAAAAAAGAAAGTGAATTTTGCAAAATTAATGTTGGCAAGAACATAATAAAATGACCTGTAAACAATTAATGTGGGAACCCGTAGGAATTTTGTTGCAAATACCCAGTAGTCAAATCTAAATCAGAAGGCAGCAGTGCTGAATCGGTATATCGGAAGTTTTTGTGATAGCACAATATGCGATTGTGCGATTGGGTGTAATTTTACTAAAAAAACGAGGAAAATTTATGTGATGAAAAAAGCGAACAAAGTGAAAGTTGTCTTTGGCAATGAGGTTGTTGTTATGAAGGTATTTTACTGCATAAAGCATTTTTTTTTGATTGGCCTTCTGATGTATCTCCGAATTTTGTTTTGCTGCAACATGTAAAACAGCACTAAAAAGTAGGTTCAATGCGATAGCTGCTGTCGCCAGAAATACAAATACAGTACTAATAATTTTAAATAATTTTTTCACAGCAAGAGCATAGACAAGCGTTAAAAGTACAATATTTTTTAATAGTCAGAGCAAGAGTAGATTCTTTGGACCAAGGATTAGTTGATAGTGATGCACAGAAATTTGTGTGATGATACATTCAGGGCATTGGCATTGCGCAATGAAGTTAATTAGTTCATTTTGATCTAGATGGCTTTAAATAGTATCATTCCGCTGCATCACAGAAACGGCCGATCGTCCATTTTTTAATTCACCTGCCATGTATTCCATCGCTGGAGTGACGTGGGCAAAAAAGCTTTTGTAGCCTTCGCACAAATAGTTCAATCCGTACTCGCCATCATCGGTATATAGAAATCTTTTCTTTGGACACTCACCCCAGCACTTGTCTAAAAACGGGCATTTTAAACAAGCTTGCGGCAATGAGTTGTATTTGTCTTGGCCAAACAACTGTTGTTGCGGGGAGTTCATTAAATCGCCTAAATTCATTTCTTTGATATTGCCCAATTTGTGTTCTTCAAAAACAAAATGGTCGCAAGAAAAAACATCACCATTGTGTTCAATCACACCGGCTTGACCGCAGGTTGCACTGAACATGCAAATGCCTGGGTCGGCGCCAATCCAATTTGCCAACGTGGTGTCAAAGAGTTGTATAAAATAAGATCCCACATCATTTTTAACCCATTCGTCAAAAATTGCATTTAAGAAAGCGCCGTATTTTTTTGGCGGAACACTATAGTCTGTGACGTAAGCAGCAGCGCTATATTGGTTCGACACAAAGCGAATTCCTTTGTCTTGATCCGCTTCGGAAACACGCTCTACTGCAGGTAAAAATTGCATGTATGAACTGCCAATGGATTTTAAAAAACGATAGACTTCCAGTGGAAAGTCAGCATTGTAATCGTTCACCACAGTGAGTGTATTGAATTCTACTTTGTGTTTTTGCAAGAGTTGAATCGCTGCCAAAACTTTATCGAACGTTGGACCATTGTTGTTGGTGTAGCGGTAATGGTCGTGCATTTCTTTTGGTCCGTCAATCGACAAGCCAATTAAAAAATTGTTGTCGTGAAAAAAGGCACACCACTCGTCGTCAAGTAAAATGCCATTGGTTTGAAAAGCATTTTCTATCGTTTTTCCATTGGCATATTTTTGCTGCAAGCGCAGTGCTGTTTTGAAATAGTCGAGACCAAGTAAAGTAGGCTCTCCACCTTGCCAAACAAATTGCGCGGTAGGGGTGGGTTGTGACTGTATATATTGTTTAATATAGTCTTCCAGCACTTCCTCGGTCATTTTCAAACTTTTACTTTCAGGAAAAAGATTTTGTTTTTCAAGGTAAAAACAATAGGTGCATTTTAAGTTGCATGCGGCGCCAATCGGTTTAGTAATCAAACTAAATGGCTTGTGTACGAAGTCGGCAAAAAAAGTGTCCTTGTTTGTTTTCAATGCACGTATGTTTTTGGAATCAATTTTAATTTCAAAATAGAATCCGCTTTAGCATCACTGTCTTTGTATTTGAACATTATTTTTTTCAAGCGCATATGCATTTCTTCACGAACAGTTTTATACGCTGGATCGTTGTAAACGTTGTGTAATTCTTGCGGATCTTTTTCTCTATCGAACAATTCCCATTCGTCGATGTCGTAGTAAAAGTGAATGAGTTTATAGCGTTGGGTGCTAATGCCGTAGTGTCGCTTTACACTGTGGTAGCCCGGATATTCGTAGTAGTGATAATAGTGCTCATCGCGCCAATCTGCAGGGGTGGTGCCTTTCAGTATGGGCAACATGCTTGCGCCTTGCATATCGGCTGGAATTTTAGCGCCAGCGATGTCTAAAAAGGTTTCTGCAAAATCAATGTTTGACACCATGTCTTTGTTCACTGATCCGGCTTTGATGTTGTTGGGCCATTCAATTAATAGTGGCGTTCGGTAGGATTCTTCAAACATAAAGCGCTTGTCGAACCAGCCGTGTTCGCCCAAATAAAATCCTTGGTCAGAGGTATACACCACAATGGTGTTTTGATCGAGTCCCTTGTCTTTTAAATACTGGCGAATTTCTCCTACACTTTTATCAACGCCTGCCACGCAGGAGAGATAGTCGTGCAGGTAGCGCTGGTATTTCCATTGCGTAAGTGCTTTTCCTTTCAAATTCGATTTTTTGAATTTTGCGATAATGGGGTCGTACACCGCATTCCACGCGGCCAATTCTTTTGGGTTCATTCGGGTGTGAATGTCGTGCCACATTTTTAAATCTTCTTCTAGCGACATAGAGTTGGCAATGGTCATGGCCTGTTCGTGTTCGGCTTTTCCGCGTCCGCTGTAATCGTCAAAAAGGCCTTCTGGTTCAGGAAATGCGGTGTTTGCGTACTGCGTTAATTCATTTGGGCCTGGCACCCAATTTCTGTGCGGTGCTTTATGATGCACCATCAGCATGAAGGGCTTGCCTGAATTTTTTGCCTTGGCTAGAAATTCTAAACTCTTTTTGGTGATGAGCTCAGTGACGTAGCCACTGTCTTGGTGTTTGCCTTTTTCGTTGATAAAGTCGGGATGGTAATAAGCCCCTTGCGCCGTGAGAATATCGTAGTATGAAAATCCAGTAGGCTGCGAATCTAAATGCCATTTGCCCACTACTGCGGTTTCGTATCCTTCTTTTTGCAAAAGCTTTGGAAAAGTTTGTTGACTGCCATCAAAGGGCGCCGCTTCATTGGCTACGAAGCCATTCATGTGGCTATACTTCCCGGTTAGAATGCACGCTCTTGATGGACCCGAAATCGAATTGGTCACCAAGCAGCGGTCGAAGCGCATTCCGTTTTTTGCAATCTCATCAATGTTGGGTGTTGGTGCCGATTTTTCCAATATACCGCCATATGCACTAATGGCTTGGTAGGCATGATCGTCACTCATGATGAAAATGATGTTGGGCCGTTTGTGCTCTTGCGGTTTTTCTTTATGACCTTCTGCTGGTGGTTGACACGCTACGCCAATTCCTGCGAGGGCTAAAAGTTTATAGGGAATTTTCATACACTGAATTTTAAAGTTTGACATTTATTTAAATGCTAAACAAATAAAGCGAAGATCTTGTGGGGGCAGTGTTCAATTTCAAAACGCCGCTGTGCAAAAGGCACAAAACATTGACAATCAAGATTTTATTTTTTCAATGTATTGACTCGCTGTCATTCCTTCTAAGTCTTTGAACACGCGATTGAAGGTGGAAATATTACCAAAACCAACAATGGTTGCCACTTCATTGATGTTGAGTTTCGATTCTTTAAACAGTCGTTTGGCCTCGTTGATTTTGATTTGATGGATGTATTCTTTGTAGCCCATCTGGTATTCTGTTCTGATCAACATCGATATGCGGTTCTCTGTAATGCCCAAGGCCTTTCGAATTGTTTTAAGGGTAAGATCAGGGTTTTCGTAGTGTTTAACGATATATGCTGTGATTTGCGCAATGTCGTCTTTTTTTAATTTGTCTTCATCTACCTCTTTAAACTCCATCGCTTTGTATTCCACCACTACTTTTTTCTCGCGGCGCAATTTGTGTCGAAAGAAAATCAAGAAATTGTATACGAACACAAAAAGCACCAGCGCTGTCACAAGCCAAGTGTTGTTTCTCCAACTTAAAATGGAGCTCACACAAATGGTGTCGGGAGAGCCTCTTTCTTGTAAAATATTGTTTTCAATGCACACCGATGTTACTTTAGAAAAGTCAGATTCGGGCAAGGTGCTTTCCGACAAATGGTTGTTTTTAAACCACCACAATGGTGTGCTGTAGTCGCTGATGCGCAAGTTGTAAAAACTTTTGTCGGGTGTGCAGTCTATGGAATTTCCGTAAATCCTTTGCAAAGTATCGTTGATAGGAACAGAGAAATAGGTTTGTAAACGTTTGTTTTTTTCAACCTTGATGCGCACGGTAAGCACGTCTTTTGTATTAAAGTCGAATGCTGTAGGGCTTGTTATTTTAATGCCCGCAAAGGATAAGGTGCTTTATTGCCCAACACATATGAAAAACAAACTTGTTCTGCATTGACAGCTATTGTGCTTTTGCTATTGCCTATGGTACCGCTGTCGTCGTAAGTGGCAACAATACTGTTTTTCGAAAGCAGTATTTCGCTGCTGTTGAAATCAAAGAAGGGATAGAACCCCAACAGCAATGCCAGTGTGCCAATAAGTGCGGAGGCTATTTTCGTTTTCAAAGCAGTTGTTTGTTGGTAAATCTATCTTTTTTCGCAGAGAATTCACAGAGCTAAAATGATTTCCATTTTTTTTTTGCGTGAAGCCTGTTCTTTGGCCGAAGGTATTTTTGGGTCAATTGAAACGATCACGATTTAAAAAGCTGCGATCGTTTTGAAATCACTGCTAAAGAGGGCTGACCAAACTCAGACAGGGAGTTGTTCTCATACATTTTAAAGTGTTGAATTGTAGTGCGCTGTGTTTTTTGCGCAGGGGTGAATTGCTTTCGAACAGCGGTTTTTTTGTTTCGTGCCTTTCTTTGAACCATCTATAAACACTAAAAATATTTTATGAAAAAAATCTTTACTTTATTAATGATAAGCACTGTTGTAGCGCAAGCACAAACAGTGGGCTACACCAAAACATCTATGTACGATGATTTTGCGCAAGTTGGCTTGTACAGTGATCCAAATCCAATTGATTTAAACCATCCCGATGGTATTTACTGGTGGGGAAAAGTATTGGGTGGCGCTTCTTCCGATCCTTGCATGACAGCTAATGAGTATGTATTAACGCGAACTGGAAATGGTAAGCTTGGAGTGCTGGTGTCGCAAGGCAATCAGTGCTGGCAGCCAATGGGGATTTCTACTAAATTGGATCTCACAAAAAATTCAACTTTCGAAGTATCTATCACGAATACTTCTGCAGCGGCGATCTATTTTAACATTACAATTGTTGACGGCAATAAAAAATCAACGTCGTGCGATGCCAACGGTGTAAATTTCGCCATTTCAAGTTTGGGCGCTGGTGAAACACAGGTGTTGTCGGGAGATTTTGCTGGTGGTATGCGCAAAGTATGGGCGAACGGTTCTTCAACACTTGTTGCCGGTGCTGATGTAGCAACTATAGTTGAAGTTGACATGACGATTGTGAGTGCAAGTCAGCCCGAAAACAACGCGTGGAATCCTATTGCCATCACCAACACAACTGCTACCATCAACTACATTAAGGTGGGTGGCGCAGCAGCTCCTGATGCGGTGAATACTTTGACACAACAAAATATTGCCCTATATCCCAATCCGAGCAATGGTGAAACAGTACAGTTTTCACAGCCATTAACGAATGTGCAAGTGTACAATGCGCTCGGTCAAATTGTGTTTTTTCAAAATAATGCCAGTACAATAAACGTAGGGTCATTGACGCAAGGAATTTATTTTCTTAGTTCAAATGAAGGTATAAGCAAGCTAGTAGTAGAGTAATTTAAACTGATCCCTCGTTTATTTTATCGCGTTCTACCCGTCCTGGGTAGAACGCTTTTTTGTTATATTTACCCAAGTTCAATTCCCCTTTTGCTATGACAAACAGCGCCTTTAGTCTCGCTCTTGCGCAGATCAACGAAGAAAATTCAAAAGACCCCAATGTGGAGGTGCACAATGAAATTGCCTATCCAAAAGAATTGTTGTACGCTGATCGCATGCATCAACGTTTGCTGACTTTTTCGCCTTTGGCATCTGAAGCACTTGTTATTGCTGCACATGCGCAACACATTTGCCGGTGGAAAATGCCACGCGAAACTTATCCCATGAACAGAGTGGGCTATTTGCAATGGCGCCAAGAACTAAAAAAATTTCACGCCAATGTCACTGCAGAAATTCTTGCAAAGCTGGGTTTCGGTGAAGCATTCATACACCGCGTTTCTTTTTTGATTGAAAAAAAAGAACTCAAAAAAGACGCTGAAACACAAGTGCTGGAAGATGTGATTTGTTTGGTTTTTTTAGAATTTTATTTAGAACCTTTTGTGTTGAAACACGACAGCGAAAAACTAAAAAATATTATTCTTAAAACGTGGAATAAAATGTCGGAGCGCGGACACGGGGAGGCCCTGAAATTGCATTATGCGCCTTCAACATTTGCGCTGATAAAAGAAGCTTTGGGTTTGTAAAGTTGTTGCATTTCTTTTTTTTGCGCTAAGCGGTGCTGCTAGCTATTGCAGCGCTTTCTGCTGTCGATCATATTTTTAGCACCGTATTTTTTTGTCTTTTGCCTTATTTATATTTTCGTTGCCGCTATCTTTTTTAGCATACCCTTAAATATATAACTGTGAAAGGGAAGCACCGCATACCAGTAAAGTCGGCCCAGCAAACCGAGGGGCCTGAAAGTGGCGGTTAAAGTGAGTATTTTACCGTCAATGCGCAATTCCAACCACGCTTCACCAGGCAATTTCATTTCGGCGAACAAGAGCAGTCGCTGTTCCTTTTTATCAGCCAGCAGCACCCTCCAAAAATCAAGCGCATCAAAGACATTGATTTCTGTGTCACTTTTTCTGCCTCTGCGCATGCCAACACCGCCTATCAGCTGATCCATAAAACCTCTGATTTCCCAAAGCCATGTTCCATGATACCAGCCAGTTTTTCCGCCCAACGCCCAAATTTTGTGGAGTGAAATATTAGCGTCTTCTACCTTGATGCTGCGAACGTCCTTAAAGCAGCCGTTGCTTGGGACTTCAATAAATTTAGAAAATCCTGTGCTGAACAGATTGCTTGTTTGCGCATCTTTCCAGCTTGAAAGCACTTGATTTTGCTCAATTTTGTCGAAGGCGAGCGCAATTGCCATTTCGTATTTGATGAGTTTTATGTCCAACAGTTTTGCCAAATCATTGGGTTGGCAAATCACTTCATTCTTCATGCTGCTCACTAAATTTTTAGCAAGGGTATAGGAGGTGGCGGTTACAAAGTACAGCCAGTACGATGAAATTTTTGGCGTCATCACAGGCACAATGACGATGCGTCTTTTGAGGCCGCGCACTTTTGCAAACAACAACAACATTTCTTTGTAACTCAGCACATCGGGACCGCCAATATCGTAGCTCTCGTTGTATGTTTCAGAGCGGCCTATTGTGCCAATTAAAAATTCAATCACATTGCGAATGGCGATGGGCTGGCATTTGGTTTTGAGCCAGCGCGGTGTAATCATAAAGGGTAATTTTTCTACCAAATCGCGAATGATTTCAAAGGAGGCGCTGCCCGAGCCTACAATGATTCCGGCTTTTAAGGTAGTAAGCGAAAAACGCGCGTTTGACAAAACACTTTCCACATTTTTGCGCGACGATAAATGCTTCGATAATTCTTCGGCGTTGCTTATTCCGCTTAGGTAAATCACCTGTTTGGCCTTTGTTTTTTCAATGCTGTTTTTGAAATTGGTGGCACATATTTCTTCCATGTTTTCAAAGTCACCGCTTTGCGTTGACATGGAGTGTATGAGGTAATAGGCCACATCAATGTCAGTGGGAATTGGCTGTAAGCTTTCTGCTTTTAAAAAATCAACTTCAATGATTGACAAATTTTCAGCCGAATAGTTCTTGTGGTTAAATCTGTTTTTGTCTCTAACACAACATACCACTTGGTGACCATTCGCCAAGAGAACGGGCAACAACCTTTGCGCAATATATCCGGTAACACCGGTGAGTAGAATTTTCATAGGCTAACACAAGGCGTTTTGCCTTTGAGTTTTACTATGCAAGGTATCTAATATACTTTGGGTGGTTAAAGCCCAATAATTTAATCTTTGGAAAGGGATAGGTTGAATAGCTTAGGCTGAAAAAATTAGCAGCGACTATCTCCAAGTCAGGTTCACGCTTAGTCTCAATTTCAGAGTGGAAAGATCGCTTAGGCAAAAGAAGCCTAAGCGAGGCGGAGGGATGGTCCAACTTGTATCATAGGTCAAAGTTTATTGTCAGCGGACTATGGTCGCTGTGAGTTATCCAGTTTTCATATGTGCCAATTTCTACATTTTTTACTTTGTCATATAGGTCTTCTGATGCAAAGCAATAGTCAATGTGATATGGTTTGTCTTTTTTGCGTTGTAAGAAAAAGGTTGGGTGATCTTCTTTGCCTTGCTCGATGTCAAAGTGCTTATGGTAGACACTATGAATGTTTTTTTTAGCGAGGTTGTTTACAACGTCTGAATGATTTCCTACACGGTCTTTATAGTCCCAAATTTTATTACTATTAAAGTCCCCAATTAAAATCGTAGAGTCACCTAGTAACTCTTTGTAGTAATTTATAGCAAACCATACTTGTCCAATGTAACGCGCTGCACGGTTCTCTTTGTTATTCATAGCCCAAACCGCTAAAAGTGTAAATGTTTGTCCATTACCTGTCACACGAAATGGAAGTATGTAGCGGAAGGTGGGATTAAATGCAGGTAGAAGTTCAAATTTATAATTTGAGTATGAAAATATTCCAATTCCCTTTTTCCCGCCATCGCTATGCCAATAAATGTCATTTGGTAATTGTGTCGTTGAGCTAAATTTTAATTTATCTGGATGCTCACACTCTTGGACAACTAAGATATCTGGTCGCTGAAGCAAAATTGTATCTGCTTTTTTTCGAAATGCACCTTGGCAATTCCAGGTTATTAATTTCATTTTTTTGTCTTACAGATTTTTTGTTGCAATATCGTAATTGGGTGACGCATAAAATTGGTATGGTTTTCTGAATTGGGGTCTTGGTTGGTATAATAATCAAAGTCAAAATAATGGCGTTTGTTGTGTACCCAGATCTCACCTATAATTCCTTTTTCACATTTGTCGACAGGTATTGCTTTGCTGCCGTTCAATTCATTTAGTTGTCCGAAATAGATTGAAAATGAGCTGTGGTCAAATTGAATAGCTAACCAGCAAGCTTTTGCTTTATATTTGTTTTCTGCGGCCACAACTTTGTTGTAAACGTCTTTTCCGAGATTATATCTTGTATTCAGTTTGCCGTTTTTTTGAAATTTATTTCTGGCTTTGACGCTAATAATATATCTAACATCATTTTTTTCGCATAATATATCGGCGAATGTTTCATTCATAGAATCATCATTAAGATTCCTGATTCTATCAAATTTATTGTCAACGAGCGATTTTAAGGCAAATAACTCCCCTAATTCTCCAAGTGATTTTTTTCTTGATGCTTCCTTTTTATTTGCTAATTCGTGTGTCATTCAGTTGTCAATAAGGTGCATTTAATTTTTCTCTGTAAGGTAGATTCATAGCTGCTAAGCGTGGATCAGTAGATCCTATATTCCTCGGCTAATATACCCATTATATCTATCCCCAAATTTTTATTCCCCGCTATATTACTTTATTCAATAACGATTCTCTCCTTTTAGTGATTTGCACTCTCAAAGCACCTGAATCTTTCCCGACCAAAACCCGACCATTTTGCGCATACCCCTACTTTAAATCGCAACAATTCAGTGCGTTGTGCTTTTTGCGCATGCCTGAATTGTTATCAAACAGCCTTTTTTTTGATTCGTGCTTTACTTTGAGACATAACCAATAACTACTACGTTATGAGAAATGGAAAACTAATTTTAATGACACTAATAGCGCTGATAAGCTTTAGCGCTTTATGGAGTCAGACCAATGCAAAATTGGATGTTAAATCGAGTAATGAGCAGGGGCCTGTCGCCAAGCAAATCATCGGCTACTTTCCTTCTTGGCAGATGTACAAGCGCAACAATTTGGTGAATCCTGCCATGTTGGACTACAGCAGATACACCATTTTAAATTACTCTTTCTTTAAAACGGACACCAATGGTAATGTTGGAGGTACCGATGCGTGGGCCGACTCTATGTTGTTGCGCGGCATTCCGGATTGGGGTCGTCCTCAACCTGCTTACTATCCCAACACGAGTTTGATTGACCATGCGCACTTGCACGGTGTTAAAGTGATGGTGTCAATTGGCGGATGGACACTGTCTGACAATTTCTCCCGTATCGCTGAAGATCCCATCAAACGCGCTCATTTTGCACATGAATGCGCCAGAATTTTACAAGAATACCAATTCGATGGTATCGACATCGACTGGGAATATCCCACTTTTGCTGAGCACAGTGGTCGTGCTATCGACCGCGAAACTTACCCGGTTTTTATGAAAGCGATACGCGATTCAATTGACGCGTATGGCAAAACCATCAACACTAAAATGTTGCTGACGGGTGCGTACGGAACAGGTGAAAAGCAAATGGCCGCCATCAAATGGGATGTGATGAAGGAGTTCATGGATTATTTCAACATGATGACCTACGATTCAAACGGTCCGTGGAGCGACGACGCCAACCACAATTCACCTTTGTACAATCCGTCCAAAGGCTACCAAGGCAGTATGGACCAAACCTTCAGAAACATTACTCAAAAGTACCATGTGCCTGCGGCGAAAGTGAATTTAGGAATTGCCCTTTACGGCCGAGCATTGCGAGGTTTCAAGGGTACTGAGCCTGTGGCCTTGTTTAGAAAAGACCACCAACACAAAGTTGACGATGTGATTTTTGCCGAGCACGAAGGTATGCCGCAGTACTACAACATTATGGAAGAAGCAGGCAAACACGGTTATAAAGAATACTGGGACGATGTATCTAAAGTACCGTATTTGATCAGTCAAGAAGAGCAATCTTTCGTGTCCTATGACAATCCGAGATCAGTGAAGTTGAAGGCCGAATATGTAGTGGCTAATAAATGTGCTGGAGTCATCATGTGGGATTCCTATGGCGATTATATGGAAACAAAACCAGGTTCTGGTTTTGTGGCCGGAACGCCCCTCGTTGATCAGTTGGTGAACACCTTTGGTACCGATAAATTGCCGCGCCCACGCATTAAGAAAATATGGTATTAATGGTTTTTCTCAGAGTTGAAATTTAAAAAAACAGACATGACAAAAAACTTTGTATACCCAAGCACCAAGATGGCTTTAAGCACAATTGTGCTTTTCTTCGCTACGTCGGCAATATTTGCCGGCGGAGCTGAGAAGGACTCGCTGTTGCATAAAAAAGACACGCTGCAGCAAAACACGGTGTTGAACCATTATTTCAATTCCTTGGAACTCAATCACGGAAAATCATTGTTTGCAAAAGACCTGGTGGTGTCAGGCGTAATGCGCGCCTTGGTGGTTTACCGCGATATGCAACGGGCGTACACCGACAACATTACTTCGGAAAGAAGCATCGCCTTCTCTGACTATCCAACAGCGAATATTGCTACGGCCGGTGGCGCTGGCTATCCAGTGTTGGAGTTGCATTTGTCGTCGGCGCTTTCTTCTAAGGCAAGTTTCGAAATAGGCTATTCCATTGCACCCACATTTACGGGTGATGTGCAAAATGCCAACAGCCGAACTTTGAGCGCGCGACAAAACATTAATTTCACTGGTAAAGTGCGCAATGGCTTATTTGAAACCACGGTCACTGCTGGTGAAATGTTGTGGTTGAAACTGAGTAAATTCACCATGGGTTTGCCTGAATACAGAGACAACTTTTTCAACCGTTTGCCTTGGGATTGGTACCGCAAAAGTTTTTTGCGCTACGAAGAATATTTTTCGCTATCCACCAATATTGGCAATCAGGGCTTTGGTGGCACTGCGCTAAATGGGGTGATTTTAGAAAGTCGTTATCTGCCTTTGCAAACCGGAATTAAAGCCATGTTTGGCCGCACCGCAACAAGCGTTGCACTGGCACAAGGCATCAATTACTTTCCTTCTTATACCACTGCAATTCGCCTCGACAAAGTGATTTTTGAAAAAGCTGCTGCAGGAACAATTGGGTTGAATTTTTACACCAAAAGAGCACAAGTGAGCTATGAAGATAAGCGTGCCGACAACAATACCGTGGCTACTTTCGACTTCAACTTGAGAATACAAAAAGTTTTATTTTCCGGTGAATTCGGTGTGGGTAAACTCGACAATCCGGCGAACAACGCACTGGGTTCAGGCTACTTTGTGAAAGCAGAATTCGACAAGACAGTGGTTAAACTCCCCTTCTCTGTGGAGTACTATAACATCGGCAAAGGATTGGCGAGTTTAGATGGTTCAATACTTAACTCCAACGCTTCACTAACGCAAGGCGGATACGCCACCGATAAGGTGTACGACATGTACTACATGCCTAACATTGCGCAAGAAGTGGGCATGGTAGCTAACAACCGTCAGGGAGTGAATTTCAGAGCAGAAGGGGGCATTGGCAAATACGTTCGCGTTCAGTTTGGTTATGCCTTCAGTGGGGAAAAAGAAAATACACACGACAGCATCACCATTCAACACCGGGTGAATGATTTTTCGCGCTCACGCATGCGTCCTTGGTTTCAGGCCGATGGCCCCTACCACCGCGTGAAATCAAATTGGTTCCGCACCTTTGAAACCATTACCATCAACAGCGCAAAAGCAGGCAATTCTTCTGCTTATTTAAAAGGATTTTGTGCAGCTGAGTTATTGGTGAAAGCACAGTTCAAAATTGGCAAACACAAAATGGTGATTTTAAATTTGAACACTTTCAATACGGCGCAAAAAGGATTTTCGCCTTTACCGTCCTTAAACGACAATACTTTTATTTCTGTTTTCTATGAAGACTTAACCGTGGCCTACAGCATTTTTAAAAATTTGGCGGTGGTGGGTGAATTCGGATTTGAAACAGTGAAAGGCGGCACAATGGTGGATCTGTCTCCCGATAAAATTACAGATGCTAACGGGGCTTTGTATGCCGACAAAGACAGAACCATCAATCAATTGGGAACGGCGCTGGCCTTTGGTATTGATTACGACATCAATAAAACAATGGGCATTCACTTGCGCCGTCGCTACATGACACAGCGCGACTCCAACTTCACCAAAGATGTTTTTGTAGGTGATGAAACTACACTTGAATTTAAAATCTTCTTTTAAACATAAAAGTTATGAAAAATAAAAAACTGCTACTTGCAACGCTTGTAATTGTAATTTGTAGCGCAGCGCTTAATGCGCAAAAACCCACTGCCTTTTCTATGAATGGTTTGGGCCGTTCTTTCATCACCAGCAATGCGCTGAGTGGTAATATTATGGCGGGCGATAGCAAAACACACAACGTCGGCGTTGGGGGCTACAACCTATTTGACTTGCAAAACAATTTGTCGGTTGACTCTGCTTTTCAAGCGATGGCGACCTATAGAATTAGAAGTGAATTTGGTGCTTTTTACGGAAGCAACAACTCATTTAAATTCCGACAATTTAAAATCATGGGCAAGTTGAAACATTTCAACTATGAAATTGGCGATGTGCGCATTGAACTCACGCCTTTTACCATGTTCAATTTTGGGGATATGTACCACAAATATGAGGGCGAAATTTTTCAAATGAGACGCAGTATTTCTGAATACGAAAATTTGAATATAGGCAATGGCTGGTTGCTGCAAGGAGCGCATTTGCAATACAAAAAGGAGTTTGAAAACAATGGCCTAGGGGCTTATGGCTTTGTCACGCGAACTACTGCCACCAATGAAATGAGCGTGAGTGACCGCTTGCTTTCTGGCGGTAGATTGGCTGCTCATTTGGGTACTGCATTTAAATTTGGCGCTACGTATGTTGGTCTTACTGACGTTGATATTGCGTCGGCTCAATATTCGTACAAAAATTATGTAGGAACAGGCGATGTTGAATATGTAAAAAATGGAAGCGCATCTGTTTTTAAAACGCGATTCGAAGGGGGTGTTTCCAGTTTCACCAACAAAAAAGTAGTACCCGTGGCATTGGATGATTCGGCAAAAAGTTATGCCGATTATTTTTTGGATTTGACGCTGCAATTGGCTTTTAAAAAATCGGGCTTGAAAGTAGTGGTGAATGTGGTTGACGTTGGTCCGTATTTCAGCAGTCCTACTGCTCAAACACGAAGAGTAGTAGACACTAACAATCCTTCGTTATTCGGATCGGTGAACAATGCCACAGTGCTGCGTTCTCCAATTTTATTCGACAGAATGGCATCGGAACAAATGTACAACAGCAAGATTTCGTATGTGTTGACTCCCTTTTTAAATCAATACAACAATGCGCAGCCTTATGGCAAAGCAACACCGAACAGAATGGGCGCATCAATCGCTTTAGCGTCGGATACCGCGCTTAAAAATGTTGATTTTGAAATCGCTGCCGACTATTTGAAAGAAGTGGTAGGAGAAGGTGTGAATGAGCTTAGAAGTTTTATGGTGATCAAGGGAGGCGTTAAAATTTCACTGGGAAAAATGTTGGGATGGTCGCGTAAATTTGAGGTGTCGGTGGGCGCTCGAATGGAAAAAACAAACAGAGCCGGCAGTGGTAAAATTGATTTGGGAAGCACTGTTGCTGATGCAGGACTTTCTTTCGAGATTGTTAAAAAACTCGACTTGCTTTTTGGCTACAAAATGTTGAATGCGAACGGCAATGAATTTGCTGCAAATCGCAATGCCTTTAACACCGTTACTACGCCACTTGGACTTAGTGTAAATTCAAGTGAAAGCATTGCTTCTGCTGGTTTGCAATTGCGATTTACGGCGCAACAGGCTTTTTCACTGCATTACAATTTGGTGCGCTACACCAATAATTTGGCAAGCGCTGGATCATACAACATTTCACAATTGCTTTTGTCGTACACTGGAACATTTTAAAAAAATAGCGATGTATAAAAAAACAATATTTTCAGTCCTCTCTTTATTGTTGCTGCTTACAGCATGCAAGAGAGAGGAAATGGTAGGCGACAAAGTTTTTGTTGTCAGCAGCAATCCCTTGTTGCCAAATACAAAACTGACGGTGAACAACAGTGCGCCCGACTTTTCTGTGTCGAATAAAAAAACAGGTACAGCGCTATTTTTTGCGGCGGCATTTAGCACTGATGTTTCGTGGAAAATTGTGATCAACGGATCGGCTTCAAGAGCCACTCGCGAAATCAAAGGTGTTGGGAAATCAATAAACCTTAGCAATTCGGCGTGGGAAGGCGATGCAAGCTCTGTGGTGTTTTTTCAAAAAGGCGACAGCTGCACGGCGTCACTGTATGTGCTCGGAATTGATACCGCTATTGCTTCGACCCATCTGGTGATTAAAAAAATGCTGTCGTACAAAAATAGAACGGTTGACAATGTGCGCTATTTATTGGTAGATGATTTTGATGGCAATCACGGCGGTACTGCAGGAATGACGGCAGCGTCAGCCGATGTGCAAGATGCTGCGCTCAGCTATTTTATTGGCAATGAACAGCGCATCAATGGCAGCAATTGTTTTCATATGGAGGGCACCGATGTTAACAACAAGGGCTGGGTGTTCAGCATGAACCATTATGCTTTGGTGGAAATGGTGAGTGCGTATTTAGACTCCAATATTGCGGCTACTTCGGAAGAAAATTTTTACATCAATCTTTATATCCGCGGAACGGGAAAAGTGAATTCAGCCGTTGCTGTGAAATTGTTAGAATACGACTATGCCAAAACACGTGAACAGCTCCGTGATACCATTACCAAGCAGGGTTTTGTTTTTACGCCCAGCGTGGTGAAAACGTGCGACGCTTGGGTGTGCAGCATTCCTGTAAATTGGGAGGGATGGAGGTTGGTGAGTATTCCTTATTCGCGCTTTAAAGCCGACAACAATTTAACAGCCGGCGGCAATGGCAACCGCGTTAAGGAGCCATGGAAAATTACTTCGATGGCGGTTTCGCTGCTCTCAGACCCAGCCTTTGGATCTTCTGTTGCCGTTGATATTGATTTTGTGGTGCTGTCGGAAGGCGGTCCTTTTGTTCCTAAATATTAATCTGATATTTTATGAAAGTCATCTATAGAAATTTAATTGCGCTGCTTGTTTTTTGCTCTTTGCTTTTCGTTTTGGGAGGGTGTAACAAGGTTGAATTTGTTGGAAATTCGCTTTGCGAAAGCGCAGATTTTAAAATTACCAATAATCTTACGCTCAGCTCAAAAACAGTAGATCCCGCTTTGGACAAGCTGAATATTTCTGCCGTTTTTTCGGAGCCTGTTTCTTGGTCGGTCACTGTGGTCGGAGAGCGCTCGCAGGCACAAAAAACCTTTGAGGGAAAGTCGGTTTCGGTAAACATTGATTTTTATGGCAACTCTGAAGACGATCATTTTTTTTCAGCAGAAAAATGCGTCGTGAAATTAACTGTGGGTTGCGCTGCTGCCGAGCACGTGTTGTTTTTTAACTACAGTACAAAACCCTTTTTTAAGAAAGCGAATTTTGGTGTGTTGGTGGGTGATTTCGATGGTCACGGCGCTTTCTCCACAGGGGGAGGGTGGTTCGATGGCGCTAAATTAGACGTGCAATTGTTGAGCAATATTGTTTCTGATCCTTCTCCGCAAGGAGGAAAAGCATTGCTGTATCATGGTGTTGTGAAAGATTCATTGGCTGCGCCCGCAAACAATATTTGGTATTTCGGCGGCTGCAAATCTCCCTTGTTAAGTGTGGTGTCGGCCCTTAGTGCCGCAGGATTTACCAATACCGACAGCTTGTATTTGAATATGTATGTGCGTGGATATGGTGATGAATTTCCGAACTCACAAATGCAATTGACACTCGATGGTCAACCCTATACCAATGACAATGGAAATGTGCCGGAAGCAAAAATTTACGCCCTTAATATTGATTGGGAAGGATGGCGAATGGTGTCGGTAAAATTGTCTGATTTTAAAGGACTGCATAGATTTACCAGTATTGCAGGCATCAACAGCCTGGGCATAGGTTTGGCTGCTGGACCAGTGCAAACTATTAAATCAAAATTTTTGTTGGATTTTATCATCATCACAGCTAACGCTCCGTACAAAGAAGTGCGCTAATTTAATTAACTTGGCATGCTTACTAACGACTTTAATGACTGCCGATGAAAAAGATATTTTTTGTATGTTTTAGCATTTTTATTTTTCACGGATTAGCACCGCTGCACGCTCAGGTAGCTGTTCATTCGATGGCTATAGAATGCAAGATGGCAGTGAAATTGGTCAATGGGAAATTCCAACATGAATACGTTTTGACCAATTTGCAAGCACTTCCGCTAAAGGCCAATTGGACTATTTATTTTCATCAATCTTCTCCCGCCTCCGAAGAAGTCGCTGTTGATGGCTTGCGACTACAAAGAGTAAGTGGCGAATTTTATAAGTTGGAGCCTGCGGTGAACTATGTTCCAATTCCCCCAAACAACACACGTACTTTTTCATTTTTGAGTTGGAACAAAATGTTGAAAGTATCGGATTTACCCGATGGTTTTTACATTGTTTTTAAGGACGATAGTGCTCTTGAATCGACTATCGAATTGCTTTCCAATGTGAGCTATACGCTGCCTGGCGCCCAACTGGAATCGGCGGCGGTGACGAGAGAAAGATATGAGGACAACAGTATTATACACGCTTTACCTGAAGCTGAAATTTGTCCAATTATTCCAACACCTGTTTTTTACAAAAAGAAAAAAGGGACCTACACGATAAATGCAAAAACAAAAATATATTGCAGTGAAACATTGAAAAATGAGGCGCTGTATGTACAAGCGCAAGTGCACAAATTGTTGGGAAAAAATTTGGAAATAGTCATAGGTTTTGGTTCTGGAATTCAATTGGATTTTGAAAAGGTGGGATATCCCGAAGGCTATTCCCTTGGGGTGAACGACAATGGTATTGTCATTGCGGGTTATGATGCGGCTGGCGTGTTCTATGGTATTCAGAGTTTGCGCGCGCTATTGCCCATTGAAAGTTATAGCAAAAATACGGGCTCCATCAAAGTGACTGCCGCTGCGATTACCGATCATCCGCGGTTCAAATACCGAGGCAATCACCTCGATGTTGCCCGCAATTTTCACAGCAAAGAAAGTGTTTTCAAAGTGCTCGATTTGATGGCTTTTTACAAACTCAATAAATTCCAATTTCACTTAACGGATGATGAAGGATGGCGTTTGGAAATTCCGGGTCTTCCTGAATTGACGGAAGTAGGAGCAAAAAGAGGACACCCCCTCAATGAGCACGATATGCTAATGCCGGCCTATGGTTCAGGGCCTTTTGCTGATGCTGCAAAAAGTTGGGGATCGGGGTTTTACACTAAAAATGATTTTGTAGAAATTTTGAAATATGCTGCAGAGCGGCACATTGAAATAATTCCCGAAATCGATTTTCCGGGTCATGCGCGTGCGGCCATTGTGTCGATGAAGTCGCGCTACAAAAAATACCTTGGCGTCGACAGTGCAAAGGCGAAAGAGTATTTGCTCAACGATCTTAACGACCAATCAGAATACCGATCTATTCAATGGTACAACGACAACATTAGCAATGTGTGTCAGGAATCTACCTATCATTTTTTAGAGAAAGTGGTGACGGAATTGTGCGGCATGTATGCTGAAGCAGGCTTGTCGTTAAAAACATTGCACACCGGTGGCGACGAGGTGCCGCGTGCGGTGCCTGGTCGACCTGACTTAGGCGCCTGGGTGAAATCGCCGCTTTGCATTGCTTTTTTGGCGCAGTCAGCGCAGTACAAAGAGCCCCGCGATTTGTTCTATTATTTTATTGATCGCTTCAGCAAAATATTGGCTGCGAAAAATATCGCTACCGCCGGCTGGGAGGAAATTGCACTGAAAAAAGAAGAACACAATGGCAAAAGGGAAGCTGCTTTGAACAAAGATTTCGTGGGGGCTAATTTCACGCCGTACATCTGGAATACCGTGTGGGGATGGGGTGGAGAAGACAGGGGCTACAAGGTGGCCAACTTCGGATACAAAGTCATTTTGAGCAACGTGAACCATCTTTATTTTGATTTGGCTACGGATGATGATCCTATGGAAATTGGAGTAGATTGGGGTGGTCATGTGAACGCGAGAAAGACGTGGGAATTTAGTCCTTTCAACATGTATTACGGCAATCCAAAAGGGCCATCTGGCGAAGAAATTAAGCCGGAGTATTTTGCCAATATGGAGAGATTGACGCAGGCGGGACGTGAAAATATTTTGGGCATTCAGGGACAGTTGTGGAGCGAAAGTGTGAAGGGGCCGGAATTGATCGAGTACATGATGTTTCCAAAAATGATTTCTTTGGCAGAAAGGGCTTGGGCGCAAGATCCCAGCTGGGCACAAATTGGTGAAAATGTTCGGTACAAAACGGCGTCTGACGCGGCGTGGAATGCCTTTGCCAATACATTGGGAACAAGAGATTTGCTGCGCCTGGAATATTTGGCGGCAGATGGTAAAGTAAATTACCGCATGCCTGTGCCGGGCGCAAAAATATCAGGCGATACTTTGTATGCCAATTGTGAATTGCCGGGCTTTGCTATTTTGTATTCTAGCGATAAAATTTCATGGATCAAATACAGCGCGCCTGTTGCTGTCGCAAAAGGGAGTGTTAACTTTTTGAAAACGCTTGACGTTAAAGGAAGAGAAAGCAGAATTGTAGAAGTAAGATAGCATGTAAAATGAAGAAAAAGCTACTATGAAAAATTTGAAATTATTCGTCACACTATTGTTCGTTGCTTTGTCGCTCCCCATTTTTGCGCAACGCCCTGCCTTGCATTTTAAGGGCACGGTAATGCTCCACAACCAGCCCATGGCGGGTGTTCGTGTTTATATTTCTGACGCTGGTGCGATCACTGCCGATGTTGTTACCGACGCTAAGGGCAAATTTGAAGTGCAATCGTTTTACAACAAATTGCTGTCTATCGTTGTTGAAAAAGACGGCTTCGTCACACAAAATATTTTTGTCAACACCCGACTTACGGGCATGGCGCAGGAAGACATGAACATGAAAGTGTCTTTTGATATGTACCAACAATCAAGCGGCACTGTGCTAAAATTTGAGGAGCCCATTGGAAAAATTGCTTACGATTACACTGCCAATAAATTTGCCTACGATGCGGTTTACCAGCAAGAAATTAAAGTGAAGTTGGATGCACTGCACAAAGAGCTGAACGATGCTGCGGGAGAAGCACAACCTACAAAGTAGATAAAATATAAAAAGGCTTTGTGCACCAATGGAGTGTTGCTGCTGCGATTATCCCATCGATAGGGCGGAAGCCTTTATTTGTCGCAAATTAATTTTATCTTCACCTCCGTTCACATTAATTTGGGGGATTAGCTCAGCTGGCTAGAGCGCTTGCATGGCATGCAAGAGGTCATCGGTTCGACTCCGTTATCCTCCACCAACGCGGCATACTTGATATTTAATTCAGGTATGCCTTTTTTATTTCCTTCTATTTCCTGCATTTGGCAAGCGATACGCGCTAACACTGGATTTAAACTTGTAGTTCGACACTGATTTGTCTTTTTATCATACAGCAATCCTTCGGAAGAGATCCAAAACTGTACTCTTTGTTTAGTCACATAATCGGCACAACCCCAATATTCACTGATGTTTTCAGCAGATTCTAAAATCACATTTATACATTCTTCTAAGTTCGACACTTTCCTACCTGATTTCATTAAAACTTTCTCGATTTCGGCTTTTTCTACGTTGAAACGGTCTTTGTATTTCCTGAACATTTCGGCGCTGATTTCTTCTAAAATGAAACGTTCTTCCAAGCGTTCCAGTTTATTGTCAATTTCTGTCAACTGATTTTCATATTTGCTTGTTTCATCTTCCTTCACAGGTATTCTCTCTTCGTATTCTGCAATCATTTCCCGTGCAATACCATCTTTCATCTCCTCATCGTTAATATTAAATCGTTCTAAAGCAAGGCTAAAATTTTTATGCAAGGCATCCGCTCTCTTGTTGTTTTTACAGCCCGGCGTGTTGCACTTATAGTAGTACAAGTTCTTTTTCTTCACTACATAACCACGCATAAACTTAGTGCAATCCTCACAGCGCATAAATCGTTTCAAAGGAAGTTCTTCTCTTTCTTCATTGGTTTTATATCCGTGATGGTTGTTACTCAAAATTCCATTTACTTTAAGGAATATTTCTCTTGACACCAATTTCTCATGATGTCCTTCTACCAACTCTCCTTCCAAAGCGTTATGCGAAAGAAGTCCGCAATAAAAAGGATTCTTGAACATTGCTGAAATAAACTGATGAGATACTTTGAGTCCCATTGAAGCCAATCGCTTTTTAATTTCTTCATTTGATAGTCCTTTTTCTGTTTTCCATAAAAAAGCTTTGCGCAGGAATTTTCCTTTGGCGTTCACTACTATTTTTCGCTTCCCATTTTCTTTAATGGTATCATATCCCGTTGGCGGTTTGTGACACCATTCACCCCGAAGCAGAGCTTCTTTCACTCCGCTCATACATTTTTCCCTGCGGAGCTGATTATCATATTCACTGAAAATGAATTGTATATTTTGCTGAAGGCTGCCACTTGGTGTCGTAGAATCGGTGGGTTGTGTTACCGAAATCACATTTACTCCTTGCGTTTTTAATTGCTCGGTGATGTAAATAGCATTCGCTCCCGACCGTGAAAAACGGTCAACACTGTAAACAACGATATATGAAATTTTCTGCCGACTGCTTTTTACAAAAGCAAGCATATTGTTGAATTCCTTCCGCTCATCGGTCTTTGCACTTTCATACGTTCCACCAAAGCATCCCATGATGGCGAAATTATTTTTCACTGCGTACTGCTCGCAAACTTTCCGCTGGGTAGCAAGACTCATATTGTTATCCGCTTGTTCTTTGGTAGAAACCCTTGTATAAATCACACAGTTGTTGCTGCGTATTTTAGCAGAGGTTTTTCCTTTGGCGAATTGATTGAATAAAATGGTGCTTTTCATGCGGCACAATTTAAATTTTCATTTTGTTCAGGTTCTTTTTTCGGTTTTACCACCGTGTGGTAATAGTCAAAAAAGATGATGGTAAATTGGCGAATGCTCTCTATTATTTCTTTCGCCTGCTCATCGTTGATTCCTTGAAACATTTTCCACGATTTTACCTGATCAACAGTAAGTCGACCAGCTTTTCTTAATTTTTCTATTTTATTCTTCATGTCCATAAAAACGTTGTTTTAAAAGGCTTTGCCAATATAACCGATCATGTTTAAAAGGTCTAATACTTTCAGCTATATCTGCTGCAAAAACCCATCCATTATTAGGATGTAGCGATTTTTGCGCCCCGATTAGTAGATTTTTTATTAAAGTCCGGCAAAGAAGGGAATCAATGGCTCTTTAAATCCTTTGATGACCGATGCCAGTACAGGTGATTTTCCATCAGCTTCCAGCACCTTAATTCCAATATCAAAGAGCGCCTCTATCAATTTTTCATTTCTCGATTTCTGCTGATTTTGTTCTTGCTGAAGCTGTTGGCTTTGTCGTTGTTTTTCTTCTTGTTGCCATTTTATTTTTTCCTTCTCCAGTTCTTCTTTCAGTTTTTTATCGAATCGATTTTTTAAAAAGTCAGTAGAATTTTCTTCTATCACTTCAACATAGGTTGCCGGAACAATTTGTTTAGTCATGATTATTCAGTTTTAGGTTGGTTTTGTTTCAATACTGATTGCGAACTTTCTAAAGCGCTTTTGGTCACCGAAGGATTTTCGGCAACACATTCCAAAAGCGTTACCATGTCTTCCACTTGTTCCTTATTACAATTATCTAAAGCTTGTTTTAAACTTTGCAATAAAGTTTTGTCATGCTCTGAAATAACATACTGCTTTTCTTTTGGTTGATCAGCGGCTGATTCTGCTTCACTAAAACTTGCTTCTCCTCCTGGGGTCTCTTTTTTTCGGAAAGTTGCTTCCGCTTGTTCGTTAGGCTTTTTCTCTATGCCACTTAACGATGGCTTATTTTCTTTCGCACCAAAGATTCCTCCCAACGAAGAAAGTCCCGATAATACCATTGATTCCTCCTTTCCTTTTAAGATGTCTTCTAATATTTTCGGAAACATCTGCTTTAAGGATGACGATTCCTCAGCACTTTCCCATTGTCTTTTCACTTCATGAATTTGCTCTATCAAGCGATCATTTTCTTTGTCGAGATCTTCATATTCTTTTCGACATTGCTGAAGGTCTTTTTCCAATTCGTTGTATTTCTTCTGCAAATCCTCATAGTCCCAATCCCTGCGGTAGTTTTTGAGTTTTTCATCAAAATCAATTTCTCTTGCCGGAGCAGAACTTTCCGTTTTACTTCGTCGGTCTTGCAACCCGGACAACTCTTCTCTAAGCTGTCGAATTTCGCGCAACTCTCTCGATTCTTTCGGCTCTTCTTTTTTGGTATTTAATTCCAAAACATGGCGCGTACTCCGGCGCGATTGACCTTCATAGAAAATCATCGTTACCGTGCGCGTATCTTCAGTGACGAATTCTTCGTAGCCGTCAAATTCTTCAAGACTGTTGGTTCTCCCAACCATCTTGAGATCATCCACACGAATTTCATACTCAATCGGTCTTCCTTTGTTGATGGCGTTTTGCAAATACTGGTACAGCACTTGAACTTTTCCATTGCTGTAGGGACTTTTGTTGATTATCATAGGCTATTGGTTTTTACTGTTTGCTAATTAGGTTTTGGTCAAATGTAAAAGGCGTGTTTGACTCACTTTCCGACTTTGGCACTATTTTGTAATTTTCCGTGCGATTTTCTCGACTATTGTGGGATTCTGCACTTTTCTCAAATAATATTCACAGGCATTTTTTTCAAAGAAAAGCAATCAGTCCCACGCACTTTCCGGATTCTCATGGTTAAATCCATATAAAATCATTTAAATGTTTATATGTGACTTTACGATAGTTTTCTTTGAGCATATTTTAAACAAAGAAAATCAAGGGGTTTGACACACTTTCGCTTTTCTAAACTTTACTGCGCAATAAAGTCGTTTTGCTTGCGATTTCGTGGTTTTCATTACTTGTCTTAAGTTTATTCCAAACAAAGTAAACGCTGGGATTTGAGATGCTTTCCTTATTCGCAGAACATTTTCGCACAAATACTCAACTTTTTACAACTCTTTATTTTCGCAAAGAAATTTCAAAATACTATTAGGAAAACAGCGATTTTTCTATCTGTTCGCCAATTGTTATTTATCTGTTCTCCATTCGTCGCTATTTGTTCGGAGTTTGTTCATCATTTGTAAACTATTCGTTCTTGATAGATTTCTGATAATGATTGAAAGAGTAGGGTTGAAAATTATATCTTTAAAAACAAAAAATTGTATCGTCCTGAAATAAGTTGACAGTGTTTGAGTAACGTCGCATAAACAAAGGTGAAAATATTAATAGACACCAATATCATTATCCAGTTAGAAGACAACAAAGTCATTGACAAGAACTTTGCTGAATTCTATCAATTTGCCATTACTAATAAATGCGAGGTTTATTATCATCCGGCGTGCGTTAAGGACATTAAACGGGATAAGGATGCCAACAGACAAGAAATTACACTTTCTAAATTCAGTAAATATGCCCAATTTCCTGATCCTGCAACGCCTACAAAAGAATTCATTGAAAAAGTAGGGCAGAAAAAAGAAAATGATGAAATAGATAATCTTCAGCTTTTTCAAATTGTAAAAGAGTATGCAGATTTATTCATTACAGAAGACAATGGTATTATCGCTAAGGCGAATGGCTTGGGCTTGAATAAAAGCGTGCTAAAAATTGAAGACGGACTTACGCGTTTAAAAGACCAATTTGATTTAATTGTTCCACAACATCCATGTTTAACAGAGTGCTCCGTCAGAGAAATCGAAAGTGAACTAAATGATCCTTTTTTTGATTCTCTTCGAAGTAGTTACTCAGGATTTAACGATTGGTTTTTAACCTGCGCAAAAGAAAATCGAAAATGCTATCTTCTTAAAGTAAATAACAAAATAAGCGCTATACTGTTATATAATCAGGAAAAAGCAGAAAAACACAACCTTCCAAACATCCATGAAGACGTACTGAAAATGTGTACGCTCAAGGTTGATGAAACGGTTTTCGGATATAGGCTCGGTGAATTATTTCTTCAAAAAGTTTTTGCGCTTTGCATTGAGCGAAAATTAAACTACTTATATTTAACGGTATTCAAACACCATGTTCATCTTATCAAATTATTAGAAAGCTTTGGGTTTAAACAGGATGAATTCAAAAACAAAGATGGAGAGCAAGAGTTACGAATGATAAAAAGTTTAATAAAAAAGGAATATCAGTTGAATCCACAGGCAATTGCCTCACATCCTTTTTATAATGATGGTGAGGGAGTAAATAAATTTGTGATTCCGATTCAACATCAATTTTACTCAACCTTATTTAAAGATGGGGCTTTTAGACAACCTTCCATTTTTGATGGTACAGAATTCGGGCTAAATGAAATTGAGGGCAATACTATTTCCAAAGCATACCTTTGTAAATCGAAACGAGTTTCAATGAAAGCAGGAGATTTATTGTTCTTTTATGCCTCCGGAAAATATAAAACGATTGAACCAGTTGGAATTCTTGATAAAGTAGTTTACACAAAAGACTTAGAAGAAATAACCCAATTAGTAAAAAGAAAAACGGTTTATTCAAATAAGCAATTAACAGATATGGTACTTGGCAAAAATCCCGTCACCGTTCTGATTTTTCGATTGCTCTATTATCTTAAAACGCCCATTAAATATGAGGGGGTAATACAATTAGAAAGCCATTCCAATAAATTTCAAACAATAACAACGCTTTCGGAATCAGACTATATTAATCTAAAATCAAAACAACATTTCGATGAACGTTATATTATCAATTAAGCCTCAGTACGCCAATGCAATTATTACTGGCGAAAAGAAAGTCGAGTTTAGAAAACTCGCGTTTAAACGAGAAGTCAAAAAAGTATATATCTATTCCAGCGCGCCGGAACAAAGAATAATTGGTTATTTTATTATTGAAGACATTATTTCCGATTCTCCAAAAGGACTTTGGAAGAAATTTAAAAAAGTAGGTGTTATCAATGAGGGAGATTTCTTTGAATACTTCTCAAATAAAGAGATAGGCTATTCCATTAGAATTAAATCAGTAAAAAAATTCAGAAATCAACTTGATCCTAAGCAAATTTTTGCTGATTTTGTCCCACCTCAATCGTATATGTATTGCGGTGAAATTGAATCATCACGAACGTTGAAAGCTTGCTAAAGGTCTTTTATGAGATTTAAAAAATCTTCTAATTTGTATGCACCATCAACTGTTCTTCTTTCATAGACCATAAAGTAGCGATAATTGTTTCCTGCTTTATTTACCCAAAGTCTGCCAAGCCTTATTTTCTGTTCAGCATCTAGGTGATCACCTTTGGTTTCTAACAAAATGATTTTCCCTCCTTTTGTTTGTATAATGAAGTCGGGGTAATGATTCACAAATCCATTAATCCTAAATCCTCTTCTTTCAATATTCCTTGTCCAAAAAGCAATGTTGTTCATATTACCAATTTCATTGATCACACGCTCTTCAAAACCGTTCATGCTACCTTCTTTTTCATAAAGGGATTTTGTAATATCCTTTGATGTTTCACCGGGAGAAATACTTTTAGGTAATGAAAAAGATTCTTTTACGAATACCTTATCAGTATCTAAAAAATCCTTGAATTTTCTTTCTGCAAAAGTTTCTGATAATGATTTTATTTTTTGTTTTATTTTATCGGTGTACGTATATTCATTGTTAGCAAAGTCGTTAAACTGTTCGTCATTAAAATCTTCCAAAATTCGGTTGATGTATTTTTCAATCTCTTTGTCGGGAATGGGATACATATTTCCGATAATATCCATAATACGTTTTGTGAAATTCCTAACCCTGCTTTCTTTTCGCGCCGGATCAAGCATATAACTCATAATGCTTTCTTTCACATCTCCATCAAGCCTCACAAATGTTGGAGTGTGTTCTTTCTTAGTTTCATCTAAATCTACTTTATAGAGTTCAGAAGTGATGCTATCAAATACAATATTAGTGTCTGATTTACTCAGCGCAAAACCATCTAAAAGATTTTCCTTTTCTAAAGGCAATTCTTCTTCTTTTGTTCCGAACAAATCATTTGCAGGAACTTTCAAATAAAATTCAGGTATTTTTATTTGTCCTGCCTGTTCTTTAAAAACGTCTTTAAAACTATATGTTTTCACAAGCTTTTGGATTTCATTTGGTAAGACAATGGTGTTGTTTGTTTCCATTTCCAGAACAGTATTTTCAAACGCATCATTTTGTTCAATAGCTGTTTTTTCTATTTCAGAAACAGAATTGCTTGGTATAGTCGTCTCGGAAGGAATTGAAATTCTTGTAGTATCAATATCCGACGTAATGTCTTCTGTTGAATCTTTTGTAGTTGGAAACACAGAAAGCTGTTGAAGCGGATCTGATTTTTTCACTTCTTCAAGCATCGCCGGATCTGCCAACTTATAATCTTTTTCGCTGAAGCCCGCTTTATTTAACCCTTTTACAATATTATCCAGTGTATCAAGAAATTTTGAAGAAGCCGTTAAAACATAACTCAAGTTAAGCAAAGGGAATTTATGTTTTATTACATAAGGTTGTCGTAAAACGCGACCTAAAATTTGTTCTACGTCAATGGCTGATGATTTATCGGCTAATGAAGCCAAAATATAGGCAAACGGACAGTCCCATCCCTCTTTCAAAGCATTTATAGTAATGATGTAGCGCACTTCGCAATCTTTACTCATTAAATCTTCGCCTTTTATTTCGTTTACATTTGCCGTTTTAATTTTAATCTGGTTCGCAGGAATTTTTAACTCAATTAATTTTTCCTTTAATGTTTGAACATTTGATTTTTCTTCTTCCGCATCTTTAAAATCTTTACCATTTTTGGGCTGAGCCTGAAATAAAACGATGGGACGAATATATTTACCACCTTTCTTTTCTTCTTCAATGGCTTGTAATTCCAGCCGCTTTTGCAATTGCAAAGCCGAATTAATAACTTCTGTTTTGTCTTGGTGATTGTAAACGATAACAGGGAGTTTAACCATGTTTTCCTTTTTCAACTCCAAAGCATCGATAAAACTTATGATGTTGCTATTTTTTCTTGGTGTTGCTGTAAGATCGAGAATAAAACAAGGATTTATTTCTTTAAGCATGTCAACACTTAAATCACTCTCTGCATTATGGCTTTCATCTACTACCACCAAAGGGTTTAAGTATTTCAATACAGCACCTAAAGTTATTTCGCTGTCTTTTCCTAAAAGGTTTTCAAAAGATTGTAGATTGCCATTTTCCTGAAACACTTTTCTATCTTCTTTGTTTTTGGCTCTTAAACTATCAAAGCTAAAAACCATAATATTTAATTGCTCCTTTATTGAAGTTGCATTGAACCCACTTCCCTGCAACAACGCTGCTTTGTCAAAAACTTCAACCTTATTTCCAAAATGAGAATTTATTTTTTGACGATATGGATGTGAAGGGTCTTTAAGGTTCTTAATTGTTTGATCTAAAATTGTAATGGACGGAACCAACCAAACAACGGCTTTTGGTTTATCGTAAGCAAAGGCATCAAAAATCGTTTTTATTGCATTACAGGCGATGAACGTTTTCCCTCCGGCGGTAGGGACTTTTATGCAAATATGGGGCACTCGAGGCACATTGTTTTTATATGGCTCTATGGCTGTTCCTGAAAATGGAAAGAGTGGGGTTTTCGGATGTTTTGTCCAAAAATCATAAAAAGCATCTTTCACATCTTTAGTTTCTTGAACTTGTTCCAAAAACAGTGAAAGGTCATTTATTACTTGTTGTTGATATGGTTTTAATTCCATTATTCTATTTCGTTATTGTTTTCAAATAGTTCATGCAGTTTACGCTGCAATAATTTTTTATCGGGTAATTGTGTTGTGTACTCTGAAACCATTGTCGGCGATAAGCTTCTGCTCAGGGCATATTCTACTACTTCGCTGTCTTTATTTTTACATAGTAAGATTCCAATACTGGGATTTTCATTCACTTTTTTCACATCCCGATCCAGCGCCTCTAGGTAGAAATTTAACTGCCCTAAATGTTCGGGTTTGAATTTATCCGCTTTTAATTCAAATGCTACTAAACATTGCAAGCCCCTGTGATAAAACAATAGATCAATGTAAAAATCACTATTTCCCACTTGTACTTTATATTCTTGACTTACAAACAGAAAATCTCCTCCCAATTCAAGGATAAAATTCCGCATTTGTTTGATCAATCCCTTTTGTAAGTCCCCCTCACTGTGAGTATCCGGCAAATTTAAAAACTCAAATACATACGCATCTTTAATGCTATTGGTAATATCGGGGTGAATTTCTCTCACCACTGGTGAGAGTTTTGCGTTTCCTATCATTACTCTTTCAAAAACGCTACTACTTATTTGTCTTTCCAGTTCGCGCTTACTGTATTTTTCCTGAATACATAAACGCAGATAGAACTCTTTTTCCTCAATGGTTTTAGCGCTGCTTAAAACAATAAGATTATTTGTCCAGGTAATTTCTCTCACCAGTGGTGAGAGTTTTGGAAAATCTTGATATGTCTCATAAAATTGCTTCATTCGCCACAGATTTTTGTCTGAAAATCCCTTCAGATCAGGCTCTGTTCTTTTTAAGAATATTGCTAATTCCTTAACAATTGACTGTCCCCATTCGGCGCTTTCCACCTTTTTACTAATGTGCTCTCCGATATTCCAGTAAAGGGTAATTAGCTCCGTATTAACAGCTCTTATGGCGTTAATTCGAGATGCCTTAATGAGTTCAATTATATCTAAAAATTGCTTTTGTAACATAGTTAAAATCGTGTAATGTCTCTTGGTATTTTTTTGAAAATTATATGATGCTTTGTCATAAAATCCTTTGTTAGCAAACAATTATCAGCATAAATAACATATTGCTCTGATTTGGTTTTCATGGTAGATAAAAAAGTGTGATCCAAAGTGGTAATAACCTCTTTTTCGTAATTGAAATAATATGCGGTGTCGGAGTATTTTCCTAAAAAATGCCTGTTATCCTTGTGTTTTAGAATCGGAAGCGCTGTTTTTGTTTCAGTATAGAAAACATATTGGCGAATTTTTTCAATATCAATCGATTCATTTAGAATATTTCCTTCTAAAAACATAGGTTGCCCTAATTCATAAAAATCAAAACTTCCGCCTAATCCATCTTTATTGCCATAGCCATTTATAACACGTCTAACTCTTTCAGCAGTGGTCTTTTCTGCATAATCTTCCATTTCTATAAGAATGAATTTTCGTTGTCCTTGATCTTGCGTATTAAGGTTTAGAACGGCATGAGCAGTTGCCCCTGAACCTGCAAAAGAGTCGAGAATAATGGAATTTTGATCCGATGATAATTGCAAAACACGCTCAATCAAACTATAAGGCTTTGGCGTTTGAAACTCTGCGTTTCCTTCAAACATATATTTTAAATCCACTTTCGCACTTTCATTAGTACCTACATCAGAAGAAAACCATATTGTTTCCGGCACAAGCCCTCTTTCTTTTGCATTTAAGTACGTTTTAATCCTCGGGACTCCATTGCCATCTTTTCCAAACCAAATCCTGTTATCCTTTATTGCTTCATTCATTACATCTTCATTATACACCCAACATCTTCCACTTTGCACACTATGTTTTTTCCCATTCGGCGCGACAAGAACATAAAATTGACTTTCAGTTGCATGACCTGACTGAGCTGTTGCAGGATCTGATTTCCAGACGCCCCTTGGGTCATTATCTGGGTTTTTATATCGAGCTAATGCTTCGCCGCTCATTGTTAATTGTTTAATTGCGGAACCTGGCGAATATTTATTTTTTCTATATGCTAAAATGTAATCATGTCTATACGATATTTCTTTGCGATTTTCTCTATTGGTTCTTTTTTCCCATATGAAATTTGTGATAAAGTTTGCCGATCCAAATATTTCATCACAAATCAATTTTAAATTGGCTTGTTCATTATCATCAATACTGATAAATATGGTGCCATCATCTGACAAAAGCTTATGAAGTAGTTTTAAACGTGGGTACATCATACAAAGCCACTTATCATGCCGACTTAAGTCTTCTCCCTCTTTTCCTACTACATTTTGTAGCCACTTTTTAATTTTAGGATCACTCACATTATCATTGTATACCCAACTTTCTTCGCCAGTATTATAAGGAGGATCAATATAAATACATTTTATTCTTCTTTCATATTCAGGCAAAAGAGCTTTAAGTGCTTCCAAATTGTCACCATGTATGATTTTATTCCCACCACCAGTTTCTTCTATGGCTTGTTTGCCATTATCAAAACCATAAGAATGCTCCAAAACTTTAAATGGCACATCCATATGATGATTAATAACTTTATCTTTTCCTATCCAGTGTAGTGTTGGCATATCCTAATTTAATCTTTTCTTAATTTCTTCAAACCAGTTATTGACCTCATTAAAAGCATTTCGCTGATTTAGCGTATCAATTGTTATTTGCGCAGAAGCATTTCCGCTTAAATGTTTTTTAACAAAACCAATGCATCGTTCTTTATATCTGTTTGACTGCTCCTCCCACACTCTTTCAGGATGCCTTAAATTATGGCGTTCTTTCGCAATTAAGTTAGGAATGTCAGAATTATCATCAATAGTTACTGCTATTGCAAAACCATCTTCGCTTTGAAAACTTGGAACAACAATACTTTCGTGATAATAATTTTCTAATTCCCTTTTTTGAGTTAATGTAGCAAAGTGATTTAACCCTCTGTTATTGACTTCGTCGACATAAGTTTGATATTTGTCATCATCATCTTTGTCATAGATGTGGATTTCCGCTTTATTTAATTTTTTCAAATAGTTGTTTGTAACCCATTGCCCTAATGTTCCCCCACCTAAACTTACAGCAACAATTCTATTATCATTTATTAGGTCAATCCCAAATAAAGGCGCAACACTATTGAAAAATTTTATATCTGTTGGACCTTCGAGACACAAAAACACCTTTACTTGCTCCGGTTGCTTTTCAAGCGAACGTAAAACACCTAATGTTTGTGCGATTGTTTCTAAATTATCATTGTTTCCAATTTCTATTTTGTTTTCATTAGCTTCTTTATAAATAAAACGAAGATTCTCTACAGGAATTAAGCTTGCTAATGCAGGGCTATGTGTAGTGGTAATTATTTGAGCCGTTCCATTGTCCGCAAGTTCTTTTAATGCGTCTATTAATTTCTTTTGCCAGTCAGGGTGTTGAGATGTTTCAGGTTCTTCAATGGCATAAATTACATTTGGGGTATTATTTTCCTTTCTCTTTCTCTCTGCTTCAGCTCTAAAAAAACTGATTAGAAGTAAACGTCTAACACCACTACCTCTTTTATTCATAGGAATATCATCACTTGTAATAGTAGGAGTAAAAAGACTGTGCCATTTTAATTCGTCAGGAAAATGCGTAGAAAGCTGCTTAGCAACATCTTCATTCATTTCCTGTAATTTTTCAATAGTTAAATTTGCAATTTCAGTGATCTCATCCTCGACTTTTTTCTTAATTTTATTCAGTTCCACTAAATGTTTTCTTAAAGCCTGCTCTGCTGCAAACTTTAAAGGATCTTGAATCTCTTTGTCCTTCTCATCATTCTTCCTATCAGATTGAAACAAGGCAAATAACGGTAAGAGCGGAGTTAATTTGTCCCAAATATCTTTCACCCCTTCTTGGCTTATTTCCAATTCAGTTTTTGAAAGTGTTAAGGTTTCCCCAAAACTTTGCCAAATAGCTTTGCGAATTTCATTTTTTACACTTGCTTTGAAATCCCCTTCAATATTGAGATCTTTTATTCGTTTTTGGAGATCCTTTATTTTAAAAGTATGTAGATCATTTGCATTTTCATTTGTTGGATGATTACAAACAATATAAGTTTTTGGCTTCGTAAGACTAGTAAAGTCTTTTTTTATTTCGAGTAGTCCTCCATCGTTTAACAAGAATTCATCGGTTAAATTAGTCTTTGCCCCAGCGTCCAAATCAATTTCTGCCGGAAGATTTGAAAACACAACAGTCAATTTTACTGTTTCTCCATTTGCAGCCGCTTGAATATTTATATCATTTTTATCAATGCTCCGATTATTAAAAAAAATATCTAACGCTTCCAAAATAGAAGATTTCCCAATGTCATTTTTTCCAATTAAAACCGTAAGATCATTAAACGTAAGGGTTACAGGACTTTTGTAACTTCTGAAATTTTCAATTTGGAGACTTGTGATTTTCATTTTACAATCTAATTTTTCGTTGGATTTATAAGCTCTCTGACATCTATCCTTAAAAGCTTTGCGATTTCCACAAAAGTGTCCATTGAAGGCTGAACTTCATTAGTGCACCAACGAGAAATAGTTGTTTCGTTCTTGTCGAGTTTCTCGGCAAGCCATTTGTTTGTTTTGCTTTGTTCCGCTAAAACTGCTTTTAATCTATTTATTGCTTTTTTACTCATATCAATTAGCGTTTGGTGTAAATATATCAACTTTCTACAGATGTTTTATTAGTTTAGGATTTAGTTTCAAGTATGAGTTTTCAACCACAGGATATAGAACTATTCAAATCTCTTTTCAAAGGCAGAGAAGATGTTTTCGCTACGCGTTGGGAGAAGGGGAGTAAAAGCGGCTATATGCCTGTATATCATCTTGACCCTTATCGTTACCGTATTCACAAAATGAAAGGCGGGACTTTTAAGGATTATAAGGAGAAAACATATTTACCACTTTCTGACGAGCAGATTGTTAAACATTTGGAAGGAGAACAGTTGATTGGGTTGTATCCGCTACTGAAAGACAATACGTCATGGTTCATTGCCGCCGATTTTGATGAAGCGAATTGGGCAGAGGAATGCCGGAAGTTTATAACGGTATGCGCCGAAAAAAATATTCCGGCGTATTTGGAGCGTTCTCGTTCCGGCAATGGCGGTCATGTTTGGATTTTCTTTCAAGAGCCTTATCCAGCGTTGAAAAGCAGAAAGATTGTAATTTCTTTGCTCGAACAATCGGGTGCGTTTTCAGTTTTTGATAAAAACTCCAGTTTCGACAGGCTGTTCCCAAATCAAGATTTTCATTCCGGCAAAGGGTTAGGGAATTTGATTGCACTACCTTTATACAAACATTCATTGGAGCAAGGGAATAGCTGTTTTATTGATATAGAGACGTTTAAGTCTATTGAAAACCAATGGGAATTTTTAAAAAAGGTAAACAGAGTTTCGGCTGCTGAACTGGATAAACTATATGAATCGCTGGCGCTTGGAAAATCCATTCCTTATTCGTCCGCACCGGAAAAACTGACCATTCGGCTAAATAGCGTTATTAAAATCAGTCGTTTCAATCTCCCGATTGAACTCGTGAATTTTTTGAAAGAGGAATTAAACTTCTCCAA
>Ga0114969_10000329_pt1 | contig 40203 bp, 31 predicted proteins | sample M_130807_MF_Meta_FD_87316 | JGI IMG/M metagenome (GOLD analysis project Ga0114969, IMG submission 87316) | Freshwater microbial communities from Lake Montjoie, Canada to study carbon cycling - M_130807_MF_MetaG | ecosystem: Environmental > Aquatic > Freshwater > Lake | place: Lake Montjoie...
AAGGAACAAGGAGGGGAACTACCTCCACCACCGGCAGACCCAGCAGCAGGAGCACCACCGGCGGACGCAGGAGCACCACCGGCAGACCCAGCAGCAGGAGCACCACCGGCGGACGCAGGAGCACCACCCGCAGACGCAGCGGCAGGAGGTGCTGATGAGATTCCGGAACCTGTTGATGTAGAGAATGATCCAGATGTTGAAGAAGTTGGAGGAGAAGATTCTGAAGATAAGGGAGGAGATGAGGACACGGAAGAGATTGATATCACAGATTTAATTACTGCACAACAAGAGATTAAAGCAAAACAAGATGAATTTATGGATGGTATATTTTCCAAATTGGATGATCTAACAAGTAAATTAGAAAATATGGATCAGATATTAAATAAGATTGATAGTCTTGAAAATAAGTTTGATAAGTATCGTGAAAAAACACCTGAAGAAAAATTAATGTTAAGGTCTTTAGATTCTTATCCGTATAACCAAAAACTAACTGATTTTTTTGATGATAAAAAAGGTGAGATGGAAGAAACGGGTAAAAACGAATATGTCTTAACATCTGATGAAGTTCAAAATTTTTCACCAGGCGAAATCAAAAAAACATTTAACATCTATAATGCCGACGATAACGAAGAAAACGGTAATATTAAAATGTAAAAAACACTTCCGAAACCACCATTTCGGAAATGAAGGGTTCGTTTATACGGACCCTTTTTTTATTTGACATTTTATAAAAATCACTTATAATTGTTATAGATAAAAGAGTTAAAATTTAAAAACAAAATCTATGGCAAATTCAATTGACGCGGTACTCGCACAGTACGAAAAGAACTCAACACCGAGTTCACAAAAACAAAGTATTTCACAAGAAGACAGGTTGAAAAAATACTTTTCAGCAATTCTTCAAAAGAATGAAAAATCAGCACAACGAAGAATTCGTATCCTACCTACAAAAGATGGATCATCCCCATTTGTGGAAGTTTGGTATCACGAAATTCAAGTTAATGGACAATGGGTAAAATTGTATGACCCTGAAAAAAACAACAACGAACGTTCACCACTTACAGAAGTTTATAACGAATTAATGGCGACAGGTAAAAAAGAAGACAAAGATTTGGCATCACAATACCGTTCACGTTTATTTTATATCGTTAAAGTTATTGACCGTGACAACGAACAAGACGGAGTTAAGTTTTGGAGATTTAAACACAACTACAAACAAGAAGGTGTGTTGGATAAAATCTTACCAATATGGAAAGCGAAAGGTGACCTTACAGATTCTGAAAAAGGACGTGACTTAATCATCGAACTTATCAAAGCAAAAACACCACAAGGTAAAGAATACACTGTAGTTCAAACTATTATGTACGATGATCCTGCACCGATCCACGAAGATAAAGGAATTATGGAAGGTTGGATGACAGACGAACTCACTTGGAATGATGCTTACTCTAAAAAACCTGTTGAATATTTAGAAGCAGTTGCAATTGGAGAAACACCAATGTGGAGTTCTGAACTTAAAAAATATATTTACGGTGAAGAAGCTGAGATCTCTCTTGGTGGAGGAACTGAAACAAAAGTAGAAACACCAATCGTTGATCCACAGGCAAACGATGAAGCCGATGAAAACTTACCATTCTAATTTATAATATATGAGTAAAATAACAGAAAAAATGTATGAAGCTCTGACCTTGAGATATAGGTCAGAGATGGCAGAAGCCGAGGCGACACTCCTAATTTATTTTAATAACCCTGTTGGTATTGGAGAACATCCACAACATTTAGAGGAGATGGATAAGTTTGTTGAAAAAATGACAAACGCTAAAGATAAACTTGATATGTTAGAAACAGTTTACAAATACAACGTAAAAAGAGGTGAAAAGTTTGAAATAACTGAAGACATGTTAAAACTATTAAACGAACAAAAAGAAGAAGAGAATGGCAATTAAGAAGAAAGTCATATCATTAGATAGTATTAAAGATAAATTCTCAACCAAAACAAAATATAAACCTGAGAGTTTTTATAATTGTGGTGATGCGTTTATGGAAGCCTGTGGATTACCGGGACCTGTTATGGGAGGAATAAATATGTTTTTAGGACACTCTAACACATCAAAAACCACGGCAATGATACTTGCGGCTGCGGACGCACAAAGAAGAGGTCACCTACCTGTCTTAATCATAACTGAGAAAAAATGGAGTTGGGAACACGCAATCGAATTAGGATTACAAGCAGAAAAAAATGAAGACGGTGAATATGACGGTATGTTTATATTTAACGATTCATTTGATGTGATAGAACAGGCGACCGAATTTATTAACGACATATTGGATGCACAAGAAAACGGAGACATCCCTTATAATATTTTATTTCTTTGGGATTCAATCGGATCCATTCCATGTCAGATGACATTTGATGGTAAAGGTGGTGGAATGCATAACGCGAAAGTATTAGCTGATAAAATTGGAATGGGTATCCACTCAAGAATTTCTAAATCAAAAAAAGAAGATTACCCATACTATAATACTTTAGTGATATTAAATCAGCCTTGGGTTCTACTTCCTGACAATCCATTTGGACAACCTGAGATTCAAGCAAAAGGTGGTACGGCAATATGGTTGGCGAGTAGTTTAGTGTTTCTTTTTGGTAATCAGAAAAAAGCAGGAATTAGTCACATAGACGCAACTAAAAACGGTAGAAAAGTATCGTTCGCTATTAGGACTAAGGTATCTATTTTAAAAAATCACGTTAATGGTATTGGTTATAAGGATGGTAAGATCGTTGCGGTACCTCATGGATATATTTCCGACACAAAAGATGCGTTGGATAAATACAAAAAAGAATACTCAGATTATTGGGTTACAAAAATGGGAGACGCAAACTATTCTTTAGATGAGTCTGCAGGATATGATGACGAGACGGTAGATTAGAAAAAAAGTAGTATCAGTAAATAAAATACAAATGATTAAAACCCTATTAATTGACGGGAATAATTTATTAAAAATTGGGTTTCACGGAGTTAAAGGTTATTTTAATGGTGTTGAACATGTGGGTGGTATTTGGCATTTCTTAAATACCACTCGCAGATTCATCGACGAAGAAAATTTTGATAAAGTTATTGTTGCTTGGGATGGAGTAACAAGTACCTCACAAAGGAGATTATTTTACCCCAACTATAAATTAAATAGAAAGGCACCAACAGACAAGAACTTAGAGTTATCATTTAACAAACAAAAACTAAGAGTAAAACAATACTTAGAGGAAATGTTTGTTAGACAGATTGAGTTTGAAAATTCAGAAGCGGATGATTTAATTGCTTACTATTGCCAAATATCTAAAGGAGAACAAAAGACTATCTTTAGTGGTGATAGAGACCTAACACAACTTATCTCGGAAGATGTGACCATATACTCACCTAATACCAAAAAGTATTATAAGAATGGAGATAACATCAAACTACACGAAATTGAGATACCTCACTATAATGTAAAAACATTTAAGATAGTTTCCGGTGATAAATCAGATAATATTGATGGTATATATTACTTAGGTGAAAAAACTTTTGTGAAGTTATTTCCTGAGATACTTGAAAGAGAGGTTTCTTTTACCGATATTTTAACAAGAGGTGAAGAACTTCTAAAAGAACAAAAAGAAAATACAGTCCTAAAAAATTTACTGACGGGTAAAACAAAGGGTGGTATATTTGGTGACGAGTTTTTTAAGGTCAATAAAATGATCGTGGATTTATCGGAACCGTTGATTAGTAAAGAAGGAAAAGAATTGGTTGAACTATATTACTCTGAGTCGTTGGATCCTGACGGAAGAGGGTATAAGAATCTAATTCGGATGATGATGGATGATGGATTATTTAAATACCTACCGAAAGGTGACGATCAGTGGGTATATTTTTTAAAACCATTTTTAAAGTTAACAAGAAAAGAAAAAACAAAATTCAAAACAAAAAAGTAAAATTATGAAAGAGCAGAATGATGTAACAAAGGTTGAATTCCTAATGACACTTAATAATAATTTTGTGGTACAAAGGTTTTTTAATGTGAAAGGTTTTAACGAAAAGGCTAAAAATAGCGTTGAGTTAACCGATTATATTAAAGATTTATCTGACTACTTAAAAACAAAATTAAGAAACAAGTGTGTGGTTTATATGTTGGAAAACAGATACCAAATTGAGGAAGACCCAACCATTTTAGAAACATCAAACACGGACGGACCCGAAACATTTAACATTATTTTAAAGGTAGGTAATGAGACAATTTGTCATAGGATCATTGATGCAAAACTATACCCACCAAAGGTAAGATATACGCTGGACATACGACCAGACATAAAAAACATTTTAAGAGAACTTACTGACATTTTATCAGATAAAAATTTATCTTTTGAGATGATGAATTATTCGTTGGCGTAATAGTATTTATTAAAACACAGAACAAAAATCTATAAAATATGTCAGACAAAAAGAACTTCGGATACTTAGGAAATACTTTTCAAATACAACTTTTAAATAATATAGTAACATACAAAGATTTCGCTAATTCCATAATTGAAGTTATTGACCCACACTATTTTGATAACCAATATTTTAGAATCATTTGTCAAATGATTAGAGAATATTATACAAAATATGAGCATACTCCGACATTTGATACACTTGAACAACTAACAAAATCAGAAATCAGCTCACCTATGGCTCAAAAGAGTATTTTAGATACAATAGAACAGGTTAAGAACGTCGCTGACGAAGGTTCAATATTTGTTCAAGAAAAGTCCTTAAAATTCTGTAAACAACAAGAGCTCCAAAAAGTAATGACAAAGACTCAGTCAATCATTGATAAAGGTGATTTTGAGAGTTACGATAAGTTAGAAGAAATGGTTAGAGGGGCTCTACAAGTTGGTGAAGTAGATAAAGGAACTGCGGATGTGTTTTTTAACCTTGATGAGGTATTAAATGATGATTACAGACATCCAATTCCTATTGGAGTCCCCGGTATAGATAATTTATTAAAAGGAGGATTAGCCAAAGGAGAAATTGGCGTTATTTTAGCCCCTACCGGAGTTGGTAAATCAACATTCACAACCAAAATTGCAAACCACGCATTTAACTTAGGATATAACGTCCTTCAGATATTTTTTGAAGACAACCCTAAAATCATCCAAAGAAAACACATAACACTTTGGACTGGAATTCATCCTGATGATTTAACTGAAAATAGAGTTGAGGTAATGGAAAAAGTTAAACAGATTCAATCAACAAGAAAAAATAAGTTGATTATGAAAAAGTTATCTTCCGATACCGTAACTATGAATCAGATTAAAAATCAAGTTAGGAAAATGATTGCTGAAGGGACAAAAATTGATATGGTAATTTTAGATTATATTGATTGTGTTGTACCTGACAAAAATTTGGGTGACGAATGGAAAAGTGAAGGTTCAGTTATGAGAGGATTTGAGGCGATGTGTCACGAATTAGACATCGCTGGGTGGACGGCAACACAAGGGAATAGAAGCTCAATATCGTCAGAGGTTGTAACAACAGACCAAATGGGTGGATCAATTAAAAAGGCACAAGTTGGTCACGTAATAATTACGGTGGCTAAGAGTCTACAACAAAAAGAGATGAATTTAGCAACCATCGCAATCACCAAATCAAGAATTGGTAAAGATGGTGTTATATTTGAAAACTGTAAATTTGATAACGGTATGTTAGAAATTGACACTGAACAAAGTGTAACGTTTCTTGGACACGAGGAACAAAAAGAAGAAAGAAACCGTAGCCGAATCAAAGAACTTTTAGAAAAGAAAAAACAAAAAGAACAACAAGAATCTTAAAATAAATTATTAAAATAAATTAAAATGGATATTTCTCAAAAAATATTAAGTGACATTACTGTCTTTATGAAATACTCTAAGTTTCAACCCGAAAAGAATCGGAGAGAGACTTGGGAAGAGTTGGTAACTCGTAACAAAGAGATGCACCAACGTAAGTACCCTCACATCAAAGATGAGATAGAGGAGGTATATAAAATGGTATACGACAAGAAAATATTACCGTCAATGAGATCATTACAATTCGGTGGAAAACCAATTGAGATATCACCAAACAGAGTTTATAATTGTGCATATATGCCAATTGATCACGTTGACTCATTCTCTGAAACAATGTTTTTACTTTTAGGTGGGACAGGTGTTGGATACTCAGTTCAAAAACATCACGTTGAAAAATTACCAGATGTTAAAAAACCAAACCCTGATAGAACAAGAAGATACCTAATTGGTGATTCTATTGAAGGATGGGCAGACGCAATTAAAGTATTAATGGAATCATATTTAGGTTACAAATCATCAACCCCTATATTTGATTTTTCAGATATTAGACACAAAGGAGCGATGCTTGTAACATCAGGAGGAAAGGCTCCGGGACCTCAACCACTAAAAGATTGTATTCACCACATAACAAAAGTTTTAAATAACAAAAAAGATGGTGAAAAACTAACACCAATTGAAACTCACGATATTGTATGTCATATTGCAGACGCAGTACTTGCAGGTGGTATTAGAAGAGCGGCCCTTATCTCATTATTCTCGGCTGACGATGAAGAAATGATTTCTTGTAAATCAGGAAATTGGTGGGAACAAAACGCACAAAGAGGTAGAGCAAATAACTCGGCAGTACTTCTTCGTCACAAAATCACAAAAGAATTTTTTATGGATTTGTGGAAACGTATTGAGTTATCAGGGGCAGGAGAACCAGGAATCTACTTATCTAACGATAAAGATTGGGGAACAAACCCTTGTTGTGAGATAGGACTTCGTCCATTTCAATTCTGTAACTTATGTGAAGTAAATGCGTCTGATATTGAATCACAAGAGGACTTTGATAAAAGAGTTAGAGCGGCTGCGTTCATTGGAACACTACAAGCGGGGTACACTGACTTTCATTATTTGAGAGACATTTGGAAACGAACAACTGAAAAAGATGCGTTGATCGGTGTTGGAATGACAGGTATTGGATCAGGAGTTGTTTTAGGATATGATATGAAAAAAGCGGCTAAGGCGGTTAAAGAAGAAAACGAAAGAGTTGCAACACTTATTGGGATTAATAAATCAGCAAGAACGACAACTGTTAAGCCATCAGGTACCTCATCGTTGGTATTGGGGACATCATCAGGAATCCATGCTTGGCATAATGACTTCTATTTAAGAAGAATCCGTGTAGGTAAAAACGAATCAATCTATTCTTATTTGGCGATTAATCACCCTGAGTTGATTGAAGATGAGTTTTTCCGTCCTCACGATACCGCAGTTATTGGTATACCACAAAAAGCACCCGAAGGAGCGATTATAAGACACGAGTCTGTATTCCAAATGTTAGAAAGAGTTAAAAAAGTATCTCAAGAATGGATTAAACCTGGACATAGAAACGGACAAAACTCTCACAACGTATCGGCAACGGTTTCAATTAAAGAAGACGAGTGGGATTTAGTAGGTGAATGGATGTGGAATGAGCGTAATTACTACAATGGTTTGTCGGTATTACCTTATTCTAATCATACCTATAAGCAAGCACCTTATGAGGATTGCACTAAAGAAGAGTATGAAAGATTACTTAAATCATTAACAAATGTTGATTTAACAAAAGTTATTGAATTACAAGATAATACTGATCTAAGAGGAGAGGTCGCTTGTGGGTCATCTGGATGTGAGATTGTTTAAGTTATGAAAGCACAATGGGGAAATAATATAACGCTAACATACCAAGTATTGTTGGCGTTTTATAACCAAAGAAAAAATAACTAATATGAATGTAGGAGCATCAAACGATTGGGTACAACAATTATACGTTAGAGAATTCGGACCAAAACTACAACCAAACGAGTTCTATTACGATAAAGAAGGTAGAATGGTTATGACTGAAGAATATCATACACGTAGAGGTAGTTGTTGTGGTAACGGATGTTTAAAATGTCCGTACGAACCCAGACACGAAAAAGGAAATAAAGTTTTACAAGAATCCCGACATTAAGTTGGGATTTTTTATTTTATGATATATTTATAATTAAATTGGTAATATGGCAAAAATTATAAGACTTACAGAGTCAGATTTAAAAAGAATCGTTAAAAGGGTATTAAAAGAGGAAAAAGAAATTTTACCGGAGATTAGTGGAAGGGCGATTAACACAACCACAGGTGAAGAACAAAAATTTAAATTGATAGGGTCTTTAAGTGATTATGGTGATAGTATAGGGAAAAAATATGTTTATAACAATTATGATGATAGTATTTTAAAGACGGCTATTGGTGATACGACTAAAATTGAATTTATAGTTCCTTTTATGTTAAAAAATATTAGAGAAGACGGTCTTGGTCAAATTAAAGATCTTAAAGTTGATAATATTTCTGAAAATGAAACAAAAATAACATTAACCGCAGAAAAGAAAAAACCTTTGGTTAATTTAATCGGTAAACAAAAATACGACGACATTGAAATTAAGATATCGTTTAAAAAATTTGAAAAACCAATTGTGGATTCGGGACAGGAAACAAAAATTGAAGAAAGTATTAGAAGAATATTAAAAAAAACCAACACTAAAGGATATTATTAAAAATAAACCCACCTAACAAGTGGGTTTTTTATTTATATAAAATTTACCAACACTATATTTATATGATATGGCAGATGGTATAACATACGGTATTATATTCCCCTTTAGACAGAGTGTAACTGGTAAATATTTGGCTTTATCTGAAGAAACAAATGAGGAGATTAGGAGTAATTTAATCTTCTTATTATTAACAAGAAAGGGAAGTCGATATTATTTACCTGATTTTGGTACTAGGTTATATGAATATATTTTTGAACCATTAGATGGTGAAACATTTGATAGTATTAAAACAGAAATACAAGATTCTGTTGATAAATACATACCAAATTTAACAATACAAAATATAACTATAGAACCTTATGTTGACTCTGAACCTTCTCTTGGTGAATTACCATCAGAACAGTTTGATATTCCCGTTTATAGGGTACCGGGAGCAAATACGGAAGAATACACCGCTAAAGTTAAAATTGAATATACCGACAACACCAATGCGTTTGGGTCTAGAGAATTCGTAATAATTAATATATAATTGATATGGCTAATAAAAAAATATCGTATACTGAAAGAGATTTTGAAGGTATAAGACAGGAGTTAATAAATTACACACAACAGTATTATCCCGAATTAATACAGAACTTTAATGATGCTTCGGTATTTTCGGTTATGATGGATTTGAATGCCGCGGTTACGGATAATTTACAGTTTCATATAGATAGAAGTATACAAGAAACGGTTTTACAATACGCACAACAAAGATCGTCGGTCTTTAATATTGCAAGAACTTATGGTTTAAAAATACCAGGATTTAGACCCTCAGTTGCTATTGCAGACATTTCAATCACAGTACCCCGAGCAAATGGGGATTCAGAAGACACCGCATACTTAGGTGTTCTAAGGGCCGGATCACAATTCGGGGGTGGAGGAACAATATTTGAGAATGTATATGATATTGATTTCTCTTCCGATTTTAATAATGAGGGATTTGTTAATAGAACAAAAGTACCGACATTTGACCAAAATAATAGTATAATAAATTATGTTATAACAAAACGAGAGGTTATTGTTAATGGAGTAACTAAAATATTTAAAACAGTCGTTAATTCAAATAACGTCGTACCTTTCTATAATTTCTTTTTACCCGAAAAAAATGTTTTAGGAGTCACATCAATAATACAAAAAGACGGCACTTCTTATCAAAACACACCAACATATGCCGAATTTACCGGAACTGATGGTAGGTGGTACGAGGTGGATGCGTTGGCTGAAGATACAGTATTTATTGAAGACCCAACAAAACCCGTTGATGAAACAGGGGTTAAAGTTGGTAAATATATAAAAACAGATAATAGGTTTATTACTGAATATACACCTGAAGGATTTTTAAAGATACAATTTGGTGCCGGAACAACTACACCAAACGAACAATTACAACAATTTACAAGAGTTGGTGTACCTCTAAAGTTACAAAACTACCAAAACAATATTGGACTTGGATTAACGGTAATACCAAATACGACACTATTTGTACAATATAGAGTTGGTGGGGGAATCACATCTAATATTGGTGTTGGGGCAATAACTCAGGTTATTACTACGGATCTTTATATTAACGGACCATCGAGTAGTATCAACAATAGTGTAACACAGTCGTTAAGTGTTAAAAACATTACCGCTGCGATAGGTGGAGCAAATCAACCAACCATAGAAGAAGTTAGAAATATGGTCAGCTTTAACTTCTCCGCACAAAAAAGGGCAGTAACTATAAATGATTACAAATCGTTAATTGATACGATGCCGGGTCAATTTGGTGCACCAGCAAAAGTATCAATTGCCGAAATAGATAATAAAGTTGCGATTAAAATACTATCATACGACGATACGGGTGTTTTAACTCAAACCGTATCTAACAACTTAAAAACAAATTTAGCAACATACCTTTCTAAATATAGAATGTTAAATGACTACATATCTATTGAGGTGGCAAAGGTAATTGATCTTGAATTGGAGTTTTTTGTTGCGTTAGATAATCCTGGATCACAATCACAAGTTATTACACAAATAATCAGTGACGTTAACACATATATGTCACCAGCAAATAGAGAATTGGGGCAAAATTTAAATATATCCGAACTAAGAAGAATGGTACAAGATATTGGTGGTGTTAATACTTTGACAGACATTAAGGTATATAATAAGGTCGGAGGATCATACTCATCATCAGAAACATCGCAACGATATATTAACAACACAACAAAACAAATAGAAACAATAGATGACACGGTATTTGCAGAACCGGATCAAATATATCAAGTGCGTTTTCCAAGAACGGACATTAAAGTTAGGGTTAAGAATCTAAGTACAGTCGACTTCTCATAAGATTATTTATTTTGGGCAAAATACACCTATTTTAAAAGTACCAACATAACTATTTATCAACAAAGAAACTTATGGCTAAAAACTATAGATTAAGAACTACACCCGGCATAGACAAGGATATCAGGATTAAAATAGATCAAGACTTTGATTTTATTGAAATTTTATCATTAAAATTAAAACAATCCGAAGTATATACAAGATTCTGTGCGGATTACGGGGTGGTTGCTGGAAGAGTTATCGCTAATGGGGGTTATGGTGTACCTAATGTTACCATATCTTTATTTGTACCACTATTACCTGAAGACGAAACTGATTCTGTCATCTCAACACTATACCCATATAAAAAATTAACAGACAAAAATGAGGATGGGTATAGATATAATTTATTACCTTACGTCCAAGAATATGGAGGGCACAACCCAACAGGAACGTTTCCTGACAGAGAAGATGTATTAACGAGAAGTGAGGTATTAGAAGTTTACGAAAAATATTATAAATATACGGTCAGAACAAATGAAAGCGGTGACTTTATGATTGTTGGAGTACCTTTAGGACAACAAACTTTGGTTATGGATATGGATGTATCAAACATTGGGTGTTTTTCATTAAGACCATCCGATTTGGTCAGAATGGGTATGGGAACCGAAAGTCAATTTGAAGGGTCTTCATTTAAATCATCAACCGATTTGGATTCATTACCTCAGATAGTTAATCAAAAAAAGGAAATCGAAGTATCTTCTTTTTGGGGTGAGGAAGATTTATGTAATGTTGGAATTACAAGAACCGATTTTGATTTAAGAGATTTGGGTATTCAAATAGAACCACAAGCAATATTTATGGGGTCAATGTTTTCTACAACGGATGAAGACGCATTACAATCAAACTGTAAACCAAAATTTGATACAGGTAACCTTTGTGATTTGGTAACGGCACCAGGAACAATATTGGCTATTAGACAAACAATATATACAGACACAGGTGGATTTCCTATACTTGAACAATATAAACTACCTGAAGGTGGTAACATAATTGATAGTGACGGTACTTGGTTAATCGAGATGCCGATGAACTTGGATTACATAACCACAAATGAATTTGGAGAACAAATAATTTCTAACGACCCATCAATAGGTATACCGACTAAGGCTAAATACCGATTTAAAGTACAGTACCAAAATGAGGGGTTTGGTGCCAGTACTCAAAGAGCCGACTATTTAGTACCGAATATCCGAGAATATGGGTGGAGTGGTGGTACGGCTGATGATGGACCAGCGAGTGATTTACTACAAAAACAATCATACGCATTTAGTCTTGATTGGACTGATTATGGCGACACAGGAACCACAATAGGTCTAAAAATGATTTCAGATGCTATTAATTGTGAAGATAAGTTTTTTGAATTTAATTATAATAGAGTTTATACCGTTTCTAACTTTATAGATAGGTGGAAATGGGGATTCAATAGATCAAGACATTTAGGTATAAAAGAAATCACAAACCGAGATTGCTCAACAACAACAAATAGAATGCCGGTTAATGATGGTGTTAGAAATTTTGATTTAATATTTTTTCTTTTTAATTTAACTATCACTATATTCACACCATTAATATATGTTTTTATACCTTTAATGCACGTTATGGCTAGGTTTTGGCCGATCGCTAAATGGGCTTTAGCAATTGGTTTACCAATATTATTAGGTTATTTATCTGTATTTTTTGTTGGTACTGCTATTGGTGCGTTTCCAGCCATTGGTTTAATGATTTTGGCTGCGGTCACAGCCATCGTTTTTGGTTTGGCTACCGCATTTTTTATCATAAAGGTTAGTCCATTAATTGTTAACACATCAAGTCTTAACGGTATTAGCCTACCGTCAATGTCTTATCCCGATTGTGAAGCTTGTTCTTGTGAACCACAATCATTGAACTTGGAACAGATTGTTGGTGACGGAACAACAGGGACATTATCGGTTATTACCGTTAGGGAAAGTCAAATTTATACAAGAAAAAATTCATCATTTTTATGTGACGTTAACTCCAACACATTTTGGGGTAACACTCCAAACGAATCTAATTGTGCTGATGATGATTGTAATACTAGTTCCGCTTTTTGTGAAGTGAGAACGGATACTTTAGGTTCAGGTCAAAACGCTCAATCACAAAAATATACATTAAATAGTTATGGAATTAAATATGCAATCGCTGGATACCCAAATTCGGAAGTTCAAGGTACACCAATAAATAGATGTTTTTGGCAACCAGGACAAATCATACTTCAAAAGGATATCACCTACTCACACAGGTTAAATTTAGCCAACATTAGACAAAGGTATTTCGATAATCCATCATATTTTTCAAATGTAATAACCACAACGGTTGATAATGATGGGTACCCATCGGACCCATTTACCGATAATGTCATTGTTTTACTTTGCGATGCGAATACGGTGGATAATTTACCTGCAGGTTCATTAATTAGTTTTAATAATCCGGATAATGTGAATGATAATAACGTTAGTGGTTATAACGTTAGTGGAGTTACGGAAAACCAATTTGGAAGCAATTCAATTACAGGGACATCCCTATTAACAACGACCATAGTACAGAATTTTATAAAACCAGACACATCTAGCGGAACGGCTAATTTAACCATTACAGGTTCAACAACTGGGAGAACATATAATTACAAAGGAGGTATGGAGTATTTTCAGGTGATTACTGGTATGACCGTTCAGCAATCAGAAACCTTCACAACAACATCCAATCAAAACTATATGAGATTTTTCTTTTTAAATGCGAGACAAAGAATATCGTATAGAAAGTCTTGTGGACTCGAACCTGCGGTTGAATCGTTTATTAATCCATTACAGGTGAATGGAAACGAATATAAAAATTTAAATGTTATATTTTTAGTTAGGGGGGTTGACCCGTTCACTGAAAAACAAGTGATTAAATATGACGTTTCTAAATTATTTGGTCAACCAAATAATACACATACAATTAGAGGTAATTACTACTTGAATATACCAATACAAGAAAATAGTGGAAATCTTAGTAGTGATTGGTGGATTAATAAAAAGAGTCCAGAATCACACGAAGTACCATATTCGTCATCTAAATTATATCACAGTCCATTTAATTTTAGACCTGACCCAAACTTATATTCGGCATTCACTGCAAACACAATACAATATTATTCATCGTTAGATAGAAAAAGTACTCTATATGGTGGGTATTCGGCATTTAATAATGATGAGTATAATTGTAATGGTTCAAATAATACTAACGGTAATATACCATATAATCTTAGTATTGCAGGATTCTCTCCTTTATTTTTAAGGGAACCAAATAATAATAACCCATATAGTATGTGGTACGATACGGGGTTAAGTGATGTCCCAACGGCAGGAAACCCTAATAATAGTTACCTTCTTAGGTATATGACTAGTAGTAATGTGGAGGATACTACACGACAAGGAAATGTGGAAGGAGGGTCTTTTATGTTTACAGACATACCATATAATCTGTTACATACAAGGTTAGATCTTGGTAGTGAAGCAACCGTAGATACATTTATAAATGGTAATTGTGCTGGAGTACCAAACAACATTAAAAACTATAGAAGACCCAGATTATTTGCACCGGCATACCAACAGACCAGCCCAAATTTGTCCGTAAATATAACATTTGATCAAACCGTAAATAACGCAAGAATGATTATTAGATCTGATAGGTTACCAACATCCGATAGTATTCAAGTAAATGGTAATAATAGGTACTCTTTATACCAAAATGATAATTTTACAATATATAGAATTTTAGATAATGGAGAAACTCAACAATTAGGTGGACCACAATCAGACACTACAGGAAACTCTCAAGACTATGCTGACGATGCGAACTCAGGGTCAACATCCGTACTATCGACATTTAGTTGTGAAGGGATGGTTCCACTACCTTGTTATAGTGGATACGGTGAAAACTTTGGAGTTAAGACACCTTGCGCCGAAAATGAAAACCCAACAAGAATAAGTAGAGGTTGTTATAAATTAATACAAGAACCGTATTTGAATGGTGGTTCTATAGATAGAGATTTTAAAAACTTTTTAGAGTGGAAAACAAGATTTAGATTTATGTTTGGTGCTTGTAGAGGAATCATAAGTCACGTATTCCAAAATAACTGGGTTAACGGGTCTTTATATTCATTCGCATTTAAAAAGAAAACAATATTTGATTCTAACAATAACCCAAGTAAATATGTTTTTTGTGGATCAAAAGATGTGAATTTGGTACCACAAAGACCAAATCAAGGTCCGGTTTATCTAAATGACTCAACAAACACTTTTTATTATAGATCGACACCGTACGTATTAACACAAACAGGAGTTAATGTTAGTGGTTATTTTATTGGTCAAGAACCTAGAATTGATAACCTTTTAGGTGGTTGGGGTCCGGCTAAAAATTATTTTGGTAAAGGATTAAATCAAAGAAATTTACATTTCCCAACAACTATTATGGATTTAGGTCCGAGAGACCAATTTGCTAAGGAGATATGTTTAAACCCACAATTGGAGAATTATTTGGTGGAAACCATACAATCAACATCTTTTAACGACACAAGTGATTTGTTATTGTTATTTATTGTTTCTAGGTTAGTTAATAGTGGATCTTGGGGACAACTTGTTAATTTGGGTGATGCGTCAATCAACCAATTATTTTCAAGAAGTGACGGCAGAATTGACGGGGACATCGCACAATTATTTAGTATCAATTCAGAGTACGGTATTTTACCATTTAACGAACAGTTTTATGGTAACGACGATATTGTTTTAGGATCTGCGACTGAGGTATTTTTAGGTGTGTTGTTTTCTGCAACAACACAAAATAGAATCGCTTTAACACCAGGTACAGCAACGTTTGGAAATGTACAACAATTAATTGGATATCCAAAAACACAAACAGTACCAATGTATAATTGGGAGATAAGAAACGATCAAGGAAATGCAACAGTAAGTACATCCACAATTTTTGGTACACAATATAATGATTGGTTAACTGACACACCTTTAAGTAACCCTAAAAGAATGTATTCTACACCATACCAAGAAATGTCATTTAATGGTGCGGATTATTTCCAAGCTACCAACGGGCCGAGTACGGGATATATAATGAATTATGATATTACAGGTCAAAGAGATTCAGCGTGGGGAAACCCATCTAACCAAAATAAAGCAAACTTTGTTGTTGGTGCTCCTTATCATTTTTATTTCGGTTTAGGTAAAGGTAAAACCGCATTAAATAGATTTATAACTAAGTATATTATAGGTACCGAATAATATGAGAAAACAAGACGAAATACGAATAGTTTTAGGTGATAAACGATATGCTGGATCTTCAAACCAACCGGTAGAAATTCAATTGCCGTTAATTGGTGAAAGAAGGGAGATGGTACAAGGAGATCGATCAACCTTAATTGACTTACAAGAGATATTTGATGGGGAAAGGCAAAACTCAAGTAAATTTAGATTAAATGGTAAAATTGTTAATATTTTTGATAATGTGGTTTCAGGTAAAACGAATTATACGCCATTTAAAAATAACCTTTATTATCTTGACTCAGTAACATCCATTAATACTGGTGTATGGAAAGGGTATCCACAATATGATGAATTTTCTTTAATTAGAGACAAATCAATACCAGGACACATTTCATTTGTTGCTAAAAGTGCAACGACTTATAATTGGGCTACATATGTGTCGTATGCTTATAGTAGTACTACCGCACAAACAATGTCTTATGTTGATGAAAAATTTAATGTTACAAACGCAAACTTTAATGTTTCAGACGGTATACCCTTCGTAATTAAAACAGATACCTTTAACGGTAAAGATTTGGTTTATTTTTATTGTGGTACTAATCATAATTTAACAGTCGGACAATACGTAAAATTGAATATCACCATAGATGGTAAAGATACGTTCCAAGTGTATAGTTTGGGTGACGACACGTATAGGTCAGACTTGAGGGTTTTTGCAATATATAATTTAAAATTCACACCATCCGAAGTGGTTACAGGTCGTTTTGGAAACCTTAAAAGAATTATTAATATAGATAATACGGGAGAAACCACTTCAAGATATTATGTCAGGTTACATAAGATTTTAACAAATAACGATGAGACATTTTTAACTAAAATGGGGTTTGAAAATAACGCATTCCCAATCAAAAGACAATTGGAATATTCGGCATTAACGCCAAACCAACAACAACGTATATCAGTCAAAGATGGATCACAAAGTTATGGGTTTACAGTAAACAAAGATATCGATACTTTTAGTTTAATAGATAATAACGGTAAACCTGTTAGTGAACTTTTTATTACAATAGTTAATCGTGGATATATGGGTTGGTTTAACAAACCACCACAATCATTACAAAGAGCGTTAGATATTGGATGGGAGTTTAATTTTTTAAAGAACTCAGTAGATCCTTGGTGGAATCACACATCAACCGATAATAAAGATAACATTTCAGTTAGTTCATACCAACAAAACGGGTACACTTTTTATTATAATAATTTTTTGAATGTGGATGATGTTATTATGGGGGATTTTTGTGAATACAACGATACTGATCAATTAGAATATGTTTTATCTCCGTTATATCACAAGTATTCATACAACCCTGACGTATTTAGTGTTGCACAACCAATACCGAACGGATCTCAAGGGATTGCTATTGGTATATACAATTATGTTAATACCGTTCTTTATCCCCCTGGATATATGTATAAACCACATTATTCAATACCTATTAGGGTTTTTAGTGATTATATCGAAAGTGCAAACTTTGAGGATATAGATTCGGTTCCATTTTATTCGTATTACTCAAACAACGATACTAAATTTTATTGGAGAGATTTGTATCAATATGGGTTTGTTGATAACGAAGGTTTAGGGTTAAATATACCATTTATAAACGGAGCACATTATCCATTTAAGGATATTAACTTCATTCATTACCCAACCAAAAGAAACACATCATTGATTGTAAATGAGATAAACATACCAACAACCGACCCTTGTGAATAATAATTATTTTAGAAAGACCATAACAACGCAAGACCAATACATCAATATACCTATTGAGATTAATTTTGATATGACAGGTAGAGAAGATGGGATTGCAAATTTTGAGAATGAAGTTATTTCAGAGGTTATAAACCCGATGGCCGATTTTGAGGTTACAAAATTTGCACACTCTGAATGGAATTTTAATGCGAATATACAAACACCGTTTGGTCAAATAAGTATTAGTTCGGGAGGTACCGACATTAATTATGAATTTTATTTTTTTGATTATTTAACGGGAGTTACGGGATCAAGCATAACTAATTGGGGTACCGATTATGAAAATGCAACATTTACCGACAGTGAGATTTATTATTTCTCAAACTCATTCAAAGGGAGTTTCTTTAAGTTGGATTTTTATGATTCACCACAAAACGAATCACAAACCCTCTTATTAAGTGTAATCTTACCAACACAACAAGGATTAAAAGAACCGGGAACAATTGGTCCACCACTTAACCAAACGAACGTTACGGTTAAAAAACCTAAATTTGTTTTAGATTCTATTGGTGCCGACAAGGAAGGGTTTTATGTGTATTGGTTAAAAGATATTAATTACTTAAACGTCACCGAATTTTACGTTAGTGCCAAATTTTTTAACGCTAAAATCGGTCAATTCATTAGATTAATGAATAAACCACAATCGACATTCATTGGTCAAAATATGTTTAATATAGATAAAACACAATATTTTTACTACAAATATGTGTTGGACTACGATACATTTGATTATATGGTTTATAGTTATAATAGTAATTTTCAAAACGCTCAGAGAGTGGGTACCGGAGTAAATCCGATAAAATGGTATGAATATGTTAACCCATAATGGATTCTGAAAGATCAAATATAATTATTTCGCCTGAGGTATTAGATAGAGACATATTTAATATCACATATGATGGTAACACCTTTGGTGTGTACTCAGGACTTACACAAGTATTGAGTGGAGGGACTAACGGAGATTCATTATTAACTGGATTAACTATTCCTATTTTATTTACACAATCATATAACGATATTGGATATTATAGTGACTTTGACGGTTTAATTAACCAACAAGATATTGTAACTAACTTTGTGATATCAGGAACACCAGCAACACCGTATACGATTAGATTATATAATAGTGCTGGTTACTCGTACAATAATTTTTTAGATCTTGCAACCTATAAAGTTGATTGGGGTGACGGATTGGTTGGGTCGGTATTGAGCGTTAATCAGAGTAGTTTAGATCACACTTACGCATCAACACCACAGAATTATATAGTTAAATTAACACAATATAATCCTTGGGGTATAACCCAAGTAGAAAAGACACTAACGTTACCATTTACCGGTGTAACAATAGATAATCAGTTAGGTAATGTTACCTTTACACAACAAGGGGGTAATTGGTCAGGAATTCCGATTAATTATAATTTTATTTTTACGGGGGACAGTGAAAATAATATACCCGCACAAATATCAAGTTCATACACCCAAGTACCATTTATAGTATCAGGATACACCAACTCAAGACTTAGTTTATTAAAGAGATGGGGGCCAAATCCGTACACCACAGGATACATTTTACAACCAATGATGGGAGTTGTTGGGTACGTACAAGATATCACACCAACATATACAGCATACACCATCAACAACATTGATTATTATGATTTTAATAATGGTAAAACGTTATTTATGGTTAATTCATCTGGTATAACGGCAAACGACATTGTGGTTTCAGCCATTACAAAAGATGAAATATTATTAGATTTTGTTATGGATCCAGAAATACAATCTGATGTTTTCGTTGAAAGGGGGAAATATAGTGGGACTGAAAATTTACAAAGACTTGGTGAGGTTGACAATATCGGTGATTTGGTAAGATATGGTTATGGTTATTTTAAAATCAATAACACATAAAAACAATATAAACTCTATTTATAAATAAAAAATGGCATTAGGAACATACGGAACGGTTAGACCTGCAGATGTATCCCCACAAGACGTGGATATTATTCTGAATTACACACCATCAAGGGACGTGACCAATAATTTTGTGTTAAAAAAATTAAACAGCGCGAACATTTTAACACCTTATTATCACAATGGAGATACTGGTGGGGTTGCGGGTAAAGAAATATTAGGTGGTTTATATAATCTTAGATTACCAGCAAATGAATTTAATCGAGTTGGTATATATACCTTATATATTAAACCAGCAGAAATAAGAACAACTATCACCGATTGTGGCATATTATCGGCATTACCTAATGTTAAGGGAATAATAATCAACATAAATGACGTACCTGAGCAATATAGGAATAAATTCACAAATCAAGGACTTGTTGGTTTTAGGATTGAATATTTAAATAGTGATGGAACAAAGATTCCTAATTTTTATAGACTTGTTACGTCTTCTTTTTATTGTGAACCAATCGTTACAGACCAAACAAACACATCGCAAAAATCAATTAGATATAGGTATTTGGATAGTGGAAGTGATTTGTTATTTTGTACATTATCACCATCAGCATCACCAACAAATAAACCAAGTGCAACACCATTTATAGGACAACCAAACCAACGAATTATTGTTAGTAATACTTTCTTTAATCCGATAACAATGGATATTCAAATTGCTGATCACGATATAGATACGTTGGCAATCGCACTTTATGGTAACCAAACTAAAAGTATTGAAGACGGCATATACACATTATATGATAGTGCTGGTAACATATATAAACAATACAACTTATTTGAAGTTAGAGACAACTTTAATGAACTATTATATGAGGTTAGACAAGATAGGGGTCTTAATATCGATTTCAGTAAAAACTTTACAAATATTATTAGTTAATGGCGAAAACTAAATTCATATGTCCATCACCACCACCTGTAGGTTCGGGTACATTTTCTGACGATTTAGTTGGTTTACAATTAGTTTCAGGAGGAGGATTGACGCTTGGTAATTTTGAATTCACAACTTCGGTTTATGAAAAGGTAAGTAGAACTTTTGATACTGGTGTTTTTTCGGATCCATTTAATTTGGAGAATTTAAATATTGAAAGTATTGCCGAAACCAAACTTATTATTGAAAAAAACTTTAGAGTTTACCCTAATTTTGATTTAGCACAAATAACAAGTTTTTCATTATACGGATCACTAAGTAAAAGAATATCTGCTTCGGTTAATAGAGTTATTAATTATTTTCCTGCGGCGATTGAGGTTTATTATAGTAATTACATTTTACAAACGGGTAATACTGCATATAATATTACTTACAACACAATTAATGATGAGACTACATTTGATACGGACTCTTCTTTTTTCAAAAATCCATTTGATATTGACTACTCGGTAAATGCGAAGATTAATGTTGATAATAGACCGATACCGGTTTCAAAATACAGAGACATAACAAATAACTTTGAAAGTTTTTCATTATATGTTAATAACTTAAATACCGAATTTAATGTTGTTGATTTAGAACCAACACAATCCGTTACAGGAGGAACATTGACGATAACCGTTAAAGGTAAACCATTTACCTCAACAACCACGACAGACACCTTAGTTATAAAACCAAATAATTTAGTTACCGAACAAATATTTCAGGATGCTTTTGATGAGGTTGAGGATTACATTTTAAATAGGAATGCGTACCCAAAATATACCGCAACATTTAGTTATCCGGATTATGACAGTAATGGTAATTATATTTTATTTAATAAGAGTTTAACTTGGAATACAGATGGTCTTTGGAATTTAGATATCAGGACCAATTATTTTGATAATTATTTGACCGAATTACAGTATATTACAGAAAGATTGGATGAGTACAAAACAAACTTAATAAGTCGGTTTTTAACTTCAGGATCATTAAAGGAGTTTGATACGATAGACCAAAAAATTGAAAAAACATTACAGATTTATGGTAGAAGTTTTGATGAGACTAAAAAATTCATTGATGCTTTAGCAAACATTACATCGGTTAACTATATCGTAAAGAACGACATACCCTCACAACTATTAGGTAATTTGGCGGCAACATTAGGGATCGACCCTAATATTTCACCAATAACTAATGATTCATTATTGGAGTCTATATTTACAACTACAAACGATATTATTTATCCGGGTCAATCTAAAGAACAGACACCCACAGAGTTAAACTATCAGTATTATAGGAATTTAATATTAAATGCTGGATTCTTATTTAGATCAAAAGGTACTCGCACTTCTATTGAGTATATTATGAGGATGATTGGAGCACCTGATGCACTAATTGAGTTTAATGAATATATCTATTTAGCAGACCAAAAAATATCGGTAGATGATTTTTATGAAAAATATGCAAAATTATCAGGAGGTACCACATATGTTGAAACACCAGTTTTAGATAGTACAAACATATTCTCAATATTAGGTACCCAATACACCGGATTTACAAAATCGGGAGTTGTGAATAGGACATTGGTTGGTTTAGAATATTACCCAATCAATATAAATACTGGTTACCCTGAACCACCAACAAATAACGACTCATTCTTTTTTCAAAAAGGTGCTGGATGGTTTGAAACCACACCGGATCACAGATCAGCAGAGGAGATTGATTATAACCTTTCTAATTTTTCAGTTTCACCATCAATTGTTATTACAAAATTAAAACCATTTACATACGGACAAGATTATATTGATAGATTTGATAAATTTCCATCTATGGATTTAGGTTATGGATTGACAAGAACGATTGATAATAAAAAATCTTGGAAATTAGAAGATATTGGGTTAAGAAAAAGTACAGACATTAACACACCAACTAACTATTTGATTGAAGATAGTGGTCAGGTTGTTAATGTTAAGAATATGGAATTGTATCTTAATATGGGTCAAGGAATTACGTATGACATTTGGGAGATGTCTGCAAAATATGGGTACCCAATCCCTAATTCAGGGTTAACAGCACCATACCCAACACCAGGATTAAATGATTGGACGGTTATTGATCCAAAACCAAATCAAAAGACATTTTTTGAGTTCGCTCAAACATTCTATAATAATTTAATTAACGTTAGAAATAGACAAACAATATCGGACGGTAAGACTGGTGGATATCCAGCATTACAGTCAATATTTTGGAAATACTTACAAACCGATCAAACATTAAACATACCAAACAATAAATTCACATACCAAAAAATGATTGATTTCACTTTGGGGTTAGGTGATTATTGGGTTAGGTTGGTTGAACAATTTGTTCCGGCAACCACAATTTGGAATACAGGGCAAAAAATGGATAACACCATTTTTAACAGACAAAAATTCGTATGGAGAAGACAAAGAGGGTGTACCTTTATATTCGGTGACCTTAAAAATACTGATTGCCTACCGTGTATTTATGATGGATCACCATACACATACGATTGTATTGATCAAACAACACAATGTAGTTTACCAACGTTTGATCCGGTTACGGTTTTAAATGCGAAAATAAATGATTTATATACGAGTAGTGGGTTTACAAGTGCTAACTGTGACTCAACGACGATGATATCGACGTGGTATGTTGATTTAACACTGACAGATACGGTCACAAATATTGAGGACACTTTAATATCTGAACCGTTTTATGTTGGGTACGGTCAAAGTGCTATAGATTTAACCACAGGATTACCTTTATCGTATTATGATGTGATAAATGCGATTGATAGTAAATTACAGTATTTATATCAATACGGATTAAACTATTATTTTTCTGGTGGTGTTTTAACAATTAGTAATTCTAGTTGTTATGATAATTTTACAAATAAACAACTAAATCTATATATTGGTTTAGATTTACAAATTAATTGTGGTTAATGGCTTGTATTACAGGATTTACTAGTGGTGGTTATTATAATTATACCGATTGTTGTGGTGTAATACAAACAGGGTTTGCTAATAATTTAGATCCTGTTTGTATTAATACGACATATTCTGGATCAGCAGTTGGGTTAGTATTGAATATATCAAGTACGTGTACTCAAAATTGTAGTACAGGACCGTTAGGTTATACGTTTTCAGTCACAGGAGTCTGTGGTAACCCCACAGGGACTGTAAGATTCACACCAACGGGAGGGGTGTCACCATACACGATAGATCCAATCTCACCATTGGGTAACGGTCTAACAGCACAAACAAACTCAACACAAATAACCTTTACAGGCCTTACTGGTGGTACATACGTTTTTAAGTTAAACGACTCTTTAGGGTCACAAAATACCGAAATCTTTATAAATGTATTGGTTTCGAGTTGTTTTACCGCCAATATTTATGGAACTGAAGGGACTAGTTGTGGTCAAGACAACGGAACGTTTTATGTTAGTGCGACATCAGTAAATGCACCATATAATGTTGTTATATATAGTGGTGTCTCTGATTATGTTAGGACAGATTCAGTACTTCAATTCCCTTATCAAATTGCTGGGTTACCGGCATCAACATATCATACAGTTGTGTATGATTATGGATTGGGAACTGCTAGAACGGAGAATACTTTAATAACTGGTAGTACAAACATTAGTTATGGTTTATGGGTTGTTAATGCGGGTACTTGTGTTATTAATACAGGTAAAATTGCAGTAACAGGGATAACAGGTACAGGTCCGTACACGTATTTATGGTCAGACGGACAAACAACACAATTGGCAACCGGATTAACTGCTGGAAATTATTCAGTGACAGTTACCGATTTTTATGGGTGTTCGGTTACCCAATCAACAACAGTAGGAATTGCGGATCCAATAGGTGTATTATCTATAACACCAACAAACCCAACTTGTTTTGCGTCTGATGGATCATTATCTATAACAATGTCGGGAGGAACCTTACCTTATTTTTATTCGGCAAATACAGGTGAGGTCGGATACACCTTATCGAACACATTCACACTAAATTCCTTACCTTCGGCATCATATACCATTTTAGTTAGAGACGCAAACTATTGTCCTTATTATGTTACAACCGCCCTAAATACAATATCAGGGTTTAATGTTATTGGTAATACAATAACAAACTCAGTTTGTAACCAAAATAGTGGATCAATAACGACATACATAAACGGACTTGTTGGGTTTTATTTATATGATTTATCAGGTTTAACAACAAATCAGAATTATAGTTTTTATACCCAAAGTCAAAACGTTACGTTCCCTAATTTACCAAACGACACTTACCTTTTAACAATATCGGGTGAAAGTGCTGGTTGTGGTTATAGTCAAACATTATCTGTTAATTCTGTTGAGAAATTTACTGTTGATGTTATAACTACAGGAGTAACTTGTGGATTAAGTAATGGTAGTTTTACGGTTAACGTTGGTACGGGATATACTAATTGGCCTGTTGGAGGACAATTAGATTATATTTTAAGTAATGGGGATTCAATTATTGATACAACACTTAGTTCCGTAACGTTTACCAATCTAACTACAGGTCAATATACGTTAGATGTTAGAGATGAGGATAATTGTGTGGTATCTGAAACGTTTACAATAACCACCACACCCCAACTTGATAGTGCGGTTTACCCCACTAATTGTATATTTGGTGGTGACGGTAGTGCAAACGTCTCAATATATGATGGTACACCACCATTTACATATAGTTGGTCAAGTAATGTTAGTTCGGCACAAACGGGAAATACGGTGACCGGATTGTCAGGTGGTTCATATACTGTTACCGTTGTTGATGCTTCGGGATGTACAAATTATCACACATTTCAGATTGACTGTACTTTTACAACCGTAACTGGATTTACAAGATATAACATCTGTTCAAATAGTTTCACAACAACTTCGGGAACAAAAAGAGGCCTTTCTGAAATGATTAATGAGGGGTATTTAGACCTAACTTCGGGTTATACTAACTGTGTACTTAACAGTGCCGACTTAGAGTGTGAGATCATTATAAACGGTAGTGCTTACACACAAACATTTTTTGTTACAAATGACTCCACTTGGCAATCAACGATTGAATCAATATTATCATCAATCCCACAAGTCGGGGAGTATAGTGTGAATTTATTAAATAATACCCTACAAATACAATCAAATTGTGTGGGAGGAGTTGATCCGTTAGGAAACGCCAATTTTAGTTTGTCTTTAAATATTGATTACAATATTTCTTGTCAAAACATTTTACCGACACCAACCCCTAGTCCGACACCAACCGCAACACCAACACCAACACCTAGCCCGACACCAACCGCAACTCCTGGACCAACCGCAACTCCTGGACCAACACCAACCCCTAGTCCGACACCAACCCCTAGTCCGACACCAACCGCAACACCAACACCTACCACAGTTTATTATACTTGGTTTTATAATGGATATTTATCGTATTCTTCAAGTGACAACACAGTATGTACCGCAACAGGTTGTTCACTTAAACTATATACATCAACACCAACAGTAATAGTTGGTACCGTATTATATACTAATCCGGCATTAACAATACCGGCAGTTGGATTTAATGTTGGACCATCAAACGGAGGTTTTGGTAGATGTTATTTATCTAACGACTGTCCAATTGTTGGTACGAGATACGTAACACAAGTTAACGGTTCTGGTCAAGTATTAAATGTTTATTCGTGTTAAAAAATGGCATACTCGATAGACATAACCAATTTATCAGGAGGGACAGCACCTGTTAGTCTGTATGCTTGTGACGAATACGGTAATAACTGTACATTTTTAGGTTATAGTACTGGTATTTATATTTTACCGTCGTTATTACAGACGGCAACAACCATTATGGTAAAATCGGTTGATAGTACGGGTTGTATCTTCTTTAAGTTAATAACTTGTGACGTTGAAACGTACGTAATATTAACAGAGTTAGGTGATTTCTTATCTACTGAGGGTGGCGATACTTTGGTTTTTTAATAACAAAAGTATTTATAAATATGATAATCCAAATAACAGGAGATACGGGAGGACTAGAACCCTACGACATTTATTTATGTGACCCAACAAACGTGGCTTGTTTCTATATATCAGGACTAACATCTATACCGGCAACCGTTGAATTTGATAGTCAATATTATTTTCCAAACGAAGACTTATTATATTTACGGATCGTTGATACCAACGGGTGTGTTTATTCGACACCGCTGGATTGTGTTGGATTTAAGGCGTTCCAAGATGCTATATATTTTAAATTTATGGACGACATACCGTACGCATTCCAATAAAAAAAAAATTAATATATTTATAAAATAAAAGATGCCAACATATCAATTATTAACGGACAGAACAATAGCTCAATCTACGGCGATTACACCCACTACGCTAATACATATCGTAACGACTGCAGACACAACACAAAGCATATATGGATCATCATTTAAAGTGGAATTACGACAGTTATCAACAATATTTAAAGATACGTTTGTTACTGGAGGAACGTATAGTTCGGGTACTGCAACGTTTACAAATAGTACTGGTGGTACATTTAACGTAACTGGATTTTTTACAGGAAATACGGACATTAGAGTAACGGGTGCGACCTATTCAAATAATTCTTTTACATATAGAAATAATACAGGAGGAACGTTTTCTGTATTATTTAATACTGTTACGGGTTTAACAACTAATGGTAATTTAACAGTTACAGGAACAACCTCATCAAATACTATTTCAGCAACAACATACCAAAACTTACCGACAGATGTTAGAGTTACCGGTGGAACGTATTCAAACAATTCTTTTACATATAGAAATAATACAGGAGGGACGTTTTCTGTATTATTTAATACTGTAACCGGTTTAACATCCACAGGAACTATAAGTAGTAATACAATATCTGCAACAACCTACCAAAACTTACCAACAGATATTAGAGTCACAGGTGGAACGTATTCCGCAGGAACTATCTTATTCACTAACAATACCGGTGGGACTTTTAATGTAACCGGATTAACCACAGGATCAACATCTACCATAAGTGGGAATTTTTTACCATTAAGTGGTGGAACTGTGACAGGAAATACAATATTTACAAGTGGTTTAACCGCCAATACAATATCTGCAACAACATACCAAAATTTACCAACAGATATTAGAGTGACAGGGGCGACTTATTCAAACAATATTTTTACACATACAAATAATACAGGAGGAACATACAGTGTTTTATTTAATACTGTAACCGGTTTAACATCCACAGGAACTATAAGTAGTAATACGGTATCGGCAACAACCTACCAAAACTTACCAACAGATATTAGGGTAACCGGATCAACATACTCTAATAATACGTTTACTAGTACGAATAATACAGGAGGAACATACAGTGTTTTATTTAATACAGTGACTGGGCTAACGGTTAACGGTGACTTATCGGTTACAGGGAATACGGGGTTAGGAACCACATCAGCAAACACAATATTGGAACTCTATGGGGATAACGGATCAACGTTAAGGAATGTTTTAAGATTTACAGATTCCGACACAACTGTTGGTGTTGTTCCTCAATTTATAGGTAAATTAGAATTTAATGGTAACGAAACGAGTGGTACAGGGGTGAAATGTTTTATTGGAGGGATTCAAAATTCTGCAGCTCAAGGATCGTTGGTTTTTGGTACTACGGGAACAACAGGGTCACTAACAGGAGGAACACTAACCTCAACCGAAAGAATGAGAATTGATAGTGATGGTAATGTTGGTATTAATGACACAACACCATCTTATAGGTTAGAAGTGTCATCTGGTGTTGAATCAGTTGATGAGGTAGTATCTCACTTTAGAAACGACGCATCAAAAGGGTTATTATTTATACCAGTGGCAAATAATGACTCATTTAACTTTAACACAACGTCAGGTGATACTGTATTGGTCTCCACGACAGGGCAACCATTGGTAATTGGTTCTAAAGATGGTGCTGCGTTTAGATTTAGTGGTGCAGCGGCGGCATTATCGGCAAATACAATAACAACCGGAAATAGATTAGGAATTGGGTCGGTATTCTATTCAAGTACAGAACAACCATCGGAAGGTTTAGATGTTAACGGTAGTGCTAGATTTAGAGCGATAGGATCAACCGCATCGGCAGGTGCACTTCACTACACCGCAAACGGTACCCTAACAACAAATACGTCAGACCAAAGACTAAAAGAAAATATAGAACCACTTACAAATTCTTTATCTAACGTCTTAAAATTAAGTGGTGTTACCTATAATTGGATTGGTATTGAAGGTAAAAGAGTTGGTTTCATTGCACAAGAAGTTGAAAAAGTAATACCAGAATTAGTATTTACCAATAATAATACTGAAGAAAAATACAAAGGTATCCATCAAGATAATATGGTTGCGGTTTTAGTTGAGTCAATCAAAGAACAACAAGAAATGATAGAAGATTTAAAAGCGGAAATTACAAATTTAAAACTAAGAATTACTAATTTAGAATCTTAAAATTTATTTACAAACAATTTTCAAAACACTATTTTTAGTTTATGAAAATATTTATTCAGATTGCTGCTTATAGAGACCCCGAATTAATACCAACCATCAAATCCTGTATAGAAAACGCAAAACATCCAGAAAATTTAGTTTTTGGTATTTGTAGACAATTTCATCCCGATGATAAATTTGACGATTTAACTGAATATGAAAAAGATGATAGGTTTCGTATTTTAAATGTTCCTTATCAAAACTCAACCGGAGTTTGTTGGGCTAGAAATCAAGTACAACAACTATATAAGGATGAGGAGTTTACATTACAAATTGATTCTCATATGCGGTTTGAAAAAGAATGGGATGAGACCTTAATTGGGATGATTAAACAACTACAAGAGATTGGAGTACCAAAACCATTATTAACTGGTTACGTCTCTTCTTATGACCCAAAAACATATCCTGAAGGTCGGGTTAATGTGCCTTGGAGAATGGTGTTTGATAAGTTCATACCCGAAGGTGCGGTTTTCTTTTTACCCGAAACAATACCAAATTGGCAAGACATAACAATACCTGTACCCGCAAGGTTTTACTCGGCACATTTTTGTTTTACATTAGGTCAGTTCTCAAAAGAAGTCCAACACAACCCCGAATTTTATTTTCACGGAGAAGAGATTTCGGTAACGGTGAGAGCGTTTACTCACGGATACGATTTATTTCACCCCCACAGAGTTGTAATATGGCATGAGTACACAAGAGAAGGAAGAACCAAACAATGGGATGACGATAAGGAATGGTATATTAAAAATGAAAACTCACATTTATTAAATAGGAAACTGTTTGGTATGGATGGAGAAAAACAAGAAGGTCACGAAGGTAAATACGGTTTAGGAAAAGAAAGAACATTAAGAGACTATGAAAAATATTCTGGTTTATATTTTGAGAAAAGATCAGTACAGGAATATACATTACAAAAACAATACCCACCAAACCCCGATATATTGGATAATACAGTGTGGGAAAATAGTTTTTCAACAACATTTAATTATGAGATAAAATTAAATAAAGATAGTTTTACTGAAAATGATTACGATTTTTGGGCCGTAATTTTTCACGATGAGAATAATCAAGAATTATACCGAAAAGACGCAACAGAAAACGAGATACCATTTTTACTATCTAAAGATGAAATAACAATAAAAAGAGAGTTTTTAACCTATTCAAAACCAAAAGGATGGACGGTTTGGCCCCACTCAAAATCAAAAGAATGGTTAGAAAAAATAACAGGAACAATATGATAAAAACCCCAACAATTGTGACAGCACTTTTTGATATAGGTAGAGATAAATGGTCTAACTATGGATTGTCTTACCATACATATATGATGTGGATGAGGAATTTACTATATTTTGACACAAATATGGTTATATACACTGAAGAAAAATTTAAAGATTTTGTAATAGACCAAAGAAAACAAATCGACCCGAACTTAGAAAAAACCATAGTTATTACTGACACTTTAGATAATTTAAATTCCTATCAAATGTTTTACGATGAGGTTAAAACATTAATGGAGGATGAGGGATTTAAAAATAAAAGACATTTTAATGTTCCTGAAATGACAGAACCCCTTTATAACATTATTATTTTTAACAAATTGTACTTTATTAAACGATCAATAAGTGAAGGTCATTTTAATTCTGATATGTTTATTTGGTGCGATGCTGGTGTTTTAAGAGACGGAGAGCCATTAATTAAAAAAGGGTTCCCCAACTTAAATAAGATTAATAATGGGTATGATAAACAAATAACATTTTTTAGTCACCACGAAGAATTCTCAATTAACGATAGACCTTTTCACCTATTTTCACAGTTTAGGTACATTCACGGAGGTTGTTTCTTTGTCCCAAACAATAAAAAAATTGATAAATTAATAGAAAATTTCAATACGTTAGTTTCCGAACACCTAAAAAATGGGTATGTTGGTAGCGAAGAAAAGTATTTAGATTTTTGTTATTTAGATAACAAAGACGAATATAACATAGTTAAATCGGATTGGAGACAATATTTTGACCTATTTAGTTAAAATAACCTACAATAAAATAAACTTTTGATTATTTATATTATAAAGTTTAAACTTTAATGGCTAATTTAAAATTTCAGGGGTGTTGTTACCCCGGATATCAATACGTAACACTAGACACATCTTGGGTCGCTACCGGAGGTACCGCAACCACAGGTCTAACATATCATTTCTCAGGTGACCCTGTGGTCCCTAATGGGTGTTATACTATTGTTTCTGCGTTCACATCGGGGTTTAGCTCAACCACATTTACTACCTTAACCGGGGTATACACGATACAAGCGAATTGTTCATCTGCTTTGTGTTCAACAGGTAATTGTTGTAGTAATATTTCGTGCATTAGTATACCACTTAATCAATATTCAGGGATATCAGGAACATACCGTGTTTCGGGTAACTATAACGGTTACCCTTTTTGGACGGGAGGTACAACACCTGGTTATTTATTTTTTAATTCATCAAAATGGTGTTTATCGTCAGGTTTTAGTTCCTCGTGTATTTTTTATGGTGCAGAACCCACAACCGCAATTTGTCCAAATATTGATGAAACGGTATTATATAGTGGTACGTGTTTCCCAACACCAACACCATATGATCCGTGTTCTATATTGGATTTTGATATTGTATTGGAATGTGCGTTTCCTACACCGACCGCAACCCCAACACCAACACCAACACCAACACCCACTCCTACACCGACCGCAACCCCTAATATTTGTTCTGGGTTTACGGTCGGAATATCGTTTTCAGCTGTAACACCAACCCCTACACCGACACCAACCCCTACACCGACTCCTGTGGTATACCCATACAACATTACTTCTGGTGTGACGTTTGTTATTGATAGTGGTAATTTTGTTTGTGTTAATGTGAACAAATTAGTGGACTGTAATAGTAGTGATGTATATTTTGTTTCGGGACCTATAATATTTACAGGATCACCAATTACCACAGGAACTACCATTTTGGCGTTAATTAACGATCAATATAAATGTTTAACATATACCGAAAACACTTTTGGTAGTCCGGCCGATTATTTACAAGGAGTAGTTAGTATTCAAGCAAGTGGATGTACGGGATGTGTTGCACCAACACCTACACCGACCGCAACTCCAACACCGACACCTACACCAACCCCTACCGCAACTCCGGTACCAACACAAACATACCCAACAAATACGGTATTCGTGTTCACTTCTTGTACAAATACATCAATGATAATACAATACTCATACCCACCATCAAACGTTACTGTTGGGGGTATATTAAGAACTGTTTCAGGTGAATGCTACACATATATTGGGGACTACTTATCGTACACACCACCATCTGGATTTATATGGTCTTATGTTGAAACATTTACAGCAACAACCGCAACAACATACACTAATTGTGTATCTTGTTTAACCCCTACACCAACACCAACACAATCATATAATTTATGGAGAGGTCGTGGTGAGTTTTCAGTTTCTTGTCCTGTTTGTGAATTAACAAATGGTGGATCACAAATGACATTCTATACGTCAGCTTCTGATTCTGTATTACAAAATGATGTGTATGTTTATGAAAATCAATCATTGACGACACCAGTAATTGTTGATTATATAAAATATGGAACTAAAATATATAACGTAGATGTTAATGGAAAATTAACTGAATTTTGTACAGTAAACGGAAATTGTTAAAAATATGTCAACACAAATATCATTAACCGCAACAACAGGAACATTACCATTAAATCTTTGGATTTGTGATATGACAGGATCAAGTGCGACTTGTGTTTATTACGACACAATATACACATTACCATACAGTTTTATATTACCATCGGTATATGAAACGTACCCATCATATACTTTAAAACTTATAGATTCTAATGGATGTATATATGAGGAATCAACTTAATATAAATAAAACTTATGGCAGGATATAGTGCAAATACATGCGATATTATTACATTGTTCCCTTTAGGGGTACAATGTAGTGTTACTAGTGCATATACACCATTTACAGTTGATGGTGCAATCGCATTAATAATAACAGGAGGTACCCCACCTTATAATATTACTTGGGAAAATGGTTCTCATTCACAAATACTTGCGGGTGTTGGCGCTGGAGATTACACATCAACAGTCACTGACTATTATGGTGATTTTACCGCAACCACAACTTGTACCGTACCTTATAGTACTTTTTATTTAGAGGAATTCTATAATTGTAATGACGTTAATAGTAAAATTTATTATGTTGCAAATTTAGAGAACCAAACACAAACAGGAGTAACATTTACGATTAATGCTCAATTGGGGTGTTGGGTAGGAAATGGATTAACGTTATATTCGGGACAAACATATTATAATTATAATGTTATTACATCATCCGGACCATTTAGTTCTTGTACCGAATGTTTACCAACAACCCCACAACTAGAAAGTACTTCAGGTTTATGTCTCACAACAACATCTTACGCTGGTTTTCCTGTGACTGTAACGACTAATCAATATCAATTCTACTCCGCAAGTACAATCAATGGATACCCATCTTGGTCAAGTAATACATTAACTATGTATTATAATACAGGGGCAACACAATGGATGGTTTCTGGATGGACGAATCCGGGTATACCATTACTACAATCAACACTGTCACCACCAATTGGTATTTGGACGTATAATGGTGTTGCAGGATCCGCAAACGTAACTCAAGGGGCGTGTACATCCGCATTCCAAATAACCACAAATACAATAAACCCGACTTGTGAGGGAGTAAGTGACGGTAAAATAATAATAACATCGGTAGTTGGGGGAACATCACCATACACATACTCAATAAATGGGATATCATACCAATCGTCTAATATATTTTTAGGATTGGCTGATGGGACGTATACCGTATATGTAAAAGATATCATTGGTAATGTTAGTACCAAGCAAGTGGTTTTAACTAATCAAACACCAATAACAAACTATCAAGTTACTTTAAATTTAGTACCACCAAACCCACCAGTCACAATCAGCACAGGATCAAGAGAAGCGACATATAATTGGGAAGTTGGGGTAACACCAACATTACCTATAGGACGGGAAATTAATTTTACAATTTTCCATACATCATCTTTTTCTGCTGGGACTTCAGCATCTGCAAATCCAACACTGATATACGTTAATACCACAGGAACAACAGGTGGTGGACAATATTTAACGTCATCACAAACACAAACAACAAATAATTTCACAACAATCGATTGTCACCCTAACTTTTATACGACAGGAATTACTAGAATATATACGGCTAAAATCGTCGGCACAGGTAAGGTTACGGGTCAAGTCTTTATGAAAGTTGTAGCACCCAATGGTGATAGTAATTGTGCTCCATACGCTAAGATAAATGATAGTATTACGGTGAATGGTACCGTATTGGTTAATGGTGGACCGTGTGAGACGGTAATAACACCAATAAACACGTTAAGTTTTGGTCTTAGTAAACAAGGTAATCTTGTTATTAACCCATTAAACCCTAACGCATAAAAATAATAAAATAAGTATTTATAGGTATGTCATATATTATAAAAACAACAAGTGGATTAATTAATACGATATTAACAGACGCAGCAAGAAAAAAGATATCACAAGGAAAGTTTGACATCTCTTATTTTCAGGTGGGTGATAGTGAGGTTTGTTATAATTGCATATCAAACCAAAATTATGTTAATTTAAATATTTTGGCACCACAATATAATGCGGACAATTTAGTACCAGCACCTGAATATAATCGATTAAATGTAAAATATCCATTATTTGTTGATCCAAATTCGGGTAGTACTTTTGGTATCCCTTACGACTCATCTTTTGTTGATAACATTTATAATTCGGCAGCACCTAGAGGTTTTTTTACCGGTAATACTCTATATACGACATCAGCATATACTATAAACCCTAACTTTATTGTGGGTAATAGTAGTTTAGTGTCAGGAAATACAATTGTGTTATCAGCAAATACAGTTAACGCTTCAGTTTCGGGTACGGTAACTCCTGGTATGTTCTTAACCTTATTTACAAGGACATATAATGCGTTAAGTGGAAGTTCACCTATGTTTACATATGTGGTTGTTGGTATTACAGGAAATACGTCAACAGCAAGTACAGTTACGGTACGAGTAGATAGACAACTACCTAATTTCTCATCTATGGGTTATAGTGGAAATAGTAATGTAGTTTTTTATCCGTCAGGGATGACAGTTATTTATGATTCGGTAACACCCGAACCGTATTGGGCAACAAATGTGTTTAATTTTGAGACTAACTGTGATGTTTCACAAAGTGATGTAAAAGTTTGGAATATGAACATTCCGTGGACTGAATCACCGGCAGGGGTATTCAATAATTCAGTACAAAATTATAATTATTATAGTGCATCGACATATGTAGGAACTAAAGAATATTTAGGTTACAAAACAAATGACGGACAAGTAGATACCGGATCAGTGTATTTTAATAATTCGATGGGTGATAAAATAGTCGTACCACCGGTAGATCAAAAAGCGATAGCAATTGTTCACTATACTAACCAATCTATTGATAATTTTTATGGTGAAAAATTCGCACAACAAGAGTATGATCCTGCGAATCCAGGAGCAACAGGACAAGCAAGAAATTTAAAGATTGGAATTCCATGGTTAATGTGGCATAAAAACCCTAACAGAACGATAGGAGAATATTTTTATACAGACCCTAGTGGGTTTACCGAAGACCTATTTCAAACGTATTATATTAAGTCTAAAAAAAGTGCGGACTTTAATAATCCGGGTATTAGATATTATAACCTTTGGGATACTCACGTAACATCAACAGGGTTCCCTAATCGAGTAGGTAAAGTTTTTCCTGATTTAAAAATGATTATTTTTGATGATGATGAAATTGTGTCATCTTTAAATTATAAAACAAACAGATCTTGGACGTTACCGGCACCAAAAGTAGGAACAATTATACCAAACGCGTGTGATGGTGTATTGGGTGATACTGAAGGGTTAGTTAGTGCCAATACTGAGTCGGTGTTTGTTACATATAGATTCAATAATTCCGCCTTTACAAACTCCCTACATTGTAATTACTACACAAAACAAACACCTATACTATACGACCCAACACAAAGCACTTACAACATATTTTTAAAATTTGGAAATGAGTTCTCATTTTTGAAGTCAAACACCTCAACAACACCAACAGGATTCACCGCAAATGAAATGAAAGTTCTTGTGCAGAAAGTTAGTAGTGGAACCACAAGACCTATTCCGACACAATGGAGAGAAATTAATGTTATGAGTCAACTATCGGCAACAACAACAAGTGGATTCTTAACGTTGAGTGGGTTAACAGGAACCACATTCCAAATAACAAAAGATATGTATGATAACGCATCAATATATAATCTATCCAACTATATTAATATGCCGACACTTAATCAGTCAGGGGTGACATTAAATTTCGGAGGAGAATATTATTTTTACGGTACAATTCAAACGGATATACAGGCAACAATATATGTTATGAATTATCTTTGTAATTTAGGACAAACCCAATTTTTAAAATCATCTAACCCAACTTGGGACGGAACACCACCTTATGTGACGGAAGTAGGTCTTTACAATGCAGATAAAGAACTTATGGTTATTTCTAAGATACAATCACCTGAAAAAAGACAGGGGATCCAACAGTATCCAGTTAAACTTGATTTTTAAAATAATATGGAAGAAAAAAGGGATTTAAAGAACTCACCAAAAGTTCTTGGTTTAGATATATCAACAAAAACAACGGGGTGGAGTTTATTTGACATTAAAACTCAAGAATTATTAGAATTAACCCATTTTTCACCGGTAATTAAACCAAAACCCGAAGACAAAATTGAAGAATTATTGTTAAAGGTTGTTGCCTTTGAAGAAAAACTAATTAATTATAAAAATTTAGGTATAACCAAAGTTGTTATTGAAGAACCTCTCCTAAATTCAAACAACGTTTGGACCGTAGGAGTTCTATTAAGGTATAATTCAATGATTACAAAATCAATTTATGATATTTTAGGGATTGTACCATCTTACATATCAACATATAACTCAAGAAAATTTGCTTGGCCTGATTTGGTACAACAAAACGATAAGGGTAAACACGTTTTATTTGGGGGACTACCAAAAGATATAGATAAGAAAGAAATTATTTGGAGAAAGGTTTCAAACAAAGAACCACAAATTACTTGGTTATACACCAAAAACAATACCCTTAAAAAAGAATGTTACGATATGTCCGATTCGTATACTTGTGTTTTAGGTTATATGAAACAAGAAAACATTTGGTAAATTATTAACCCACCCCATAAAGGTGGGTTTTTTATTGTTTGACAAAACCGATCCATATACTTATCTTATGTTTATGGATGATGAATCACTTTTGATAGACTTAATACTGACGATGTTTGGTGAACCAAAAAGCATCAACGAATATTCAGGACAAATATCCGTTGACTGTCCGGTTTGTTCATATGATATTAAAGCGTTATCAAAAACTGACGGAAAAGGTAATCTTGAAATAAATTACCAAAACCACGTTTATAAATGTTGGGGATGTTCAGAAACTCACGACACTCACGGACATTTAGGTAAGTTAATTGATAAATACGGATCAAAAAAAGACAAAAAAACCTACAAGTTAATCAGACCTGATAAGTTTGAAAAGAAAGAAAAGGTATTTAAAGAATTAGAACTACCAAAGGAATATAAAAAGTTTGAAGAAATCCACCCCCTACATATACCAAGAAAAGAGGCGTTTAACTATCTCAAAAAACGAGGAATTACACAAGAAATCATAGACAAATACCAAATCGGACTTTGTATTGAAGGAGAATATGCTGGTAGAATAATAGTCCCATCATTTAATAAAAAAGGCGATCTAAACTTTTTTGTCTCTAGGTCTTGGAATCCCAAATCAAGACTTAAATATAAAAACCCCGAAGCTGCGAAGGACTTTTTGATTTTTAATGAAAGTTTGGTTGATTTTAAGAAGGACATCTATATTGTTGAAGGTGTTTTTGACTCATTCTTTTTGGATAACTCAATTGCATTACTTGGAAAGTACATCAACGACAATATGTGGGAAAAACTATATACCAAAGCAAAAAAAGATATCATTATCTGTTTGGATGGTGACGCTTATGATGATGCAAAAAAACTATACGATAAACTAAACGGAGGTGCTCTCTACAATAGGGTAAAACTTGTCAAACTACCAAAAGATAAGGATGTTTGTGATTTAAGAGGTGATATTACTCCATATTATATACAAGAAAAAGAATGAATTTAAAAGAAATAGCAAAAGAAATACGAGATATCTTATCAGAAAGACAAAAAGAGTTAGAATTAACTTTTGAAGAAGAGAAACATAGATACACCATGAAAGATATTGATGGAACAATCAGAGATGATTTTCCTTCAGTATCAAAAGTGATGAAGTTATTTTATGATGATTTTCCTACTGAGGAGGCGGCAAGAAACGTCGCTAAAGGTGATCCATATGTTATGCAAACCTTAATTGAGGAATGGGCAGAAGCTGGTAGAATTTCTACCAATATGGGGAGTAGGGTTCACTACGAATTAGAGATTGAAACATTAAAAAGGTGTGGACTTAATAAAGAGGTAAGACAGCCGATCTATGAGTGTGATATGGGAATGATTATGAAGGGTGATCGTATGATAAAGGCGGGATATAAGTTTTTAAAACTTATGGAAGAACGAGGAGCAGTACTTTTGGATACGGAGATCGTTTTAGGTCATCCTGAACTTGGTTACACAGGACAACCCGATAAGGTATGGATAATGTTTAATAAACAAAAAACTGGATTTGGATTGGTAATAACAGATTGGAAAACCAACAAGAAAAAAAATATGGAATCCAACAACTACACAAAACCAATGAAAGAACCGTTTAAATACCTACCAAACAACGCTCTTGGTCACTATAATACACAACTACCATTATACGGTAAACTACTCTTAAAAATGTTAGAAGGGAGTAAATATGAGGATATTAGTTTTTATGGTTGTGTGATTATACATCTTACTGATGAACAAGATTTTACCGAATACCGAGTTTCAAAAGAAGTTGTGGACACAATTATGAAGATGGATATAAAGACAAAGTTGACAACATTAAAAAAATAAATTATATTAAACTATGGAAAGTACAATAACACCTATTTGGTACACCAACACAAGTTGGGACCATTCAACAATTAAAATAAACATAAATTATATTATAAAATAATGGACGAAATAATCAAACCAAAAATCAATCTAAAAGATCAACCAACCGTTGAGTGTGAGAAATGTAAATCAATTTACTTTAAAGAAGTAACGATTTTGAAAAAAGTGCCAAAGTTATTGACTGGTAGTCACGAAGATACAATAGTACCCTTTCCAACATATATGTGTAGTGAATGTGGTAATATAAACGAAGACTTTAAATTATTTGACAACTAATGGTAATCGGTAAAATGACAATATCTGAAGCGTTTCCACACCTTAAAAGT
>Ga0114969_10000332_pt1 | contig 40010 bp, 25 predicted proteins | sample M_130807_MF_Meta_FD_87316 | JGI IMG/M metagenome (GOLD analysis project Ga0114969, IMG submission 87316) | Freshwater microbial communities from Lake Montjoie, Canada to study carbon cycling - M_130807_MF_MetaG | ecosystem: Environmental > Aquatic > Freshwater > Lake | place: Lake Montjoie...
ATTTAATATTTTACGAATTTATTTCATTGTCTATTGTATATTTTTATACCGTCTGCGAGATACGGTAGTTTTTTTGTGTTTTCGCCCTCCTTTCATGCTTATATTGGCTTTTAATTTTGTTATACAGTCCTTTAAGTGTTGATGTAATGTGGTATTTTCTGCACGCAATGCGGTATTTTCTCCACGCAATGCGGTATTTTCTGCACGTAATGCCTCTAGTTCCTCGTCAAACGATAACCCTTCGTATATTTTCGGTAGTCGTTTTTTTGTTGTTGGTCGGTTTGATCCGGATCCGGGTCGGTTCATTGTACTTCTGTTAAATGTAGTTCGTGTATATAGAGTGTGTATATAATAATAAAAGAATAATAAATAATTCAAGAGTCTTCGCCATAAAAAATGAGAGAATAACCCTTCAACCGGAATATAGCACAACCGAATAAGCATTTCACAAACCAGCCCCGGCACGCCCAGCCGTGTGTCGCAAACGATACACCCACCCACCCGTTGGGGGCGCTAACGGGAAATGAGTGGGATACGGGGAAATGAGCCGTGCGCGGTACGAAAAGAGAGAATCCACGGATAGTAAATGGTGTAAAAAAATTGAAATGAATATAATTGACCGGTATATATGGATTCGGTGCGGTAGTCAGGCACACACTTCACCGACATGGCGCAGAGGCAGCGCGCAGGGCTCATAACCCTGAGGACCTAGGATCGAAACCTAGTGTCGGTATATAGTTTGTGGTATAGCGTTAAACCACTTTTTTTTACCGGGGCGCCCGTCGCCCCTGCAACCCCAACTGCGCAATGTATCGCACGGGATACACCCAGGGGCGCTAACGGGAAATGAGGAGGGGGCGACGAGCGCCCCCTCAGACCCCTCCGCGCGACGAGCGCCCCCTCAGACCCCTCCGCGCGACGAGCGCCCCTGTTAAAAAAAGATACCGACACTAGGTTTCGATCCTAGGTCTTCGGAGTTATGAGCCCCGCGCGCTTCCTCTGCGCCATGTCGGTTTAAAGGGTGCTCTAGCTGTATCGTAGCTTGAGCTATAACGCTGACATTGATAGTGAGACTCGAACTCACGACCTTGGACCGGCAGTCCATCTCTTCCTCTGAGTTATATCGACATCACACCGGTTTCTGTAAAGCCGGCAAATGATAAATACCGGAAGTTGGATTCGAACCAACGACCTCGGAGTTATGAGCCCCGCGCGCTCACCGCTGCGCCATCCCGGTGAAGTGTTGCTGTGGTGACAGCGTGGCGGGTTCTGTAAACCCGCGAATTGAAAGATACCGGCAACCCGTTTCGATCGAGTGACCTCGGGGTTATGAGCCCCGCGCGCTAACCGCTGCGCCATGCCGGCTCCTAACAGGGGGACGTGCGCCCCCCTGCAACCCCTCTGTGCGATGGGGGTGTGGGGGGCGCTTGTCGCCCCCCGACGGCTTCTGTAAACCCGCGAATTGAAAGATACCGGCAACCCGTTTCGATCGAGTGACCTCGGGGTTATGAGCCCCGCGCGCTAACCGCTGCGCCATACCGGCGAATAGTGTTGCTGTGTAGACAGCGTGGCGGATTCTGTAAACCCGCGAATGTGAAATACCCCCTACAGGTGTTGATCCTGTTACCCCACGGTTATGAGCCGTGTGCTCTTCCGATGAGCTAAGGCGGTTAATACTTCCCCCGACCAGTTTCGATCTGGTGTCCTCCGGCTCATAAGGCGATAACCATCTCTCTGTCGGACCTGAACGGTCGATTGATTCGAATGACGGTGTTGTACGGCGCGCTTCCGCTGCGCTACGGGGGATCATTCCGGGGGAGGGGGGACATGCGTCCCCCCTCAGACCCCCTCAGACCCGCACCCCCTCCTCTGCGCCGAGGGGGTCTGGGGACATGCGTCCCCTCCGGGGTTCGAACCCGGCACCTTCCGAAATCACGCTTTAATGCTCGGCACCTTGCCACTACACTACAGCGCATCTCGCTGAATACGGAGCGGGCTATTGCATATAAGTAGGGGGCGACGAGCGCCCCCTAAGACCCCTCTGCGTAGGGGGACATACGTCCCCCTAAGACCCCTCTGCGCAGGTAGGGGGCGACGAGCGCCCACTACGAAGTGCTAAGACCCCTCTGCGCAGGTAGGGGGCGACGAGCGCCCCCTAAGACCCCTCTGCGCTATGTGTGTGCGTAGGGGGTAGTAGGGGGTAGGGGCGGTAAAAAAAATGTTAGAAACATACACACACATACACACGCAGACACATTTTGTTTTTGTTTTTTGTTTTTTTTTAACGACAACACCACATTCACATTCACATTCACATTCACATTCACATTCACATTCACATTAGTTACCTTTCTTACTTACCACCACCGCTAGAACAGCTGCGGTTCGGTTTTCTGCTGCGGCTCATTCTTCTCTCGCCATCACCACCAGCACGAATTAAATCCAGTTTGGATTGAAGTGGAATGTAGGAGGTTGCCATGTCGGCCGACGTTCTCCCGCTGGTTCTCCAAATCTGGCGCCCTTCGTATATTTCTTTCATGAGAGGGACATGTTGTCGGTGCTTGACGAGGATCTCGCCGAAAACAGGGTCGCGGGTTTGGATGTGATTGGCTGCGCTAGTGAGGTCACAGCCAATGTAAATGACCTCCAGCTTTGGTACCATCTTGGCAGACACCATCCGGGGTTCAATTGCCGCAAAAGCCAGCAATGCGGCTGTGACTCCGTCATTGCATAGACGCAGTTGCGACGACTTTGACGACCTTACGAGCGTCGCGTAGTTGAAACACGAATTGTCGAAGAGATGCGCGACGTTGTGTTGCATGAGACGACTGAATTGACACTGTGCGCGGAAGATTTCACGACACATCACAAACCTCTCAGCCTTTTCTTCCTCCGCCGCCGAGAGCGACTCGGGTTTGGTTGCCCGAAACACGGCGAGGCGACTTTCGGAGCATGAACGGGCTTTCAACACTTGGAATGAAAGTCTCCAAAACTTGGAGAACATCATGACGAAGTCGGGGTCTGTGCGGAGTGATTCAAGTGACACAAACCCGCGCGCGTATTGTGCGATCGCGGTCTCAAGACGGTCGATGTTGGCGGCGTAGAGCTCCTGTAACTCTTGCGTTGTTTCTTGAATTTTCGCGGGAGTCACATCAACTGCGGTGATCTGGTAGTTTCCGTGAGGGCACCCGACGACTTGGCTCTCGCCCGCAAGGATGGCGGGCAGATTTCGGTAATACCGATTGCCAACCAAGTATTCGCACGCGAGCGCAGAGGAAATGCACGATGCGATGAGGTCGGCAAATGTCAAGACCGACTGGTGCATGTGTCGTTCGGTCCAGAAAATCCCGGCGAGTTTCTTCACAAGGAGGTGGGCAATTCCGGTTCGCGCAATGATGATGACCCTTTGATGAAGGGTAATTTCTGTAAAAGGGGTGATGTCACACGTGGTATGGATACGAGCACGAGCACGGGATTGTATTTTGTTTTGAGTTGGTGTATTTTGTAAAGTCATGACACATGATTCGGTGCGTGAAATGAAATGGCGGGGTTGGCGTGTTGCGGCGACGATTGCGAAATGGCGCGGAAGTGCAGTCTCAATGTGCTTGAAATCCGCGCGGGCGTCCTTTTTTGGGCAGTGTTTTTCTTCGAGTTCGTAGTATTGGTCGATGGTAACGAGTTCCGGTGTGCGACCAATGGCTGGGGCAAACGAATTTGCCGAGTATTTCCAGTGGTGCGAAACTTCTCCATATCCTTGACAGTCCTCCGAGTGATAGGTGGTTTCCGCAAATTGAACGGATGCTGGGTGGTCATCACGTTGTTGGTTGCTGTTTCTGTTGCTGTTTCTTCTTGAGTTCATCGTATTTTCTTGGGGTGCCAATGGCTGTCTCTGGATGAAATCAAAAAAAAGCATTTCAATTTTTTTTGTGGAACAGTAGGGGGACATACGTCCCCCTAAGACCCCTCTGCGTAGGGGGACATACGTCCCCCTAAGACCCCTCTCCCCTCTGTGCTATGTGTGTGTAAAAAAATTGAAATGCTTATTCTTAATATTAAACAAACGGTAGCTGACCAACAAGACGAATACGAAAACAATGAACACTGGAAACAAGAGAATCACCACCGACGCAGTCGTGAAGTATGCCGACGGAAGCATCTACACTGGACAACTTACGCGCGACGGACAGCGCACTGGAACAGGAATCTGCCGCTACCGCGGCACGGGCAATCCTGCAGCACTTTTCCACTGGATGGAATACATCGGAGAATGGGAAAACGACGAACCAACCACCGGTCAGCTGGTTTGTGTTCGCGGAGACGGAAGACGACATGTGCAATACGACGGACTCTGGAAATACGGCTCACCACACGAAGACCTCTCGGAAAGATTCGCACAAGGAGCCTATTAAAAGGAAAACAAACACGTAAGTTTTGCATATTGTATCGTATTGTGTCTGTGCCTGTGTCTGTGTGTGTGTGTGTGCGTTTACTAACACTTTTTTTACACGGTAGGGGCGACGAGGGGGCGACGAGCACCCCACTACACAACCAAAGCTTTCAAGAGTCATCACAATAAAAATGAGAGAATAACCGTTCAACAGAAAATAGAAAAAATAGAAAAAAACATTTAACATTCCCCCCCCCCGTGCGGGGTGTGTCGAAAAAGATACACCCCTCCCCGGCACTAAAAAAAACATCACATCGCGGTTAGGGTAAAATGCGAAGGGCCCATCCGATGGACCACCCGATACATTAAAGTCGGGACAGTCAATGACGCCGGACGGCACTTGCGACTCTTCGGGGTTCGAACCCGACACCTTCCCGAAATCACACTCCAATGCTCGGCACCTTGCCGCTACACCACAGCGCATCTCGCTGAAATACACCACAGCTTATGCATATAGATAGGTAGGGGGCGACGAGCGCCCCCTACGAAGTGCTAAGACCCCTCTGCGTAGGTAGGGGGCGACGAGCGTCCCACTACGAAGTGCTAAGACCCCTCTGCGTAGGGGGACATACGTCCCCCTAAGACCCCTCTGCGCTATGTGTGTGGGTAGGGGGTAGGGGGCGACGAGCGCCCACTACGAAGTGCTAAGACCCCTCTGCGTAGGGGGACATACGTCCCCCTAAGACCCCTCTGCGTAGGGGGACATACGTCCCCCTAAGACCCCTCTGCGCTATGTGTGTGGGTAAAAAAAATGCGGGTCGGGCTATGAGCCCGCACTACCACCCGCGAATGATTGTGATTGCTGTATATTTATTTACTTACCGTCATGACGGGATCCGGAAATGGGAATGGGGCAAGAAATCGACGCGATTTCACGCGCGCGCGCGGCTTCAGCCTCAACCGCCATCGCGGCAAGAGCCGCGCGCGCGGCTTCTTCGGACCCACCGTTCTTGGAAATAAGGGCTTCAAACGCGCGCGCGCGGAGTAGCAGGGATAAAAGCCCATCGCGCTCGGCACGCGAGGCAGTCGCGGGCAGCCCGCGTGCACGCGCGATAACTTCGGATGACGACAACAATGGCGCGAGGTACGACGACGATGATGATGATTGCATGATACGATAGAAAGGACGATTCACTGCTTCAAATTATATGGCGGCGAAATGTATTTCAATTTTTTTACGCGATCTTTAAAAGTGGATTTCTTAAAAAGTTAAAAGTTAAAAATAATTTAATGCTCGATGCGAGGCTTGAACTCACGACCTTGGGCACATAAGACCCACGCTCTAACCAACTGAGCTAATCGAGCTTGAAATACCAACGATGAGTGTTGATCTCATGTCTACTGAGTTAAGATAACCGTTCATTGTCATGCGGACACATCTGTGTCAAATTTACGACTAAACGATGTTTTGGGTCCCAGTGCTCTGCCGTTGAGCTACGTCGGTTTTTAGTGTATCCTGCGCGCACTCCACATCATCACGTAAATGTGTGTGTGTGTGCGCGTGCGTATATGTGTTAGTTGGTTGTTTTATCGAATGAATGGTGTATGCAGTATATTCTATATATTATGAATGGTGTGCAGTGCGAGTGAGTTATGTTATGCAATCGTGTGAGAGATGATACGGTATAAATTATGAATATATGGTTGTGTGATAGGGTTATTATAGTGCGTGAGTGCGTGAGTGCGTAAGAAAATTTTGAAGAGTGCTGGGAATCGAACCTGTGTTATCCCGAACGCTACCGTTTTTACAGACTTCTAGCTAGCTAGCTATATATAATTTATACCGCTCGACCATTTGAACGATGATATGGACTACCCAAAACATCTTGCAAACTAATGATTATATTAAGCCATATTAGTTAATAAGAATGATAATAAATATTATAAAATTTATTTTATATTATATTTATATATATAATATAAAATATAAGTAAATTCATAATTTTAGTAAATGTTCTCTCAAAGCGGTGGGACAAAAACTATTTACAGGGGGACAATAGTAGAACATATAGACGGTAAAATTTTACTTGATGCAATAATACCCCACATTAAAGAGGTAAAGACACTATCGGTAGGTTCATTGTGTGCAATGGTTTTTTTAATAATATATGACAAATCAACCATGCCATATCAACTTCGAAGCCAAGAAATTGGCGAAGATGGCAAACCCATAACCGCCAATGATGTAAATGCCCCAAATAAGGGAAAAATATACGACCGCGTTGTACTTAAAATATCCATTCTCCACCCCGGGGCTTATTTAGAGCATTATATTGATATCACCAGCACACAACATCAAAAATCCACGACGCCTTATCAAGATGCTAATGCCGAATGGAGGGGTCAAGAGTACATTCATGCAGTACTTCGAAGTGAAAGTGGTGTGTCGCCATGCCCCGATGCAATTGCGAACGCCAACTATAATCAAACCGATTTTGGTATTTTTCGGAGTTCACTCCTAACACAAACACGTAAAGTAGACACAGAGGCTCCCGCGGTATTTAACTATTTACTAGAGCAGGTGAAAAAAGTGAATAAAACATCGCTGATTAAAGCAACTATTGATATACTCATCATGGATGCGGTTTCCGGCACCCCCCTTAGAGATGTCGACCCGATGAGGTTGACCGAAATGAGCTGCCGATGCGGTGCATTATATACAACGGTTACCGCTAAAACTGGTTTTGCTGCAGCAGATGGACACAATAAAAATTGGTTGGTTGATCCACCGAATATATCTATGATCGATTTTGGAAGAGGGTCGTATTTATTGTCACTAAATGGCATTAACAAACTGATGGCCGGTCTTGAACGTTGGCTTGGCGGACAAAACACCTACGCTATCGGAAATTTATGGAGATGTTTAGGTAGAGGTTCCCCCACAGGAATGGGTTGGGGCGAATGGTTTTTGGGTATTGGAAATCCAGGACTTACAGTATTACGCGAGGAGAATATGAAAAGAATAACGGATGATACTATCAAAATGATGCGCGATGTGTTGGTTAATTTTCTTTATGAGTTAAAAATCGGCAATGATCTATCTTGTACTGCTTTTTTAATCACCGCCACCCCCGAACAGACAGTACTTAAAAATATTCATAAATTATTTGTGTTAACTGCACTATGTGGTGGATTGTTTCACGCAATTGATTATGGCGGCGCAGTTCCCATTCAGTTTGAGGCATTAAACCAAATATATGGCAATAGTGATTTTAATACTTTTGAAAGTATAATTCGATATGTACATATTGACTTGGATAAATATGCTAATAATTCCAGCCATCATTTAATGGATGTTTGTAAATATATGCAACCACTAATCGATGGACACGGATTTGGAGGCCCTCGTTGGGACTCCAACCCGACTGGAGCAGCTGGATTAATAGACCAACTAAACGACAAAAAAAGGGCAGCCATAGAAGCCATTGAGGTTGCTGCCAAAAAATTAAACGACAAAAAAAAGGCAGCCATAGAAGCCATTGAGGTTGCTGCCAAAAAATCAATAGAACGCCATAATATGAGCTATAATGTGAAGCGAAATCAAATGAGCATACATAATGTGAAGCGAAATCAAAAGACTCCTCGAAGATCTCCAACTTCAACTCCTCGAAAATCTCCTCGAAATTCTCCAAAGGGAGTCAAAAACAAATTTGTGGGTGGGCGCAACAAATGTCGTACAAACAGAACCAAAAATCGGCGCCAATATCGACACACGCGAAAACTCCGCAATTAAATATGCATTTATAATTTTTTATAAATTTTTATAAAAAATTTATTTATTTATATATTTTATATATTTATACGTAAAAATAAACAAACAGTCAAATTAGCATATTTAATGAGCCATGGGACGTTAAAATCCTCCAAATCCTCCAAATCCCCCAAATCCTCCAAATCATCCAGATCACCCAGATCACCCGGTACATCCACGCCAGTTAAACATCGTGGTCCAGATAAAATCTCTTACTATCCATTAACCGCCCACCCGAAATTTGTGTTCCCAATTCGTAATGATGCCGAGCGAATTCATCTGTTTCGAAAAAGGTCACCACCACATGATTTGTTTAAATATTTTATGAATACCGCGCCACAGAAGCAATATGCCGAATATTTAGACAAAATTCCCGACAATCGGTTGAAAGTCGACGCGCGAAAAAGCGCGTTCAGATCCAAACTAAAAGCCGATGAACTTGCATTAGAATTGAAAGAGAGAAAAGAAACGTTGGATAGTTACAAGCGCACAATTAAATTTCACAACTTTCAAGCAAAAAAAGAGAACAGATTTCGCGAACAAGCCGATCTATTAAAACAGTGGCATAGCGACAATCCGCCATATGCTGGAGAAAGTGCAACAACGTCGTACGTTGACCCTGAAGAAGGCGATGATGATTCCGAAGATCCATCGTCGCCCCTTTTTGGTAGTTCATACGGGTACAAGCCTTTAACACCGGCAGGTACTGGATCTCGACAAAAAAAACGCGCTGATCGCGAGCGCGGTGAAACTGAAAAATCCGATAAAATGTGGAAAGAATTTAGAGCTAATCAAATCATCGAGGACGGTGTGAGAACAAGACAATTAGAGAGGCATATAAGAGAAATAGAATCTGAACTAAAACAAATTAACCACGCGGGGGGTGGCCGCAAAGCCACTATGCGTCGTGATAAAAAACGCAGCCGCCACAGCCACCGTCAGAGCCACCGCCACCATCAGAGTCACCGACACCACAACACCACAGTTCGTCGATGAATTCGAGGCGTCGCATTAAATAGATGATACATACGGATATCAAGCGCAAACTAATGTGCCGCTGCGAATGTCGTATTTGGTGCGAACGATTTCATCCGTCATCATATGCGCGTCATCGATCACAATTAAATCCGTGTCGGTATACGAGGATATCACGTCCACCCATTCAGATGCAATATCTACGCTATACGTGATCCAAACAAATATGCGCAGACACATGATCACATCAACACGCGAATTGTGCATAAACGCCGAGTGCGCGGATTCGGTTGCTGCACCGAATATTTTTTCAAATACCTCCCCCAGCTTGCTGAACCGGATGTACGTTCCGCCGTACATACTCTGCACGCGATTATTGCATAAGTCTTTACTATTTTCCATGGTACAGTAAAGTGGAATTGGTCCACTGTATGAGTCCAGCAGCCCGGCGCGGACGATACCGGTGGCGGCATCGAAGAATGAAAATAATCCAATCAGTCCGTTTCGGCGGCATTCGATGTCCAACATTTGTTTATCGAATTCGATATTGTGGCCGACGACGAGTTCCACCCCGTACCTCGATACGGCCTGCTTCAAGTTATAGAGCGCCACATTGATGGGCGTCCCACACATTTGCGACTTTTCGCGAGTTATTTTATGAATTTCAATGCTTCGTTCGCTGATTTCCACATTGTCGCCGAGACGAATAATTGCGTCGTAATCTTCCCGTATTTTAAAATTGTTGGTATTTAACACCATGTAGCTCAGTTGGACAATGTGTGGACATTTCGCAAGATCGCGCGAAGCACCCCCCTTGGGGATAAGTCCGGTGGTTTCTGTGTCTACTACGATGATGTGCATTGATTGCGATAATTTGCGGTAAATTGTGCGATCGGAGACGCACAATCAATTTTATATAATTAAAAATAATGATATAAAATAAAATAAAAAACAAAACAACATACTGAGAACATACTGAGAACATATAACAACATATATAACAACATATATCTATCATATATCTATCTCACAATGGCCACAATGGCTGCCCGATTCCGAGATTCCGAAATTTCTACAACCACTACAACCAGTCGATTCGATTCAAGTACAAATTATATCGTCCGACAACCGTTCTTGTCTCAATGTCAAGAAGTCGACTATTGTTGGGATTGTGCAAGAATAATTCACCACCCTCCAACACGTAGCACAATGTTTTTGAACAGTCGTCATTATTGATATCGAACGAGTCGTCGTTTTGGCAGTTTTGGTAATTGAAATTGTATGTTGGTTCCAACGACGATGACACAGTCTCTGCATCTTTTCTCGGCCGCCCTCGACCGCGTTTTTTCATGTTCGTGGTTGGGGCCGTGGTTGTGGTTGTGTTTGTGTTTGTGGTTGTTGTTGGGGTGAAGGTGAGGGCGGATGTGGATGCGGAGATGTTGGTATAATTATTTGAAATCATCGCGGGGTTAGTTCCGTGTCCATGTTCGCGCTCGCGTTCCGAAACTGCTGGGCGACCGACAAGTTCGCGTTTCAAGCGCATGATTTCATTCATCAACACTAGATGTTGTGATGTCAAATTTTTTAAGGATGATAGGATATCTCTGGATTCTCTCGTTTCTTTCATGGTTGACTATCTATAACAAAAGTGATTCGTGTGTATGCGCTGCGCTGTGTGTATCTAGAACTTGTGTCGCACACGTTAATAAATGTTCAATTTTTTTACGAATGCCGAATCGTCTACACCTGTTTATTATCAGTTTTTTTCTTAAAATTTGCATGTTTCTTGCAGAGAAATTTGACTTCACCGTGTTCAGTATCTTCGCCGCGTTGGCAATATATATTTTTTACGGCAAAACATTCCGATAAAACCGCCTGCTTCTTGCAGCCACCACCACCACCACCACCACCACCCGATTTACTCACCATGGCAGAATGTTGGCACTTGAACGGCGCGTACATGCACATCGCGATCGGCCCGTTTACCCCAGAAACCCGTTTATCTCCGACTATATACGGAAGCAACGCATTCGCGTGTATCGTACGACAGTACGGACACTTGATCTGATTTTTACTTAATTTAGCGTGGTACATATTCTTTAGAAGTTCCGGGTTAGTTTTTTGCGAGAGAACTTCATTATACAGTGTCATATAGTTAAACATGTGGTTGCATGGAAGCGTTACGTGTCCGTACTCCAGCGGTAATTTAGATAACAAACACAGATTAGTTTCGTTGACCGTATCATTATTAGCCACCATATCAGCCGCGTGAGCCGAATCTTCTGGATGCAGTTGCTGTTGCTGTTGCTGTTGCTGGTGCAATTCGGCGTAAAAATCAATTCCACCTTCTATAACATATTTTGGCATAATTTTGGTTAGTTATATTTTGTTATTATAATTTGTTATTTTTATATTTTTATTTTATATAATTATATAAATCAAACGACGGAGCAAACAATGACTACAAAATCCGTATGGGGGCCGTGCGTGTGGTACATGTTTCACACGCTATCATATCACATTAAAGATACAAATGCGGTTGAATTTGAAAAAACTAAGAATGAATTTATAAAATTCACATTTCGCATTGCTACGAATTTACCTTGCCCGGAATGTTCGCAACATGCAGCCCAGTTTGTAAATCGAGTGAATCCCGCATCCATTAAAACAAAGGATCAGTTGAACGGGCTATTTATCGATTTTCATAACGCGGTTAATCAGCGAAAGGGGAAACCCGTATTTACTCGAGAGGAGGCGTATGCGAAATACAAGACGGCTAACGTGCGCCTTGTCATCGAGTATTTTTTCCAAATTTACGGTAAAAAAACAGTAAATGTGAAACTCATGGTAAACAACTTCCACAAGGATATGCTATTAAGCGAATTTCGGGCATGGGTGACTCAAAATACGGCCATGTTTTATTGAAATGTTATTTAGAAAATAAAAAAACAATGTATACTTTTATTCGGGTTTGGATTATTTTTCTATATTTTATTTTATTTTATTTTTGGTGTGTATTTCGTGTGTATTTCATTCCTTTCACACTCAACCCTTTCACACTCAACACTCATTTATTTAATATGTGCGATCGTATGCATGCATTGACCTGGCAACCAATCCGCCGCGTTTACCTGCGTCAACCGACTGTTTTGCAGACGCTTGATAAAACGCCAAATCGGGGTGCTGGGCTTGACGACGAATTCTCTTGGTCTCAACGATCATTGTTGCGATTGCACCTAATTCGGATAGTTCAGCCAGCGTTTCAAGTCTTCTGCGTTCGGCGCGACGTTGTTTGGAATCCGGCTTCGTCGCATTACAAATCGGTGCGACGACGACGACGACTGGAGTGGTTGCGGGGGGTACTACTACAGCGACGTTCTTGGAGGTTTTTTGGGGTTTGGTGGCTTTGGCATTGGCCAAGTTGGCTGCAGTCATACTTCTTGTGAAAATCATTGAATTGGCGGTGTGTTTATGTAATGTAGACTACTAATATAGTCTGTTATATATGCAAATAATACAAAATCAATTTTTTTTAATATTATTTTTTGAAGGAATCGATACTTTTTTAAAAAATTAAAAAAAGGGTTCGTTGTAAACCACTCAACGAATCCCTATGCAGCCTTCAGTCTTCAGTCTTCATCAAGGACTCTGGATACCGTCATGGTCTTCATTGTCCTCGCACTGCTTCTGGTCATTTCATGATGACGAACCCAGTAATCGCTGTTCCGACACTTTTTCTCGACCCGCTGAATTGGGGCTTCTTCTGGTTCCGGGTCAAGTGCGCGTCGCTGTGCCCTCGTTTTGGCTTTGGAGATGATCTCTCGTGTCGGCAACACTTCTTCAGCCGCGGCCGTGGCGACAGGTGCCATTCTTTTGTTTCGTTTTGCCACGAACTTCGAGGACATCTCCGTTCTGAATTCGCCGAGAGACTTCTTCTGGTGTGAACTTGGTGCGTCGAGAAAATCTTCGTGGTCTTCGTGGTCTTCGCGCACGAATGTGGGCCAACCAATTTGGTTGATCATGAAATTTGCCGTTGGTGTGATCGTTGTCATTGTCGTTGTTGTGTTGTTGCTTGTTGAATCGCTACTTATAATATATGGACGTTAAAAAACCATTTCAATTTTTTTATCACATTCGCAATGAACCACATCCCCCCCCTCCCCTTACCATAATAATTAAAATCGCAAAAATATTTAAATGTCAGAGACCAATATTGGTCAGGCGTTTTTTCGCGTTCTATATTTTAGTAGACCCCGAAATTATGGTCTTAAAAACGTTCGGTTCGGCGGCGGAGTGGTTAGCATAACACGTGCGCGGACAGTCGCGATGTCCCGCGTTCTAAAAAACGCGGCGTTTTTTAGAACGCGGCCGAAAATACGGGATTTTTCCGAAAAAACACGAAAAATGCAAAAAAGTGCAAAAAAGTGATTTTCCTAGAAAACGCTCTCATTTTCGAAAATAAAGTTTTTCATTTTGCTGCATAAGAAAAATCTCTTTTTTTGGCAAACTATTTTGGGAAAATGAAAAATGGACATACTTTTTATGTCCATTTTTGGAAAACGCAAAATAGTTTTGTGAAAAGTGGATTTTTTGGATTTTAGGTTAAAATTAAATTTTGAATTGCAAGATTGCAAGATTACAAGATAAAAAACATGGTTTTGGCAAAGTCTAAAAAGTTTTGGAAATATTGTTTATTGTTGGTTATTGTTGGGGTATTGTTGGGGTATTGTTGGGTATTGTTGGGTATTGTTGGTTATTGTTTGTTTATAGTCATATAAATATAAATATATATCATTAGATAATTCAATTCATTCAAAACTACCCCCGCACACTAACTACACTATGGAATACGAGTCGACTTCTGGCGGTTCCGCTCCGCAGGCGGTATCAAAGGACCAGATGGTGTCGCACATTAAAAAGTGGATACAGCTTGACAATGAAATTAAAAAGTCGCAGGACGATATAAAGGCGAAAAAGGAACAGCGCAAGCAGCACACGCTGCAATTGGTCGATATTATGAAAACAAACGAAATCGACTGCTTTGACGTGAACAACGGAAAGCTGCTGTACACGAAAACCAAAGTAAAGGCCCCGCTGAGCAAGACCCAGTTAATGCAAGCCCTTATGCAGTATTATGAAAATGACGAAACCCAAGTGCGGGAATTAGGGGATCATTTAATGGCTGCTCGCCAAGAAAAGATTACCGAATCCATACGTCGCAAAATAAACAAATAATAAAGGGATTGCCCGCAGCGGCATATTTTATTTTTAATTATTTTATTATTCTATAATAAGAACAATAATAGAATATTAAAAAATACATAATAGGATATTAGAATATTGAATATTAGAATATCCCATGCTACCCAATTCGCAAAATAATTCACTCCAGGTGAAACGAATAATGTACAGCAAATTAAAGGATAGCCCAAAAGAAATTACATTGGATGAAAGCAAAAAAATACAAGAATTGCGCGAATTATTCACGCATTCCAAAACATTTGTTAGCTCTAGAAGGAGTACCAATTCAGAAAATGTATCAAATTCATTTCGCCCGCCATCGATTGTGTCGCCGGAAAAGTTGCCGATAAAAATTCAGGGCGATGGCGATGGCAGCAATAACAATAATAACAATAATAACAATAATAACAATAATAAGAGACAATTACGTTCGACGGGTGCTAATACGTACGACTACGTTTACCCGTTTATAACCGAGACCATATCGACGAAGATTGACCCGTCCCGATTTAAATTAAACCAGACGTACAATATTCACGTGTGCATTTACCGAGTACTGGACAGTGCCGGGCACACCATCCCATTTCTTCAATTTAAGCTGCATAAAATGCCGCATTCCAATGAAATGACGTTCCCATCATTCAAGTACACGCGAAAACAGTCGCATCCCGGAGATCCGATTACGACCGCCGCGTCATCGTCATGCAGGACTCGCGCCGATAACGCGGTCGCAGGATGGTTTAAGGCGAATGCGGTGCACGCGGGACCTATTGAATTTCGCGGCATGTACGAGATTACGCGCGACGATGCCAACAGTAACAACAGTAACAACAGCAACAACACCAACACCAACAACGAACCGTCGTCATTCTACCTAATATATGAAGAATTGGTAGATAGCAGCCAGTACGACAAGTTGCTTCGCGAACCGGTAAAACTTGGTACCGGAACAGACCAGTGGTGGTGGGTGTGCGCGTATGAAATTTTCAATACCAAACGGGTTCTGTTTCACAGCATTCATTTCAGCGTTTTGCAGCTATTTGAATCGGCTCCCACGATCATGTTTCTCTACGACAGCGGGACGGGCTACATTTTGGAGGCACCGCACGTGCTCTACAGCGGCATAACTGAATGCAGCACGCTGGAAGAAATGGCGCTGCTGGGGCCCAGGAAATTAATGGACAATCCCACCACCGACCTTTCAATCAAGGATAAAAACGAACATCGCATGTACGGGTCTCAATATTATTTTCACGAACTAGATAACGCTTTTCGCAGCGCGTGCTACACGTATGACCCGAAAAAAAATAAATATGCGAAGCGGGACGACCCTTATCTGTTCCGGTACGTTGTGTTTTTGGGCATTACGTACGTGACGATCATGGATACAGACAATACCACGATGCATAAATCGATTGACAGTCTGGTCAGCCATCAGAATACGACCTGGTGTTCCGAAGGCTATAACTCAATTTATCACGGACGATACGATATTTTAAAGCATCGAAACGAGAATTTTAAATTTTTAGAGCCTGTTTTTTGCGTGTGTGATAATGAGCGAATAATCGCTTTGAGCTACCATAAAGTGGATGCGTCTACCGTGCCAAAGCAGTTCAATGAAGGTACGAACACGTACACCATAATATAACCAGTACGTGCGCGCATGGTGTGTTTATTTATCTTATTTAATCCCGCATTTTTAACGAATGTCGGGAATTTTATTTTATTTATAGTGTTATTATTATAGTGAATTAAAAAAAATTATGGATCCTGCTCCTCCTCCTGCTCCTCCTCCCCCTCCTCCTCCTCCTCCTCCTCCTCTTCCTCTTCCTCTTCCTCTTCCTCTTCCTCTTCCTCTTCCTCTTCCTCCTCCATCTAGTTATAATAAATATAATAAAGATACGACATCTGATAGGTTGGAATTCGATTTTAAAACGTTTTATGATTTTAACCGTTCTAACCCTACACTAGAAAGTTGTTTACAATTCATGAACGAAGTTGGGGCGATTTACGATGTTAGTCAAACACGCGTAAATATAAATATATTTACATTATTATGTTCCTTAGATTTTTATAGCGTTTATTTTAAGTTAATTCATCGCATGTTAATTGATGAAAATATTACAATTGCCAAAGAGGCTTGCTCATCTCTACTGACGCCTTCAGAATTAAGTATTTATATTATTCTACCTCCAACAAAACAAGGGGTAAATTACCTTATTTATACGGTGAGGTTCTTATACTACAGGCTGGGCGTAATGATATTAAGACATCTTTTAACAACTAAACAACGTTTATTAACCAAAATTATTAATATTGCAATTATTACGAGTGTCGGATTCAATTTTAAACGTAAAACGATCCAATATGCATATATTGATGAAAATGGTAATTTCAACCATGCGAGTGAAGAGATAAGAAAAAATGAAGATAACCATTTACAAGTCGGAAATAGTTTTAGTATGATGAGTGGATCTTACTCGTTAAAACATAAAAGTGGTGGTTCAAGAAGATCAAAAAAATATGTAAGAAGGTGGTTCAAAAAACCGAAATCGAAGAAATCGAAGCCGAATTCCAAATCGAAAACAAAACCAAAAACGAAACGCCGCGCATCAATTAATTAAAATTAAAAATAGAACGGATTTATATATTTATATTTATTATAACGCATCACCGCATACCAACCAACAAAATATTAAAATGAACGCATTTATCAAGCTGCTAGCGCTATTGCTGTTCGCATACATAACACAGCTCGTTATGGAATTTGCAGGAGTGGATATGGGGATATATATAAGCTACTTGTTGTGGTTTATCGCGCTCGGACTGTTTTTAATCATGCTTCCGGAAACCCTGCCGTCAATAATTAGTTGAGCGGCGGCGGCGGCGGCGGCCGTGTGATGCTTTTTTTCTTTTACTAGTATATAAATAATAAAAATAAATATAATCAATAATTAAATTAAATTAAGCGACATCATGACGAAACAATCCAATGACCCCCCGCCGCCGCAGCCACGCGGAGAATTATCGGCTGCGGCGGCGGCGATGCAGCACCACATGCATTCGCGCGATAAAATAGATTATAATAAAGATCTGGAACATTTGCTCAAAGACAATGCCGAAGAGTGTGAATCTCTCGGTATATTGCACCGCGCATCGTATGAAAAATATAACCGGTTGTCGAATTATATAAACATCCCCGTTATTATCCTGTCCAGCGCGATCGGGTTCGCAACGGGTATTGATATAGGGTACGCAAATATGAACATTATACTCGGTGTCGGGAGCATTTTCGTTGGAATAATAAAATCGATTGACACGTACTTCCAGCTCGGAAAACGTTCGGAGTCGCACCGACTCTGTTCGTTGCAGTATCAGCAAATACATAAAAAAATTCAGATTGAACTCGCGCTCACTCGCAACCAGCGACAAACCGCAAAGGACATGCTATCGGTTATCAAAACCGACATTAAGAACTTGCAAGACATCAGCCCCCTCGTCGATCAGGACATTATAGACAGCTACAATGATCGCTACGGGCAGTACACCGACGTTAAAAAACCGAATTTCGTAAATGGACTCACCGAGGTCGCAATTAATGATACGGTTGATATCGGGTACGGAGTGGTGGATGTACGACATTCGAGACCTCGATCGCCGGCCGGGTCCATGGGGTCAAATAGCGGCGATGATATTAGCTTGACTGAAAACGATTTGTCGGGTGATTATGGCGGTGGTCGAGGCGGAGGTGGTAATAATGGAGAATTAAATCGCCGTCCACCAATTGTAATAAAACCAATTGTTCATCACGCCACTGCCACCGACACCACCACCACCCACGCCATCCGCGCTGCCACCCACGCCACCAATCCTTTACCTTTAGATAACCGGTCTATTTCAAATCTATCGAACCATTCAAATTTATCGAATCATTCAAATCGATCGAATCAGTCGAATCAATCATTTCGATCCCCGCCGATTTTAAACACATTATCCCCGCCGGTTTTAAACACAATATCCCCGCCGGTTTTAAGCATGATCTCGCCACCGGCAGAAAATGAAATACGTATTCAAATATCGCAAATAAACAACAATGATGCAGACGGTGAAATGTGAATTAATATAAAAATTGAAATATAATAATTATAATAATATCCATCCATCCATATCCATCCATATCATCCATCCATTCTCTATCAATCGGCAATGTCAGAATACGGCGCCGGTAGCGGCGGTGGCGGCGAAACGGGACACATTGTGGCTGTGAAAAAATTCGACACCTACGTATACGGCCTAAAAGCGGCAATTAATGGGTGGTTGGGCGACTATAAGCTCCGAAATGGAGGAGGTGGTGCGGGTGTGCACGACGTTGACGCGTACCATACCGATTTAATGGCGATGGTCATGGACTACGAGAAATTCAAACTGTGCAGCGACGATTTGGTGAAACGCAAGCGCGTAAAAAATATGGTTCCAATATTTGACCGCTGTCTCGCAAACCGCGCAAATGGTGAGCAGTGTACCCGGCGTAAAAAGGAGGGCGAGGGATACTGCGGAACGCATTCAAAGGGTCGTCCTCACGGCAGCGTGAACGAAACCCCGGAAAATATGGTGACGAACAAGAAGGTGGATGTATGGATTCAGGAAATCAAGGGGATTGTGTACTATGTCGATGCTGACAAGAATGTCTACGATCCTGAAGACATATTGCTCAACAAGGTTAACCCGCGGGTCATTATGAAAATGGAATGAACTGACCTGACTGACTGACTGACTGACTGACTGACTGACCGTGTGGAAATAAACCGAATCTGATTCTGATTCTATTTGATTTTTATTATTATTTTTATTATTATTCTAATAAATAATTATAAAAAAACTTAATATTTAGATGGTACAATATATACAATTATATAATATATATAATATACAATATACAATACACAGTAATTGATAAATAAAATAATAATAATAATAATAATAATATAATAATAAAAAATGATGGTGCACGAATCTGCATCTGCTGCGGGTAAATCGCCACGCGAGCGACCGTCGCGACGCGGAATTATCAAACTCATGCGAGGTGATATTATAAGAGTGATCGCGCCGAATACAGTGTATCCATACCATTTAAAAACACTTTTTATCGATTACATTGACGCCACGCAAATCCGCGCCATGAGTGCGGATCCAGGTATAGCGAGTCGTGTGATATTCCAGCTGGACGAAACGACGGGTATGTTTGCAGACGCGTACCAGAAGCACACGATTCACGCCATTGAGTTGCTGTGGCGCTCTCCCGAACCAGGGTACGCTCGCCAGCGCGGATTCGTCAAAGGGGTGTGGCTCGAAATTCATTTTCGCGATCAGGGTGTATCGGGTCTGGTGATAGGAAAGGTGTTCAGCCTTGAACCGGGTACGGATTGTATCGGCGTGTCCATTTTCGACCCCACAAACTCAACAAACACGACCCCGGGCGAAGAAACGGAAGAAACAGAAGAAAAAGAAGAAGAAGAAGAAGAAGCTGATGTTGCCCGGCCCGGCAGTATTCGCCGCATATATATTGATTTCGAATTCAAGGGGTTGTCTGACGAATTAAATATTAAAGAAATTCGCATCTGCGACGAACCGGGCGTTGCTAAGAACGAGCATTTGCAACACATTGCTTCGACGGCTGCCGCAAAAAGCGGTGAAGCTGGTAGTAGTGATAGTGATGATAGTGATGGTAATGAAAACGATGAAACCGATGAAAACGATGAATTTCGCGACTCAGGTCGGCGGAGGTCGCAAATTGCTGATACTGCCGCCGGCGTCCAGAAAAAGGCCATCACTGAAGGTGACCTTATTTTTGGCGCAGAAGACGAACTTGATGAATTAGAATATTACGTGGAGGTCCCGGAGAGCATGCGCAGATACGATGTGGACGACCAGCGGCACAGCATGCTGGACAGTTTACTGGCCGACATTCCAACCGACCGACGCACCGTGGGTGCTATGAAAAACGTGCATCGAATGATCGAGCGATTCACTCAGCTGCGCGAAGTTTTTTCAGTGGAAGACGCGCACCATAAATTGCACCGAGTTCCGGAATACACCGACGCGCATAAACCGCTTGCCGAATTTCTCGTTTCAGGTATTTCAGGTATTTCAGGTATTTCAGCAGGTATTTCAGGTGGCGAGAGGTCCCATTCGTTTGATCTTGAATATGACACGTCGGCCGTAAATCCGTTTGCGGATTGGCTGGTGCCCGTTTATGTCCAGCGCCGAATCCTTTATGCGTCCAATATGGATGAAGTTGGTGCGTTCGATGAAAACGTGGACACGGATACCGACGCGCTTATTTATCAAATGTCGGACCGATTGCAGGCCGAATTTAGCGATTATGCGCGGTACAATAAACAAGAAAACAAGTCATTTTTGAATTTTATGACGGACGTTAAACGGTATACCACCCCGTTTGTTGAATTGCAGCGGCTCACAAACGTCGTTCTGCGACACCCTGCAGCGTTTGATTCCGTAGCAACGTGTTTTTCCGACCCCGCGTCGCTCAACAGCCCGGCATTTGGGGCGACGAACTACGGCGCGTTTTCATCGCACGCGCGCACGGCCCGGTATCTGGTAGATGATCGAATTCCGGAGCGGGCTGCTGCGTACATGGCGCTCCCCCTGCCATTTGTCGCTCTGGCATCTCAAAAACGACCAACCGCTACAATTATGGAGCAGTCGCATGCGAGCCATCTCACCGGTACCGACCTGCGGTATTCGCCGATGATGTGCGCGTGGGGCGTTAAAATGCGGCAAATTCTGTCCACGGGTGCGATGCGGGCGGACGAATTGTTAACCAACCATTCGCTCTTTTTATCCACCCCGGCCAGAGAAATGTTCGTCCCTGATAACGATGCCGGCGATTCTCGAAACGACGGCGTGTTCACACCCGAAGCCATTGGCAACATGGTTCCGCCTACGGATGCGCTGTTTGAGACGGTGAAAACCGAGCTCGGCAATCGCGGCCACGGCGTGTCGCTTTCACCGCGCATTTTGGTATCCGCGCTCGCCCCGTTCCTGGTACAGCAGCGACACGTCACGCGCGAACTTTTTTCCAGATTTTCCGCGTTTATTGACGAGCGTGTAGCGACGTACCGCGAAACGTGCGACGGTGCGCGCGATGTGCACGAAGCCTTTGTCAGGCACGGATACGGTTCTGACCCCGTTGGGTTGAATTCGCTATACGGGTTGGTTCAGAGCCAGAGCCAGAGCCAGAGCCAGAGCCAGAGTGACAAGACGCGCAATAAAGTGCGCGGCGCATTTGATGCGACCGTCGTGGCAAAATATGGGTTGAAGGAATGGGCGGTCGCGGCCGTAGCGCGGACGGCGGCGCACAGTGATGAAACGCGGCGAGGGCGGGTCCGAATTCTCTCAAATGCCGAGCTGCTCGCGAAACTGTTTGCAATTGATTACGGCCGATGCTTTATGAACGAGCTCGTAATCGCAAACCATGCGCACAATTCGTTGTTTGGAGTGGACGTGGATCGTGTGATATCGCAGTACGCGAAGGAATCTGACGAGTACGTTCGAGCCAAGAAGAGCGGAGAGAGTCAGGACGATGCAAAATGCAAATCAATAAATCTTGTTTTGGCAAAGGAGTACGATTCTCTCGAAGAGTTGGAAACAGACAATCAAATGCACGAACAAGGCATTGACGTACTGTACGACCGGGCGCACGACCCCACCGATTATAATTTTCTGGACCGGTATAAGGGACGGGAGCGGACCATGCCGAGCGCCGAATTTAAGACGTATTTAATTGGCGAACTCATGAAAAAACCGAAAGGGTTGTCCGCTATGGATGCCAACCTGGAAGCCGAGTCGATTATATTGCGCTCCAGGCGGGTGCAACCCGGAGACCATGCAGTAGTTATTACGCAGGTGCAGCACGTGCCGGATGTGGCGGGTGATGTGGCGGGTGATGTGGCGGGTGATGTGGCGGCACCATTTGCGAACCGGACGGCGTATTACTATTACAAGCTGGCCAAATCCGGAAAATGGGTCCGCGATCATACCGTACCCGACCACATTCGGCCGGACGACGTTTCATATTTCTGCAACGTGCAACCCGAGTGCATTCAAATGAAGTCGCAGTGCACGTCGCTTGACACGGCTGCGGGGCAAGTAAATGGCCAGATTCTGAACTCGATGGCCAAAGCGGAGCTGATATCTAAAATACACAAGGAATTTGAAACGCAGTTCGATGTTGGCAGCACTAATTTTGCGGAATACATGCATTTGAAAGAGGAGTACGACGAGTACCGAATGACCAAACTTCGGCTGCTGATGCGCGTGTCGCAGACGGCGCAGAATGATCGCGATTTCCTGCTCGGCGCGAAAGAGCAAACGGTCGCTGTTTCTGCCGCGGACTCCGCAAGCGGCGGGTTCGTGATTTCGCCGCACAGGGGAGAACTGAACGCGATTCTTGGCGACGGGTCGTTCGCGCGCAAGCAGACCAATATTATTATGTTTGTTAAAAAATGCACGCGACCCGTCGATTCGATTGGTGGTGGTGGTGGTGACTTTGATGCCGGCGCGGATTGGCTGTACTGCAAAGATTCGGGCGCTAAGCTGTTGCCGGTATGGCTGTATCGTAAAGCGATCGCATTTATTCAGCCGCAGTCGCAGTCGGAGGGTGGGGGGACGTACCTTGAAGTGCTCGACCAAATATGCACCGAGTACGGTATACCCGACGGCAATTCGTGGGTCGACCGCAAGACTGGAAGCGGTATGGTAATTAAGCGGGTCGAGTTAAGCCACGATGAAGGGTTCGACGAGGAGGGATTTAAGCTGACAACTCACGGTGTTCTCGAATCCGATCGGGGGGGTCGTGCAGCGCTTACTACGCCGGTCATGTCCGAGGCGATTACGCTGGCGGCGAACGAGGAGTTGAATAGTCCGTACGCGCACAAAATTAACGACGTTGTGCACCGCGTGCTTTCGGGAATTGGAATCAAGCCCGACGTGAACGGGCTCCGCGAGCGCATTATTCGAAGTATTTTGGACACGCTGGCCACTGTGACAATTATAATGAGCGAGTCGCAATTTGACGCGCGCAACCAAGCCGTGAAGTCTGCCAAGGGGCGAACCGCGTCGTACAATTCGTACGTGGACGCCATGATAATCAATACCGCGCTGGCACATATTGTGATTGCACTGCAGTGCGCCGTTCCGGACATACGTCCGGCAAAAACGTTTCGCGGGTGCGAGAAATCGTTTGGCGGGTACCCATTGGAAGAAGGCGGTGGAAACGAGTGCATCAAATACATTGCATGCGTTGCCGCCAGCGTTAAAAACCAGACCAACAACGTTTGGGCGTCGTTCAATAACAAGCCCGCGAGAATCGAAGACGATGTGGTGAAGCTGCTCGGGTTTATTATTGGGGAGCTGGAAAAGGTTCGAGCCGTGTTGGCTAAAAAACGTTTGCACGTTATCCAGAGCCAGAGCCAGAGCCAGAGCCAGAGCCAGAGCCAGAGCCAGAGCCAGAGCCAGTCGCTAGCGCTAGGAGTAAGAATGTCATCGTCCGACTTTGTGCTTCCGGAATCGCTTTCCGTAAAAAAATGGAAACATTTTTTCCCGCTGCTGCATTCGCTTGACGAGATGCGGACCCCGGAGCCGTTGCCAGAGAGCTTCAAGTCGGCGTACCTGAAAGATTTGCGAACGTGCCGTGCCGGACAGCACGAGTCGCACGATGTCATGCGGTTCAAGTTGATGACGTACTCGCTCCACGTGCAAAAGTGTATTCAAGACATAGTTCAGCAGCAAGAAGTTTCGCTTCTGCTTTACACGGGAGAGACGCCGTCCACCGAAAACGCGTGCTGCGACGAGTCGCTATCAAAGAGCACTTCGCGCAGCGTAATTCAGTATTTCGCGTCCAAAGATCGTAAAATCGGGGAGTATAACACCGTTGTCATGTGCTTGAATGCCATTCTGATGGACGTCGCGCACATAAGTCGCGCCACGTTATTTTGCAGCGCGGAAAACACGCGCACCGATGTTGGTGCGCTGCCGGCCGAATTTTCGGAAGACACGATATATCGCGGATTTGTCGCATTTTGCAAGCTGGACCAACCGATTCCGATTACGAACCCCCTATTGCTTAAATTGTCGGGAGAAAAACCGGACGATTATGCAGCGCAGGACGATTGGCCGGACAAATTTCGAAAATTGAAATCGGCGCACGGCAAATCCGGCGCTTACACACAAGAAGCGTTCGCGCAGCTGTTGGATGCGGTGAACGCGACTGCGACGATTATTGGCGGTGGCGGTGGCGGTGGCGGTGGCGGTGTCATAAACGCGCACGCATTCGGGAGATCCGAGTTCGATGATTTTCGCGCACTTTTGAAGAGTCCGGTTGTGTCTGAGCACGTGAATGAGCATGTGGACATTATGCCAGAAGAGATGCGCGAACAGTTGGTCGCAATGTTGGACGCGTACGACATGCGGAAGATGGACGGCGAAGTCGCGGGCGAAGAGCGAGATTGCTATGATTTATTAATTGATGAAAATACAAAGTTATTTCGACACATAAGTGCGGTTGTTATTCAGGATCAGCAACAGCAACAGCAACAGCAACAGCAAGTAAAAGAAAAGGGTGGTCTTATTTTCGGCCGCGGCAAAAATGACACCGTCGCCGAATTAATGGACTTTATAAAGACGGTTGACCGATTTGAAACGGAACCGACAAATGGTGTAGAAAAACGCCGGTCGCTGCAGTGCTCTGGAAATGACGACATTGCCACCGTCAAGTGCATCCATTATATTAAAAACAGCGTTCGATTCATGATGATAACCGTCCCGGGACTGCTGTCAACTTCGTCGTCTTCGTCCGGTCTCGCGGACGATGATGTTAATATACCAAAACACTGGAAATTTAGCGACAATCACGGCACCGATGTAGCCGATTTAGTGAATCGCCAGTACGCGGGATTGAGTTCATTCTGTGATGACCCACAAATCAAAAGCTGTGTGTCGCAGATGTCGGCAACCAAGTCGGGTCAGCAATACACGGTTGATAATGACGATGCCAGTTTATGCGGAGCGATTATGCGATTTATGTCCGCAATTCCGTTTGTTGCAAATGGTCAGTCTGTAATGAGCGGTCGCATTGTGAAGCAGTTGTACAAGTATTTCTTCCTGCGGGTTGTTAAAATATATGCGTATTTTATAACAAACCCTACGGGGAAAATTAACGTAAATGTCGCAATTGCAACGATGATGATGCCGCTGACGCCGTCATCGCTGTCATCGGCGGCATTGTCGAGCGCAATATCGGCGGTGCTGGACCCATCGCGACTCACGTCGCCGGTTCAAGCGGCGCAAGATGCGCTCTCGACCCGGTCCAGCCTGCTCCAAACCGCCATGCGATCCGGGACGGATCGAACGCGAATGCGCGAACTGCTTCTTACCGTTATTCAGTTGCTGTCCCGGAATAAGCGGGAAATAAATAAAACGATTGAGCAAGTTATGCACGCAACCAATAAACTGAAGCGGCGCGAAACGGAACAAATGCGGTCCAAATTTAAGTTAATGACCGCCGACCGCCGCGCGGTGGCAAACGAGCTAAAGAATTTGCGCATCGGGGACTGGAACGTGGGTTCGCGCAAGGGGTTTACGCAATACGACAAGGCCACGTACGACCGGGAGAGTCGCGAAAATGCGATGGATGCCGATATAGAACCGGTGGGGGGGTCGACTGCGAACAGTATTGAAATGGCGATAGATTCTGGCGCCAACGCGCTTTCGCTGTCGCCGGGTGTTGGTGGTGGGGGAAATGCCGAGTGGTTTGGCCCCGACCAATTGGACCAATCGACTGCGGAAGCCGGAATTGTAGAAAATGACGGATATAAAATGTTGCGACCGAGCGACGGGGACGAGTACGACGTCGATCAATCGATGCGGAATGAATCCGGTATTAGCACCACGTGCTATTAGAGTCTCTACTTAATAGTTGTAAATTGTAATAAAGCCGCGGCGCGTAATATACACATTTATGATTCATTCGCGGACATGAATCTCGCATTTTACACATATTTTTACGGAAGCAATAAGAACACCGCATTTTCCATACCGGAGATACCGTCTTTTAAATATAAATGTTATTATTTTACCAACAACGAGAGAATGATGCAATACTTGAAAGAAACGGAATGGATTGCCGTATACGACGACAAGCCCACGACGGATGACATGATTCAGAGTAATATGGTTGGAAAGCACATTAAGACGATGCCTCACGAGTACGCGGTATTGAGAGAATACGCGTATCTGTGTTATTTAGATTCAAAAGTTGAAAAGGTGAACGAACAATTCGTTGAATCGCACATATCAAAATATTTTATAGACCAAAATTACGCGCTACTTTTACGCGAGCATGTGTTTATCGGTCCGTGTGTGTGGGATGAATACGTAGAAAGTATTCTACACCATCCGAGATACCGGATGCAAAGCCAGCGGTATTTAGATTACATTAGAGGTCAGCTGATATCCGGCTTGTCGCAAACCACCGAGAAGCACGCGCAGTGTGGATTTTTAATACGGAATATGCTGCATCCGAAAACGAACGAAATAGGTTCCACTTGGTATCGGCACATCCAGGAATGTGGGATTCAAGATCAAATATCATTTTTCTTTGTAAAACAGTTATTTGCGGACGATGGATGCATTCTCGCGTTTCCAGAATATCCATATATATATAGATGCGCCGCGGATGGAAACCAGAAACTGGAAACTGGCAAATAATTTAGCATTTAGCAATAATAGTACAAATAATAAATAATAATATTTTAATCATAATAATATTATTAATCATAAAATAATAGAAGCACATTTTTTTTTGTTACCGTATAACATAATAAACCATAATAAATAAAATGAAGCGCATTGATAAAAGCTCAGACGGAATGTATCACGTCCACGGCAAAGCGTACCGACATTTGATCGGATCTCGCAAGCAGGTTTGGATGGGATCCGCGTATAAAACCGACGGCCAGCTTGTGAAATCTGATTTTATAATGAACAAGCACCGCCGCATCGTTTCTGCGAAGAAGCACGCGACCGCGAAGCGAGAAAATCGTCTTGTGAAGGCGGGGTACGGAACGAAGAAAGGTGTGTTTGGATACGTGAAACTGGACGGCAGCAAGAGCCGCCGCAAGAGTCGAAAGAGTCGTAAGTAAACTAAAACACATTTTTAGGCGGCCCACCCGCGCCACCAGGTGCTCCATTGTAGCTGCCGAACGCATTTAATTTAATCAGGCCCCAGAAACGGGTGCCGCGCTGGGTAGAGAGTTGCAACTTTTTTGAGTACACCATTTTTTTCGACAACCCCGCTAAATTGTTGGTGGAGCTTATATCCAGCGGTTTTGAGTTTATTGCGCAGCGATAGACGCGTTTTAAGGGTGGAGGCGGAATTACGGGTTGCGACATTTTTATATTTATAATTAATGTATTTAATGTATAATTAATGTATATTGTAGTATTATAATATATATTAATAATAATAATAAAATAATAATAATAATAATAATATAATGATTTCCTCTGCAAAGATGGGTTAAAAAATAGACATGTGATAATGTGTAAAAAAATTGAAATCAAAATATTGACAACATATTCTATAATCAGCTACGAAAGAACACAACAACACCAACGACAACGACAAAACAATGGAATTTCAATCCGATGACCCTCAATTTCACAATGACCAATCCGACCATGACCAATCCGACCATGATCAACATGATCAACAACAACAAGTTCAAGCACCGGCCCAAATCCAAGCACCGGCACAACAAGACCAAGAAGAAGACCGACCCAGTACCGACGTGAAGGCATGCAAGAGCATTCGCGTGATTTTCGCACACGATTTGAGTGGTTCGATGGATGGGAGCCGCAAAATGATTGCAAACGGCACAAACGAATTCGTGCAGGACCTGAAACAGCGATACATGGCTCCATGTGATCACAGTGCAAAGTTTTCCCTGATTACCTTCTCCGGCGATACAATCACGGTTGGCGAATGGACCGACATTCATTCGGTTCCTCTCTTCAGCGTTGACAGTTTCGTGTGCAGTGGAACGACTCCTTTGTGGGATGCATGCAGTGTTGGGCTTGACAAGATGACTCGCGAATGTCAGGAATTCACTGGTGCATTCTACTGCTTCACTGACGGCGACGACAACAATTCCAAAAAGGCCAACCGTACCAGCATTCGCGATCGCATTGCGAAGCTGGATCCTACGATGCACGCGATGCTGTTCATTGGGTCTGACCCACTATCATCTGCGGCGAATGCCGAGGCAATCGGAGTCACTCGAACCAAATCGCTGAATCCGTCGTCGGACAATACTCCGAGTGCGATGCGCGCATGCACGAATGCCATTGCGCGATGTGTGACGGGTGCGACGCAGACCCCAGAGTTCAACGACAATGACATCAACATGTCCGAAGGACCCCCGCAATCCCAGCAATCCCCGCAATCTGATGACGTGGATGATGATTATGTACCCACTCCAACTCTTCTTCGACGCGCGGCGACGCGGGACGCTGTTTAAGAGATGTCGCGCGCCGCACGCCGCAAGCACACATATCATAGGTAAGAAATATAATAATATAATATAATGTGCACATATTCACTAACACTTTTTTATACGCATCTTAGTTGAATGAATAAATGAATGAATAAATGAATGAATAATTGAATGAATAAAAGAATGAATAATTGAATATGTAAAATCATATAAAAGTTTGACTATATATATGGGTACGTACTCCCGCTACACCCCACATACACCAATCCATTCCAATCCAGCATAATAATAAAATGACGGCATCGAAATCAAAAGCTATAGGTATCGACCTCGGAACCACGTACTCGTGTGTTGGGGTCTGGCAGAACGAGCGCGTGGAAATCATCGCAAACGACCAAGGTAATCGCACCACGCCATCGTACGTCGCATTCACCGACTCGGAACGGTTGATTGGCGACGCCGCAAAGAACCAGGTATCGATGAATCCCGAAAATACAATTTTCGACGCGAAGCGGCTCATTGGCCGCAAAGTCGATGATGCCAGCGTGCAATCTGATATGAAGCACTGGCCGTTCACCATCGTCGCAAAGGATGGCGGGAAACCGCACGTTCAGGTGGAATTTAAAGGCGAACAAAAAGTGTTTTCACCGGAAGAAATATCCGCCATGATTCTGGTAAAAATGAAAGAAATTGCTGAGAGCTATTTGGGAACGGTCGTCGCGGATGCGGTGATCACCGTACCCGCATATTTTAACGACGGGCAGCGCCAGGCCACCAAAGATGCTGGCGCCATCGCGGGACTGAACGTGCTGCGCATCATCAACGAGCCCACTGCTGCGGCCATCGCGTACGGTCTGGACAAGAAATCCCGGGGCGACGGAGAGCAAAACATTCTTATTTTCGACCTGGGGGGAGGCACGTTTGACGTGTCGCTGCTGACAATCGACGACGGGATATTCGAAGTGAAGGCGACCGCGGGCGACACGCACCTGGGTGGGGAGGATTTCGATAACCGGTTGGTCGCGTGGTGCGTTCAGGAGTTTAAGCGCAAACACAAGAAAGACCCGACGGGAAATAACCGGGCGCTGCGCCGATTGAGGACCGCGTGCGAGCGCGCCAAGCGCACGCTGTCGGCCTCCGCGGAAACCACAATTGAGGTGGACGCGCTGTTCGACGGTACCGATTTCAGCACCAAAATAACGCGCGCAAAATTCGAGGAGCTGTGTATGGACCTGTTTCGCAGTACGATCGAACCAGTGGAGCGCGTGATTCGCGACTCGAAAATGTCGAAAAGCGGCATCCACGAAATTGTGCTGGTTGGCGGGTCGACACGCATTCCGAAAGTGTGCAGCCTGCTGACCGAGTTCTTCAACGGCAAGGAGTTGAACCGGTCGATTAATCCGGACGAAGCGGTCGCGTACGGCGCGGCGGTGCAAGCGGCCATTCTTACCGGGGACCAGTCGAAAATCACGCAGGACATTCTGCTGCTGGATGTCGCGCCGCTGTCGCTGGGCATTGAAACTGCGGGCGGGGTAATGACTAAACTTATTGAGCGAAATTCGACGATTCCGTGTAAAAAGAGCCAGATTTTTTCAACGTATGCGGACAATCAGCCGGGGGTGCTGATTCAGGTGTACGAGGGTGAGCGCCAGCTGACCAAAGACAACAACATGCTGGGTAAATTCCAGCTGGATGGGATTCCGCCTGCCCCGCGCGGTGTGCCGCAAATCGAGGTTGCATTTGATTTAGACGCGAACGGTGTGCTCAACGTGAACGCCACCGACAAGGCTGGCGGAAAATCGAACAAGATCACGATCACGAATGATAAGGGGCGGTTGTCCAAGGACGACATTGAGCGCATGGTCGCCGAAGCGGAAAAGTACCGGGAAGAAGACCGGCTCCAAAAAGAGCGCATTGATGCGCGAAATGGGCTTGAGAACTATATCTATTCGGTGAGGAGTTCGGCGTCGGGGACGGACGCGGGTAAGCTAACCGACGAGGACCGGGAGATGATTGAAACCGCGTGCAAGCAGGCGACGGACTGGCTGGACGCAGCCGTCGCCGAAACGGGTGTTGAAGAATACACCGCGCATCAAAAGAAACTGGAAGATGCGGTCGCTCCAATCATTGCGAAACTGTATGGGGGACCGGCGGCAGGAGACAGCTCGTTCGCAGGATTCAATTCCACCCCCACCGTTGAAGAAGAGTTGGATTGATGTAAAATAAATAAAATAAATAAAATAAGTAAAATAAATAATTATGGGTTTTATTTTTTAATTATTTTATTAATTATTATGAGTTATTAGTCAAATAATAATAATAATAATAATAAAATAATAGTAGTAGTAGGCAATTTAAGATTAAGAAATAGCGCGCAAATATGACGAATAATCCAAATAATCCCAATAATACCAATATTCTGCTGATCGATAAGCGCGTATTGCATTATGAAGACATTGTCGCGGCAATCGACCCCGTTTTAGCGATCGGAGTCACGTTTGACTATTATACGGACACATTTGAAACAATTAAAGAGCGCATTGTGGATGCATTGCAAGTGTATAATAGTAATAATAGTAGCGATATTGTTATTACTCTTGCTGACGCCGCCGTCGCTGATGAAAATGAAAGCACCGCTTCTGCATCGGTTGGACTTATTCAGCACAATTACAACGCGCCGATGTTCAGCATGTTATTGTCGCAGATCCCGGCATCCGTTCCCGAACCGCCACCGCCACCGCCACCGCCACTGCTACCGCTACCGCCACCGCTACCACCGTCGCAAATAATGCCTTCGTCGGAGATAATCGATCCGGCGATGCCGCCGCTGTCAGACCCAGACCCAGTTGTCGCCGCAGTCCCCCTCAAATCATGCATTGTTGAACAAGTCAAACAGTTGGATCCAACCCTAGAAACATGGACGCAATTTAAAGACTTTATCGTGTGGTGCAAGAATAATTGCGGCGCCGCACATTTCGACATGATGGCGTGTGCACTGTATTCCAACCCGGACTGGAAGTACATTATCGACACACTGGCCGCGCCGGAGCCGGAGCAGACGGGTCTGGACATCCGCGCATCGACTGATGATACAGGATCTGCGGTGCTGGGCGGGGACTGGTTTTTGGAATCACACACCGGCGTTAACCTGAAGGCCGTGTATTTTACGGAACTGATCGAATCATTTCAAGGGACTTTATTTGGGACTACGTATTTTACCGCCATAATCGCACCGGATGGGACAATTTACGCAACCGGGAACAATTATTATGGTCAGTTAGGAGTCGGTGATTTAAGATCGCGTTCGGCCCCGACTGCAATGATACTTCCTGTCGGAAAACTGGCTAAAAACGTTTCTTGCGGCGATAACCACACCGTTGTACTAATGACTGACGGGACATTGTACGGATGTGGATGGAATGGAAACGGACAAATAGGTTCAGTGACTGAAAATGATGGATCCAATCGTAAAATTACATTAATGCCGATAGCGCTTCCTTTGGGTAAGACGGTCCAAAGCGTTGTTTGTGGTTTGACCAACACTATTGTGGTCATGACCGACGGGACCGTGTATGGAACGGGTATTTCTAGCAATGGTCAGTTTGGATTTAACGATATATATGGCATGCGTACCGTATTAACTACCGTACCGCTCCCGGTCGGAAAGACAGCCCGAAGAGTCGCTTGCGGATACTATTTCACCATTATACTCATGACAGATGGGACCGTGTATGGAACGGGAAATAACGGATATGGTCAATTAGGGTTTGGCAATACTTCGGCTTGCTCTGTGCTGACTGAGATGCTACTCCCAGGTGTAAAAAAGGCACAATATATTGCTTGCACGTCATCTAGTACTATCGCGGTAATGACCGACGGTACAGTTTATGGAGCAGGTTATAGCTTAGGAATTGGCAACAATACGAATCAAGTGTATCTATCGCCGATGGTAATGCCGGTTGGTAAAACGGCGAAAAGTGTCAGATGCGGATACTATCACACAATGGTACTCATGACAGATGGGACCATTTATGGATGCGGCGATAACTCGCTTTATCAATTGGGTGTAGGCAATAATGTTAATTCTTCTACGCTGACGCTAATGATCAATTCGACCGGTCGAATTCCTAAATCTATTACCTGTTGTGTTTATTCAACCATTGTTATGATGACCGACGAAACAGTTTATTGTGTCGGTCTGGGAACGTCTGGGGAATTGGGAATAGGCGATAATTTGAATAAAACTGCGCTTACGGCGATGGCGTTGCCGATCACAAATCGAATACGGTCGGTCGCTTGTACAATGTATTCCACTATACTAGTTTTGATGGACGGATCGGTTTATGGGACGGGTGCAAATACTAACGGTCAATTGGGATTAGGCGACTTGGTTAATAGAACAACATTGACAGCAATTCCACTTCCCGCCGGTAAATCTGCTCAAGATGTTGCTTGTGGGAATTTTCACGTCATTATACTCATGACGGATGGCACCATTTATGGAACGGGTTATAATTCTAGTGGCCAGTTGGGGGTTGGTGATACAACTAGTCGTACCACTCTGACTGCAATAAACACGTCGGGTAAAACGGTTCAAAACATTGTTTGCGCGGCGAATTTTACTATAGCATTGATGACCGACGGGACCATTTATGCAACCGGAGGGAATGGTTCTAACCAGTTGGGAATCGGAAATTCAAACCAGTGTACCGTATTAACACCGGTAATAACTACAAATACGGGTGGTAAAACGCCCAAACAGATCGCGTGTGGTAGTGGAACTGGATTCTATGTGGTGGTAATGACAGACGGCACCGTGTACGTATGCGGCATTATGACATCATTCATAGGTACTACAACATTAACGGCAATGTCTACTGGTTTTTCGGGTAAAGTGCTAAGCGCTGCTTGTGGCAGTACGGAATTACATCTGCTCATGGAAGATGGTAGGATAATTGGAGCCGGTTCCAACGGAAACGGTGAATTGGGGACAGCTAATACATATAGCTATTCTAGCTTTGTGCAGATGTACCATCCAAACGACCCGACATTGGGGGGCAAAATGCCCAAATCCATTATTAGACACGGTCAGAGTGCATTTACGATTGTATTGATGACCGACGGATCGATTTATGGGACGGGTGCAAATACTAACGGTCAATTGGGATTGGGTCATTTACAGCAACGCTTTAGTCTCACTGATGCGATGACGCTGACACCCGGAGCGTTTGGAGGAGCTGGAACTTACGATAGAAAGGCCCAATTTGTTAGTTGTGGCGCGTATCATACTGTTGTTGTAATGACTGACGGCACGGTTTATGGTACGGGGTATTATCCGGCATTGGGGGTGGTTGATGGTCTCAACAGCGATAAACTTACACTTACGCCGATTCAGCTTCCAATAGTGGCAATTATCAAACCTGCTAGCATGGTCAGTTGCAGAGCCACGCTTAGTACTGCTGCGCTAATTGGCGACACGGTGTATGTAGTCGGTTATAATGCTAGTGGCCAATTGGGGTTTGGTGATACCGTCAATCGCAAGACATTAACCCCGATGCCAAATACTACCGGCAAAACGCCCAAAAGCGTTGTTCGCGGATACAATAACGCAATGGTACTCATGACCGACTTGACCATTTATGGAACGGGTTATAATGGTAATGGCCAATTGGGTGTTGGTGATACCTTCGATCGCACCACATTAACCCTGATGTCAAACACTACCGGCAAAACGCCCAAAAGCATTGATTGCGGAACCCATCACGCTCTTGTACTCATGACGGATGGCACCATTTATGGAACGGGTTATAATTATTATGGTCAGTTGGGGGTTGGTGATACAACAACTCGTACTACTCTGACTGCGATGTCAAACACTACTGGTAAAACGCCTCAAAGCATTCATTGCGGATCCTATCACAGCATTGTACTGATGACCGACGGCACCATTTATGGGACAGGTTATAATGTTAATGGTCAGTTGGGGGTTGGATCCGGCGATCTTTCCAGTCGTAGCACATTAACCCCTATGCAAATCCCGACTGGCAAAACGCCCAAAAGCGTTTCTTGTGGAATGGATTCCACAGTGGTACTCATGACCGATGGTACTGTTTATGGAACAGGGGCTGATGGACATGGGCAGTTGGGATTTTACACTCCGAATTACACCAACACGCCATTAGCTGTATCATATTTTATTGGTACAAAACCTGTCCTGCAAATTTCCTGTGGCGGTTATCATACGGTCGTACTATATAATGATGGGACTATGGGTGCGATTGGAGCTGGTGGAAATGGACAAACGGCAGTTAATCCGAACTACACTGGTAAAACGGTTCAAAGCATTGACGCTGGGTCAAATCATACCGTCGTACTCATGACTGATGGGACCATTTATGGAACGGGTTATAATAATGCTTATGGTCAGTTAGGAACGAACGACTTGGTCGATCGATTTAGTCTAACGGCAATGATACCAATGACGTTTGAAACCGTTGCAGCTATCGAATCGTATTCAATTTTACTGTCTACCATAACGTATACCGGTGCGGTAATTTTTAATGTATCCGCTTCACCGATTCCGACCCCGGTGCTGGCATCGTACATTTCATCCACGAGCGGGTACGCGGTGTTTTCCTACGCGAAAACCGTGGATACGAATAGCTGCATTGCGACACTGGATGCGTCCACGGGAGCCATAACGTTTACGTCGGGTGGCAATAATATCGGACCGGTCACAATAACGGTTAGTCAAATCGCTTACGGTGACTACGATGCCCCAAAACCCCTGCAAATCGTTCTCACGATTATTAAGTCGCCCACTTATATTGCCGCACCGACCCAAATCACAAAAAATGTTTCGGATATCGGCGCTGCATTTTCGGTATCTGTGCCGGCAAGTACCGCGTTCAGTCCCAATATTAATACTTATATCGCGGCAAGGGCACTAAACTTTGATGGAGTGAACGATTATATCACGCTTGGCGTTCCGGCCATATGCAACGAGCAGCAATTTCGAACTACTATGACCGTCGAGTGTTGGTTTAAAACAGGGGATTTTACACCTCAGAAACCAAATGCCGACTTTATATCTCGTTGGGCAACTGGTGGCTACCCCGATCAGAGCCAATTTATGTTTTATATGTCCGCTACGGGAAAAATTGGGTTAAGTACTCAAGGTTCAACTGCAAGTTATGGCGGCGGCATTCAAACAAGTTCCACGTATATAGACATGCAATGGCATCACGCTGCGGCTACATTCAGTTTGAACGGTTCCGCTGCCGTATTTAACCTGTATATTGATGGCGTCTTTACAAATACTGCAACGGTATCTCCAAGCGGGGCTCTTTCGGCCAATGATATATCTTTAATACTTGGAAACGATCAGGCAGGCACTATCGGTATTACCGACCGCCAATTCCGCGGTGCCATATCCGACGTTCGTATATGGAATGTGGTTAGAACCGCTGATGAAATTTATGTTAATTATGCGATACAGCTTGTTGGTAATGAATCCGGATTAATTTTTTATAACAAGCTGGACCAGGGAATAATAAACGGCAACAATGCCGGAACAACTACCGCTACAAATAGTATGTTAACTGGCGGGATTGCCGGAACATTAGTGAATTTTAATTTAACCGGGGCGTTTTCAAACTGGGTTGAAGGGCCAACTAAACAATTCCGGTACGGTATATCATATTTCACCAATACGGCATACGCCAGTGCAAATTTTAAAACAGCCGAATTTCTTAATCCCACGTCGTCAACGTACAATGTTCGAGGAATTGGCCAGTGCTACATAACGACGTATATCCCTCGAGATCTGTCCAATTATTTGGAGTCCACTACCGTCACTATCGCGCGTCTCACCGTGAGCACCGGATATAGTGTGAGTCCCGGGGTCGACTTGAGCGGCGCGCTTATTCAGAACTACGATTTAACGGGGACCAATCTTTCGAGCGCGAATTTCACGAATGCGCGCATTATTAACTGTATTCTGCAGAACGCCAATTTGTCGTCCGCCATTTTCACGGGTGCGACGTTCACGTACAACACGGTCGACTCCGGTACGAACCTGATCACCGCCATCTTCTCGAATACGACCAGCAACAACATCAGCGGAACGACCGCGCAAATTGATGCGGTATGGTCTATTGTGGGCGGCCAGATAGTGGCGACGGGGGCAATTTATCTTGCACTCAGCTTCACTCTCGCATCGCCGTCCGCCGTGATACCCAGCGTCGATGTTGGTAGTAAAGGAAATGGTTATTACAATTTGGCTCTTGGAAGTCTTAAAATTAACGGTCGGACAGAAGAATACACGACAATGTCTTCAAATATGGTAATCAAAGCGGCTGATACCGAATACATGCTAACCCAGACGGGGATTACACCCACACCCATTTATAAATTTTATTTAATTTATAATACGGGCAATGCGACATTTTACGTGCGGGCGAACAATATCTCCACGAATGCAATCGTCGCGCTGCCCAATGTCGCATCGTCGCAGACGTTTGCTGCCGCGTTTGTGATGGGCGTCCCGGCGTCGCCGTATAAGTTGATCGGTTCCTACCTGTTCGGGCCGAACATGTCGCTGGACGGGGCGTATTTTAACAACGCGATTGTTTCAAAACCGAACTTGACCGACTTATCGTTCGTGAATCTTACGCTGGGCAGTAATTCGCAGTCGAGCCAAACCGCGTTGCAGGGGTGGAATTTAACGCGCACGAAACTTAATTCTGGAAATTTCAGAAATATTTTGTTTCAGGACTGCAATTGCAATGCGACCGATTTTTCGGGGGCTGTTTTTTCGTCTTCGACATTTCAAATTAGCTATGAATCAGGGGTGAAATATATCATAACCGCACCTTCAAATACCTCAATTACAAATGCCAACCCCGTCCCATCCAGTTTAACGATGAGTTCAACCTATACCGCCGCACAATTAAGAACCGCAACTCTTTCATCGTATAATGTTAATACGAATTATCAAATAGTCTCTATTGCTGGAGCAATTCCAAAAGCAGACAATCCCAATTTATCAGGAACATATGAACTCAACCAATATGTAAATTATACGGCATCGGTCGCAGGCTCATTATATGCCAAATTGTATTTTACAGGGCTACCTCTCAACTCTGTTCTAATAAATAAGACATACACCAGCCCAGCAGGTTCAGGTAATACATTGAACTTATCCACCGCTGAAATAAAAGTCCCAGTAAATGATGTCAGCATTACAATATCGTCGGTTACATTTCCAAGTGTGTATGTAGGTGGGGAACAATACGGGTTTACCCTTTTCAATTTAACTCTTATAGACCAAATGGCGGGAATCCTATATACATTTCCAGTTATCGGCGCATTCAATCAAAATACAAGTGATATGGTATTCGCACCAGCGTCCCCAGTCACCATAACCGATACCACAAACATTACATCATTAAGGTTCTCATTAACAACCCAAAACAACAATACTTTAATAAGCCAAGCATCAGCAAACAGCGTAAGTAATGCTAACTATGTCGTAGAAGGGTCATCTATCCGGATGTTGTTATATGACGGAACGTATGCGAGCAACACGGCACTGACCCCCAACACCACAGCAGTCTATACTTTGTCATTACCACTCCCCGCGACCCCATTCGTCATAACTGATTTCATAAATCCAAATATAACATTAGAGGAATGGTTTATTCAACCAACCGGGACAACTACTAATCATAATGTATCACTACAATTCAACGATGTTGCTTTATCGTATCTTCGTACATCAATCGCAACCAGTTCGACCGTGAATAATGCCACGCTGCGAGACGCGAAATTCACAAACGCAACCGTTAACACGCTCGCAATTACGGGCTACAATAACCGCAACAGTTCTGCAAATCAGATGGACGTGAGCGGTGCCGATTTCAGCGGGTGCGTGATCAGCGGATTACGAACATATTTTTTAAACCGAACAGGTGGCGAACCCATTAATATGAAGATATCGCCCAGCTACAATGCCGGTAGCGGGAGCACTGCGTACGCGATGCTGTCCGATACCCTGATCGGTCGATTCATCGCCGGACCAACAATGAACTTGAACAGATTAACGCTCGGCACCGTAGCATTCAGCGGGACGAATTTCGCCGATGCCGATATTTCTGGGACGATTATGAGCAACGCAACGTTTAGCAACGTGCGGGTGTCGAACGGTCGGATGACGTATTCGTCCACGACGACGTTGCTGCCAGCCAATTACAGCATCGTAAAACCGGCACTGAGTTCTACACCCGTATTCATCGCGGGTCCAAATACCGATTTCAGCGGGGTCGACGCAACTGGAGTCGTGTTCACAGGAATGAAATTATCTGGCGCCAATTTCACCAACGCCATATTTAGAAATGTGGTTTCTGGTGGAATTACGGCGTCTCCTACGCCTCTCACACCGCCCAGCGCGTATTATTCGTTGATCAACGGCTATTTTGTGGGCCCGTACACGGATTTATCGGGTGCCAATTTATCGGGTGCAGTGCTGACCGGGACGAATTTGACGGGGACGAATTTAACCAACGCGACGATTACAAATGCGACCAGCGGCGGAATTTCAACTACCGCGACAATCGGCGGAATTACCGCGACGGTCGCTGCAACGATGCCGACCGGGTACGGCTTGACCGGCGGCTACATTATCGGCCCCAATATGAGTTTCATTGGAGCCGACTTGTCGGGCTTCGATTTCACAAACATCGATTTAACGGGCGTGAATCTGACGGGTGCGAATATCACGTACATTAAATCGGGAAACACTACCTCGTCCACGACGACAACCATCCTGCCCAGCATCAGCTACGTATTTTTAAACAAGTATTTGCTCGGTCCGAAAGTCAACCTGTCTGGAAAAGATTTATCGGGCATGCAGTTGCACGGCATCTCGCTGAGCGGCTCCATTTTCACGGGAACGAACTTCTCGTATGCGGATATTTCAGGCGCGATTATTGAAGGGTGCAACTTTACGGGTGCGGCATTTACG
>Ga0114969_10000333_pt1 | contig 39902 bp, 38 predicted proteins | sample M_130807_MF_Meta_FD_87316 | JGI IMG/M metagenome (GOLD analysis project Ga0114969, IMG submission 87316) | Freshwater microbial communities from Lake Montjoie, Canada to study carbon cycling - M_130807_MF_MetaG | ecosystem: Environmental > Aquatic > Freshwater > Lake | place: Lake Montjoie...
ACTCGCTTATATGTTGAAGTAGTTTCTGGCTTTTCAACAAATCGATATTCAGTATGCTCAGGTGTAACTGGCAAATTTGCTGAATTTTTCTCAATAGAATTTGCATCTTGGAAACGAATTGCGCCAGTCTCCTTTAACCACTTCCAAAATACTCTTTCGGAAACAGTAAGTCTTTCATTTTTCTTATATGTTGGTCTAGAAAGAAGTAAGGATTCAAAATTAAGTGCATAGTTTTGAAAATTCTCTGCAAGATTTACATTATTATCTGGATTAAGTCCTTCAATTATAGGAGATTCGCCAGCCGCTGCAAATTGTACTTTATTATCTGTAGCTAATGTATTTGGGGTACCTATTTCAGGTATCCTAAGCAGGGCAAATTTTGAAAAACGAACAGCATTCTCACTGTTACTTAATGTGATATTTATGTCTTCAAGAGCACTTTGAAAGTTATAAAATATCCCCTTCTTGTCCTGAATCGGCTTAATTAAAGGAGTTACTGCCATTTATTTTTTTCTTTTTTTTTAGAATATCTCAGCACCAACTAATGCTTTTACTAGAATACGATCATCATTTACTGAATCTTTAATATAAAGGAATGAAATGTTCGTTCCATATTTTTGAAAAGTTAAAGATGATGGCAAGCCTATATTATTTACAGCATTATGTAAAAGGATAGAAGCAGAAGTATTATTATTTGTACCGGCTAATATATACACTGGGACTACCGCTGATTGAAAAGCTCCAGTAATTGAACTAGATAAATTTGATTCGATTACATCAACAATGTGTATTGTAAATTGAGTATTTGCCGCAGGTGGGCTAACTGAATCAAAATCAATAATTAAAGAAAAATCAAGAATCGTAGGAGTAATTGATGATGTTCCTGAATCATATACTGGATTTAAAACTGGTGCAGCAGATGCTTTTAAAGTAACAAATATGTTTTGTCTAGAAGTACTTGTTAATGTAATAGTTGAACTCGCAGCAGTTGCTCCAACGTTTGCAAGTAAATCAAGTGTGATTGATTCAGAAGATTCAGTAAAACTTGAATTAATTTTAACATTTGAATTAAAGGTAGAAGTTCCTGTAAAAGTAGCAGCGGTGTTTAAAGTCAGTGTATTTACTGAAAGTGTATCTGCAGTTAATGCTAAATTTGAAATAATTCTATCTACTTGTAATATTGATTCATTGCTAACATTCTTAGTTAAACTTGCAATTGTTACTGGAGTAGGCGAACCTGTCTGATATATAAACCCAGTATCATGTAAAATTAATGATTTTGTTTTTAAATAGTTTATCGGAGTATCAGTACCGATCGATAATCCTGCAGTATCGATTTCAAGATTATTAATTAAATCTTCTAATTTTGCTTGTAAAAGTAAAGCATTTGCATTTGTTATAGACGCAATATCTGTAACAAAATTAGTCATTAATATTTCTTGGATCGGCAATGCGATTGGTGTAAATGCCATGTCAATTAATTATTTTAGTTATTTATTATTTAAAAATTATAGTTCTCGATCAATTGATTTTTCCTAAGGTTTAATCTATTTTCAATATTTGCAATATAATCATTCTTATCAAGTACTCTAATAAAGTTTTGTACTGAGTTTTGATAATTTGTTTCACGATTATCTATTACTTCTACACTTAATGAAAAATTACCTAAGTCTTTAAATTTCCAAACGAAGAAAGGAACTGACTTAACTCGAATAATTTCTTCTCCTGTGATCAAGTCTGTTAATATCCAAATAAAATCAGATTTTCCATCTAAGTTATTTACAACAAAGAAGGCTATTCCATTTTCAGGAAAAGAGAATGTTCCATTGAATAGTTTAATATCATTAATATTAAATACATTTTGATCAATAGTTGTAGGTAAAAAGCCATATTGTTTATCACCATCAAAATACCAATAATTATCAACCCAATAATTAGGATCCTGGATTGATCCATTTAATACATCACTTGTTTTAGAAAGTAGGAAAAGCGTTTCTTCTTTAAATAAAGGATATGTTGCAAGTAAATAATCAATTAATTTTTGTGAGAATACTTTCTTTGGAGTAAAGTATGTAAATTCATCACCAGTAATAGTTGGACCAGTATATTGAATCGTATGATATAGTTCCTTACTTAAAAATCTAGCTTGCGCATGTATTTCACTTGAAACAATAGCATATGTAAATAAGCTTATTGCTGGATGTATACTTTCATTTAAGATTGTAATTAATTCATCAAATGATGAGAACGCAGGAATAATATATGCTGAAAATAGCGATAGTGTAATAGTATCACCCGGTGAAGGATTACTAAAATAGAATCCAGCTTCGAAGTCATCAACATATACTAGATCATTAATTCGTAACCAGTATAAAGAGCCTACTGTAATATCTCTAAAATCTTTTAATGTTATCGGATTATCATTTTCTCCAAGACCCCAATATCTTTTCTTAGGGTGATTTTGTAAAGAATCAGTATATGGAATATATGAGTTAGTATCAGCATTATATAAATCTGCATCATAAATATTTTGACCCATTCCATATCTATTTTTAAAGAATGAACCCCATTCAGTTAAATTTTTATATAGATTAATTTTAACTGATGCATCTTCATTATCTAAAACATTAACTTTAGGATAATATATCGGAGAAGCTCCAAAATCTTGAAGTTGGATATTTGATAAATTTTCAATATCGTAATTAAATTTGTCTTCTACTTTTGCAAATCCAATTATTTCTGGTTTCATTTGATCTGAAACAGTTATAAATTTAGAAAAAACATTAGTATTTCCATAGAAATCAATTAATTCAATTGTTATTCTGTATTTTCCAGAATATGGTAAGAAATGAGGTAGTGTATGAAGGTCAACGACTTTTCCTCTATATTCAAAATTATATGGAGTTGGTCCAGGTTTAGTTATTCTCCAATTAATTTCATAGTAATTTCTAAAGTCAATATTTTCAAATGTCCAATACGGATCTAATCCTACTGCGATAGCATCTAAATCTTCTAGCTTAACCCCATTTAAATCCTGGACTAGAAATTTTGATATATCTGCAGTTAATATTACGGGCGCACCAATAACTCTCTGTGGATCATCTCCAAATTCCCAAGTTAACCTTTCATTTAGATTAGGAAATCTCTGATCTCTAATATTTTCATAGAACTTAATAATATATTCATTAATTCCGGTGATTTGGTCCTTTAAATAATTTTGAGAATTTTCAAACGGGTTGGTAAATTCATTATTATATCTAACTACGCCTAAATCTATACCGCTAGTCGATCCTTGTCTATATAATGGATCTAGCGATCTAAGCACAAGATTAACATTATCACCAGGATAAATCACAATTGGTATATTTTCATTTATTTGATAATCAAATATTTGAGTTGAATCTGGCCAATAGTTAATCGTGATTTTTTGAAAATATATAAATTCACCAATTACGTCTTTTATTTTAACGTTTATCGGTAAGAATTCATTTTTAAGTTTTTTATTTAGTAAATCTAATTTATAGAATATCTCATTAACGCTAAAATCAGTAGTTTCCGCAACTAGTGGAACTCCATCATCGTCATAACTTCCAGTAACAGCAGTAAATTCATAAACTAGTGCTAAGAATTCAGTCTTCTTAAACTGTTTACCTGATCGCATATTACTATTCTTATCAACTAGATCAAGAGTATCAATTTTTCCATCATCTAGATAATCAGCTAGATCTACCATTGATAGAGTATTATAATATGGTGAGCTAGGATTAACGTTTTTCCAATATTCTTTAACTCGAAGAACATCTTTATAACCTAACATGTTTATAAAATTAGATAGTCCTTTATATGTACCAATATAAGGATAAATCTCCTCTTTTGTTACAAGTAACTGTTTTCTAATTTTATTTAAAGCATCGATATCAGGGAAAGCTTCTTTAATATCATAATCCTTAAGAATATTTGCATCTTCTCTTAGAAATTTTATTCCAAAGTTTTGAGCCCATACTCTAAATCTTTCCTCTTCTTCAATACCTTCACCATATAATTCTAAACTAGCAATAGTCGTAGTTATGGAACCATCAATTAATTTAATTAATAATTTACGAGTATATGCAGATTCAGAGGTTGGACTAAACGCTAAATTTACTTGTAAAGGCATAATTAGATCAAGTGGCCCTGGACTAGATGAAAAATCCGAATGAGAAAATAGAGCAGAGTCTATCTTATTTAGGAAGTTTTCATTTAATGTAGTATCTACTGCTACATTATATAAAAAGAATTCATTACTATTTTTAGAATCTTCCCAAGTAAAAGATAAAGATTGAGTTGAAGTAAGAGTAGGAAGCTTATATAAACTTGCTACTTTTTCAAGAAGAAATAAGTTCTCATTATCAAATAAGTAGACTGAGATATTATTAAAAAATATTCTACCCTTCCACTGATTCTCAGTAGTATCATATTGTAAATTCAAGTTTTTTCCAAACTTGTCAAAAAAGTGCAAATTTTGAACAATCATTATCTTATTTCTAGCTTTATGTTATTTATTAAATTAGATAACTTTATATGCTATACACTGAATTTTCTCCGCTTGTACTAATAGAAATAAATTCTAGAGTATCGTCAGGATCTAATCCGGTCTTTTTATGAATCTTTTTCCATTCCTTAGCATATCCATTTTTACAAATTTGAGTAAAATAGGCAAATGCATTTGGGATAGCCATTTTAGTTTCATCGAAACTTTTCCAATACTTTAAACAGTCTAAGATAGCTGACTGTATACAATCTTCTCTATCTCTATAATCTTTAAAGTAGAGACGGTCAACTGCTCTATTCGCAAGAGAAATAAAACAATTTACAGTATAATTAGAAAGCTCTCCAGCTTTCTTGCATTCTATAATGTCTGCAGTAAATTCTTTATTGTTAATATAGTGAGTGTCTCCTTTTTTCTTTCTAGCCATGATTATTAATTATTTTGAAAGATTATAAATCTTAATTATTCCTAATACTGCATCTACCATGTCAATAATAGGTGATACTATTTTATCTCCATTAACTGTCCAGCTTTCAGCATGGACAGCTTTATATAGATCTGATTCTCTTAATGCTTCTATTTGAGGATCTTCTTTAAATTGATTAAAAACATCCATTTTACTAGCATTACCTTTACAACCTATTGCATTCTTAAGTTCACTAGGGCTAAATATAAAAAGATGGTCAGCGTTATTTTTAAGTACTCTAGTTAAGAGCTCATGCTTTAATATTCCAGTAGATTGAGCAATATCAACTAGCGAATTTCCTTTAGATCCAAATGAAATACCTTCAATTGCTACTATAATATCTTCGTCTTTTCCTACTTCTGTTAAGATATTATCGACGATTTTACTTATTAATTCTTGATAGTTTATTAGTTTTACACGTTCAGTAACATGATACTCTGGATGAGTTTTTCTAATAGTAGTCGTTTTATCGATTTTAATATTAGGATATTTTCCTAAAAGATAATTTAAGTTAGTTTGATCTACTTTTCTAAGCTTAGTATTTACTACAGAGAGCCATTTAAATTCTTTAAAGTCTTTACAAATACATATACCTGGATAAAGTATTGAAAAATCTATACTTATAATTGTCATTCATGTCAAATAATTTTTAAAATCTTAATAAAAAAGTTATACTAGATAGTACTAGAATAGTTCTTTCTAGCAAATATTATTTATTTTTTAAAACCTTTGTATTTTTCACAAGTAGAATAGGGTTAGTGGGTGGGAGTACTAGATAGTACTATATAGTATATATTACTTCTATCTTACTTTATTAATTACTACTTAGGATACTTTAGTACTACTCGCGGGGGCCAAGGATAAAATTTTAAAATTATAAAAATTTAAGTATAATAATTCTATGAGACTAGGATATTGTTGTATAAATCTAAGCCTGAAGGATCAGGGAGTTACTACTAACCGAGGAATGGTTAAGAAAACGTTTTTAGAAAAAGGAACAGAGTATGTTGCAAGCTTGGTGATTAATAATTTAGCTGATCTTCTAACTATTTTAGAATGGAATCAGAAAAATGGGATACTTGTCTATCGTATGTCAAGTGATCTTTTTCCATGGATGAGCGAATATAAGTTCGAAGATTTACCGGAATATTCTAAAATTAAAGAAATTGCAGAGAAAGTTGGTCAATTTGTTGAAAAACATAATATGCGATTATCATTTCATCCAGGTCAATTTGATGTACTTGCTTCCCCCAATCCAGAAGTAGTCAATAAAACTATTTATGATCTGGATCAACATGCTCGAATTATGGATATGATGGGATTACCTGGAGATTATCGATCCCCTATCAATATTCATGTAGGTGGATCATATGGAAATAAGCAAACTGCTCTTGAAAGATTTTGTGAAAGTTTTAAACGACTTGCCCCCTCAACACAAGCTCGCCTCGTAGTAGAAAATGATGATAAAGCAACTCAATATGGAGTCATAGATCTTTTTGAAGGAGTCTATAGAAAAGTAGGCTGTCCAATTACATTTGATCATTTTCATCACCGTTTTTGCACAAATGATATTTCAGCTGAACAGGCTGCCCTACTTGCTGCTTCTACTTGGGGTACAATTACTCCATTACAGCATTTTTCTAGCTCTAAAGCTCTATATGAAGATTCTTCTGTAATTAATCGTTCGCATGCGGATTATATTTATGATTTAATTCCAGATTATGGATTTGATGTAGATATTGAAATAGAAGCAAAAGCAAAAGATCTTGCATTGATCCAATATGTATCTACTGACGGAGATATGGATGAACCTATCTTATTTGAATTTGAAAAATAATAATTATAAAAATGGCAAATGTTACTTGTGTAAATGATAAAAATCTTCCAGATGGAGCAAAGCTTACTGAAGGTAAAGAATATGAAATTGAATCTGAATATGTGAACTTTTTAGATCAAAAGGTGTATATTATTAAAGGCATACCTAATTCCGGTCGTACTAAGTTAGGCATGGTGTGGAAAGGATATAACGCAGATAGATTTACAGAGAATGAAAAAGTTTCGATATCTGAAAAAAATTATGAATTTCAATTAAATTAATATGGGAACAAATTTTAACAGGATTCCAACAGAGCAGGAAGTAATAAAAAGAAAAGAGCAATTAATTAAAGATATCGATGGCCTAAGCATGGATCCAATGTTTATTGAAAGAAATTATCAGGATTATAACAATAATAATTATGGAAGTGAAAGTTGTTGGGACAGATTCTTAGATGGACTAAGCGTACATATAGGAAAGAGAAGCGGAGGTTGGAAGTTTTGCTGGAATTTTCATGATAATAAGTATTACTCAAATAGAGACGAGCTCCTATCTTTTATTAGAAGTGGTAGAATAGTCGATGAATACGGGACTGAACATGAAGTTGAAGAATTTATTGAAATGGCACTAAGTTGGGGAGAGCCAGATGGACTAGTTATGAATGAAGAATACGAAAGAAAAAAACTAGAAGAATATCCAAGTAGTTATCTTCATGGCGAGAAGTATTGGGATTTAAATATAGATGGATTAAGAGTATCCACATCAACTCAATTTTCATAACATATAATAAACATATAATAAACAAATAAAATGGAAGTAAAGTACACAGAAGGTTTCTTTAAATCACTAAAGAGAATCATAAATCGTAGATCATGGTATTGGAAAATTTTGGATTTTATTCAATATGATTTACCAAATGGAATTAAAAATATTTTTTTCTTTTGGCGAGTTATTTGGAATTTTAGAGGATGGGACTCTAGTTTTCAAATGAGATTATTAGCTAGATCATTAGAGCCACTTGCAAAATGCTTGGAAACCGGTAATGAAATCGACGTTACAAGATTAAGAAAAGTCGCTAAAATTAAACGTGCAATTGAAATTTTAAATTACCAAGCAAATGATGATTATATTGAGCTTGCTGAAAAAGAAATAGGTTACGAAACAAATACTTCACATATATTTGAAGATGAACCTGAAGATATCGCTAAATTAAATCGTGCAATATATAAACTTTCAGATACTCTTTCAAAGGACCATTGGAATGAACTATTTCATATTCTTAAAGGACAAGACCATAACGAATTTATTGCACTTTGTAATAAAGACGAAGAAGATAAATTAGACACACCTGATCTTTGGGAAAACTGGTATGATGGTAGTGGATTAGCACATTGGTGGGATTAATATGAAGTTTATAATTATCATATCCACACTAATTATTAGTAGTATAATATCTTTACTTGTAATAAAAGATATTATTGATGAAGCAGACAATTTAGATAATCAAGATTAAAACTATAAATATGTATACTCCAACAGAATTAACAAAAATTGTATTCTTTGATTTAGAAACAGCATCAGAATATAAATCGCTTGATGAATTAGCTTTAGTTAAACCTAAAATGGCTGAACTTTGGTCAAAACGATGTGATTACCTTCGAGGCAGATTTGAAGAAAACCGAGATATGACTGACGAAGAACTATATCAAGCAAAAGCAGCATTAACTCCTGAATTTGCTAGAATAGTATGTGCAACATTTGGTCGATTAACTTTTAATGATGGTGAGCCTGCAGCTCTATTAAAGAGCTACTGTTCTACTTCTGAAGATGTAGTCCTTGATGGAATTACTAAAGTATTTGAAAAATTTGCTACTTTAAAATTCTCGGGCCATAATATCAAACGTTTTGATATACCGATGATGTGCAAAAGATTAATAATTACTGGGAACACGTTACCTAAAGGATTACAAATTCAAAATCTTAAACCTTGGGAAATGCCATTTATCGATACTTCTGAATTATGGAGTTTCGGAGCATGGCAAGAGGGATTTGTATCACTTGAATTATTAGTAACTTCAATAGGATTAGAAACGCCTAAAAACGATATTAAAGGTGAAGATGTTAGTAGAGTCTTTTGGGAAGAGTCAGATACTTTACGAATTTCAGAATATTGTCAAAGGGATGTTTTTGCTGGAATGCAATCACTTTTAAAACTTTCTAATCTATCTGTAGTAGAAGAATTTGAAACACAATCATAAATTGGAATCAAAACTAGATTATTTTAGAGACCCGAATTTTGTTTTTGATGAGGCTCGTCATACATACTCATACTTAAACCCCATCACTGGGAAGCCAGTACAGACATTCCAGTCTGTAACTGGTTTTTTGGGACAATTTAAAAAGCCATTTGATTCAGAAATGATTGCAGGTATTGTTGCTAAGAAACGTGGAGTTTCTAAGAAGATAATATTAGCTGAATGGAAAGAAATATCAGATATCGCTCTTAAGCTTGGTACAAATGTACATAAGTGGATTGAAGATTATTATAATGGCGAAAATCCAGAATTACCTACTGCTGAGAATGAATATGAAAGAGTTCAAATGTTTCTAAAGTTATATGAGGATAAGCTACATAAGTTTAAACCATTACACCAGGAATTCAGAGTTTTTTCTAGAAAGTGGGGATTGGCTGGAACATTAGATGCTCTATTTCAATTAAATGATGGAATATATGTAGGAGATTGGAAAACAAATAAGAAATTCACTACTGATCTTCAACCAGAAGGTCGTAAACAAAAATTATTATATCCATTTAATGATATGTGGGATAATTCTTTAAATGGATATTCGATACAATTAAGCATGTATCGATTAATGCTTCAGGAAGAATCCGGATACGAAACAAATGGAGGTTTTTTAGTTTGGATTGGTCCAAACGGAAAACCGGAGTTACATAAAATAGTAGATCTTAGAGATCGATTATATAATTTTTTACAAAAAAATAACAACAATATATTATGAGTAGTAAATCTAGAGAAATTACATTTGGCACAGAGTCAAGAGATGCTTTAAGAAGAGGTGTCAATCAATTAGCAGATTCAGTTAAAGTTACGCTTGGTCCAAAAGGAAGAAACGTTGTACTTGGAAGAAGTAATCAATATGCTATTACTAAAGATGGTGTTAGTGTTGCACGCGAAGTCTTCTTAAAAGATCCAGTTGAAAATTTAGGTGCACAAATGGTAAAACAAGTAGCATCAAATGTTGCAATGGAAGCAGGTGACGGTACTACAACTGCTACGGTATTAGCTCAATCAATATTAAATAAAGGAATTAAGTTAATTGAATCTGGATATGATCCAATGGAACTTAAGAGAGGAATTGATGAAGCGACTCAATTAGTTAAACAGTATTTAGAAGATACTTCAGTTGATGTAGATAATATTGAACAAATTAGAAATGTTGCTACTATTTCAGCAAATGGAGATTCCACAATCGGTAATATTATTGCAGATGCAATGGATGTTGTTGGTTTTGATGGAGTAATTACAATAGAAGATAGTAAAACGCACGATACTTCAATGGAAGTAGTTGAAGGTATGCAATTTGCTAGTGGATATCTTTCTCCTTATTTTATTACCCATATGGATAAGTTAGAAGTTGGCTTAGATAACCCATTTATCTTAATCTATAGTGGTAAAATAAAAGGATTGAAAGGATTAATTAACATACTTGATTATACTGCTTCTAAAAAGAGACCTTTATTAATTATTGCTGATCAAATAGAAGGTGATGCTTTACAAGCTTTAATTATGAATAAAGTTAACGGTTCACTTGAAGTAGCAGCAGTTCGTTCTCCTGGATTTGGTGAACATAAAGTAAGCCAATTAAAAGATATTGCAGCTGTTACAGGGGCACTCTTCCTTTCTGAGGAATCTGGTCATGATATTAGTAATATCAATCCTGAATCAGTTGAAGATATCTTAGGTAGTTGCGAGAAGATAACAGTGACTCACGATAGTACTATTATTGTTAATGGTACTAGTGAAGAAGGTGAAGTTGAAAAAAGAATCAATGAGATTAAATCTCAAATAGATTTTAAAGATAGTGACTCTGAAAAAATGCTTTTAAAAGAGAGATTAGCTAAATTAGAAGGTGGTGTAGCAATCCTTAAAATTGGAGCATATAGTGAAGTTGAACTTAAAGAGAAAAAAGACCGACTTGACGATGCATTAAGTGCAACTAAAGCAGCTATCGAAGAAGGTATTCTTCCAGGTGGAGGAATTGCTTTACTTAATGCAAGTATTAAAATCAATTCTAGAATTAGTGATGGTACTTTAACTTTTTCAAATAGTGAAGTATTAGCCGGAGTTAAAATTTTACTTGATTCGTGCGAATCACCACTATCTGCAATATTATCAAATGCTGGAGTTAGTTTTGAAGTAGTTAAAAATAATATTACTATCCAGAATGATCCTAATTATGGATTTGATGCACGAAATTCTAAATATGTTAATATGATTGAATCAGGAATTATTGATCCTGCAAAAGTTACTCGCTCTGCTCTTGAGAATTCAGTATCAATCGCTGGATTAATGATAACAACTGAGTGTACTTTAATGGAAGATTCTTCTGATGTTCAACCAGCTCAGTAAGATACTCTTATATTAAAACGAAAAGAGGTAGCTGTCAAGCTACCTCTTTTTTTTGTATAATTTAAAAACTATATATGACTTTTAGTGTATATATTATAAATATAATATCATGATAGCAATAGATCAATTTAAAACATTAGGTAAGTATAATACAAGCGTAGTTCTTACCAAGGAAGACAAATTAGCCAACGTTAAAATTTATTGTCACGAACCATATGCACAAGAGCTATATGATCGAATGGCTAAATACGATGGCACACTAGATATCTCAGCGAAGGATTTAACGGAAGGTTCTGTTTATAAAGTACTTGCGAAAACTATCTCATATGATACTGCAACGATTTATGCAGAGGATATCACATCAGGTTCACCAGTAATTATTCCATTTAGAGAATATTCTAAGGATATTGATGCGTTAGCTGAAGGTGCGGATACTGAGTTTTATGCAATGGTATATAAAACAACGAAGCATGGAGAAAATTTCGGATCTGAAAAAAGAGCTCTTTCTATCTCATATAAACAAGAATTATTTGATAGTTATAATCAAAATAAATGGTTTGATGTAACTATTACTAAGTTAATTAAAGGTGGATACTTAGCAGTATATAAGAAAGAAATTGAATGCTTTATTCCTGGTTCACATGCTGCAGCGAATGTTGTACATAACTTTAATGATATGCTACATAAAACTCTAACTGTAATGGTAGATAACTATGATCAATCGAATGATCTTTTTATTCTTTCATACAAAAAATATGTAACTAACTCAATGTCAGTTATGGTTAATAATTTAAACTTTAATCGTGAATATGTTGGAGTACTTACAAATAAACCATATGATTTTGGTGTATTCGTTGAAATCGATGGATATTTTACAGGATTAGTTCACCATACTGAATTTGATAATTATGATGCAATTAAAAGAACTTTAAAAACTGGTGATACCTTAAATGTATTTGTAAAAGATATTACGTCAAAGGTTTTAAAGGACAGTAAAACAAAAGAACTTCAGTTTAGAATTGTTCTTACGTTAAAACCAGATAATGTAAATGCCGAAAAACTTGCATGGCAACAACTTAGAGATAAAACTGAAACTCGTAGCTTTACATATGAAATCGACGCTAAGAAAAATTCTATTACTATTGATATTGATGGTGAGAACTATGATGTATCCTTAAAAAGAAAAGATTTAGAAAAAAATCTAAGTGCGTTTCCATATGTTAAAGTATCAAAAGTCGATATTCTAAATAAAAGTTTAAAATTTGAATTTGTTGAGGCTCAAGAAGATTAATTCTTACTGAGTATTGAGTATAATTTAAACAGATAAATAATTAGCGCAGCATTCAATATTAGCTGCGCTATATAAAAATAATTAGAAATATGACAAGTTCACTGTTTACTGAACGTATTGAATATAAACCATTTGAGTATCCTGAATATGATATGACTGGGTGGATGGCTCAATCACAAGCCCATTGGTTGCATACTGAAATATCTATGCAGGGTGATGTTAAAGATTGGAACGAGAATTTAACGGAATCTGAAAAAAATCTAGTTGGTAATATACTACTCAGTTTTGCTCAAACTGAATGTGCAGTTTCAGACTATTGGACTGGCTCAGTCGTTAAATGGTTTCCTAAACATGAAATAAAACATATGGCTATTGCATTCGGATATTTTGAAACAATCCATGCGAAAGCCTATTCATATTTAAATGAAACTCTTGGACTAGATAATTTTGCAGCTTTCTTACATGAACCTACTACTGCAAATAAATTTGAATTCTTACTATCTGCACACAATGATTATACTCATATTGATCTAGCTGAATCATCTGATGCCCGTAGAGACGTTGCTCGTTCACTAGCTATATTTTCCGCATTTGCTGAAGGAGTATCCCTCTATTCGTCCTTTGCTGTACTCTATTCTTTTCAATTACGTGATCTTCTAAAAGGCATTGGTCAACAAATGAAATGGTCAGTTAGAGATGAATCATTACATTCTAAGATGGGATGCCAGTTATTTAATCATATGTGTGATGAATATCCTATGTTAAGAGAGCAAGTACAAGCAGAAGTTGAAGAAGCTGCTCGATTAATGGTTGAAATGGAAATTAATTTTATTAATAAGATGTTTGAATTAGGTGATCTTGCAAATTTAAAAGCATCTGACTTAAAGGAATTTATTAAAAAACGTGCAAACGAGAAATTAAATGAAATAGGATATGCTTCAATTTTTGAATATTCTGATGAATCTGCCTCTGAGCTAGATTGGTTTTATCATCTTACTGGCGGAGTTACCTGGACTGACTTTTTTGCTATGCGAAGCACAGATTACTCAAAAGCTGGTGAAGGTGAAGACTGGGACGAAGATTCACTATTCTAAAAAATATAAAAATAAAATAAAATAATTATGACACACACACTTAACAAAATTATTGAACTACAAACAAAAACAATGGAAACAGTTTTTGAAAATGCTAAAACTGTACCATCTACTTTAATAAATGCTTTCAGTCAACCATTAACTAATCCATGGCTAGTTACAGATAATACTAAAGCAATATATGAGAATACTAAAAAATTCAATACCGCATATCTAACTTATACTAAAGCGCTTACCGATATGCTTGAAGCAACTTATGAAACAGCTGAATTAATTAATAACTCAACTAAATCTAATTAAGAAATGCTTAAAAATAGAGAAGATGAAGAACCTCAACCTACCCCAACAGCTGCAGATATTATTGCAGCTGAACTAGGTTGGAAGAAAGATATAGATTATCCAGGCTGGGGACATAATGAAGTTTACTTAAAAACTGTATCGAAGGGATACGTTCTACCTGGAGAAACTCCAAAGGATGCTTATTGGAGAGTTTCAACTGCTGTTGCTCGAAGACTTAAGAGACCTGAACTTGCTTCTAAATTCTTTGACTATATTTTTAGAGGATGGTTAAATTTAGCCACTCCAGTATTTTCAAATACTGGTACTGAACGCGGTTTACCTATTTCTTGTTTTGGTGTTGATGTAGCTGATTCAATTGCAGATATTGGAAGTAAGAACTTAGAACTTATGCTTCTTGCTAAACATGGTGGAGGAGTTGGAGTTGGCGTAAATCAAATTAGATCTGCTGGATCTCCTATTTCTCAAAATGGTACCTCTGATGGAGTTGTTCCATTTTGTAAAATATACGATTCATCAGTTCTTGCTACAAATCAAGGAAATGTTCGTAGAGGAGCAGCGTCAGTTAACATGGATATTGAACATGGTGATTTTTGGGATTGGCTTGAAATTAGAGAACCTAAAGGAGATGTAAACAGACAATGTTTAAACTTACATCAGTGTGTAGTTATCTCAGATGATTTTATGCAAAAGGTAGAACACGGAGATAAAGAAGCTAGGCGTAGATGGACTGCAGTTATTAGAAAACGTAAATCTACTGGCGAACCATATATTATGTATAAAGGTAATGTTAATAGACAAAGCCCAGAAGCATATAAAAAGAATGGACTTAAAGTTTACATGACAAATATATGTTCGGAAATTACTCTTCATACTGATGAGAGTCACTCTTTTGTATGTTGTCTATCTTCCTTAAATCTTGCAAAATACGATGAATGGAAAGATACTGATTTGATTTATACTGCTACTTGGTTCTTAGATGGAGTTCTTGAAGAATTTATTCAAAGAGCAAAATATATGAGAGGCTTTGAAAACTCAGTTCGTTCTGCTGAAAAAGGTAGAGCGTTAGGATTAGGCGTTCTTGGGTGGCACACGTATTTACAAAATAAAAATATTCCATTTGATTCTCTTCCAGCTCAATTTGAGACTAGGAAAATATTTTCTCAGCTTAAAATAGAAAGTGAAAGAGCAAGTAGAGATATGGCACGTGAATATGGTGAACCTTTATGGTGTGTTGGTACAGGAATGAGAAATACTCATCAACGTGCAATTGCACCAACTGTTTCTAATTCTAAATTAAGTGGAAATGTTTCAGCTGGTATTGAACCGTGGGCAGCTAACGTATTTACTGAACAGACGGCTAAAGGTACATTTATTAGAAAAAATCCATCTCTTGAAAAAGTTCTTGAAAAAATAGGATTTGATACTAAAGAAACTTGGGATCAAATCCTAGTCGATGGCGGATCAGTTCAAGGATTAGATTTTATGGATAATTATAGAGTTAAACTTGGAGAAGCAAGTAATCCAATTACTTTAACTAAATTTTTAAAACTTCCAGAAATTGAACAGGGTAATTATATTCCATTAAAAGATGTATTTCTTACCTTTAAAGAATTAAATCAATTAGAGATAGTTCGACAAGCAGGATTACGCCAACAATATATAGATCAATCAGTTTCATTAAATCTTGCATTTCCTATTGAAGCTGAACCTAAGTTTATAAATCAAGTTCACTTAGAGGCATATAATGTAGGAATTAAAACTCTCTATTATATGCGAACTGAATCTGTTCTTAGAGGAGATATTGCAGCGAGATCAATGGTAGACTGTTTAAGTTGCGATGGGTAAGCTAAAATAAAAATATCATATAAAGCAGCAAAGATTACTTTGCTGCTTTTTTTGTTAGATAAATAATAAAAATCAACTATTGTAGATGACAAATAAACACGTATCTAGCTATTATGCTTTTTTACTTGAACAGGATATGATGGCAGGAGCTCCACCAGTAGCACCACCGAAAGTAATATTATATCATTTTCTATTTATGACTGGATCAGATGATGCTGGAAATAGTCGACGTGTTTATCCAGATAAAAGTGTGGTAATTGAATATCCGTGTTATTCACTCGATTTACCTACGTTAGAGTCTTGGGTAAAAGATAATATTGTTTCTACTGAAAAAACTGATTTAAATAAGTCTGAACTTGATATACGTCAAAAAAGTTTAATTAATATAGCTAAAGGTGACCGTACAAATATATCAAATGACGATCTTCCATATATTGAAAAATTAAAGAATGCAGTTTCTGCTAACTTAATAGGAAGACGTGAACCAGATGTTACAGTTGTTTTTTCAGGCGGTGTTCCTACTACATCAGATATAAATGTAACTTTTATAAAACATAAAAAGTAATGCTTAAATCATTCCTACAATATATAAATGAAACTATGGATCATAAAACTGAATTCATTAAAGGATTATCTAAAAATTTAATTGAGAGATTACGTACTTCACCATTTGATGAAAGTACAGAATACTCAGTATTTTCAGGAATGTCTTTTATCGAACCTTTTAATTTTAATTTAATTTTAAATGTTCGTCGTGATACTGATCTATCTACCCATTCAGATTCCCACTTTAATTCATTACCTTGGGAAAAAATTAATTTTGATAATTTAGGATATGCAATTGATGCTAATACTAAAATGAGTAAATCTAAATTAAAAATACCTTCTATTACAATTCATATAGTCTTAAATCCTAAACTTGAACCTTTATTATATAGCAAGTTATTTTTTAGACTAATTGATATACTTGCACATGAAACAAATCACCTAGATCAATTAGGACTTAATAGAGATCCATTTAATGTAAATGTATCCAGTAATCATGATAGAGATTCAGCAAAAAAAAGTTATCGATATTTTCTATTACCTGAGGAAATTGAATCAATGGTTGAAGGGATGTATACTCGATCTAAAGTGCAGAATATTAATTTAGATAAAATATTTGATGACTACTTACTGCCATTTATTGAATCTGAATATATTAATAAGTCAGAATATCTAAAGGTTATGCAAGTATGGATATTTCATGCACTAGAAGTATACCCTGATTGTAAATTTTCAAATAAAGTTAAATCAATTATTGATTCTATTTAAAAACCGTTTTAATATATGTAGTAAAAGACTACAAAATTAATATAAAATGAACGATTTCGAAAAACTAAAAGAAGAAATTGCATTAGCTCAAGCTGCAATCTTCGATCCAATTAACACGCTTATCTTATCGGCAGAAGAAGATGCTGCTAAATATTATGGAAAAGGCGTAAAGAGTGCTGGTAATAAGCTTAAAAGAAAAATGCAAGACATTAGAAAAGTAATTAAGCATCCTGTAGTAAAAGCAGAAATGACTAAAGTTCAGGAAGGTGCAAAAAATCTTCGTCAAACATTAACTGATGAAATTACTACAAAAGTAACAGCATAATTATATAACTACTACTTTTTAAAATGCCTCTTTTAGAGGCATTTTTTGTGTTTTATGAAACTTGTCAACTAAGATGTGTATAATATATTAAAATAAAATATTTATTATGACAGATTTTTTTGATTTACCAGAAGAAACTTTTTCTAAACAGAAACAAGTAAGTACTAGAAGAACTGATCCGAACATTTATGATCCGGATCCAAATGCACACAATGGGTCGTACAAATCAGTATTTAGATTCGTACCTTACATTTTTGACAAAACAAAAAGTAAGTATACTAAATATACTGCTAAGTTTTGGAATCCATTAACTAAAGAATCATTAGTTATTGATTGCCCTTCAAATGTAGAAAAGCCTTCTATTTTATGGACAATGGAATCAGTATTACGTTCTCTTAAAAAAGAAGAACCTGAATTAGTTGAAGAGATTGGTAAAAATTTCTCTAGATGGAGCACTCACCATTCAGCAGTATACATTAAGAAAGATCCACAAAGACCTGATCTTGAAGGATTCGTTAAAATCTTTAAATTCAGAAATCAAATTGATATGTTAATCGATCAACTTGTAAATCCTGAAGAAATGGATGGACTTACTACCTCTAGAAAAATAAATCCATTTCACCTATTAGAAGGTAAAGATTTACTTTGTATTGTTGGCAAGAAAACTAAAGACTTTAGAGACTGGTCAAAATGTAAATTTATGGATGAAGTTACTCCATTAGTTTTTAAAGTTGGTGATACTCAAGTACAAGTTAAGAATGAAGAGAAGTCAGTTAAATTAGTTAACGAGTTCTTAACTAAAAATACTCCAAAAATGGATGAGTACTATCACCAGGAATGGACAGAAGAAACATTTGAAAAAGTTGCACAAGCAATTATATCAGCGATTCCTCATAATGAGATTTTAGAAATGATTCTTGGAAGAAGTAAAGATACTAAGATGAATGACTTAATTCGTTCTAAAATGAAAGGCGGTAAAACAGTTAAGCATACCTCTTCAGTAAACGATGATCTTGAATTTACTAGTGCACCTGCAACTCCAGCAACTCCGATTATTGCATATACTCAAGAACCTGCTACAGCAACCGTAAACTCTACTGATTCTAACGATGATGAATATGATTCATTATTTAAAGACCTATAAAAAAATAAAATAATATGGAAGAAAATACAGCGACTACCGCTCAACAAAATGTTCTTTTTGGAACTATCTCCTATGCTGATGATTCTGCATATGAAGAATTTATATCAACGATGAATATTAATCAAGCATTATTTGTATTAATTGCATCAGCTAATTCTTCTCAAGCAAAAGGAGCATTTAACTTGCTAGAATCTGAGACTATTTCTACTGCAATACGTACAATACGTAAAAATGGAGAGAAAAGCGAAGCTCAGCAAGTAGTTCAACATGCAAATCAATAATAAATACTAAAAAATTAACAATGGACTTAATTATAGACGGTAACGCCTTTATTAATGTCGCAATAAGCGTCACTAAATCTCAGTCTACTAGAGATAAGAGAACTGGTGATGCTTATTATGTTAATGATTTATTTAACGATAGTGGATTTATTTTAAAGGAACACGTACGAATATCATTTAGAAATTTTTGTTTTACGTATCTAAATTCTTTAATCACTCCAATATCATCTCATCCACAACGAGTTCACATTGTATTTGATTCAGCAAGTTGGAGAAAAGAGTATACTAATGAATTTTTCAAAAATTCAGATTTTAAAACTACTTCTGCTCCTACTGAATTTAAGTATAAAGGAAATCGTAAATACGATGACCATCAATACCTTTTCTTTGAATATTTCCAAAATGTTCTTATGCCAGCAATGGCTGATCGTACTGGAATAAATCAATATAAATTTAAAGGTACTGAAGGAGATGACATCATTGCATATTTATGTGATATTCTAAAATGTGATATCCTGATCTACACAGTAGATCAAGACATAAAGCAAACAACTGGAACTCCTGATAAAAACGTATTAGTGATTACTCCTAAGCAGATGGCAAAACATAAGAGATTATTTAGATCTGCTCAATTAATTCCTACGGCAGCGAATGAAGAAATAGATAACTTCTTTTCTCTAAGTGATGATCACATTACTGGAGCATCAATAGAAAAAACTATTTCTAATTTACTAAATAAAGACTATGTTGAATATACTGTTGATCTAGTCGATGATGTACTAAGTAAAATATTACTTGGTGATAAATCAGATAATATTCCAAAGATCACAAGCGTTTCTCCAGCAAAAGCTAAAAAAGTAATCTTAGCTGTCCATGAAAAATATGGGGATGGTGTAATATCACGCATTGACGACCTAGATGATGAAGTAATTAATGGAATTGTTTCAGAAATTCAAATAGTCAATAAAATAAAAGATCAGGATAAAATAGATGAGATCAGAGAACACTTACTATTTAATATTAAGTTAATTCGTCTCTCTATTAAAGTATTCCCAGATGAAATCAAAGATGCTCTAATTGAATTCTTTGAATCATATCAAATGACCAATTTTAGTACTCGAGAATTTACTAATTTAAAAAATAATTTATCATTAATATGAAACCTTTATACGAACGAGTATTAGTTAAACCTAGAGATAAGGAAACTACTACAAAACAAGGAATAATGCTTCCTGAAAAAGCAGTTAAAAAACCAAATATCGGAGTTGTTATAAGTTGCGGTGATGGTACTAAAAATAATGAAATGGTGGTTAAATCGGGAGATTTAATATTATTCAACCGTTATGCTGGTGCTGAGCTAACATATCGAGGCGAAAAACACTATGTTATTATGGCAAATGAAATTATTGGAATCTTAGATGATATCAATGATATTTCATTAGAAGAATTTGAATAATACAAAAAAGGAGCTTTAAAAGCTCCTTTTTTTATTTAATATCTTCACTAGTCAATAGTGAATAAGTAAATGAATTTCCATGTAAATCTTTTGCTTTTCTACAAATTGTCATAAATTCATTAAAGTCCTTTACCCTTTTAAATACCATACAACCTTCACTCCAATTTTCAACATATTCTGATTCAGTTTTAGGATTAGATCTATGTCCATTAATTCCAAAAATTCCTTCTTGAATAATAGCTTCATCAAAGGTCAAATCTTTATTTTTATCTCGATAAACTTTAACTGGTTTAACTTGTCGCATAGCTTCATATTTTCCTTGATGTAAACCGATAGCCCACATTCCACGATATTGTCCAGGAACAACTCTAGCTACTCCATTTGGATTATGATATTCGTATACTGCTTTCTTTCCAGGATCAGTCGTTATTTTCCAAGAATAAAATTTCCATTCTCCTCCTTCTTTAAATGAAATAGTTAAAGTATCATCAAATATATTTGTAACTTTTCTTCCTTCTACTAGATTTCTAACCCCTACAATATTAACATCATATCCTTTATTTTCAGAATCATCAAACCATATGTATCCTTTTGCTTTAAGTGCAATTTCTATTTGCTCTCGTGTATAACTCATACTTTAAAACTTTTTTCAAAAAAAAGCAGTAGAATTAATAACTCTACTGCTTCTTATATTTTTTAATTAATTAGAAACTTGGAATAAATCCAGTTGCATCTGAACTTAATGTTCCTCCTACTCTAGTAATAGTAATTCTATTAATGAATTTTTGAATTCCTCTAGGGAAATCTACTCTAATATCAATTACTGCTGAATTAGCCGAAATAACTTCTGTTGTATTATTTGAAGAATCAAAGATAACTTCGAATGTAGCAAGACCTTTAGCGTTAACTACTGCATTTAAGTAATTTTCAACAATTGTTCTTACTCTTAATCTTGTGATCTCATCATTAAAATCAAATAAGAAATTAAATAAGATTTTTTCAATATCTCTTTCAATCGTAGATAAGTTATCTCTAACGTGTGCATTGTTAAGTGCTGAGTTAATTCTCTGGTATGCAGTATTATTAGAAAATAATATAATTCCAAATCCTCTACGTTTAACAGTTAAGTTAAATCCAACTGGCTCTAAATAATCTCTATCATCATCAGTAAGATCATATTCTAATCCAACTATTTCTGGATCACTAAGAGCTCCACGTTTTCCACCTGCCACAATTAAGAATGGTGTACCATTTTTAAATTTTCTAACATATAAGTTAGAAATATATGCTGCTTGAGGTACTGATATATTTTTACTTCCGCTTCTTACAATTAAGTTAGGGAAATGGTAAGAAGAGTATGATGATAATGGAACTCCTTTAACATCTTCTTCTGCAAATTTATATAAGAAACTTGGATTTAAATCTAAATTACCACCTTGTGAAATTAAATTCATAGAAACTAATTTATTAGTGCTATCGATAAAGCTAGGATCAACTGATCTTTCAAATTGTTGAACCGATGGTGCATTTAATAATGCCATAGCTTGACCATTTACTGCAGCTAATTTAGCTAATTGATATTTAGAAGATGAAGAAATTGTACCAGAATAAGTATCAACTACGTATCTAAAATCAATTAATTCACCGTTTGAAAGAGCTTGTGGGATTAAAGTATCTGTAAAAAGATAATCAAGTATTCCGCCAGTTCCTTCTAAACGTTCTGCTGTTCCATCAGGTAAAGATTCAACTCTTAATTTAAAAGCTTTTAAATTTTGACCTTTTATATTTGTAACAAAATTTGATATTCCTTTGTATACCTTTAACTCATTTCCAGCAACATCTAATCCAGTAACTTCCTCAACCGTTGGAGCCATAGTAGTTATAACATACGTATTCAATATAGGTAATTTTGTAACTGGATCAATTGCTGATTTAACAGATACTATTCTTAATAATCTATCTCTAGTTAATTGTTGTCCATAATTAGGTGATAATATATCATTATCTAAAGCAATATTTGCTTTAATATAATTATTAACTTTAATATATTCGTCAAGAATAGATTTATTTAAAGGATTATACTCTAATGTTAATACATTCGGTTGAGCAATAGAATAACTTGTAAAAAAGTTAGTATCAGTTAAGTCAAAAGTATATTTAAACTCATCTCCTGAACCTAATACTATTTTTACGTAATCATTACTATCTGCTCCAAGATAATTATTTGCATTTATTGGAGTAGTTAATCCAATATTTGCATAAACATTAATTCTAATATATTTAATACCAGCATTTGTTAAAGTGTCAACTACTTTAATATAATAAGTATTAGTTGCATTTTTAATTAAATCACCAGTTTTTAAGAATCCATTCATGTATGCATCATACATAGCATTTCCTTCCATTGCAACTAGATAATTAACTGTTCCTGCAACAATATATAATTCATCCATTGCAATTGCATTTCCTCCAATTGTTCCAGCTAAAAATAAAGCCTCAGTATCTGCTCCAGCTGCTACGAAAATTAATTCAGAATCTGCAGGTTTACTATAACTTAATGTATCGATTAATGGTGTTGGATCAACAATAGTTACTCCATCAACATCATATCCTCCATCATCAGCAGAATTATCAAGATCTTCAAATCCATGTCCTACTGTATCAATTCTATGCGAATGTACATCAGTATCTGTAAAACTATTTATTGTAAAATCAATTAAATCTAATTTCTCAGTATCTAATGCACATAATATTCCAGTAGTAGGGAAAGCTTTATTTACTAATCTATCGACTGATACAGTAACTCCACTTTGATCTCTGAAATCAGGAATTAAGCATCCAATTGTACGATTAATTACTTTAACTTCTCTTAATGCAAAGAAATCTGCTGATTTTGCTGTTTTTAATCCAGCTTCATCAAAAAATTGTTTGTATATAGGATCCTTAGATAATTTTAAATAATTTGTCCATTCTCCACTAATTGCAATAACTTCTACAAAATAATCTGAAATAAAATCATCTTGGTGAACATATTCTGGAAATTCAACTGATCCTCCAGCACTTGCGTACCATTCTTTTGCAGTTACATCAAATCCAGATACATTTGCTTTTCTTACCCATATTGTAGTATTAGATTGACCTACATTTACAAATGAAAGAATTTTATTAGACTCAGCATTAGTTATACCGAAACCTCCAGGAGAAGTAATATAATCATCACCTAATCCTAAATTTTTAGATTTATTTAGTTTATCTGATTCAGCAAACCATAATCTCTGTCTATTGAAGAATTCAGTGATTGGCCATTCATGATTAGTTGAACTACCATTATTTTTTGCTGCAGATTCAGTATTAAATGTAGTAAATACTGCTCTGTCTAAATTAGTAGTAGGATCAGTTATATCAGTATCCAATGGAATTACATTCATTGCAAATACTGGTCCTTCTCTAAGTGCTACTTCAATTGATCTATGGAAGTAACTTCCTGCTTTTTCAAGTTTAGTATCAATTTCTCCAAATACTGCTTTTAATGTTCTTAAGTCATTAATTAATACTACTGTATTAAATGGACCTACTCTGCTTGATCCTACGATCAAACGACCAGTAGTAAGAGGTAAAACAACATTCTCACTAGCATCAATTTCAACTGTATAAACACCACTAGACTTATAATTATTTAGGTTTATCCTTGGTTCAGCCATCTCTATGTAGATATTTTTAATTATTTATCTAAAATAGTATCAATAAATTTAAAAAAATTGAAAAATTAAGATCCTCGGGTGTATTATTAGTATAATATAACAAAATACTATAAGAATGGCAAACATCGATAATACTTGTGCCGATCTTACGATCGAAGATCTTTATGCAAAAAGCAGTGATACTTTAGGGGACATAATGTCAGTCCAAAAAGATACTCAATTAAATGTATATGGGTATGATTTTTCAAAAATGACTCTTAGAGAAGTCATGAATTTTTGGCATATGAATACCCATGCGTTAATTGATGAGCTACATGAAGCTACTGATGCACTAGGCGGAATCAGTGACGGTAGTGGAAATGCAATATGGAAATACTGGAAAGCAGATTTTAGTAAATATGAGAATTTAAAGTTTTCAGATTTGTCAAATAGCGATCAACTTGAATGTAAATTCGAAATTATCGATATTTTACACTTTTTCATGAATATGGCAATTTCAATTGGAATGACTCCTCAAGAAATGTACAATATGTATATGAGTAAGAATGAGCATAACCGAGAACGTCAAAGAAATGGATATTAAAAAATAATATATTATGGATAACATTACCCCAAGTGACAATCAACCTAAATTAAATATTAACTTATCAGATGCTCCTTATCTTGAATGTGAAGCATGCGAAGGAAGAATATTTGAAGAAAAAATGATGATTAAGAAAGTTTCAAAGTTTATGACTGGGTCAGATCAAGATTCAATAGTTCCTGTTCCAGTAATAGCTTGTTCAGCATGTGGAAATATTAACGACTTATTTAAACCGAAAGTATGATAATTGGAGCAGAAGTATTTAATGACAATACACTAGTTATTTCATATTATGAAGCTAGTGGAAAGATTGGATTTATTAAAAAGAGACTAGCTGATCATGAAATGTATAATTGGGTAGAGTCACAAACTCCGACTGCTACTAAAAATTGGAATGGTAAGTTTGTAAAGAAAGGCCAGTCTCAAGGACAATACATGAATCAGTTTAGAGTTCAAGAATTAATTCAAGAGAAGCTTACTGCAGAAGAATTAGAATTAGTTTATAGTTTTGATAATCTTCCTAAGAAAGTCTATTTGGATATTGAGATTAAATTAATTGACGACTCTTTTCCTGAAGCAGATAAAGCTAGAATGCCTGTTGGACTTATTTCTTTCTGTAATGAAGAAAATGTAACATATATTCTTTCTATTTTAAATACGGATGATCAGCCTGATGGACTTACCTCAGATCAAATTGTTCAGATGGAAAAGGATGTAAATGCATACTTTAGAAAAACTGTTCCTAAGCGACCTGAAGATTCTAAACTATTCAATCAAGATTTTAAAATAAAATACAAGTTCTTTAAAAGTGAAGATGAGCTAATGGCTTTTTACTTTCATAAAACTATGCCAACTTTTAATTTTGTAACTGGTTGGAATGTAACTGAATTTGACTGGAAGTATTTAATGAATAGAGGCAAGAACCTTAAAATTGATATGATGCAAGAAATGCCATCTAGATCAACTGTTTCTAAAGTTAAAATACCTACTCATTTAGGTGTACTCGATTATATGCAAGTTTTTGAAAAAATGAAACCATATAAAGTTGTAGAAAACTATAAACTTGATTATATTGCAGATATTGTATTAGGTACTGCTAAATTGCATCATGACTATGCATCATTTATGGAATTTCAAAAAGACGTATACTTGTTTACCATGTATAACGTAATTGATGTTATCTTAGTAAAATTAATTGAAGATAAGCTTGCGCTATTGGATGTTGCCTTTGCAATGGCAAATGTTGCACAAGTAGATGTAAATAAAGTATTTAGTCCAGTATATATTGCTGAGATCTTAATGTGTCGTGAATTCCTAAATAAGAATCAAAAAATGATGAAGCTTCCTTGGGGAGAAGAAGTTATGGATGGTACCTATGCTGGAGCCTATGTAAAAGATCCAATTCCAGGATATTATAACGCTATTGCATGTTATGATTTCTCTTCAATGTATCCAAATATCCAAATTCAATTTAATATTTCTCCAGATACTTATCTTGGTAAAACAGATAAAGTAAAGAAGGATGGTACTGAAATACATACAAAAAATGATACTATGTTCTCAAGCAAAGGAGATTCAGTTGCTCGAACAATACTTACTAGATTATATGACGCTCGTATAAAAACACAAGGTGAAATTAAACAAATTAAAAATTCAAAATAAACCCAAATAATATGACAACAACTGAAGATTTCGTAAACTGGCTAGAGGGATTTCTAGATGCATGTAAAGATGCTCCAACTACTAGACAAATTAAAGAAGTTAGAAAGAAACTAAGTACAGTACAACAATTGACTGAAGAACAATATCAATCTCTTTGGGATCCATCAATGGCTCCACAGTCAGCCAAAGCATTTTCTACAATAACTTTAGTACAAGCACAAAAAGATGCAGCTCACACAAAAAATCCACAAAATGAAGATTTTATCCGTGCTATTGAAGAAGGTAAAAATGCTACAACGATGGAAGAGCTTAATTCCTAAAAAAAAATATAATATCATGCAATACGATGAAAATAAATTAATCTCCCTAATGGAGAATTTTTCTGGCTCAAAATTTCAATGGATCAAGACAGATCGTCCTGAGTTATTAGGAAAAGTTGTTACTTGTAGAAATATTGAACCTAGAGGAAATAAATTCTTTGCTGTGTTTGATGATGGATCATCAATCGATACTGCTAATCTTAATAGAAGTCTTCTTATGATTCATGGAGATATGCAGCCTTTAAGTAAAGCTGAAGTTGAATCTATTTATAGTCCTAGACCGTCAACTGGTGCACCTGTTCAAAATATGACAGGCCCGATGGGAGCATCTGGTGGTCCTGGTCCGATTGGTAATATTCACCACTCTGATCCAGCTACTCAATATCAAACTCCGCCGCCAGCAACAACAAATATGTTTGAAATGTTTAATTCTGAGGAGAGCAAAATAGATTTGCAAATATCTATTAAATTACCAGCTCAAGATTTTCTTAAGATGATGTATGTTAATGCAAAAGAAAAAGATACATTTTTAAATGAATTATCTGAGTACATATTTAAAGTGATAAATAAACAAGTCGTAAAAGATTCAATTTCATCAATTGTAATTCCACAAGACACTGTTAAACACACTATTTCTGTTCCAATTGTAAATATTACTGAAATCCATGAATAATCAATTTAATTCAACTGAAGAATATTCAGATGGCAAATTTAAAATTTTAAATTTTACTAGTCCAACTGGAGAATTTAAAAGAATTTCATGTTCAAAGGAAGCTATTTGTGTGCTTCCTTTTGATGTTAATGAAAATGACCAGATAAAAAACGTATACTTAACGAAGTACCATGATTACGTATTAAATGGTCAAAATCATAAGTGTATCACTGCAACATTAGAGCCGGACGAATTTGATACTTATCATGAGTCTTTAACTAATTGCATAGATCATGAACTTGGAATTACTGATATTGACATAAATGACCTGTTTTATTTAGGGCAGGTTCAACATACTATACCCTTTACTAAAACATATAAGTGTTATGCAATAAACCTCACTAAATATAGCGAGGACCCTACTGGGTTTACCCCAAAGATACTTAGTCCTGACGAGAGACTTCATTCAATAGATAAAGTTAGATTTTCTAGAATTATGAAAGGCGAAATATGCGATTCATTAACTCTTTCCTGCTCTCTTCTATTACTTTCATATATCTCAGATTAGAACTTCTACCCATTTTTTTAGTAAAATATAATAAAAATTGACAATTATGGCAAAATCTACAAATGCTGCAATCAATGCATTTAACAAATTCAATGACCTTTTAGAGAAAAAGGTTAAGACCAAAATAACCTTAATGGGTTTTTCAGACATTGACGATTATATTCCAACTGGAAACTATTTGTTAAATGCTCAAATCTCAGGTTCAGTATTTGGAGGATATCCTAATACTAGAAGTATAGGAATTGCTGGTGATTCTGGTGCAGGTAAAACGTTCCTTTGTTTGAATGCAGTGTGTGAACTTCAAAAGAAAGATTATTTTGTTTTCTATATTGATACTGAAGGTGCTATTGATAGATCAGACTATATAAAATTTGGAGTTGATTTAGAGAAATTAAAATATCTTCGTATGGGATTAATTAGTGATGTTAAATTCTTCATTAATGATTTTATTGAAACGATGAGAGATAATCCTGGACTAAAGGCTGCTATCTTTGTAGATTCAGTTGGAATGTTAGATACTGATAAGAGTAAAAGAGATATGGATGCTGGTAAAAATGCATCTGATATGGGTCTTCGCTCAAAGGAAATGAGAAGTTTATTTAAATCATTTACATTAGAATTATCTAATTTAAAAGTTCCATTTATTTTTACAAATCATACATATGCTTCAATGGATCAATATACTCCAAAAGGAATGTCTGGTGGAGGAGGTCCTGAATTTTCAGCATCTATTATATTAATGTTAAGTAAAGGAACTCTTCGAGATGAAGCTAAAACTACCACTGGAATTATTGTTCGATCTAAAACTAGAAAAAATCGTCTAGCTCGTCCAATCGATATAGAATTTCATATATCTTTTCACAAAGGTATGAATCAATATGTCGGATTAGAACAATTCGTTAGTTGGGATAATTGTGGAGTTGGTCGTGGAAATAAATTAACAGAAAAAGAGTTTTCTAAACTTAAACCAGATGAGCAGACTATTTGTTCAGAGTTTAAAGTTGCAGATGAAGTATTTTATTACTTACCTAAGAAACTTGGAAAGAGTTATGTACTTCGACACAGTGGCGCATTAGTTCCAGTAAAAGAATTTTTTACAGCTAAATTATTTACTCGAGAAGTATTAGAAGAGCTTGATGAAAAAGTAATTAAGCCTACTTTTAAATTTCCTGAAACTCAAGATGAAATTGATTTACTTGAGACTGAAGAACTTGGTGATCTAAATGACGAGGATGACGATGATTCTACGTTCTGATCTACCCATAAAATATTATTTAAATCTTTACAATGAGGACGCTTTAACAGATCAATACAGCGTCCTCTTTGAGATTCTACAATATATTATTAAAGTTGCTAATGCCAAAGATAAAAGTCTCGAGCTTAAAAATTTAAAATTTTCATCAAAATCTCTTAAGTATATCTTTGGAGAAAAATTAAAAGATGAAACTTTTAAAACATATGTTGTTAAATCATTAAAAGAAATGATTTTAAAAGAGTATCTTAGACCATCAGGAGACTTTATATTTTTTACAAAAAACGGATTAACTTATTTTTATTTGACACATGATTGATTTTACAGAGAATATCGAATCGCTTGAAAAAATGGTATGGAACTTTGTCTTAAATACTACTAGTAATATAGATGATCTTCGACCAACTAATCATGAGTCTCTTCGTAGGGAAGAATTAATAACGATGCTGCGTCCTAATTATTTTAATGATGATAACAGACAAGAATCATTTAAAGCTGCTCTAAAATTCTTTAAAGAATATGAGAAGATCCCTAATAAAAAAGAATTAAAAAGTTATATTGAATTACTTAATATCAACTTAACTGAAGAAGAGTTCTTAGATCTATACGAATTTAATCTTAATGAATATAACTATGATTACTTGTATAAGTATGTTAGAGCATTTATCTTATTAAGAAATTTAAATTTAACTGTATTTGATCTACTTACTTATTTAAAAACCACAGTTATTGATCCTAATAATATTGATAAAATTTCTGAAAAAGTAAGAAATGATATTAGTAATAAATTAGCTTTAAATTTTTCAAGTGTTGATACAGGACTAAATTTCTTTAATCCTGAATCTCACATTCAAATATCTAAGTCAGGTAGTCCTACTGGCTTTCCATTCCTTGATAAAGTTCAAGGCGGTGGCTGGAATGCAAAGGCACTAGTCGTATTTCAAGGTAGGCCAAAGGTTGGAAAATCAATGGTTCTTGGAAACATTGCAGCACGATCATTTTTAACAGGTAATGTAACAGGATTAGTTACAGTTGAGCTTGCAGATAGAGCTTATATGAAACGTATCGGTTCTAATATATTAGGGATAAAATCAGAAGAATATTCTAGAATAACTGATGCTGCTGCTGCAAATCTAATTAAGGAAAAGATTCAAGATCTTAAAGATAGTGGAAAAACAGTCGGCGAATTAATAATCAAAGAATTTCCAACCGGTGGTGCAAATGCAATAGATATTGAAAATTATTTTGTTCGACTTGAACAGAAATTAAATAAGAAATTTAAAGTTATTGTAGTAGATTATTTAAACTTATTAAAACCTTTAAATAATCAAAATGGCTTATATGAAAAAATTAAAGCTATTTCTGAGGAACTTCGTGGAGTTGCAATGAGAAATGAATGGTGCGTAATAAGTGCAACACAAATTCGTAGAGAAGATATTGATAATTTCGATTTAGGAATGGATTCAGTTGCAGAATCATTTGGTTTAATACACACAGTAGATTCACTATTTGGATTAATGAGAAGTCCATTAGAAAGCAGAATGAAAATAAAAGTTATTGCAAATCGTGATAATGGATATGAGGAAAGCTATAAATTTTACACTATGCATAAAGACTTCTTTAGACTCAGTGAAGAAAGTGGACAAAATAGTGAATTCTATAGTGATGATGAAGAAGTAACTAGAATGGCAGATGAACTTAGGAGTGAATATCAAGAGATGAATAAAACTGAAACATCTACTCCGGAAATATTGATTGAAGATGACTATGATGCTCTCTTCAATTCATTATAAAATAATTAAACAATTAATGGATAGTAATGAATTTACCGATGATCAAACACAAAATAATGCTGAAATTATAAGAGAAGATAAAATCTTTAATAATAGTTATTATAATGGTGACAAATTAAAAGATTCAGAAGAATATGAATTTTCAAAAAAAATAACAGTATCTTCAGATTATTCAGATAACTATTTAAAGGATCTCTATGACTATGAAGAACAGCTAGAATCAAAATTTATACTAGATATAATCTTTGAATTTTTACAAAAAGATTTAATTTTATCTAAATATATTGCTGATTTAACTGAGAATACCACTATATCTAAAGTAAAAGTTTCAAAGGAAGATATCAATATTATTTTTAATAGAATCCATGAAAAACTTGATGTTACAACATATGGAATAAGCTTTTATAGCCCAATCTACATTTTAGAAGCAATATCATCAGTTGCATCAATGGAATATAAAAAAATATTTGATGCATTAGATACTGATATTCAAGAAATATTGTTACTTGAATTAAATAAGAAATATCAATTCCTTGAAGGAAAAATGAATAAAAAAAGAATACACTAATGGCTTGGATTAAAATAACTCATACTGCTGGATCAATGTATCTTAACTTAGATCAAGTTTATAGATACGAACAAACGGCATCCGCTGAAATTACATTTTATGATGCTAATTCAATTCTACCAACATCGTATTCTTTTTCAACAGCACTTGAACTTACTGAGTTTATTGCTAAACTTAAAAGTATTTTAAACGTAATAGATATAGACCAGTTAGCCACGCAAGGATGAAATTAGAAAATATTAGAAAAATATTTGTACTTGGTGATCTTCACCTAGGTATAAGAAATAATTCGCTCGAATGGTCAGATATTCAGAGCGATTTTCTTATTAACAGTTTTTTACAAAAAGTTGATGATGAAGGGTTTGATCCAGAAAAAGATATCCTAGTTCAAGTAGGAGACTGGAATCATGTTAGAGAATCTACAAATGTTAGAATCTATAAATTATCATTAAAGATTGCTGAAGCATTCACTAAGAAGTTTAAACGCGGTGTATATGTAATCTTAGGAAACCATGATGTCTATTATAAAGATCGAACTGATACTCATTCACTAGAAGGATTTAATCTAATTTATAATAACTTTCATATCTTTGAGAAACCTGAGGTTCTTAATATTAATTCGCATAAATTCTTAATGCTTCCATGGATTGAAAATCTAGAATCTCTAAAAGCAGTTGTTGCTGAGAATAGATCTTCTAAATATGTTTTTTGTCATGCTGATGTTAAGGGATTTAATTTAAATAAAGTAACTAAACTTGAACATGGATTAGAAGCAAGTGATATTGCTAACTTTAAACGAATTTATTCTGGACATATTCATATTCGTCAAGAGAAAGGAAACGTATTATATGTTGGAACTCCATATGAAATGGATAGGGGAGATCGCGGTAATACAAAAGGTTTTTATGTACTTGATGTAAGCGGTGAAGAAGTAACTGAAAAATTCGTAGAAAATTTAATTTCTCCAAAGCACGTAAAATACGATATTTTTGATCTTCTTTCATTGACTCAAGATCAAGTTAAAGAATTATTTAAGAATAACTTTGTAGATATCTCAATAGAATCTGAAATATCTCAAAAGTTTCCACTTTCTCAATTTACGGATTTTGTTAAAGACTTTGGACATCGACGTCTTGAATTATTCTCTTATTCTAAAGAACAATTAAAAACTAGAAGTGAAGTTGAACTTAATTCAAACTATGAATATAATATCTTTACGATACTTGATGAGAGAATAAATCAAATGAATTTACCGGTTGCTCAATCAACTCCATTAATTGAAAAATTTAAGGAGATATATGATTCACTAAGAAACACTAAACAATACGACTAATGAGATTATCAGAGTTTTCATATAAGAATATCTTATCCTATGGGAATAAGATTCAAACTTTTAAATTTGACGATAAACCTGGATTGATCCTCGTGGAAGGAGAAAATGGAAGTGGCAAATCCTCTATTAAAGAGGCACTAACTGTCGCGATCTATGGAAGATCAGCTATTCGTAAAATGAAAGATATTCCAAATTGGATTAATAAAAATGCATATACGAATGTTAAATTTACTACAAATTCCGGTGAATTAATTGAATTAGATAGAGGAATTGATCCTAACTTTAGTGATATTAAAATAAATGGAACTAAATTTAATCTTCCAGATAAAAGAAAAGTAGATGAATTCATTGAAGATGAACTTGCTAAAATACCATTTTCAGTATTTTGTAATACTATTAGTTTATCATTTGATGATTTTAAATCATTTGTTAATTTAAGTAAAGATGATAAGCGTAAAATAGTAGATAGAATATTTGGAATTGATATCTTATCTGATATGCGATCTAAAGTAAAAGATGAACTTCGTGAAAATAAAAGAGAGCTTGACATACTTGATTCTACTCTTGCTTCAAATGAAAAAAATTTATCTGCATATAGAATTCAATTAACTAATCTAAAAGATAAGATTAGCAAAAAGAAATCTGATATGACTGATAGCTTAACTTCTAAGATATCTGATTCTACTAACGAATTAGAAGGAGCTAAATTAAAATATCAGGGTATTAAAACACAGCTTGAAAATATAGGAAACTCTAAAACTACTGCATCTGATGAATTAAGTAAAGTAAAATCCTCTATTCGAGATCTTAAAGTTAAACTTGAATTATTCAATCAAAACAGGTGCCCGCATTGCTTAAATGATTTACATTCAGAATCATCAATTGAAATAAAAGATAAGATTGATGAAAAACTTGCAAAATTAGAAAAAGCTCTTCCTGAGAAACAGAAAGTTGTAGATGATATAAATGACACATCTACTAATCTATTATTAGAAAAAAGTTCAGCTGAATCTGAATATTATAGAGTAAAAGCTATTCTTGATAGTTTGAAAGCATCATTAGAGGCTGCTAAAGAAACAGATAACTCAGAGGAATTAGTTTCCATTAAAACAATCATTGACGATCTCAGAGATCAAATAAGTAGCGATTCAAATACTCAAATTAATTTAACAGAAAATAAAAATTTATATCTTAATTTAGATGATCTTCTTTCAGATAATGGAATTAAGAAATCAATGATTGATAAAATTATTCCTACCTTAAATGTAAGAATTCAAGAAATATCTGAAAAATTAGAATTTAAATTTCCATTTGAATTTGATAGCGAGTTTAATCCATTAATAACTTATCTAGGTATGCAAATATCACCGGATAGTTTATCTACAGGTCAGCGTAAAAAAATGAATCTAATCGTTCTTCTTGCATTTATTGAAATAATTAAGATGAAACATAGTCAAATGAATGTAATGTTCTTAGATGAGATCTTTAGTTCACTAGATAAAGCTAATGTATATAGAGCTATTTCAATACTTAAAGAATATTCAGAAAAATATGGAATGACTATCTTTGTAGTATCACATGAATCACTACCTGAAGAATTATTTAATTATAGAATCTGTGTTACTCAACAGGATCACTTTTCAGAGATGGAGATAATTAAAATATAATAATAATATAAACCTAAAAATGGGGATTCTTTTCAGGATCCCCATTTTAAGTATTAATTAGATTAAGCTTGAATAAAACCTATTCCTCCATATTCTGATCTATGATCTAAAAAATCCATTTTATTTCCTTCTAATTCTGACCATAATTGATCTACTCTACAATTAGCACCTCTATGGAATTCAGTATCCTTAGTATCATGAAATCCAATCCATCCTCCAGGTTTTACTAAGTGTCTATACATTTCATAATCCTGTTTTACTCCTTCGTAAGTATGATCGCCATCAATAAATAAGAAGTCTAATAAGTCTCCATTTAATATAGATTCAACTTCTTCTAACATTGTGTATTCATGTGATGAACCCCATAACATAGTTACATTTGAACCTAATGATTTAAGATATTCATCTCTTTCATATTCATTATAATCAGCTCTACCGAATTGTCCATGTGGCATATCGACAGATATTCTAATTCCATCATTTGATAATTTACTCCAGATTGCAAAAGATCCTCCTTGATCAGTACCAATTTCCATAAAATTAGTTACATTTAACTCTTTAAAGAATTTAGCAGCTTCAAATATTTCTTTATGGTTTTGAACCATTCCTAAATCATATGATTCTTGAACAATTACTTCTACTGATTTTTCAGCATATCCTAATTCATGATATCTTTCAATTTCTTTAATTACATCACCTGCAGATATTATACTTGTACATTCAAATTGGCGACGAGTTCCTTTTTGATCTGGACACCAATTCCAATCACCTGCATCTAATCTATGTCGATTAAAACATCCATTACATCCTCCTCCTTTAAATACTCTAATTACATTAGTATCAAATATCTCAGTTGAAGGTAAACTAAAGCCAGAAATTAAAACAGTTGGTGTTCCTACTGCCCATGATAACCAACTTAATCCTGACCCGACTCCTATAAACATTTCACTATGTTTTAAGTGAAGAATAACATTTGCAAGTGTATCTGGACCCTGTTTTCTAATTGCTCCATTAGGATAATTATTTTGCATATATCCATCTTCTTCAAGCCCTATAATAATTACCTTTAATCCATTGTCTAAAAAATAATTAGTTAATTCTTGCCAGCCAGTTGGATTATTCCAATATTTTGCTTGTGCAGTTGCATGCATTGCGATACATACATATTTTCCATCTATTGGCGAATTTCCAACCGGAATTGTTAAATTAGGTTTAACTGTCGAATGAGGTAATCCTAATATATCACATGTAGTAGATTGCATTGGAAGTTTTCTAAAATCATTACAGTGATATTCACTATTTATTGTTCCATCACCATTATAAAACCAACCAATTTTATATTGTGCATATAAACCATGAACTATTTCTCCAGGTTGAACGAATGTTATATTAGAATAATTATCTCTAAATAATTCATTTTTAAAAGTACTTACTATTACTTCACAATTATGTTTCTTTCTAAATTCTTCAATTTGTGGAAACCATGCAAGAGAATCACCTAATGCACTTGATTCAAGTGAAATTAAAACTCTTTTTTCAGTAAGATCAATATCTTCTTCATATACTTCCATAGTATCTAAATTAGTTATTTTAACTTTCCAATCTACGAAATATTTAATATTACTTCTAACCCAGCAATTAATACCGATTATATTTGAATAAAGAATTGAATTACTTTCACCATCGATTAATTCTATTAAGAATCTACTGTCACTCTGTCCAGTAATCTCAACAAATGCACCATTAATAAAATTAATATTATAATTAATTGTTTCTAGTCTAGTTTCTAATTCTAGTTCTCTAATGTAATTTGGATTTGATATCATACACGTTGCTTTTTTAGTTGAATTAGTATATTCTTTTTTTATTTTTAAATTAGGAAAGTCTATTGAGAATCCATCATTCAGTAAATATTGAGGTATCTTATATGCAATAATTTCACGAGGTGCAAGAAGAGATTCAATAGATTTATCTTGATATTTGATGAGATAAAAAATAGATTCACTCTCTGCACCAACTAAACATAAGTAGTTTTCCCCAGCTTGATTTTGTGCAAGATATACAAAACCGTCTCCGCCAGACTTAGTTGTTAATTGAGGATATGTTGAAAGAATAAAACTATTAATAATATTTTTCTTTTTAATAGATTCAATATTATTTACCTCTATATCTAGTCCATATGAATCACATGCAGCAAAAAGCACATCTTCTAATATTACTTTACCTTCATATGCAAAATAACTTGCTTTAGTCGTAAATTGAGCAAGCGCAGAACTTAACATTCCTACATTTGCTGAAAAGAATGCTGAATTTATTGAACCTTCTCCATTCCATGAATAAGCAATCATATCGTGTTCTATCAATTCAATATGATGCGATTTTAATAATTCAGTATCATCTATAATATAATCATAATTTATAAAATGAGCAGTTGAACAATTATTAGCTTTTGCAATACCTAATCCATTTTTAATAAGTTTCATTGCTGCGAATCCATGATTAAAATCAAATGAATATGATAAATCAAAATCAGCATATCGAATATAGTGAATTGGTACAGTATTTGAAAAAGTGTGATATTCATCTGGATAAACTACTGGATTATCTCTATCAAATACTACATAATCAGCTATTTCATAGAATTCTGCAGGTACTTCAATATGCGATGAGATAATTACAAGTAAACCTTGATTTTTTAAAGTAATTACTGATCTTCTTAATAGAGACAATTTTTCTTCAGTATCTGCATGCGACATTATAATTGCTGCCTCATCTTTTCGACTAACTTTAAGATCAAGCGAAATAACCTTTTTTAGTTCTTCAAATCCTTCGTGTCCAACTTTTTCCCAGTTAAATTCCTGGTAAATAAGATCAGCTTCTTCTCTAGCTAATTTCTTCTTTTCTCCCCAATTCTCAAAGCAGTCAATTAATACTTCTTTAAGATTTTCGAAATCAGGTTCAGCATATACACCTGGAGTATTTCCAGCAAAACCTAGATCTGCTCCGATATTTGCAGGTAATTCATTTACTATTTTTACAGGATTTCCTTTTCCTCCAGCAAATTCAAGTTGTGCTCCCCAATTAGAATAAATTACAGGTGTTCCTGCAACCATTGCTTCAATTAATGGAATATTCCAGCCTTCACTACGTGCACAACTTATTAAGACATGTCCATTTTTAAGATAGTCTTCATATTCTTCTCTATTTAGAAAATGTTTAACCTTAATTTGATCATCAATTAGATCATAGTGAGCAAGTCTCTCTTCAGTAGACTTTAATCCATCTATTGAATATGGATTATCCGCACTTAATATTAATTCAACTTCATCATTATCTGGAAATGCTTCTAGAAATGCTTTAACTATTTCAGGCACAGATTTACGATAGTCCCATCTTCCAAAAAACATAAATTCAAAACTTTCTCTAGCTTTTCTACTTTCTGGTTTAAAATATAATGATTCACCAACTCCTTCGTGTACTACAAATACTCTATGTTCAGGATATCCTTGCTTAATTACTACCTCTTTATGCCATTCAGTTACAACCCATAAATAATCAAATTTTAATAATTGATTAAAGAAATCTTCAGGTAATTCAGTACTTTCCCAAACAGTATATGCAATTTTAACCTTGGCAGAATACTCTTCATAGAAATAATAGTGATTCATATCCATTAAGACAATATCAATATCCTGCTTAAAATTTGATAATTCAGTATTTTTCCAGGGATAATTAGGAAGGCCTTTAGTAATACTATAATCTAAATCCTTTTCTCCATCCTTTAAAGTAATCGTATCAATTATTCGATAATCTATATCATTTAAGTAATTTGGATCGATATCCCAAGTATAGTTTCTTACTCTTAGATCTACATGCTTTGATAATTCTCTAAAAAAGGATCTTGCGTGTGCTGCATATCCGGTTTTTCCTAAATAGCACGTATGAGCTCTTACTTTTAACATAAAAATTCCTTTATATTAATTATATTAATATAAAGGAAAAAGTTTCACAGTAGAATAATCTATTATAAACTATTCTTTAGATCTTCGAGTGAATCCGCCGTTTTAATCTTATTGATTAAATGTTGCAGTGCACCAAATAATGTTTTATATAATTGATCTGCATTCAACGAATGAAAATCTTCGAATCCATGTTCTGCACTATATGATACTGCCTTTGGAAATACTTCCTTTACTTCTTGTGCAATAAATCCAATCGCATTTCTATCATCTACTTCTGGATAATAATTTTCATCCCACGTAAACCGCTTTAATGATATTCCAGTAACTATATCGTAACATGTTTGAAGATTTGCAGGTTCAATATTCGTCTTTACTCGAGCATCTGACCCAGTTAACCAAGTAGTACTCGTTAATTTTCTTGCACCATCTGTTGATAAATCTAATTGATATGCTGGAGATGCTGTACCTAGTCCTATTCTAGAAGTTGTTCCATCAAATAATGCAATAACTCCATTTTTTCCATTATAGATACCAGTAGTTCTAAATTGAGTCGTTCCAGTGTTATATCCTCTATAATTAATATATAATTGATCTGCTGCATTCCCAGAATTTAACCATATCTCATTACTGTTTCCTATTGCAATCGGACCGATTATATTAACATTGCCTACAAAATTAGCCGATACTTCTATTTTACCTAATGCAAACAAATTACCTGTAGTTGATTCAATTGTTACTAGATTTTGTTCTACTGCTGATAAAATTGTTCCTCTAAAATTAAATCCTCTATTTGAAGTATCTGTACTAAAATTAACACCGTCGTCATTTATTCCAACAGATAGAGTATAACCTGAAGTACTTGTTCCAGTAGTTAATTTAATTCCTTGATTTCCATTTATTATATGTAATTTAGCTGTAGGTACAGTTGTCCCTATTCCAACATTGCCACTCGCATGAACAATAGACATCTTTTCTCCCCAAGCAGTTCCACTATATCCCCATATTGTAAACTTACCAACTCCTTGTTGTAATGAAGTATAAGATGAGCCAGACCCTCCTACAAAATAAATATTTGCTCCTGCTTGGATTGTATCACTTGGTCCTGATAATAATCTTAATGATGGATCAGAATATGTAAAATTAGCTTCTCCTTGAATAGTATTAGCTAGGCCAGTTGCAGTAAGTACATAATTATCTACATTACTATTAATTGTTATGCTTGATCCACTAGAACCCGACGTGCCTGAACTGCCTGAACTACCTGATGTACCGCTAAGTCCACTAGAACCAGATGTACCACTAGATCCACTTGTTCCACTAAGTCCACTA
>Ga0114969_10000334_pt1 | contig 39840 bp, 34 predicted proteins | sample M_130807_MF_Meta_FD_87316 | JGI IMG/M metagenome (GOLD analysis project Ga0114969, IMG submission 87316) | Freshwater microbial communities from Lake Montjoie, Canada to study carbon cycling - M_130807_MF_MetaG | ecosystem: Environmental > Aquatic > Freshwater > Lake | place: Lake Montjoie...
GACGTGAGGATCACCGGCTTTCGACCGAAGCGATCGCCGATCGGTCCGCCCATGAACGTGCCAGCGGCGATGGCGCCAAGAAACACAAACAGGTGCAGCTGCGCGCTGTGCATCGACACACCAAAGCGCTGAATGAGAAAGAACATGTAGTAACTGACGAAGCTCGACGTGTAGACGTATTTCGAAAACACGAGCACGAGCAGAATGACCATGGTGCTCGTGACGTGGGCACGCGTCGGCGCCGCGTCAGGCGCCGGCGTCTTCACGGCCGGTCGGGGCATCCCGATCGACCGATACCAGTTGCCGATCCGCACGAGGAGGACAATGGCGACGAGCGCCACCAGTGAAAACCACGCAACGCTGCCCTGGCCACGTGGCAAGACGATGAACGCGGCGAGCAATGGGCCGAGCGACGATCCGAAGTTGCCGCCAGTCTGAAACAGCGACTGCGCCAACCCGTGCTTACCGCCAGACGCGATGCGCGCAAGTCGTGACGACTCTGGGTGAAAGATGGACGATCCGATGCCAACCATCGCGGCTGCAACCAGCAGCCACGGATACGTTGCCGCCGATGACAGCAGCAACAGGCCGGCGAGCGTGAAGCCCATGCCGACCGCGAGCGAGTGCGGCTTCGGATGTTTATCTGTGTAGAAGCCAACGACCGGCTGCAACAGTGACGAGGTCACTTGATTGGTGAGTGTCATCAGGCCGATCTGCCAGAAGCTGAGCGCGTAGGCGCCCTTCAGCATCGGATACAGCGCAGGCAAGAGCGCCTGCAGCATGTCATTCAGCATGTGGCTCACGCTGAGGCCGACGAGGATGGGCAGCACGGTCGGCTGCGGTTTGGTCAGGGTCACGGAAACGGCGCGCCGATCAGCAGTCGATTCTTCGGCGTCACCTCGGCCGGAATCATCTGCGTCCAGACATTGTATCTGTGCGATCGCAGCCGTTCAGCGCGCATGATATCGATCGCGAGCGGGCCATCGACCCAACCGGTCAAGTGACCCGTGTCGCCGGTCTTGAGATCATGGCAGCACGGCAACACCGCCACCCGCGCGCGCACGAATGTGGCGCGGTCCAGGATCTCATCCGTCAACCCGCCACACGCGTGACACGACACCACCACATCACTCGGCTCCAGCGCCACATCGTCTATCGACGCTTCTCGGAACTTCACGCGTCGTTCGACACGAGGCCAGGCGCTAACGATTGACGCGGTCAGCTTTGCGGCCGATGGTGGGATGGCAGGGTCAACGACGACCGCATATGGCGACGTGTCGTCGAGGAGGAGCATGATGTGCGCGAGAAGACCGTGGCCGCCGGCGAGATCGACGATGCGACCTCCGCGAAAAAGGCGCCGCACGCGTCGAGCGGTTTCCCAGGCTTCGTACAGTTCCTTCCGCGGCAGACAGCCGGCTTCGCAGACAGCGCGGCCGATGCGGTCAAACAGCGTGTCGCCGGGGAATCTCGCAAGGTCGTGCGACGTCAGTCGCGCTTTGGATGACGATGCGAAGCGGGTCACGTCTACCACGCGGTGGTCACGTGTCCGTAGTCGAGGAGTTTTGAATCCTTGGTGACGAGGGTCGCCTGATGATGACGCGCGGTCGCGACGATGATCTGGTCGGCCGGATCACCGTGAAAAGGCTGGGGCAGGTCGCAGCTATCGATCAGAATCTCCGGGGTCAGTTCGGCCAGAGCCACGCCGGGTAGTTGAGTCGCGCGCTCGATCCATTGCCTCAGGGGGCGGTCAAAGACCAACTGTTGCTTCTCTACTTTCTTGGCGAGCTCCCAGATGGAGATTGGCGACAACAGGATCGCGCCATCGGAAGTGGCGCGCGAGATCAGCGTCGCCGCACGCTTGGAGAGCCGTTTGTCTTCAGCCGCCCACCAGATCCACGCATGGGTATCAAGCAGGATCCGCATCCCAGACCTCGCCGGTGCCGAACGGGTCACCGTGCTCTTCGATCAAGCTGCCGGCAAGCGAGGTGGTTGCCGAGCCACGCGCCGTGAACGGCACGACCGTGCAAACGGGGCGGCCGCGTTTGGTGACCGTCACCGGCATGCGCGTTGCCGCGACCCGATCGAGCACTTTCAGGCACTGGTCTTTGAACTTGCCCGCCGCCATCGTGGTCATATAGGCAATATAGCCATGGCTATATGGCTATGTCAAAGTCCTTTACCTGATCACGAGATCCTGCACTTTTCGTTCGCCCGGCTTGATCGTGAGTGGCGCGGCCGCGCCGACAAGTGACGCGAGCAACGCGGGATCGAACTGCTCATCCCGATCGAGGTCAGTGACTGCAGCAAGCAAGTATTCGCCGGGGGGCAACGAGATGATGCCCGGCCCGCCGAGTGTGAACTGACCGTTGGAGTCGGGCTTGCCTATGACAATGCGGCGCGATCCGGTGAGCCAGTACGCCTTGTCGGTCGGAAACACGATGACCGTGTAGTCCGTGGCCGGCGCGCCGTTGGTTTGCAGCAATCGTCCCGTCACACTCTGAGACTTGTCGCTGAACGTGACGACCACATCTTTCGGCAATGTCTCGGACGTGAGGTCGATTGGTCGATCAGTGATGTCTTTGCCATCGGCCACGACCGACTGCAGTGACCACGTCACGGTATTCGCATTAGCGCCAAATGACGCAGGCCCATTCACGATGTAGGAACCGGGCGGGAGTCGTTGCACGGTGAAGGCACCGGTGGCGTCACTTGCCGCGGTTGTGCCACCACTGCCACCTCTCGCCATGGCCTTCAGTGATGGCTGCCATCCATTGAGCGGCGGCGCTGACGACGTGCCGTCGAACACGATGCGACCCTTCAGTGTCATCGGTGATTTCAGGGTGAGTTGAACGTCGGTCTGATCGCCGTTGACGTCGATCAACTGACTGGCAAACAAGTTGCCCGACGGGCCACTTGAATCGGCTGACAGCACGTACGGTCCGGGCATCAGGCCCGCCATGCTGAATCGTCCGTTCTCGCGCGCGATCGCAGTGGAAACCGTCTGGTACGAACTGCCAGGAACAGAAGTGAGCCGCACATTCGACACCGGCGGCACCTGGCCCTCACTGGTCATCACGGTGCCGTCAATCCTGCCCATCGTTCCGACATCCAGCCGCACATCTACCCCTGTGCGCTCGTCTCCGGCCGCGAGCAGTAGACCGCCGGCATCGGCTGGCCGCGACGTGCCGGGGTAGTACGTCGGCAAGTAGCGCAGCAGCGGCTGCGCGGCTTCTTGTGGCGGCACGACCCCGCGCAATGCGCTATCAACCTCGCGATCTGTCAGTTGCTTTGTGCCGGTCGCGGTCCCGTTTCCTTGAAACGCCGACAGTACGTATTCGCCGGGCGGCAACCCGTAGACGCGGTAACGACCGCGCTCATCCGTTGTGACTCCGTTGCCTGCGCTGACCAACACGCGTTCGCCGTTCTGCAGCTTTCGCTGCTGCACCGCAACAGAGGCCTGCACTGGCTTACCGAACTCGTCAGTGATCACACCGGAGATGGCTGCCGCCGGCGGAAGCCGAATGACTACGTCGCTGACCTTCTGCCCAGCAGTCAGCACGATGCCGGTACCGGGACGCGCGGGGCGGCGAGCGCCCGCAACGGCGCCCAGAAACGGCGCCTTGCTCGCGCCCACGGTGTAGCGATCAGGCGGCAATGCTGCGAACGCAAACTTGCCGTTGCTGTCAGTCGACGTCACCTTCAGCACGCCAGTCGCCATACCGATCAGCACCACGTTCGCCGTGCGCAGCGGACGAGGCGCGCCATCGGCGCTCATCACGATTCCACTGATCGCGCCTGTACCTGCTGGAGCCGGCGCTACTGCCGCCGCTGTCATCGTCTGCCCGTCGCGCACTTGAGAGAACGCGGTGAGTGGCGTGGCGACGATTACCACACATGCGAGACGAACAATCCGCGTGCGGATCATCGCCTCACCTCCACTGGCTGTTTCTGGCCATCGAGCAACGTGATGCGCGTGGCCGTTCTCGACAGCGTCTCAAGCTTCGCCGGCTCTTGCCAATCGGCGCTCTGCGCGTCTGGTACCACCGCGATGAAATAGTCGCCCGACGGAAACGTGCCGGTGAACGTGCCGTTGCGCGCCACCGGCGCGGCGCGATATCGGCGAAACGCCGCTTCAGGGTCCGCCCACAGCCGCCGATCGGCGGTGAAGATCAGCGCAGTCAGATCCTCAGGCGGTCCTGTCCGTTGCACGGTGCCGTTGATCGTTGCCGGCGGGAGGTCAGACAGGGTGAGGACGACGTCAGACAGGTCGGCGCGGATCTCAACGGGCATGTCTGTCATGTCAACGCCGCCGACCTCGACGGTTTTGAGCGTCAGTGAGGGAACAGGTACGTTGAACAAGATGCGATACCGTCCCGGTACTCCCCAGGTAATTTTGAAGGTCGCATCGGGATTCATCGCCGTCGCATATGCCGGCACCTGTAGACCGGCAGGTGGATTCAACAACAGCAGCGCAACAGTGGCTCTGCCCTGTACTTGCGGTGGCAGCGGCGTGTTCGCCGGAAAACGAACGGTGCCGGAAGCGAAGCCCCCTGGCCGCAGCGGCACGGAGATACCCGTCACGTCACGGTCGCCGACCACAAGCGGCGTGACGGCCCACAACAGCCCCTCAACGGGCGCGGGGGCAGAGGGCGGGGGCGGCACACCGCTTCGTCCGAGAAAGGTCATAGCTGTGCCTGATGGTCCACCGCCACGCGCACTGGTCAGTACCGTCTGCACGCGCAGTTCGTAGTTGCCGGACGGCACATTCACGAAATCAAATCGCCCGTCGGGTTGCACGAGCATTGGTGTCATCCGCATCAAGGTCGCGCCCTCGTCAGACTCGCCCGCCGGCACCAGTTGAATTGACGATGCACTGATCGGGCTCGCGGAGCCGATGACGGTGCCTGAGACGTGCGCGGCGCGGGTGCTGGTGAGTGTGATGTCGACGGCCACCCTCTCGTCGCCGGGCTTCACGGTCACGCGATCGGCGCGCGCCACGGTCGCACTGTTTGGATAGAGCGTGGGCGCGAACGTGCGCAGCGTGTCATCGAGACTTACGGCGTCTGCACCGATCTTCAACGCGCGGCTCGCAATGCCCATCAACTGCATCGGCTCGGACGCCAGCGTCGTCAACAAGGTGCCATCAAACGGCAGCGCGTCGCGTGAGCAAGCGCAGATTACGTAGTCGCCAGGTCTCAGGCCGGCCATTCGGTAGACGCCTCGGTCATCTGAAAGAGCCCGGCTCGGCGTGCTCATCGTCGATCGGCCATTGATGAGGGATCGCCTCAAACCCAGGACCGTGACGCCCGCCATCGGTTCGCCCGCGTCGTCACGCAAGGTGCCTGAGATCGCACCAAGCTTGACGAGAGACACCTTGGCGTCTGTGATGCGCTCGCCATCGCCGACGATGGTCGTGCGAATAAAATCGAAGGGCGCGGCGTATCCCGGCTTTGACGCGAAGATGCCATAGCTGCCGGCTGCAATCGTCGCGAAGTAGAAGCGACCTTGGGCATCGGTGATGACCGGCCGCTGTCGCGGGCCGCCAGCACGACCGCCGCCGCCAATGAACTCAACCGTCACTCCGGCGATGCCGGAGCCGGAAGACTGGTCCACGACCTGGCCCGACACAAATCCCGTCGCGGGTCCCGCTGGCGCCTGACTCGATCCGGCCGGCGGCGACTGCGGCGCCTGCGCGCTGACCCACACTGATCCAAAGGCGAGGCATGCCGCCGCCCACAGGCCGAACAGTCGATGGGTCCCCACGCCGCAGAGTATGCCTCAGGTCAGCGCGGTGTCACCACTTCCACAACAACGGCAGCGCGGGGGTCAACAGCGCGACGTCTGCCAGCACGCGCGCGAGCATCCAGCCGGCGCGGCGCTCGAGGCGATCGACCATGGCCAGCAGCACCGCACTCGCCATCGCGCAGCCGGCGACGACGCGCGATGGACCGACACCGCCAACGTAGGCCACGACCGACAGAATCACGATGAGCCATGGCAGTTGCGGAATGGCCCAGCTGTGCTCGACCGCGTCGATTGCCAGTGACGACTGCCCGTGCGCGAGATCGACCTCGCGCTCCCACGCGGAGATCAGCGCACAGTTGGTGAAGCACAACAGCGCGAACAGCGACTCCGACAGCGCCAGCACACCGAGCCGCGTTGATGTCTCGAGAAACACGCACACCCCACCGGTGAGCAGTGCCGCGACGCACAGTTCCTTCGGCGCTCGCCACGCGTAGTGACGATGAATCAGTTGATGTGAGAGCAGGTAGAGCAAAACCGGAATGCAGAGCAACGACCCGGCCACAATATCGTGCCACGCGAGTGCGCGAAACGCTATGGCGATGTCAATGACGAGCGCGATCACCCACGCCGCGGCGACGGGCCAACGCCACCGCATGTAGAAGTGATGGCGAGCCGTACGTATGTCGGGCGGATGAAGACGCCACCCTTCAATCCATCGGTCGGCGACGTACGCGAGCCACACGGTGAGGGCGAGCACCGCTCGCTGCGCCCCATTGAGATGGACCCCGGCGACGCGCGCCAGCGCCGCCTCCCACACCAGACTGACGGCGGGGGCGTCGAGGGACAGAATCGTCGGCCATTGATACCAATGTGGTCGATCGTGCATGCCGTATAACCCAGTGTCGCACGTGGAATTCGCGTGGCAGCAGCACGCTCGCCTTGTGGCACAATCCGCGCATTCCTTTCTGGAGGCATTCATGTCCCTCGCACTGAACGACACTCGTCGCCGTTTCATGACGCACTTCACCGCCATCGGCCTCGGCACCACACTCGTGCCCGGCGTGCTGTGGGCACGCATGCAGGATCAGGCAGCCGAGCGACTTACTCTGGCGATGGTCAACGACGCGCTGAAACTCGCGGGCATCGAGGCCACCGAAGCCGAGCGCACCGCGATGGTCAACAGCGCGAATCAGGCGCTCACGCGCTACGAAGCCGTGCGCGCGATGGACATTCCGAACGACGTCTCGCCGCCATTTCACTTCAGTGCTGTCGTGCCGGGCATTGAAGTCGACAAAACAAAGAAGCCGTTCAAGCTCAGCGCGGCGCCGGCCGTGAAGCGGCCCACGGATCTCGAAGACCTCGCCTTCTGGCCCGTGCGCCATCTGGCCGAACTCGTGCGCACGAAGAAAGTCACGTCGCTCGAACTCACCGAGATGTATCTGAAACGCCTCCATCGCTACAACGACAAGCTCAACAACGTCGTCACATTTCTCGACGATGTGGGGCGCGCGCAGGCGAAGCAGGCAGACGCGGAAATTGCAGCCGGAAAATATCGCGGGCCGCTGCACGGCATTCCGTGGGGCGCGAAAGACATCATCGCGGTGAAGGGTTACAAGACCACGTGGGGCACGGCGCCGCTGAAAGATCAGGTGCTCGACTATGACGCGAGCGTCGTGGAACAGCTGCGCGAAGCTGGTGCAGTGTTGATTGCGAAGCTCACGACCGGCGAACTGGCGCAGGGCGACAACTGGTTCGGCGGGCAGACCAAGAGCCCGTGGGATCCGGCGGTCGGTGCGAGCGGATCTTCGGCAGGTCCATCATCAGCGACCGCGGCTGGATGCGTGGCGTTTGCGATCGGCACGGAGACGAGCGGATCGATCCTGAGCCCGGCGGCGCGCTGCGGCATCTCGAGCCTGCGGCCGACGTTCGGTCGCGTCAGCCGTTACGGCGTGATGGCGCTCGCGTGGACGCAGGATCGCATCGGTCCGATGTGCCGCTATGCCGAAGACTGCGCGATCGTGATGCAGGCGATTGCGAAGCCGGACGGGCGCGACATGAGCGTGTCGGACACGCCGTTCAACTGGGATGCGACGATCGACATCAAGAAGCTGCGCGTCGGCTACATCAAGGAGTCGTTTGACGAGCTGCAGAACCCGATCGCGAAGGCGAATGCGATGAAGCTGCTCGACACGCTGAAGAAGATCGGCATGGCCGATCCGATTCCGATGACGATCCCGGTCGCAGACACGAACGTGAGCGCGATCGGCATCGAGTCGGCCGCGTACTTCGATCACCTCACGCGCGCCGGCAAGATGCAGGGCTCGCGCCGCGCGCTGGCACCGAGCGCGTGGCTCACGCCGGCGGTCGAGTTCCTGCAGCAGCAGCGCATCCGCATGATGATGATGACCAAGCTCGCCGAAGCCACCAAAGGCATCGACGTCTACATCGTCGCCTCCAACAACACGGGCGGCGCAGCAGGCAACGGCGGTCGCGCAGGTGGCGGCGCGGGTGCACCAGGTGCGGCAGCGGCTGCTGATCCGGCAGCAGGACGCGCGGCGGGCGCCCCAGCGGCGGCAGGCGCGGGCGCAGGTCGCGCGGGTCGCGGAGGCGGCGGTGGCGGCGGCGCGGTGCAATCACCGGCGGCGCGCCATTCGACGATGGCCAACCTCGCATGCTATCCAGCGATCAACATTCCCAACGGCTTCAGCGACAACGGACAGCCGACCAACGCCACGTTCTTCGCGCGCCCGTTCAGGGAAATGGAACTGCTCGCCCTCGCGAAGGCCTATCAGGACGCCGCGCAGTTCCACACACAAAAACCGACAAAGCTGGCGTAGTTCCTACCCAAGAAAGCCCCACGAGCGCGCCAGCAGCGATCAGCCAGGTTGGATTCAGACGCGTGTGCAGCAATGCGAAGCTGATCGTCGCGACCCCGATTGTGGTCACGTCGATCAGCGCATTCCGACCGAGATACCAGGTCACGGCGGCCATCAGCGCAAGCGATGCGATGTTGACGCCATCGAGGACGCCTGTCGCAAACGGGGACCGCTTGAGTTGGGGCAGCAGCGGCCCGCTGATCGCCACGTAAACGAACGCCGGCAGGAAGATCGCGATCGTGGCCACTGCGGCACCGGAGACACCGGCCAGCTGATAGCCGATGAAGGTCGCCGTCGTGAACACGGGGCCGGGCGTCACCTGACCGATGGAGATCGCGTCGAGCAGCTGCTGCTCGGTGAGCCAATGCAGCCGTTCGACGAGATCGGCGCGGAGGAAGGCCAGGAGGACATAGCCACTGCCGAACAGCAGTCCGCCCGATTTGAGGAACACGAGGAAGAGACCCGAGAGTGAGACACTGGTCAGCGCGGGAAGCGCGGCGCCGGTCACAAAAAAGCCGGGAGTGAATTGCCAATTAACTCCCGGCTTTTTCTTCGACATCAGCCCGCCTGATACACCGCAGGCGGCCAGCAATGCGAGTTCGTTCATGCCGGCGACGGTGGCGGCGACAGCCGCGACCGCAAGAGCGACGTGCCACGGCAATTTGATCGCTGTCCGGCCGAGCTTCCAGAGCGCCACCAGGACAACAGCGATGACCACGGGCTTGACGCCGTAGAAGACCGCCTGCACCTGCGGCAGCGCACCGACGCGCACGTACACCGCGGCCAACGTGCCAACGATCATCACAGCGGGCAGGATGAAGCAGCTACCCGCGACGAGGAGACCTATCCAACCGGCGCGAATGAAGCCGATGTGGATCGCCATCTCGGTCGAGTTCGGCCCGGGGATCAGATTCGTGGCGCCGACGAGATCAAGAAACTCCTGATCGGTCAACCAATGTCGACGCTCCACGACCTCGCGTTGCATCAGTGCAATGTGCGCCGCCGGCCCACCAAACGACGTGGCGCCCAACCGCAGGAAGAGGCGAGCGAGTTCGCCGATCACGGGCAATCTTTCGATTATCTACCCGCCGGCGTCACACGGCGAGTGTTTGTGCCGTCACACGATTGAGACGACGAGGTGCGATGATCGAGGTGTTCGCTCCTGAGGTGACTTATGCAGGCTCACTCACGGAATACCTTCCCCACACAAGACGACATCGCGAAACGCGCGTACGAACTGTTTCTGGAGCGCGGCTGCGTCGATGGCCACGACTGCGAGGACTGGCTCGCGGCCGAGCAGGAATTGCTCGACCAGCATCACGGCGAGATCGACGCGGACACGGTCGTCTCTCCCGACGAACAGCCGCTTCACGCCGAGTAGACCATAGCAGCCGGCATGCGCCGGCGACCACAACAGGGTCTTGACGAGAGCCGCTTCCGCGTCGGAAGCTCTCGCCATGCCTCATCTGATTGAGCGTGCCTCAAGCGGCCGGGCCAAGTGCCGCGGCTGCGGTGAGAAGATCGCGTCCGGCGAACTGCGTTTCGGCGAGCAACTGCCGAATCCGTTCGCTGACGGAGAAGGGGCGCTGATGACACATTGGTTTCATCTGCCATGCGCCGCGTACCGCCGGCCTGAAGCCTTCATCGAAGGGCTCGCCACGTTCACCGACGCGGTCGATGACCGCACTGCGCTCGAACACGAAGCCGCGCTCGGCGTGACCCATCGTCGTCTTCCCCGTGTCAGCACCGCTGAACGCGCACCAACCGGCCGCGCCAACTGCCGAGCCTGCAAGACCCTGATTGAGAAGGACACCTGGCGGATCGCGCTCGTCTTCTATGACGACGGTCGGTTTGTACCGTCGGGCTTCATTCACGCCAAGTGCGTGAAGGAATACATCGAGACGAAAGAGATTCGCGCGCGCGTGAAACACTTCTCGCCGGCGTTGAGCGAAGCAGAGCTGGAGTCGTTAACGCTCGACCTCTGACAGGAACTTCACCTTCGGGTTTTCGCGTTCGGCGTACTGCAGCGCCCACTCGGTCGGGAAGAGCAAGACGGTGCGGCCGCGGCGGTCGGCCACGTCCAACACGTTGGCGCCAAGACCGACCAGCTTTTGCACATCGGTGTGGTTTGGATCCATCCACCGTGCGGCGTGATAGTTCATCGGCTCCACGCGGCTCTTGACGCCGTATTCGTGCTCGAGGCGCGACACAATGACGTCGAACTGCAGCGCACCGACCACGCCGACGACCGGATCGCGGCCGTGGCGAGTGCGGAACACCTGCATCAGGCCTTCTTCCTCGAGCTGCCGCACGCCGTCGTCGAACTGTTTGTGCCGCTGGTCTTCCAGTTTCAGTCGGCCGAAGTGCTCTGCAGCGAACTGCGGCACCAGCGGAAACTCCACAGGGCGACCCACGTAGAGCGAATCGCCAATCGCAAAACGGCCAGGATTCACGAGCCCGACGATGTCGCCAGCGTAGGCTTCGGTTGACGTCTCACGATCTCGGCCGAAGATCTTATAGGGGCGTGCCACACGGACCGGCGCATTGAGCCGCGTGTTGGTCACGATCATGTCTTTCACGAGTCTGCCGGAGCAGACCCGCACAAACGCGACGTGATCGCGATGGCGCGGGTCCATGTTTGCCTGGATCTTGAAGACGAAGCCGCTGAAGTCTGGCGACGCGGGATCAATTTCCTCGTCGCCCTCTTTCGTCAGGCGTGCGCTCGGCGGCGGTGCCAATCTGACGAGGCCCTCGAGAAACGGCTCGAGGCCGAAGTTCGTGAGCGCGCTGCCGAAGAACACGCCGGTCTGCCGGCCCGCAAGGTATTCGTTGAGATTGAACAACGTCCCGGCGCTGGCGATGAGGTCGATGCCTTCGATGAACTCGCGATACGCGTTTTCGCCCGCAAGCTCCTGCAGCTCTGGATCGCGATGATGCGAGACGGTGACCGGTGCGCGGCGCTGGCCCTGCATGTGCCGCTCATAGAGCAACACCTGACGTTCGTTGATGTCGTAGACGCCGCGAAACTGTTGACCGCGGCCGATGGGCCAGTTGAGCGGCGCAGCGGCAATGCCGAGCACGCTTTCGATTTCATCGAGCAGCTCGAGCGGATCGCGGCCGTCGGTGTCGCACTTGTTGACGAACGTCAGAATCGGCAGCCGATGACGCTTACAGACTTCGAACAGTTTCCGCGTCTGTTCTTCGACGCCCTTCGCGGAGTCGAGCACCATGACGACGCTGTCGGCCGCGACGAGCGAGCGATACGTATCTTCGCTGAAGTCTTTGTGGCCCGGCGTGTCGAGCAGCGTGATGCGCTTGCCCTCGATCTCGAATTCCAGTGCGGTGGAGGTCAGCGAGATGCCGCGCTGCTGCTCCATCGCCATCCAGTCCGACACAGCGTGGCGGCGCGACTTGCGACCGCGCACGGCACCGGCCAGTTCGATGGCACCCGCGTACAGCAGGATCTTCTCTGTCAGCGTCGTCTTACCGGCGTCTGGATGAGAAATGATCGCGAACGTGCGCCGCAGGGCTACTTTGGCGGCGAGTTCGTCGCTGGTGGGCTGGGCATCGACCATGGGAACACTTGATCTTACCTTGCCGACCCTGCGGCAGCTAGAACGCGCAGCGGTAGTGGGAGGTCTTGAGGACCGCGGTCCAGAGTCCTCCGGTCCGCTTGTAGAGCGTGTAGTTGTTGCCTTCGAGTCCGGCGGTCTCGGTGAGGATCTCCGAGGTGCCGTCGTTGTCGAGGTCGAGGTGATCGATCAACTTCTCCGCGTACACCTGCACGCCGACCCAATCAATGTCGCTACCTTCCATGATCTTGTCGGCTGACGTGTGTGCGTAGTTGGCGATCACCTGATGGAAACCGTTCTCGCCGGCCTCGGCGATGAGAAACAGCTGATCACGCGTCTCGACGCCGGTCGTCTTTTTAACGACGAACGTGCCGATGAGGAGTGGCGTCGCGCTGGCGTCGACCTCGATGGCCGTGAGATTCACCACCTGTACCGTCGCGGCCAGCGCGGCTGCCACCCCGTTGGCCTGATAGGCCGTCGTTGCCAGACGGATGGCCTGCGCGCGCTCGTTTGGCGTCGCCGCCCGGCGCGATCGCGGCCGCTTCGCGGCGATGTTGTCGGTGACGATCACGCGAAGACTGCGACTGAATGGCGCCGCGATCGACACCTTGACCTGGCCCTGCGCCTGCGCGCACTCAGCCTTGCGGCTGTCACCGATCACCACCGCTGAACCGGCGACGGCGCCGCCAAAGAACACGTCGTACTTCCTGCCCTTTCGGTAAGAAGCGTCAGCAAACTTCACGAGGTCGAGCACATCGGCGCTGCCGTCGATCGCCGGAAGGAACTTGCCGTGATCGACCTGCATCACGGGCCACATCCGATCCTCCTCGAGGACGAAGATCATTGAGGCGCCCGCAGTCGAACCCCCAGCCACCTGGCCGTACGGCTGTGCTGAGAGTGCGACGACGGAGAGAATCACGGCGAGAAGCCGGTGAGCCATGGCCTCGAGCATATCGCAGGGCTTTCGCGCTCGGCGCTACACTGAAGGCCTTGGTCACGCGTCACCTCATCCTGAACCTAGCCGCCAATTTCGAGACGCATCAGCTCAGCGGATCTGTGGAGCTGCATCTGGAACGCGGCGACACGTCGGGCAATGAGCTCGTGCTCGACACACGCACGATCGAGATCCAACGAGTAGAGGTGGCAATTGATGGGCACCCGTTTGCGCCAACGGCGTTCCGTCTGGACAGCGACGATCCTGCGTTCGGCGGCGCCCTGCACGTCGCGATGCCCACCGACGCGGATCGCGTGCGGATCCACTACACCACCTCGGCCACAGCCAAGGGACTGCAATGGCTGACACCGGCGCAGACCGCAGGCAAGTCACATCCGTTCATGTTCACGCAGGCCGAGCCGATTCAGGCACGCTCGTTCGTGCCCTGCCAGGACACGCCAGGTATTCGCGCGACCTTCGACGCCACGATCACGGTGCCGACCGGACTTGTCGCCGTGATGGGTGCGGAAGCGAAGACGAGCGATCGCGAACGCGGCGTCTACACGTTCCACATGCCGCAGCCGATCCCGTCGTATCTGATCGCGCTCGCGATTGGTGATCTCACGTTCAAACCAATGAGCGGGCGGACCGGGATCTGGGCTGAGCCGGTCACTGTCGATGCCGCCGTCGCGGAGTTCGAAGACACCGAGGCGATGATCGTGGCCACCGAGGCGCTTTACGGCCCATACCGCTGGGGCCGCTACGACATCCTCGTGCTGCCGCCGTCGTTCCCGTTTGGCGGCATGGAGAATCCGCGCCTCACGTTCGCGACGCCCACGGTCATCACTGGTGACAAGTCTCTCGTCTCACTCGTCGCCCACGAACTGGCGCATTCGTGGTCGGGCAACCTGGTAACGAATGCGACGTGGGGCGACTTCTGGCTGAACGAGGGTTTCACGGTCTACCTCGAACGACGCATCATCGAATCTGTCTTCGGCAAACGCCGAGCCGACATGGACGCTGTGATCGCCCTCAGAGATCTCGTCGAGGCTCGAGCGAACATCACGGTTCCACGCGATCGCACATTGCAGCCCGACCTCACCGGCCGGGATCCCGACGATGCGTATTCGATCGTGCCGTATGAACAGGGCGCGCTGTTTCTGACGTGGATTGAATCGAAGGTGGGACGGCAGGCCTTTGATACATTTCTGCGCGCCTGGTTCGACGAACATGCCTTTCAGAGCGCGACCACAGCCGAGTGCCTGTCATTCCTGCGACGTCGATTGCTCGAACAGTACCCTGACCTCGTCAACGACGCTGAGATCGATGAGTGGCTGCACACCGAGGGCATCCCGAGTTTCGCGGTCCTGCCATCCTCCGATGCGTTCGAGCGGGTGGCCGATGTGCTGCGGGCCTGGCTCGGCGGAGACGAACAGTCGCTTGCGACCGAAGCTCCGGCGTGGACGACCCAGGAATGGATGCACTTCATCGACGCACTACCGCGGAACCTGTCGGGCGCGCAGATGACGGAACTCGACACGCGATTCAATCTGACGCACTCACACAACGCCGAGATCGCGCACGTGTGGTTTCGGTTAGCGATCGCGACTCACTACGACGCCGCCTTTGCAGCGATGGAACGGTATCTGACGACAATCGGTCGGAGGAAACTGATTGTGCCGATCTACCGGGATCTTGTCGCCACAGCCCCCGGTCGAGCGATGGCCGTGCGCATCTATGCACTCGCGCGCGCCGCCTATCATCCGCTCGCTCAGGCCACGATTGATCTACTGATCGCGCCAGGGTCAGCGACCTCATAACCGGAGCGGGCCCGGCCTCTGCTATCCTCCCGACATGACACATCCTTTGGCCAAATGGTTGCGCCCCTTCGGATCAGCGCTGGTCGTCATTCTGATGGGTGCCGCCACGGCGCCTGCCGTGTTTGCGCAGGGGAGATGCCTGCTCACGCTCGGCACACCCGCGTGCAACACGGCAGCCATCACTCCGGTGTTTGCACCGACGGGATGGAAGACGATCGCGGTCGAGCAGATCACGTTCCTGGCGGCCGACTATCGGAAGGAAGCGGCGTTCTACATTGCGCTCATGGGCTGGACGCTGCGGAGTGACGACGGCACCCAGGCTGTGCTGGATACGGGCACGTGGGGCTCAGCGATCTTCAAGCAGGCACCGGCGGCCCCTGCAGCTGCAGCCGCACCGGCGGCGGGCAATGGACGGGGCAATGCCGCGAGCCGAGTCTCGGTGACGTCGTTTGGATTTGTGATCGACAAGTGGAATGCCGCGACGGTTGAAGCCGAGCTGAAGAAGCGCGGTCTCACGCCGGTCGCCGACAACGACGGCAAGGGGTTTGAGAGTTTCCACGTGAAGGATCCCGACGGATTCGATCTGCAGATCAGCAACGGCAACGGACTCTCGAAGGCGCGCAAGACGGCCGCGACCGCGAAGCTGGCAGCGGCGGCGCCGTTCGAGTCGACCGGCTGGAAGACGGTGTGGCTGGATCACTTCTCGTTTTCCGTGACCAATTACAAGGAAACCGCGTCCTTCTACAGCAACCTGCTCGGCTGGACGTCGACGTATGACGAGGGCAGCCAGAACGAACTGCTGATCGGCGACGTCGGCAACGTCATCATTCGCGGCGGCAATCCGCTCGATCCTAACTACCGCAAAAGCACGAACGGCGCGCGGATCGACCACATCTCATTCGGCATCGCGCCGTGGGACACCGATGGCGTGAAGGCGGATCTCGAGAAGCGCGGCCTCCGTGCCCAGATCGATACATCAAGCAAGCATCAGGCACCGGACGGCACGTGGGTCGCCGATGACATTCACACCGCGCAATTCAAGAGCTACCACACGCAGACGCCGGACGGTTACAACCTGCAGATCAGCTACGTGACCCACGACAACCGACTCGCGCTGTCGAATGCGGTGAAGCCGCGCAAGATCGACGGCAAGTAGTGCGGATCTAGTTCGCGCCGACGGACGGGACGTCCGTAGCGGCCGGGTCGAATCCGAAGCGCCGGCGCACGGCCGCGCGAAATCGCTCGCGATCTTCGGGGCGACGATGATGGCCGCGATGCATACCCTTGCCAAAGCCACCGAAGAGAATCCGGCACAACGCGAGCAGCCCGAGTCCCTGCCAGAACGTGACTTCGCGCAAGCCGAACAGTGGAGGCATCAGCCAGTTCCACAGCAGCTGCACCAGCGTGCCGCCGATGAACGTGAAGACGATCATGCCCGCGATGGCGGCGGGAACAAGAAATACCCAGTTCTTCCTCATGGTGTCTGTCCTTTTGTCAGTTCGTCATACGTCGCCTGCAGCCGCTCTCGCAAGTGCAGTACCGCGTAACGCTTGCGCGACAGCAACGTGTTGATGCTCACGCCGGTCTCTGCCGCCAGATCCTTGAAACTCCGTCCCTCCAACTCGTGCGCGACGAACACCGCGCGCTGGTCATCGGGCAATTCGTCGATGGCGACTTCGAGTTCATCGAGCAACACACGTTGCTGATAGAGCGCATCCGGTCCGGCGTCGGGCGACGGCAGGAGGTCTTCCATCTGCAACAGCTCATCCGGTCTTCTCTTCCGGAAGAGATCCGTGATGCGATTGCGCGCCACACGAAACAACCAGCCGCTGATGTGGTCGATCGGCATCAGTCGGCGGTTCGCTTCCATCAGTTCAAAGAACACGTCCTGCAGGATGTCTTCCGCATCACGCGGATCGGGCACACGCCGCCGAATGAACTGGCCCAGCCGCGACCGCTCCCGGGTGACCACGTCTGCAATCTGTTGATCGTGCGCCTTCACCTACAGATGTAGACGGAGATGGGGGGGCGAATATTGTGGGAGCGCGAAAAGAATTAGAGTGGACCGATGGCGCGCGGGTCCGGCGAACAGCACGAACGGGCGGCACTCGAGACACGGCTGAAGACGTTACTGCCGGAGCTCTATCAGGATAGATGCGACGACGTGCAGCCGGTGTCGATGGGTTCTGCCGGACTCAAATTCGGCGCCGACGGCAAGGTCGCGTGGAATCAGATGTGGGCGACCTTCTGCGATCTGGCGATGGCGGGCGGCCCGCCGCACAAGGGGACGTTGCTGGAACCGGCGTCGCGGGCAGAGATCGACGCGGATCCTGATGGCTACGACCGCGTTGTTCAGGAGATCTGCCGTGGCGTGGGGATCGTGACCGACCTCCCCGTCCAGCCATCGTCATTACCCGGCTGGGTTCGTGTGGGGTGCCTCAGCGAGAGCATGGCGTCGTGGTTGATGCGCGCCATTGTCATGGAAAACGTCAGCGCGCGCGCGGACGGCACGTCGCTCGATCTTCCCGCAGGACCGCACTATCGCCTCGAAAAGGAAATCAAGAACGTCGTCACGGTCATTGCGAAGACGTCGCACTACCTGCTCGCGCACATGTCGCGGGCGCAGCAGAAGAAGGTCGCGACGTTGTTCGAAGCGATGGCCGTCGACAGGCCGCTCGTCGTGCCTGCGCTCGTCGACGACGGTTTTCAAGACGAACGTCACTGTGACGTCGCTGCGAAGATGTCGGATGCCATCCTCAGAGACACCGGACTTCGCGCAGCGCCAGATCCGCGCAAGAGCTGGCTCGGCGTCGAATGCCCGAGCGTGTCATCCGCGATCTGGATGATGCGCGCGCTCGTGGCAACCAACGTCGTCGCGCGTCGCGAAGGGACAACCCTCTTTGTGCCCGTCAATCCGTCGAGTGACCCAGACGGGGATGCCGTCGTGGGTCGATTCGTTCGCATTCACGGTTTCAATCTCTACTGAGGTTGTGTCCGCTTCCGTGCGCTCCGGGCGGCATCACGCTCTCGCAGCTACCATTCCGCCTCATGACGATGAGGCTCAATCGACGCGAGTTCGGGCAATTGGCCGCAGGGATGGGGGCTCTGGAAACCGGGCGAGCGGCCTGTGCTGCGGCAGCAAGTCGTTGAGGGGGATGTCGGGCTGTCGATTTGAGAAATCAAGGCGGCGACTGTGTTCTGGCGTCGACGAGATCAGAGTAGTGGCAGTTTCGCCGCCGTCGCGAAATGGCGAAAGTCTCTGTCGCGCGTGACGAGCGGCGATGACTGGTCCAGGCAGCTTTGCGCGATCAGCGCGTCGGCCACGCGAGCCTTTTTCTTCTGCCGCAAGACGGACGCGCGAAGCAGGCCGGCCCGCTCCCAGAACCCAGGCTCGATGTCGAGAATCGGCAACGCGGACAGGAGTGCGCGAACCCTCTCAGGCAACGCCGGATCGCTCAGGAGTTCGGTGAGCACGACCGGCGGCAACGCGAGTTGCCGATGATCGAGCGCCGACTGGATGAGTTCGACGTCGTCACCGTTGTCGCCTGCCAGGAAGGCCACCATCGAACTCGTATCAGCGGCGATCATCCGCGATCCTCGCGCAAGTGCTTCGCGCTGACCGAGAACTTCACTCGGCCGCGAAGCATCGACACGCGACGAAACGTGTCACCGGCCGCGATCAGCTGCAAGCCTTGCCTGACAGTCTCGGTAATGCCCTGACCCGACGCCTTCTGGGCCTTATCCAGCAGATCCTCGGGCAGGTGCACAGTGACTTTTCGTTGCGCGCTCATGCCAGCAAGCATACCAGCATCGATGATGGCATGGCGGCTCGGAGTGGCGGCGATCGTCGTCGCGCATCAATGGCCGCGCCACTTCATGGATGGCCACGACGACACACCATGGGGATGAGACACGGTGTAGCCAGAAGGGCCGTGGTTGTGCTTGGCAAACGCGAACAAGTCCGCCTTCGCCGCTTCGCGGCTTCGGCGAGACATCCTTCGCAAGACGGAGACTCGCCTGTCTGGAGGAAGCTTGCCGAAGGCGAGCGAAGTCCGAAGCGAAGGATGGCTGGGACGCAGGGATTCGAACCCCAATAACCTGCTCCAGAGGCAGGTGTCCTACCGTTGAACGACGTCCCAGCAAGGAAGTCTGGCAGGTGACTGAATTCCCTAGGTTATCAGTACTCGTTCGCCATGGTCCAGCGGGGTCTAATCGAGCTCTTTCATGTTGAGCTCCGCGTAGTGCTTCTCGATGCAGTCCGGGCAGAAGCCGTGGCTGAAGTCGGCCTCGCTGTGGCGGCTGATGTAGTCCTCTATCCGGGTCCAGTACCCCTGGTCGTCGCGCACCTTCTTGCAGTGCGCGCAGATGGGCAGAAGACCGCGCAGAATCTTGGCCGACGAGAGCGCCTCGGCCACCGCCGCCTCGAGCTTGCGCGCGCGGCTGGCCAGCCGCGCGGTGCGCCAGCGGATCAGACCGGCGATCGCCACCAGCACCAGGACCAACGCCCCGATGCGGGCCCACAACGTCTCCCAGATCCGCGGCAACACGATCACCGTCGCCTGAATCGGCGTCGTCCAATCCGTCGCGCCGGGGCGCTGAAAGCGCGCCTGCACTTCCACCGTGTAGGTGCCGGCACCGAGATTCTCCACGTGCAGCACGGGTGAGAGCTGCGGCTCATTCCACGCGGCGCTAATCTCCACGATCCGGCTGCGAAATTCCACTTCGACGGGCCGTGGCCAGGGCGCGCTCCACTGCAGATTGACGCGACGATCGCCGGCCGGCACAGTGACCTTGCCATCAGCCGACATCGTTGGTGTGCGCCAGAACAGCCGCAGTGGCGATTGCGGCTGCGGTGTCATCGACGGGTTGAATACCGCCAACCCCGACATCGTCCCCACCACGACGGCGCCCGACGGCTGCACCAGGAGGCCAAACGTGTTGCACTCTTCGGAGATGAGGGCGTTGCTCGCGTCGTACAACGTCCACACGTCGCCCTTGAAATGGCCCACACCCGACGCGCCGCCGGCCCACACCGAGTTGTCGCCGTCAAGCGCGAGCGAGTAGATGGTGTTCCCCGGCAGCCCGGCCTCCATCGTCACCGTGCTCCACTTGGCGCCGTTGAGGATCGCGATGCCGCCCACGCCGCCGACCCAGACCTCATCGCCACGTTCGAGCAGGGCCGTCGGCTGAGAGATGAGCGGGGGTAACGTGACCATCGTGCTCTTCGAGAGATCGCTCGAGAAGACAATGAGGTCGCGACCGCTGGCGATCCACACGTCGCCATTGGGTCGCCACAGAATGTCGCGAATGTTGGATGAAAATTTTACGAGCTGGGTGTTGAGGGCGACAAACGGCTCCCACGTGTTGCCGTTGCGCACATAGACGCCGTCGGCCGTCGTCGCTGCCCACCATTTGCCGTCGGGCGCGCGAAAGATGCCGCTGACAAAACCGGTCGTCAGCGTGAGCGTGCGCGTGAACTTGCCACCGCGTCCCTCGAAGATGCCGTAGCGCGTACCCGCCCAAATCACGCCGGGCTCCGGCTCGACGGCGAACCGGACGTCTTCGGTGATGCCCTGCTCGCGTCCGTACGCGGTCAGCGTGTGTCCGTCAGACTTCCAGACGCCACGATTAAACACGCCGGCAACAAATCCACCATCCGCCGTACCGCGAACGCTGAATGTGATTGGTGCGTCCACATCGCCCGGCTCGCGCCAGAACGTGCGATGCGTCCACGCTTCACCGAGCCATTGCTGCAATCCCGATCCGTTGAAACCAAACCAGACACCACCCGTCGCATCGCCGGCGATCGCGGTGATGGCCGACGCTTTCAAACCCACTTCGGGCGTCCACCGTTCAAACGGCAACGCCTCGTTGCCAAACCCTGCACGGCCGTTGTCACCGCCGGCCCAGATGCGTCCACGACGATCCTCGCCGAGCGCGCGAATGCGGCCGCCGTCCCAATTGGGAATCGCCACACTCTGCCAGCCACTCGCCGCCGTCCAGCTGTGCAGCCGGCCGTCTTCACCACCGGCCCAGACGCGACCATTCCTCGCGACAAGAATCGTCGTCAATGCCGACGGCACGCTCTGGCTGCTGAGCGGAGTGACGTCGGAGCCTTCAACCCTCAACACACCACCCACACCGGCTGCCAGCACGTGGCCATCGGCGGTCGATGCCAACGCGCGCAATTCGTACGAATTACCCACACCGTGGATCTCGGTCCACTTGGCTGACGCCGCGGCCTTGCCATAGAGGCCGCCGCGGCGATCGAGTGCCACGATGTCTCCGGCGGCGTTTTCCGCGATGCCGATGAATTCTGCCGGCGTCGGTGTCAACGTCCACTGCGTGCCGTTGAACGCGTGCAGGCCACGATTGCCCGACACGTAGATGCCGCCCGCGCGACGATCGATGATGCGGAAGATCGATCCTGACTCGGGCGCGTCGGCTCCGCCATTGGGCGCGGCAACAATGCGCTCGACCTCGCCATGTTCGACGCGAGCCGTACCGTTGAAGGTCGCGATCCAGATCGTGCCTTCGCGATCGGTATGAAGGGCAACAACGGTTGAGGCCGGAAGACCGGCGTTACCCGACCCGCGTGCGAAGGATCGGAACGCGCGCGCGGGCGTGGGCCCGGTCTGGGCCCGGAGGCGGGTCTGATGCAGAGCCGGAACCGCGATGGCTATCAGCAGAACGGTTTTGACAAACGCAGACAGTTTCACAGGACGACTTGCCGCTTATCATGCCTCATGCGCGTCGGTTTGCCGAAGATTCCCGTTGTAGTTGCCAACACCGCGTTGTTCATTGTGGCGATCACCGCAGGGCGTGCCGCCGCGCAAACGCCCGTGCACTGGTCGTTGAAGGTGGCGCCTGCTGGTGCGCCAGTTCCAGGGACGACGCTCACGGCGACGGCCATCGCTGAAATTGATGCGGGTTGGCACGTGTATGCGCTGACACAGGGACCAGGCGGACCACATGCGCTCGAAGTGTCAGTGCAGAAGTCGCCAGTCTTTTCGCTCGCCGGCAGACCCACCAGTCCGCCGCCAACAAAGGCGTTCGACCCGAACTTCAACATGGAGACCGAATTCCATGAGGGCAGCGCGACGATCACGATTCCCATCAAGGTCGCGAAGGCGGCGCCCGGTGGTGCGGCGACGCTCAAGGTCGACGTGTCGTTTCAAACGTGCAATGAACGACTCTGTTTGCCGCCTGCGACAGAAACACTGACAGTGACACTTGGAGTCCAGGGTCCTGGGTCCACAGTCCAGAGTTCGGTCCAGAGTCCGACGAGTCCAGCGTCCGTCCAGGGTCCGGCGTCCGTGCAGACTGCAGGAACACCGAACCCCGGACCCGGGACCAACTCTGAACCCAGGACGCTGGACTCTGGACGACGCGTTATTCCTGATATGGCCGCGGCATCAGCACAAGCAGCGTCGTTCACGAACTACATTGCGCTGGCCGCAGTGATGGGTTTTCTGTCATTGCTGACGCCGTGTGTGTTTCCGATGGTGCCGATCACGGTCTCGTACTTCACGGCACGTGCGGGGCGCACACGGCGTGAAGCCGTGACGCAAGCGCTTGTGTATGGCGCGGGGATCGTGCTGACGTTCAGCGCGGTCGGTTTGGCGCTCGCGCTCTTTCTCGGCGCGTCGGGCCTGAATCAGTTTGCGGCCAATCCCTGGGTGAATCTCGGCATCACGGCGTTGTTTCTCGGCTTCGCGATGAGTCTCTTCGGCACAGTCAACATCGCGCTGCCGTCGAGCATGGTGACCAAAGCCGTCACCGCCGAACAGGGACGCGGCAACGTCATCGGCACGTTGTTGATGGGCTTTGCCTTTACGCTGACGTCGTTCACCTGCACGGCGCCATTCATCGGCAGTCTGCTGGTCGTAGCGGCCACGGGCAACTGGCAATGGCCGCTCGCCGGCATGCTCGCATTCTCAAGCGTGTTTGCGCTGCCCTTCGTGATTCTCGCGATCGTGCCGCAGCGATTGGCGTCGCTGCCGCGCGCTGGCGCATGGCTCGCCGAAGTGAAGACGGCGATGGGTCTGCTGGAAGTCGCCGCGGCGATGAAGTTTCTGTCGAACGTGGACCTCGTGTGGCGCTGGGGCATCTTCACGCGAACCGTGGTGCTCATCTCGTGGGTGATCGTGGCCCTGCTGCTCGTGGCGCAGTTCCTCCGTGGCAAGCGATCCACCGCCAAGTTCGTGCTGGCGGCCGCGTCGCTCGTGCTGGCCGTGTGGCTCGGTAACGGCGTGCGCGGCGCACGGCTCGGGGAGCTCGAAGCCTTTCTGCCACCCGCCGAAGACACCGTGCTTGCGGCCGGCCAGGAGCCCGAATGGATCGTGAACAACTTCGATCAGGCCATCGCGCTTGCCCGCCAGCAGAACCGGCCCATCCTGATAGACTTCACCGGCTATACCTGCACGAACTGCCGCTGGATGGAAGCCAACATGTTTCCGCGTCCTGAGGTCGCCGTTGAACTGGCGCGTTACGTCCGCGTGCGCCTCTACACCGACGGCCAGGGCGAACCGTATCAGGGCTACCAGCGCATGCAGCGCGACATTTACGGAACGGTCGCCCTGCCCTACTACGCAGCACTCGACACGAACGGCACACCCAAAGTCGCCTTCGGCGGACTCACGCGCAACTCGGCGGAGTACGTCGCGTTTCTTCGCAAGGGTCTCGAATAGACCCGAAAGGACTGGCACATGTATCTTCCGCTGCTGCTCTCCGTAGTCATCGTGGCTCTCCAGCAAACACCCGCTCCACCCATCACGTTTGCCGCCGCGGTGAAACCAGCCGACTGCATCGCAGCCGGGCGCGCGTTGATGTCCAAACGCCAGAAGGAACTCACGCAGCCGGAGCCGGGAAAGACCATTCCGCTGACATCGGCGATGGTGACGCAAGCCACGACCGAGAAGAACGTCGAAGAAAAAGCCTGCGCGGCGAAGTTCGATCCGAAGACGCTGGCGCCCGCCGGGCTCGTATCACTCGCCGAGGTCTACGGCGATATGGGCGACGTACCTGGCTCGGCCGCGCTGATCGACGCGGTGAAGAAGCACAAGGACGCCACCGCCAGCGACAAGGGCAGCGCGACTGCGCTGCAGATCAACAACGGACTCCGCGAGCCGAAGGGCGATGAGCGCAACGCGCGTCTCGAGAAGATGATCGACGAACTCGACGCACTCGGCCCCGCAGCCTTCGAACAACAGTTCACCGCGCACTCGCGCATGAACGGCTACTACCGCGCCGACGACATCGACGCCGGCATCATCAAGCACTCGACGTGGCTCATCAAGGCCGGCGAGACGTGCGCGCCGGCGGACCGTACCCGCCTCGGCCTCACGATCGCGTCCGCGCACGTGAATATGGCCGAAGCGTGGGCCGGCCAGGGCATGACCGATAAGGCGCTCGCGCTGCTCAAGGACGGCGACGCAAAGTGGGGCGACATCTCCCCGCGACCAGCCAACGGCTCGGCCCCCGTTCCGAACTACGCGCGCGAGAACTACTTCAAACCCGAAATCGAGCGGCTGGAACTGGTCGGCAAACCCGCCGCGGCAATCACGGCGCCAGTCTGGCTCAACGGTCCCGCCAACAACAAACTGGAGATGACCGGGCACGTGACCTTGCTCGAATTCACGGCGCACTGGTGCGGGCCGTGCCGCGAAAGCTACCCGGGCATCAATCGTCTGCGCGCCAAGTACGGCCCCGAGGGATTCCGCGTCGCGCAAGCCACTCAGCTCTACGGCTACTTTCAGAGCGAGCGCAACCTGACGCCGCAGGCCGAGATCGAGCATGACAAGGCGTACTTCGCCGAACACGGCATCGGTGACGTGCCGCTGGCGATCGGTCCGAAGGTGGACGTCAAAGTCGTCAACGGCAAAGTGGAATACATTCCGGCCAAGGATCCAAACGACGTCAACTACAAGGTCGGCGGCATCCCGCAAATCCATCTGATCGACAAGAAGGGCAACATCCGTCTGATCATGGTGGGGTATGACGATGCCAATGAAGAGAAGCTGGCGAAGATCATCGAGGCGCTGCTGAAAGAGAAATGATCGTCACCGAGAATCTGTCACGGAGCTACGGCAACAAGGCGGCGCTGGTCGGCCTCAACCTCACGGTGGAGCCGGGAGAAATTCTCGGCTTCCTCGGACCGAACGGCGCCGGTAAGTCTACGACGGTCAAGATCCTCACCGGCATGATCCGCCCTGACGCCGGGCGCGCGATCATCGCCGGGTTCGACGTCGTTGAGCAGCCAATGGAAGTGAAGAAGCGCATCGGCTACGTGCCGGAGACCGCCGCGCTGTACGACGGCCTCACGGGCGGCGAATACCTCGAGCTGATCGCCTGCCTGTACCACATCGATTCGAAGACGGCCGTTGCCAGGCGCAGCGAACTGCTCGAACTGTTTGGTCTGCTCGGCAACGAGAACGACCGCATGAGCGAGTACTCGAAGGGCATGCGTCAGAAGATCGCGATCATCGCCGCGATGATGCACCGGCCTGAAGTGCTCATCATGGACGAACCGCTCGACGGCCTCGACGCAAATACCGCGATGATCGTGAAAGAACTGGTCAAGCAGATGGCGCAGCAGGGCAAGACGGTGCTCTTCTGCTCACACATCCTCGACGTCGTCGATCGTATGTGCTCGAAGATCGTCATCATCAATCAGGGACGTCTGGTCGCCAGCGGGACGTCGGACGATCTCAAGCACCAGACCGGCGAGGCCACGCTCGAAGCCGCGTTCGGCAAACTCACCGGCGGGCAGGATGTGGGGCGGGTGGCTGCCGACTTTCTGTCTGCGCTCGAGAAATGAAGGCGCTGCTCGAAGCCGCTGGCGTCGACTACGCCCAGTGGTTGTCATTGACGCGTGCGCTGCTCAAGCGCGACTTCCGAACCCGCGGCACGAGCATGGGCCGGGCCGGGTCGGCGCCGGCCACGGGCATGCGCGCCCTGCTGTCGCAGGCGATCATGTACTCGCTCTTTGGCGGACTCCTGTCGACCGCGATCGTCTTCAGCCACGACCTGTTTTTCATCGGCGTGGTCATGAGCGCGTATGTGATGTTCATGGTCGGCACGGCGGTATTGCTCGATCATTCCTCCGCGCTGACGGCGGCAGACGACTTCGCGGTGCTGGGCTATCGGCCGATCACGTCACGCACGTATTTCGCCGTGCGCCTGACAAACGTGCTCGTCTACACGTTGTTGATGACGACGCTCGTCGCCTACATTCCGGTGGGTGCGCTGTTTATCAAGCACGGCGTCGCGGCAGGCATCGCGGGCTTCTTTGCGCTCTACGGCACATCGATCAGCGTGGCGTTTGGGTTGCTGCTCGGCTACGCGAGTCTGCAGCGACTGGTCGGCGCAGCGCGGCTGAAGTCGGTGTTGTCGTACGTGCAGCTCCTGATGAGCTTCGGTATTTATGGCGGCTATTTCGTGATCTCACGGATGGTCTCCAAGTCGTTCCTGGCGTCGATGACGCTCACCAAGACGTGGTGGCTGCTGGCGCTGCCGCCGGGCTGGTTTGCGAGCTACTTCGATCTGGCGGCCGGGCAGTTGACGCCGTCTGTGCTGCTGCCGGTCACAGCCTCGGTGGCGATGCTGGTGGGCATGACCCTGGCGCTGACAGGACGACTGTCTGCAGGGTTCACGGATCGACTTGGTGAGTCGGCCGTGTCGAGCCGGCGAGCGTCAGCGGCGCCGGCCAGGCCAACCAAAGCCGGCTGGTTCCTTGCAAATCGACTGATTGACCGTGTTGGCCGGCACCGGGAACCGGCTGCCAGACGTGCACGGTCGAGCGATGCCCCACCACGCGCCCGCTGCAGCCGGCAGCGGCGGCGGCGACTGCGCCTTCACGCCGAGGGAAGTCATCACGACGGCCATCACCACGGCCGATCCAAGCACTGTGAGGTTGCGAACGTTCAGCATGTCGGATCCTAGAAACGAAAGTTGAAACCGATGAGGCCGCTGGTCAGCTTATTCGACTCATCGATGGTGCCGATGACCTTGTTGTTGAGATCCGGGAACGGCCCGACCAGATGCTGCCGCGGCACGTAGTACGCGCTGGCGTTCATCTCAAGAAACGGAAAAATCTTGAAGCCAAAGCCCGCACAGAAGTGGTGCTGGAATGTCGCCGGCGCGCCGGTCGCCGACAGCACGACCTCGGACCGGAGTGGCATCTGGCTGTAGTTGTAGCCGGCTCGCACCGTCAGGGCGTCGCTGACGGCGTGCTGGATGCCGGTCTTGAACGTCCACACGTTGCGCCAGCCGAACGGGTAGACGATGCCGTCAACGATGCCGCCCGGGCTGCCGAAGCCGTTCACGCCTTTGTACTTCGTGAACATGCCGTCAACGGCCAGCTGCGTGCGCTTGCCGGCGAGGGCCGAGCCGAAGCTGACGATCATCGGGCCGTCGAGGTCGTACGAGAGCTTGCGCGCCAAGCCGAAGTTCTTGGACGCCGGATCAGCAATGGTCGAGTTCCATTCGTACGGCGCAAAGTTCTGCGGAGTCGTGAACGATGCACCGATGCTCATCAGCTCGGTGGCCTGATAGTGGAAGCCGACTTGTGCGGCGACCGCGAATTTCTGGCTCGGCCGTCCGGCTTCCGGATACCAGCGATCGCCGTTCGGGCTCACGTCGAAGTCCTTGTGCGGCAGCGGCGCCACTGAGAACTGGCCGACGTAGGCATTGAACGATGCGCCGATCGCGAGCTTCGGCGTGACCTGCACGGCGAGGGCCACGGGGATCTTGGTGACAGCCAGGTTCGTCCAGATGCGGCCGAACCCGTTTGGCGGCTGCGCAAACAGCACACTGGCATTGTCTTGCGGATAGTCGGTGCCGAAGCCGGCGACGCCGATCAGCCCGAAGCCAAGCGCCATCTTCTTGCTGGGATCGCGCATCATCCATCCGAACGCCGGCACGACGCTGAGCTGGCTGGACGGGTGGGCATCGCCGCTCAGCAGTCCCGCGGTGGTGTGGATGTTGATGTCGTCCTTGAAGAACTCCGTCGTGAACGAAATCTGATTGCCCTTGGTCTTGGCGATCAGCGCGGGGTTGAACATCAGCGCGCCGAGCGATTCATTCGGCAAGGCTGTTCCCGCGCCGCCCATGGCGCTGTTGATCGGGCCGATGCCGTGGAGCATGGCCCCCTGCGCCGAGGCCGAAACCGGCACGAGCGCCAAACACCCGACGATTGCTGCGTTTCTGAGAATCTTCATCAATGCCTCCTAGAACTTGAAGTTCAAGCCGACGAGCGCGCTGGTCGCTCTGTTTGACAGATCAATGGTGCCAACGGCGTTCTTCGCGTCAGCGTAAGACCCGGACACGTGCTGGCGCGGCACGAATGACACGCCTGTGGTGGCTTCGAGAAACGGGAACAGCTTCAAGCCAAAACCGGCCGACAGATGGTGCTGCGCGGTTTCCGGCATGCCGATCGCCGAGAGCACCGCGGTAGACGTGAGCGGCGTCTGGCTGAAGTGGTAGCCGGCGCGCACGACCAACTTCTCGCTCATCTCCCGCTGAATGCCGGTCTTGAAGGTCCAGACGTTGCGCCATCCGAGCGCGTCGAATCCCGCCACGCCGTCGTACTTCGTGAACATGCCGTCGAGGGCGATCTGCGTCTTCTTGTCGGGCGTGAGGCCGATGCCGAAACTCGCCACCATCGGGCCGTCAAGGTCATACGAGAGTGTCCGCGACGCGCCGAAGCCACGCGACAGCGGATCCGCAATCGTCGAATTCCATTCGTATGGCGCAAAATTCTGCGGCGTGGTCACGGATCCGCCAACGCTCACCATGTCGGTCGCTTGATAGTGAAAGCCGAGCTGCACCGAATAGGCGAATCGCTGACTCGGTTTGCCCGCTTCTGGATAGAAGCGATCACCGCTCGAGTTCACATCGAACACCGTTGTTGCCAGCGGCGCGTACGAGAACTGACCGAGGTAGATGTTCATCGAGGCGCCGAGCGCCAGCTTGGGCGTGACCTGATACGCCATCGCGGCCGGAATCTTCGTCACCTTCAGGCTCGACCAGACGCGACCGAGGCCACCCGGTGCCTGCGCGAACAGCACACTCGCGCTGTCCTGCGGGTAGTCGGTCTCGATCGACGTGACGCCGATCAACCCGAATCCGAGCGCCAGCTTCTTCGTCGGGTCACGCATCATCCAGCCGAACGCCGGCACGATGCCCAGCTAGCTGGTCGACGTGGCGTTGCCGGTGAGCGCACCTTTCGTGGTTCGAACGTTGATGTCGTCCTTCATGAACTCGGTCGTAAACGAAATCTGGTTGCCCTTCGCGCCGGCGATTAGCGCCGGGTTGAACAGGAGGGCGCCGAGCGACTCGTTCGGTACCGCCGTGCCCGCCCCACCCATCGCGCTGTTGATGGCACCAGCCGCCGGCAGCATCGATCCCTGAGCCGACGCCAACACCGGCAGGAGGAGGAGGGTACCCATCAGAACGACACGTGTTATCGATTTGTTCACGCACGAATCATACACTTCACCTACCGTCGCCGTCGGCTCGTTACATCCTGGGTTCGGCCAGCCGAAACGCCAGCGGACCGCCGCGACCAATCGCGAGCCCATGCTCCCGTCGCGCATGCTCGACGATGCTGGTCTCCAGTGCTCCGTACGGTTGCCACGACGCCAGCAACCCAGGCACGAACCACTCGAGAAACGTCAGGCTGTAGGTGAGCCCATTCTGAAACGCGGTCCGCACCTGTGGCTCGAACGGGATGTCGCTGCGGCGCAACAGCATAGGCAAGTCCGCGCTGTTGATCATCGCAAACGCGAACGCGATGCCGTGCGTCACCGGCTCAACGCGGTGTTCGGGCAATTTGGTCGCATCCTGAATGGCGCGGTAGACGTCCATGTGGCTGAACGCCAGAATCCGCCCGTACCCGTGTGCGATCAGTCGCTGCACATGCGGCGGAAATTGATCAAGATACGTCGCAAAGAACCCCGACGAGTCCGGACCCGCGGGCGCGTCGAACGGAATCAATCCCCGCGTGTGCGCCAGGAGCTTCAAGAACCCTGGCTCGTAGGCGCGGAGCATCGCACCAACGCCTTCGTAGGCAAATTCTGCATAGCCAGGCGCGCACTCACTCTGAAAGCACGTCGTCAACGCCGCAGCATCGAATCCCACACGTTCTGCCGTGCCAGAACCAAATCCGACATGCGCGACCGGCCGGACCTCGACCGGAATCGCCGGATCCTTGAGCGAGTTCTCTGACAGTCGATGCTTCGCGACGGTCGTCGCGAGTCCCTCTGATTTCCACAAGGCGGCGACGATGCGCGCGCGTTCCGTGCCGGCGGAAACCGCTTCCGCGTGGTAGGCAGACCACTGCGGGATCAATTCTTCCTGCGTGACCGGCCGATCGAATGCGCCCGACGCCACGGTCTCGACGCCGGTCATCCGGCGCGCGGCACACTGTGCGAGCGGCATCGACAAGCCGGACGTTTCTCCCGTGGGCGTCTGGCCACGGGGGCTCAGGCCGGCGATCTCAGAGACCGCGCCGATGAGCCCGCTCTGCATGTTGGTGCTGACGGTGAGGATCGCTTTCGCGAAGAGACTGGCGGCGTTCGTGGCGTCCGACATGCGTGCGCCTAGAGCCGCGCCGCGGCGACCAGCAGCCAACCGCCGACCATCAACACGATCATGGCCGCGACCCACTCGAGCGTTGAGCCATGCGCCGGCGTGACGTGACGCAGGACAAAAGTCACCGCGACCATCGTGACGAGGCTTGCCACGAGTGACACCGTGCGGTTGCGAGCGATGCGACGATCGTCGGCGTCGGGGATCTCCGCGGTGATGCGCAGCCGGCCGGTCGCGGCCGCCGTCAGGATCTCGTCGAGCTTCTGCGGAATCTGCACGAAATCGCGCGACATGCTTTCGAGCGCGACCATGAGTCGCTCGGGATCCAGCAGATCCTGCGCTTCGGTCTGGCCCATTCGCCACTGTTCGTCGTGGAGTGCGGTCAGCACTTCATCTGCGTACGGTGTGAGGGCGGTCGTGGCGACTGACAGCGCGTGCACGCCGCGATAGAGGCGCAGATAGCGCGCAGGCATGTGCCACTCGGCCGCACGTGTGGCGCGCCAATGCACAAAGAGGCGCTCCGCAAGCCGATCGTCGCCGCTCCATTCGCCATCGCGAAACGGCACGGCCTGTCGAAGTCGCCGACGCAGTGATTCGGTCGGCAACCCGATGGATCCGGGCGCAGCTTCCGTGACAATCCAGTCGAAGGCGCGATCCGGGTCGTCGATCGCTCCCGCCAGAAGATATTTCAAGAACTCTGGCCCTTCGGCCGCGCTCATTGGCTCGAGTGCACCACCGACCAGCACCAGCCGACCGTCTCTCAAGATGACGTCGTCGAGATCGAAGTCGAAGAGCACGGAGTGACCCGAGACGGTGAGCCGCACCCACGCGGATGCTAGTTGTCTGGCGACCGTCGCCGGATCGATGTTCTCACCAGGCCGCAGCGCGCCGGCGTCGCCGAGGGCAGTGGCGAGCGCCAGGCCATCGATGCGTTCTGCCGTGAGCACGTTCTCCGCGCAGACGTCCGGATAGCTGCGCGGGGCATCCAGTGGCCCACCCGCGCGACTGAACTCGGCCAACCGCGCGAGCGCCAGCCGTCGCTGTGTCTGGTCGAGTCGCAGCTTCATCGATACGGCAAAATCCGCGACGGCCGCGTCCATGGACGCAGGCGATGCGTCGAGCCAAGGGGCGACGAGCGACAGGAGCGGCAGGTCCGCGTCGAGCAGTGCCTGCGCATCGGGCCGAACGATCGTGACCACGACGGGCGCGTCGTTCGAGAGCCACGCGTCGTGCTGCTGCGTCCATCGCGTGATCCGACGCGGTGTGTGATCGAACGACGCAAACAACATCTCTGTGGCGGCGCCGAACGCGTCGTGAAGGACGGCCGCGCCGTCAGCGGGCATTCGTGTGGATGACTGCCGACCGACGGCGGCTAACTCCAGACATTCGCGTCGCGGCAACAGATCCAATCGCGAGGACAGATACCGACCAAACGACTCAAACACCGGTCCGAGGTGCTCGCATGCCGACCGTAGTTGTGCGATCGATTGCTCGCTCGGGCTCAGTCGCCCTTCCGGCGGAGGCGACTGTCGTCCTGCACGTGGCTTCCCGAGCCCGCCGAGATGTTCTTCAACGGTGCGACGACGTTCCTGCACGGTGGGCGAGTGCATGCGCGCTTACCCGGCCCAGACCAGCCGACGCAGGGAGGCGACGAGCAGGATCAGCGCGCCTCCGGCCAGCATGGCTTCTGCCGTGAAGACGTTGAATCCAATCGTGGCCGTGCCCGTGGTCAGCTCGATCAGCGCGCTGAAGGCGACGACGATGCCGGCCAGGCGCAAGGTGCGGTGTCGATGTTTGGCGTCGGCATCGACCGTGGTTTTAACATCGACCTGCGCGATCATCTCGCCGTCGGCCAGCCGCTGGAGGATTGTGGACGCGCGCGCCGTGCCCGTGCTGATGAGGCGCATCGTCGATGACATCAGCGTACCGAGTTGTTCCCGTGACATCGCCTCGCGCCGCATTTCGCCGGCGACGAGTCGCTGGCACTCGGTTTCGAGATAGCGACCGACATTGAAGCCCGGCGCGAGGCGCGTGATCAGACCGTCGGCGGCGACCGCGCTGCGGATGTACTTCACCATGTCGCGCTCGGGCCAGATCTGCGCTTTCCGGCACACGGTCAGCATGTCGAGCATCACGAGCGTGAAGTTCTTTCTGAGAACCGACTCGCCGCCTTCTGCGCCGTACCACTCCTTCGAGGCGTCGAGCATCAGCGCGCGGAACTTCGCCGGATCCGAATCGGCATCCGACCGCGTGAGCTTGAAGAACATGTCGGTGAGGCTGTCGATGTCGGCGCGCGTGTAGGCAAGCGTCATCGCCACGAGATGGCGGCGCGAAAATTGGCTCAGCACGCCGGTGATGCCGAAGTCGACGTACGCCACCACGTTGCCCGGTTGGAGCAGCAGGTTGGCCGGGTGCAGGTCGGCGTGGAACACGCCGTGTCGGAACGCGTCGCCGAGGAAGTTGTCGATGATGTGGCGCGCGAACGCGTCGGGATCGAGCCCGTAGGCACGAATGCGGCCCACCGCGGCGTCGTCTCCCGCGGTGGTTGCGCGCAAGTACTCGAGCACGGTGATTCCGGGCATGAACTCCATGACCAGCGTTCGGCGCGTGGTCAGTTCCCAGAAGATCGACGGCACGCGTTCGAAGGGGCTGCCCGCGGCGTTGCGACGCAGGCGCTCGGCGTATCGGGCTTCGCGCCGGTAGTCGAGTTCTTCACGCGTCCACGCCGCGAATTCGCCCATCGGCTCGAGCAGCCAGTAGAACGAGGTGAGCCGCAGTTGGCGCACGATGCGCATGGCGAGGAGCATCAGGCGAATGTCACCGTCAAACTCGACGTCAACAGACGGGCGCTGAATCTTGACGGCGACTTTCTGTCCGCCAAGCCACGCGATGTGCACCTGCCCGATGGATGCGGTGGCCAGCGGTTCAGGGTCGAACGACTCGAAGATCTCTGCGGGCGTGCGTCCGAGTTCTTCGCGAAACACCCGTTCAACGTGCGCGTAGGGGAACGGCGCGATGCGATCGAGCAGGTCGAAGAGTTCATCGCAGTACTCGCGTTCCAGGATGTCGGGTTGCAACGCCAGCATCTGGCCAAACTTGATGAAGCTGCCGCCGAGATCTTCGAACAGGCGGCGGAATCGCTGTGGCGCCGGGAGCGCCGCGAGGGCCATGCGGCGCGTGAGCCACGGCCATGTCGTGCGGTAGCGCGCGACGATGTGCGCCGCGCCGTGGACCGTGAGCACGCGGAGGATGTGGAGCAACCGGCGCACGTTCAGACCGACGGTTTTCACTGCTGGCGGAGCCATCATACTCTGCCGCACTAAAAAGCAGAGGCGCCGCCAGTCTTCCTGGCGACGCCCCGAAACGTTCAACTGTCTACTTTCGACTTTCTCCTTAACGTTCTGAAAGCATCCAGATGTCTTCCATCAGCGTGACCGTCGTGAGATAGGTCTTGTCGCCGACGGTGAGACGCACCTGGTAGGTGCCCGGGTCGAGCATCGCGTTGCCGCCACCCCCAAAGCCGCCACCGCCGCCGCGTCCGCCCGAGACGAACGGCACGCCGGCGTTGCCGCCGCCGCGTCCGCCGCCACCCTGCTGGAACTGTGCGAGGAGCGCCGGATCAAGACCGGCCGGCGGAGCAGGGGCACCCGCTGCGCCTGCGGCACCGGCCGCGCCCGCCGCTCCCGGCGCTCCGGCACCACGTCCGCCGCCACCGCCGGCGCCGCGTCCACCGCCCGCGCCACCCGCACCGGCCGCGCCCGCGGCGCCACCGGTCATGCCCCACTGGAAGCGATTCATGCCCGCCTTCAGCGTGACGTCCATGGAGCCGGCGACCGTGCCGTTATTCAGAAACTCGATCTTCGCTGGGCCGTCAGTCTTTGCCAGCACGCTGATGGCTGTGCCGCCCTGCGGGTTCTGTCCCTTCCACCAACGCGCCGGAATGCCGCCGCGCGCGATGGAGAGATCGTTCTTGTACTGAATCGCCGGCCGCGGCGCGAACAGCACCACCTCAGGCTTGTTCAACTGTTCCAAGGGCGTGATGTCGTCCATGATCCAGATGCTGCGACCATGCGTGCCGACGATCAGATCGCGATCGCGCGGGTGAATGAGGATGTCGTCCACACGCACATTCGGCATGCCGTTCTGGAACGGTTTCCACGCCTTGCCGCCATCGAGCGATACGAAGATGCCGTATTCCGTGCCGGCGAAGAGCAGGTTCGGATTCTCGAGATCCTCGCGCACGACGTTGACGTGACCCTTCGACGGCAGATTGCCCGTGACGTTCGTCCACGTCTTGCCGAAGTCATTCGTCTTGAAGATGTACGGCTTCCAGTCGTCGTTGCGATGGTTGTCGATCGTCACATACGCGCCGCCCGCGTCAAAGTGCGATGCTTCGATGCGCGCAATCTGCACGTAGTCGATCGGCGGATTGATCGGCCGACCTGTGACGTTGCCGATCACGTTCGTGAACGTCTCGCCGTCGTTCTGCGACACCTGCAGATTGCCATCGTCGGTGCCGACCCAGACCACGCCGCGGCGGACCGGTGACGCGGCGATCGTCGTGATGTTGCTGTTGTTCTCGTAGCCGTCGTGCTTCGACGCCGTCGGCGCGGCACCATCGACGCCCATGAGTGGCAGCTTGTAGCGATCGACGTTCTTCGTCAGATCGTTCGGGTTCATCGTCCATGAATCGCCGCGGTTCGCGGACTTGAAGAAGTACTGCGCCCCCGTGTAGATCGTCGCCGGATCGAACGGCGAGAGCACAATCGGCGTGTTCCAGTAGAAGCGGAGATACATCTGCGCGTGCGGCGGGTTCTGCACGTTGCCACCGCCGCGTCCGCCGCCAACACGCGGCTGGATGCTCTGCTGCTGGCCGTTGCGCATGTTGTAGCGGCTCATCGAGCCCTGCTGCGACTCGGTGTAGAAGATGTTGTAGTCGGTCGGGTCGTTCTGCGTGTAGAAGCCGTCACCGCCGCCGACGCTGATCCAGTCGACGTTGAGGATCGGCCCGCCGCCGCCGCGACCGCCGCCGGCGCGCATCGCGCTTGGCCCGCACCAGCTGCCGTTGTCCTGCAGACCGCCGCACACGTGATACGGATGCCGCATGTCGGCCGAGACCGCGTAGAAGAGACCCGCGTTGAAGTTGCTGACCTGATCGAACGCCACCGGCGACGAGTGCGCGCTGTAGGTGATTTCGATGCCGGCGTCGTGACCGATGATCACGTGACGTCCGTCATTCGGATCGATCCACACGGCGTGGTTGTCGGTGTGCCAGCCGGGCACATTCGTAAACGTCTTGCCGCCGTCCATCGAACGCGTGACGTTCAAGCCACCCGTCCAGACGATCTGGTCGTTTTTCGGATCGATACGCAGCTGCGTGTAGTACATCGGCCGCGAGTCGTTGTTGACGAGGAACTTCCAGTTCAGACCGCCATCCTCAGAACGCCAGATGCCCGACTTGTTCGCGTCCGGTGCCGCCTGATTGCCGCGACCACCACCGCCGCCACCGCCACCACCGCGCCCACCGCCCGCCGCAGCCGCCGCGTCTGAGTTGTTCGTCTGGCCGGCCGTCAGCGTGAGGTCGCCCTGCTTGATCGGACCGCCATCGTCAGCGACGTTGGCACCTTCACCGGCGCTCGGGCCCACTTCGATCTGCGCCATGATGACTTTTGGATTCGAGCGCGAGAGCGCCAGCGCGATGCGACCGAGGATCGGATTGGTCGGGAGGCCCGGGGCGGACACTTTCTTCCACGTGTCGCCGCCGTCGGTCGACTGATAGATGCCCGCTCCGCCGTTCGGAATGCCGCCGTTGTAGCCCCAGCCCGTGCGCGTGCGCTGATACATGGCGGCCCACATGATCTTCGGGTTCGTGTTGTTGATCACGACATCCGTGGCACCGGTGTAGTTGTTGACGAACAACACTTTCTTCCACGTCTTGCCGCCGTCAACCGACTTGAAGAGACCGCGCTCGTCATTCGGTCCAAAGAGATGTCCCATCGCCGCGACATACACAACGTCGGGGTTGGTCGGGTGCACGACGACACGTGCGATCGCCTGGGTGTCTGCGAGGCCGAGGTGCGTCCACGTCTTACCGCCGTCAATCGTCTTGTACATGCCGTTGCCCGACGATGAGCTCTGGCGGTTGTTGGCCTCGCCTGAGCCCACGTACACGATCTCGGGATTGCTCGGCGCGATCGCGATATCGCCGATGGTGGCGACCGGCTGTTCGCCGAACAGTTCATTAAAGGTGTTGCCGCCGTCCGTCGTCTTCCACAGGCCGGAGACCGCGAACCCGACATAGAAGGTGGTGGGATCCTTCTCCACGCCTTCGATGTCGTCGATCCGGCCGCTCATGGTGGCGGGGCCAATCGGCCGGAACTTGAATCCCTGGAGCATGGGATCGGTGGACATGTTCAGGACGACGGTCGGCGCCGGGGCCTGACCGAACTGGCCCTGGGCCAGCATCACGCCGCCAGCGATTAGACTTGTCACCAGCACGAGAACTGCACGAACCTTGCGAACCGCACGAACGGACATAGATGTACCTCGGACAGTCATACGAGGGCCAATAGGAGAACGCTTACGTCAATCCTCGTCGTTTTCGACCTTGATGGCACGCTGATCGATTCGCGCGCCGACCTGGCCAACAGCACCAATGACACCTTGGTGCATTTCGGGGCCCCGCCACTGCCAGCTGATCAGGTGGCCACATTCGTTGGCGAGGGGGCCCGGACGCTGGTCGCCAGAGCGCTTTCGGCTGCCGGATTGCCGGAAGCGGTCCTCGACGACGCGTTGGCGAAGTTTCTCGCGGTGTACAGCAGCCGGCTGCTGGATGAGACCCGACCCTATGAGGGCGTCATGGACGTGATCGCCCACGCGGTGGCCGCCGGTGCGTCACTCGGTGTCATCACCAACAAGCCGCAGGCGCCCACCGATCGACTGATGCACGCGTTCTGTTTCGCGCCGTACTTTCAGTGGGTGATCGGCGGCGACACGACGTTTGGCCGCAAGCCCGACCCGGCGAGCCTGATCTGGATGATGAACGATGCCGGCTTCGAGCCTTCGCGCACACTCTTTGTCGGCGATTCGATCGTTGACGCCGAGACGGCGCGCAACGCCGGCACGCACTTCTGCCTCGCGGCCTATGGTTTTGGGCAAGCGCGCGAAGTCACGGCGCTTCGACCTGATGAATTCCGCGCCGTGATCGCGCGCGACATCTCGACGGCCGTTGATCTGGTAGCCGCGCAATGATCGGGGCGTTTGCGCTCGCGGCTGCGCTCACCATCACGCCCACGGCTCGCGCGATGCAGCCAGGTGAGCTCGTCATCCTGAACGTCACCTCTGAGGTGCTGCTGACGGCACTGAAGGCTCGCGCGTTCGACACCGATCTCGCGGGCTTCCAGCCAGACATCGCCGATCCCAAACACTGGCGCATTCTCGTCGGCATTGATCTCGATGCGACGCTCGGCAAGCATCCCGTCGTCGTCACCGGCACGTCTGCCGATGGTCCCGTCGCCGCGACATATCAACTAACGGTGGTCGCGAAAAAGTTTCCGACGCGCCGACTGACGGTTGACGAGGGGTTTGTGAATCCGCCGGCGAGTGTCATGCCGCGCATCACGGCTGAATCGAAAGAGCAGGCCGCGATTTGGGCTGCGCCGGCGCCGACGCGGTTGTGGACGACGCTCTTTGTGCGACCGGTGCCGCACGAAGCCAACTCGGCCTTCGGCACACGCAGCGTGTTCAATGGGCAGCCGCGCGGTGCACACGGCGGTGCCGACTTTCTCAGCCCCAGTGGCACACCCATCAAAGCGCCGAACGCCGGCCGCATTGTGCTCGCCAAGGACCTCTACTACTCAGGCGGCACGGTGATCATCGACCATGGCCTCGGCGTGTTTTCGTTTCTGTGTCACATGTCGAAGATCAACGTCGCCGTGGGTGACATCGTCACGCCGGCACAAGTCGTGGGCCTGGTCGGCGCCACGGGTCGCGTCACCGGCGCGCATCTCCACTGGACGATGAAGGTGTCGGGCGCGCGGGTGGATCCGCTGGCGTTGCTGGCGGTGTTGGGAAAGTAGCGGGCTTGGTCACCACCGTGGCCAAAAGGTACCCGTGCCGCCGCACGGCTGGCAGGTGTCGGTCGAGAAACACGAACGGCCACACCAGCGCGCCTGTGAAGATCGAGAGCGGACGCATCCATGTGTGACACGCCAGATCCAGCATGCGCAGCCAGCCAGGCACAAAGAGGATGGCCGTCTCGTCGATCACGGTGAGACCCGCGCGTTCGAGCATCTCGCGCAGCGACCGGCGTGAGTACGACTTCTCGAACCCGTAGCCGTACGCGCCGACGGCGTAGAGGGCCTCGACGAACAACGGTCGCAAAAACGGATCGTGACGATTCGGCACACCGATGATGGCGCGGCCGCCGGGCTTGAGCACGCGCGCCATCTCGGCGACCGCACGCTCCGTCTCGTCGAAGTGCTCAATGGTGCCCATCGAGTAGATCGCATCGAAGCTGTTGTCGGCGAACGGAATGTCGCGCACGTCGGCCTGCACACCGTGGAGAGGGTTCGTTGCGAACGCTGCGCGCGCCTGACGAACGGTCGGCGCCGACAGATCGATGCCCCACGCGCTGGCGCCATGTTCGGCCGCCCACGCCAGGATGCGCGTGTTTTTCGCTTCGTCCCACAGATCCGTTTTCAGAACCCGCAGACCCTGAAGCGGCGGAAAGTGATCACGGAACAGCCGGCGCTCGTTGTCGGTGTAGTACCTCGTCGAGGCTGCGCCGGCGAGGTCCGGAAACTCAGCGCCCACACGATTCCAGAAGTCTTGATATGCGGACCGCGCGCTCACGGGTGCTCCCGTCGTCGCGTGATCGCGAACACATCGGCGTCGGCGAAATGCCGCTCGAGGCGGAGCCCTGCCACGGGTGGAGGCGACGCGAGAAAGAGGTGCGCGCGATCGTCGGCTCTCACGAGGAGGTGTGTGTAGCCATGCTGTGCCAACGTGTCTCCGATCCGGGCATCGAGGCAATCACCGAGATCGCCACCCGCCATGGTCACACGATTGTGCGTGAGCCACTGCACCGATTCGGACTCTTGCGTCAGTGGCGTGCAGTCGAGCGCGTGCACGGTGCCCGGCAGCTTCATCAGCCACCGATGTGCCGACGTCGGCAACACATCGCGCGACATCGATGCGGGCGAGACGATGTATTCGCTGGCCGAGAGTAGCAGGCACGCGACACACGCAGCGTGCGCAAACGCGCCCCGACGTTGCCACAGCACCGTGACGCCGATGCCGGC
>Ga0114969_10000335_pt1 | contig 39817 bp, 32 predicted proteins | sample M_130807_MF_Meta_FD_87316 | JGI IMG/M metagenome (GOLD analysis project Ga0114969, IMG submission 87316) | Freshwater microbial communities from Lake Montjoie, Canada to study carbon cycling - M_130807_MF_MetaG | ecosystem: Environmental > Aquatic > Freshwater > Lake | place: Lake Montjoie...
ATAATAAAACCATCATTCGTATCGCACATGGTTTTCATTCGAAGTCGAGCGTCGTTGCTTAATTTACTTCCGGTCATTAAAACACAGAAACTTTGTTCAGCTCCGCGCCCTACCCTACCACGTAATTGATGCAATTGCGACAAGCCAAAACGTTCTGCGCTTTCAATTACCATTGCAGAGGCATTCGGAATATTTACACCTACTTCAATTACAGTTGTAGCAACCATAATATGCGTTTGATTTTCCTTAAAGCGGTTCATCTCAAAATTCTTATCGGCAGGTTTCATTTTACCATGAACAATACTAACGTAATATTGAGGCATCGGAAACTCCCGACAAATAGATTCATAGCCATGCATGAGATTCGTATAATCTAACTTTTCGGATTCTTCAATTAATGGATAAACCACATAAATCTGTCGGCCTTTTGCAATTTCTTCCTTCATAAAACCAAAAACTCCAAGTCGATTTGATTCATTTCGATGAATTGTTTTGATAGGTTTTCGTCCGGGAGGAAGTTCGTCAATAATGGAAGTATCTAAATCACCATATAAAGTCATTGCTAACGTTCGAGGAATTGGCGTAGCTGTCATCACTAACACATGCGGCACTTCTACATCTTTCATCCAAAGTTTAGCACGTTGCTCCACCCCAAAACGATGTTGCTCATCAATAACTACTAAACCAAGATTTTGAAACTGGACACGATCTTCAATTAAAGCATGCGTTCCAATTAAAATTTGAAGATTTCCATTCTTTAATTCTTCAAGTAAAAAATCACGATGTGATTTTTTAGTACTTCCTGTAAGTAATCCAATTTTCAAATCCATATTTTGCAATTGCTCGCTAATAGATTGAAAATGCTGGCCTGCTAAAATTTCAGTGGGAGCCATTAAGCAAGCTTGAAATCCATTATCGATAACCATTAGCATACTCAGTAGAGCTACCATCGTTTTACCACTTCCAACATCACCTTGTAAAAGTCGATTCATCTGTTTACCAGTGCCCATATCCGAACGAATTTCCTTTAGCACTCTTTTCTGTGCATTCGTTAATTCAAACGGAAGATGATTGTGGTAAAATTCATTAAAACGATCGCCAATTTTATTTATTAATTTTCCTTTGTATTGATCGGAACGAACGGCTTTTGCTTTTAACAATCGCAATTGAACATAAAACAATTCTTCAAATTTTAATCTATAGGTTGCTGCTGATAAAATCGTATCATCTTTAGGAAGATGAATATTTATCAATGCATCTCGTAAAGGCAAAAGATTTTTTTGTTGAAGAATAGTTGTTGAAAGAGATTCAGGAATAACACTTGGCATTGCGGTAAGAACCGTCCGTTGCAATTTTAAAATTGACTTACTATCAAGTCCGCGAGCTTTACACTTTTCTGTTGTTGCATAAACTCCACTCAAAGAAGGCCCCATTTGCCCTTCTAATTTTAAACTTTCTTCTACTTCTGGATGAACGATATTGAATTTACCATTGAAAATATTGGGTTTACCAAAAACAACATACTCCACTCCCATCTTCAAATTTTCCTTAATCCATTTAATTCCTTGAAACCAAACGAGCTCAATTTGTCCAACACCATCTGTAAAAATTGCAGACAATCGCGTAGTTCTTTTTCCTCCGTGAGGGGTAATACGAATTAACTTTCCTTTTATCTGGATGAACGGAAGATCTTCTCGGATTTCACTAATAGCATAAAACTTGGAACGATCAACGTATCGAAAAGGATAATGACGTAAAAGATCGCCAAAAGTATAAATGCCTAATTCTGAACGCAAAACTTCAGCTCTTTGAGGACCAACACCTTTAAGGTATTCTATAGAAGATTCGAAGAAATTTTGCATACGCATTGTTTAACAAAAGTAATAAGGGAAGAGATAGTTATTTTCAAAAAGGGTTGCCAGAAAAGTATAAGTTTTAACTCTAAATTAAGTGCACATCAAACAAACTTAACTTGAAAAACTCAAGCAAGATTTATACTGCGAAGAACTGAATTACTCTTTTATCTTCGTAACGTTTACTGCATTCATCCCTTTACGACCTTCAATTACGTCATAGCTAACTAAGTCATTTTCACGAACTTTATCAACAAGACCACTGTGATGAATAAAGATTTCTGCGTTAGTCTCATCTTCAAGGATGAATCCAAAACCTTTTGCCTCATTAAAGAATTTTACTTTACCTGTTTTCATTGAATTGTAATTAAGTAGATTGATGAAGTGACAAATTTAATAATTAATCTAGTGCAAGAATAATAAAAAAATATTTTGATAACAAAACTGTGCCTCTAATTTTATGAGGATATAAATTAACAGGTTACCTTCGTTGCTAAATTATAAGAATGCGAACTATCCAACAAATTAGTGGTCAGGTGGTAGATGTACTTAACCGTAAAATTAAATCGGGTACTCTTTATTTTAAAAACGGCCGTGTTTCTCACTTTGAAGAGGGTGATGCTCCTACTGATATTTTCATAATGCCTGGTTTTGTGGATGCGCATATTCACATCGAGAGTTCGATGCTTACTCCCTATGAATTTGCTCGCGTAGCACTAAAACATGGCACCGTTGCCACTGTGAGCGACCCTCATGAAATTGCAAATGTAAATGGAATTGAAGGTGTTTATTATATGTTGGAGAATGCGAAAGAAGCCAAGTTGAAATTTAATTTTGGGGCTCCTTCATGTGTTCCTGCAACGAATTTTGAAACCTCTGGAGCTATCCTTGATTCGAATGCTGTGGAGGAACTATTGAAGCGCGATGACATTGTTTATTTGAGTGAAATGATGAACTACCCTGGGGTACTTTTCAAAGATCCGGAGGTGATGAAAAAAATCGCTATTGCTCATCAGTTAGGCAAACCTGTTGATGGTCATGCTCCTGGGCTAAGAGGAACAGATGCCGCCAATTATATAGCTGCAGGAATTAGTACAGATCACGAATGCTTTACATTAGAAGAGGCTTTAGATAAGCTTCAACATGGGATGAAAATTCTTATTCGTGAAGGATCGGCTGCAAGAAACTTTGAAGCTTTACATCCCCTATTGAAAAGTCATCCTGAAATGTGTATGTTTTGTTGCGACGACAAACACCCCGATGAACTTCTATTGAACCACATTAATGCACATGTAAATAGAGCCATTAGTTTAGATTACGAATTATTTGATGTATTAAATGTTGCATGTGTTAATGCTGTAAAACATTATAATTTAAATGTAGGATTATTACAGCCAAATGACCCTGCTGATTTTATTTTAGTAGATAATTTAAAAAATTTCAATGTTACGATGACCGTTATAAATGGCGAAGTTGTAGCTGAAAATGGAGTATGTTTTTTAGAGCCAAAGAATCATACAATTATAAATAATTTTAATACCTCTACTAAAACAATACTTGACTTCCAACTACCTATTGGCGGTGATACTATTCGTGTTATTGAAGCATTAGATGGACAGTTAATAACTCGCGAATTGCATGAGCTTGTTAAATCAGAAAATGGTTTTGTCATTTCAGATCCTTCGAGAGATTTATTAAAGATGGTAGTTGTAAATCGTTACAATGAATCTCCTCCATCCATCGCATTTATCAAAAATTTTGGATTAAAAAGAGGCGCCATAGCTTCAAGCGTTGCCCATGATTCACATAACATTATTGCTGTTGGAGCAGATGATGAATCAATCATGCGAGCAGTAAACTTATTGATAAAACATACTGGCGGATTAAGTTTGATAGATGGAGATTTAGAAATGTCGATTCCTTTACCAATAGCTGGATTAATGAGCGATCAAGATTGTGAAACTATTGGTCGTGCCTACGAAAAAATTGACAAACAAATAAAAACAATGGGTTCTACACTTAGGGCACCATACATGACGTTATCATTTATGGCATTGTTGGTAATACCTCAATTGAAGTTAAGCGATAAAGGATTGTTTGATGGAAGTACTTTTAAGTTTACGAGTGTGTTTCTTTAATTTGAAAATGTGATAATTTGATAATTTGAAGATGTGTTAATATGCCGATTTGTTAATGTGCTAATGTGGCCGATGTGTTGATTTGAAAATGTTTTATCTGCAAATTCACCATGGTGATAAATATCTTGAGGTCTATTAAGACTATTTGCAATAATCCACAAATTTCCCAATATTTTCCACCTTATCCTTACCTTTACATCATGTATAAAGCAGTAAAATTTCTTACCGTTTTCGGAATCATAATTACGCTTGGTTCTAGCTGTAGGCTTTTCAAGAAAAAATGTGACTGCCCGCATTTTAGCCATACGAGCGTGAAGCATAACAGGAGATAGACTTCTGTATAGCCCATCTGAGGAAAATCATATAAATTAAGTGGTTGACATTTAACTACATCTCTCAAATCAATATTATTTCTGTTTGGTAGCTAAATCGATTGACTATCTTAGCATGGCTTTTAGAATGATTCTAAATAAGATCAAATGAAAAATAAAACAACTCGACTTTCATATCTCCGAAAAGGGGAAAGTTGCGTTATTGAGTCGTTCACTGATGAACAAATGAAACAAAAGCTGTTAGAAATGGGTTGTTTGCCTGGTGAGACGATTACTGTTGATCGGTTTGCCCCTTTGGGTTGCCCAATGGCCATAAATGTATCCGGTTCCGTTTTAAGTATTCGCATTGACGAAGCTGAAACAGTAATTGTAAAAATATTAAGCTAAAAAAAGATTTGTTCCAAGAAGTTGAAAATCCGGCCTCATCGGTTAAAAAGAAGATAAAAATTTCACTTGTTGGAAATCCCAACAGTGGCAAGAGTACACTCTTCAATATTCTTACTGGATTAAATCAAAAAGTTGCAAATTTTCCTGGTGTTACCGTTGAAAAGAAAACAGGTAATTGCAAAATCTATAATTCCATTACTGGCGATTTAACTTCTTTTGAAATAACGGATTTACCTGGGACCTATAGTTTGTATCCTAAGTCGCCAGATGAACGAATTCCATTTCAAGTATTATGTGATCCAGGCGATGAAAATAATCCAGATTTAGTTGTTCTTATCGCCGATGGAACAAACCTAAAACGTAGTTTATTTTTAGCTTCTCAAGTTATTGATTTAAAGATTCCAGCTGTTCTTGCGTTGAACATGATGGATCTTGTAAAAGAAAAAGGACTTGACATAAATATACTTGATCTTGAACTTAGATTAGGTGTTCGTGTCATTCCAATAAATGCTCGAAAGGAAGAAGGATTAGAAGAACTTCGACAAACGTTATTACTAAATCTTACCGTTCCTGAACATAACATTTTCGAGACCAAAGAACTTGCTCCTAAAGTTTTTAAAGGAATTCGTGAACAGTTGAATTTACGAAGTGATTATGCAGCGCTACAAATTGCACATCATGCTGACACACTTGATGATTTTCACATCTCACAGGAGAAAAAAAATGTTATCCTTGAATTAACGAAAGTAAATTCATTTGAAGGAATAAAGATTCAATCTTATGAAACATTAGAGCGCTACAAAGTAATTCATGAGATTCTAAAAGATTGTACAATTCAGAATTTAGAAAACCAAAAACCATCCTGGACCAAACGCATCGACCGTTATTTAATGCATCGCTTTTGGGGTTATCTTTTCTTTCTTGGAATATTGTTTTTAATGTTTCAGGCAATATTTAGTTTAGCAAGTTTTCCAATGAACTTTATTGATCAAACATTTGCTGTACTAAGTGAACACGTACATAATCTTTTGCCTAAAGGTGTATTAAATGATTTGATCGTAAACGGAGTTCTTGCTGGAATAGGAGGAATTATTATTTTCATTCCTCAAATTGCTTTACTCTTTACATTTATTGCTATACTTGAAGATACTGGTTACATGGCACGTGTAAGTTTTTTAATGGATAAACTTATGCGCAAAGTTGGATTAAATGGAAGATCCGTAATTCCTTTAATTAGTGGCGTTGCATGTGCTGTTCCTGCAATACTTTCAACAAGAACAATTGGAAGTTGGAAAGAACGAATTATAACCATTATGGTAACTCCTTTAATGAGCTGTTCTGCACGATTGCCAGTTTACACGTTATTAATTGCTTTAATAATTCCACAAAAAATGTTGTTTGGAATTTTTAATTTACAAGGTGTAATTATGATGTCGTTATATTTAATAGGTTTTTTAGCAGCTATTGGATCAGCAGCATTTATGCATTGGTTTGTTAAGGCAAAAGAAAAAGCATATTACATCATGGAGATTCCTGTTTATAGGAAACCTCGCTGGTCGAATATTGTTTATGCAATTGTGGAGAAGGTTCGAATATTTTTATTTGATGCAGGAAAAGTTATTATTGCGATAAGTATTATTTTATGGTTTCTTTCGTCACGAGGCCCTGGTGAACGTTATGGTATGATTGATCATCAAATTGATTCGTTATCGACTTCAGGATTATCAAAAACTGATTTAAGTTATCAATTACAAGCACAAAGATTAGAGGCTTCGTATGCGGGTAAGATGGGACATTTGTTGGAACCAATTATTAAACCATTAGGTTTCGACTGGAAAATCGGAATTGCTTTAGTAACATCATTTGCAGCACGAGAAGTATTTGTTGGCACTATGAGTACTATTTACAGTGTAGGTCAAGAAGGAGAAAGTATGAGCATTCGAGATAAGATGGGAGCCGAAATAAATTCTGAAACAGGTGGGCCACGTTATACTGCTGCAGTAGGTTGGTCGTTGATGTTATTTTATGCATTTGCGATGCAATGCATGAGCACGATGGCTGTAGTTCGTCGTGAAACAGGTGGATGGCGATGGCCTATAATTCAATTTGGTTATATGGCAATGTTAGCTTATCTATCAAGTTTGATAGCATATCAGTTATTGAAATAATTTTTGTTTGAAAATTCAAATAATAGAACAAATCCAATGTTAATTTTGTTGAATAAAGAATGGTAACAGGAGAAAAACTTCGTACAGCTTTATTAAAATATATTCCAGAAGGAGCTGTTGATACTTGTTATGATTGGATTCGTACTTATCGAATAAGTGTTCGTGTAAAGCCAAGTAGATTATCAAAATATGGAGATTATCGTCCGCCAGTAGAAGGAAGAAGTCATACAATTACTATTAACCACGACCTAAACCAATTTGCATTTCTTATTACGTTTACTCATGAGGTTGCACATTTAACTTGCTTTTTAAAACATCGCGGTCGTGTTAATCCTCATGGTGAAGAATGGAAAAGAGAATTTAGATATTTACTTAAACCTTTTCTTGATCAAAAAATTTTTCCAGATGACATTTCACATGCTGTTGCACATTACCTTCAAGATCCGTCGGCTTCTAGTTGCACTAATATTGTTTTGATGAAGGCCTTAAAAAGACATGACCCCCAAGAAGATGGGTGGATACATTTAGAAGAGGCACCATTTAATTCTACCTTTTCAATTCGTAATGGTAAAACATTTGTGAAAGGTGAAAAGTTGCGTAAAAATTTTACTTGTTTAGAAGTTGATGGGAAGCATAAATATTTTATTCATCCATTGATGGAAGTGAAAATAATTTGAAGATTTGACAATTTGAAGATGAAAAAAAATGAATTATTTTTTTTCGAAATTTAATTCGGGCATGGAGCGATGTTTTTCGTAAAGTAAATGAATTATTCCATCGGATAATCCAATTTGGGGAACAATCATTTTATCAATTTCCGCTGTCTTCATTATGGATAAGAAAATTTTTGCTGCTGGCATAATAACATCGGCACGATCAGGATTTAAACCAAGTTGAGTAATTCTATCTTCAATAGAATATAATTTTAGGAATTCATAAATTTCACGTAAGCGTTGTTGTGAGATAGGCTTGTTTTCTTTACGATCTGCCATCTTAAAAAGTTTATTAATATTTCCACCAGATCCAATCGCTGTTAAACCAGAATAGTTTTTTGTATTCTCTTTCACCCAATCTTTAAAGCCATTCCACACTTCCTTGTTAATTTGATCATGCAACATTCGAATAGTTCCAACATTAAATGATTGCGAGCTAACAATGTGATTATCGGCAAAAACAGTTAACTCTGTGCTTCCTCCACCTACATCGATATAGAGATATGCTTGATCATGTTCAAGATGCTCTGCGATATGATTAGAATAAATAATTTGAGCTTCTGTTTTTCCATCTATCAGTTCAATTTCAATTCCGCTATACTCTTTAATATATTCAATTATTTCTGCTGAATTTTCTGCTTCTCGCATTGCTGAAGTTGCACAGGCATGATAATCAATAGCACCAAAAACATCAATCAATAACTTAAAAGCCTTCATTGATTTTGCTAACTGTTCAATCTTTTCTTCAGAAATTTTTTTAAAACGAAAAGCATCTTCCCCTAAACGTATTGGCATTCGAACTAATTCGGCCTTCTTGAAAAATGCTTCACTAGGGGTTTCGTGCACGTTGCATAATAGCAATCGAACTGCATTAGAACCAATATCAATAGCGGCAAATCTCACAAGATAATTTAATAATTAAATACGAAGTTACGAAATACGAATGATACTTTGTGGAACAACTCTTATTGATTTAACTTTTTCAAGTAATTATAAATCGCCTCTTGCGATCGCACTTTCACTTTTGAAGTTCCAATACGATAATTATTGTTTTGAGTAGTATTTATTATTCGACCCTTAGTATTATCTGACCACTGGATTTCTAACATATCAACCAATTGCTTTTGTAACTCTGGATTAAAAATTGGTAATCCTACTTCCGATCGGTGGTCCAAATTTCTTACCATCCAATCAGCAGAAGATAAAAAGCATTTAGGTTCGCCGTCATTTGAAAAAACAAAAACACGTGCATGTTCTAAGAACTTATCAACGATACTAATAGCTTCAATATTTTCACTTAATCCTTTTTTACCTGGAACTAATGAACAAATACTACGCACAATAATTCTAATTTTTACTCCTGCTTGTCCAGCCTCATATAATTTTTTAATTAATTCAGGATCAGTAAGACTATTAAGTTTTAAAAATATCGATGCCTCCTTGCCTTCTTTAGCTATTTCAATTTCCTTATTTATTAGTTGCACATATCGCTTTCGCATAAAAAATGGAGCTACTATTAAATTTTTATACGTCCCTGTTTTATAATTATCATTATAAAATTGAAATAATCTTAGAAGCTCTTCAGTAATTCGTTTATCGGAAGTTAACAAACTATAATCACAGTATAATTTAGAAGTATCTTCATTAAAATTTCCTGTTCCTACGTGAGCATATAAAACATCATTTCCTTGTTCCGATCTCGTGATAAGAAATAATTTAGAATGCAATTTTAATCCTGGAACTCCATAAATTATTATTGCACCTTCTTCATGCAATTTATTTGCCCAACGGATGTTTGCCTCTTCATCAAAACGAGCTTGCAATTCAACAACAGCGGTAACTTGTTTTCCATTTTTTATGGCGTTAATAAGTGTATTTACAATCGTAGAATTATTTCCGAGTCTGTAAAGTGTTATTTGAATGCTTTTAACTTTGGGATCAATTGAGGCCTCTCGTAGCAAATCAATAATATGGTGATAATTTTGGTAAGGAAAAGAAAGCAAAATGTCTTTATGGCGAATTACTTTAAACACACTTGTTCGAGGCTTTAAATCAGGATGAGAAAGTGGCACTACCGATTTATATCTTAAATCTGGCTTTGCTAGAGAAGGGAATTTTATAAAGTCGATAAAATTATGATAGCGACTTCCTGATATTGGCTGCCCTTCCTTTCCAAGATTTATCTTTTTTAAAATAAACGCTAATGCATTTTCAGGAATATCTTCATCGTAAACCAATCTAGTTGGCTGACCTTTTTTCCTACGCTTAACACTTTCTGCAACCTTTTTTACTAAACTTTTTGTAACATCTTGCTCAATATCCAATTCAGCATCACGCGTCATTTTAATTGTGTAAGCATTTATGTGATCGTATTCAAAATTAAAAAACAAATCATCTAAACAATATCTAATTATATCATCCAAAATAATGATGTACTTATTATCTTTCGGTAAAACAAGAAAACGTGATACTACATCGGTTGGAATTTCAACTAAAGCATGTCGAGGTTTATGATTTTTTCGTTGCATAACAACAAGAAAATAAATACTCTTGTCACGCAAATATGGAAATTGAACGACGTTATCTAATAAAATTGGAACTAATACTGGTTGAATTTTTTCCTGAAAATACTGTTGAACAAAAATTCCTTGATCAGTTGTTAATTGCTTTTCATTGATAATAAAAATGCCATGGAGTTCTAACTCACTTAAGAGTTGTTGATAGCTGTCCTCGAATCGTTCTTGCTGCTCAATAATAATATTTTGAATTTTATCGAGCAATTGAACTGGATCTTCACCCAGTATTTCTTCACCTCTTTTGCCTAAGCGAATAAGTCGCTTTATTGATGCAACTCTAACTCGAAAAAACTCATCTCTATTACTTGAAACAATTCCTAAAAACTTTAGTCGATCTAATAATGGAACAGTTGGGTCATTCGCTTCTTGTAAAACTCGATCATTAAATGCCAACCAACTTACATCACGATTAACAATCAACACATTTTCCTTCTTCATACATCAAAAGTCGAACTAACAACTATTATTTTATTGCTTTTCTAGGAGCGCTTCGTTTAACTGTTGTCGATTTTTTTCTTTTAGCTGCAGGTCTTTTTCTTTTAGGACTTGTTGATGTTTTTACTGTAGCACTCGTAGCATCGGCAGAACCACTTTTAGATGGCACCTTTTTATTTGCAGCAGCTTTAACTGACAATGGCGCTTTCTTACCAATGTCATTATTGTCTTTAATAACTTTTGCGCTAATAGCTTCTCTAGTCTTGATAAACTTTTTTGCTAAATCCTTTGAAGTAGATTTAATATACTTAGCCATTTTCTCAGCTGACTTTTCATCTGTTTTACGCAAAAAATAATCAATTGTAACTGCTAATTGTTGTTCAAGCTGCTTGCGGTATTGCTTATCCATAAATTAAATTATTAAATTTTGTTAATGTTATCTTAATATTAAGACTCAACTAGATTATTTTGCAAATTTTAATAAAAGAACATTACAAAACCCTTTCTAACAAAAACTTAACATTGGAATTTAAGACATTAATTAAAAATCAAAGTTTTCAAATGACTATTTCAACAGGTTAAAACAAAAACTTACCCTATTCAATGTCTTTATTACCTGAGTAAATTGCTTCAAGTTTAGCGCTTCCTTGATCGATATTTACCCAGGAGAGTTCCTTAAATTTAAGTATTGCAACTCCAGAAGTAGGGAAGTTTGAAATAATTGGTTCAACTAAAGTATTTATCAAATCAGTAAATCCCGGATTGTGCCCGAACATCATAATGGATTTAAATCGATCATCAAATTCATTAATCACATAAATCAACTGTTTAGTATTTGCTTCATAAATAGATGAATTCAATTTAATAGCATCCGTTGGATATCCAATTGTATTTGCAAAAATTAACGCTGTTGAATACGCTCGAATTGCTGGGCTACTTACCAACAAATCAGGAAATAGTTCTTTCTCCTTAATCCAATATGCGGATAACGCTGCATCTGCGTAGCCTCGTGGAGCTAAATGTCGCTCGATGTCACTTTTTACATACGCTTCATGCATTGATTTTGCATGCCGAACTAAAGTTAAAGTAAGCATGTGATAAACTTTAAAACTTATTGCTTTACTTTCAAGAACTCAATGTACGTTGGAAAGTGATCTGAATATCCATGATTATAGGTATTTCCATCATAAGTACGCAATGGATATCCTTTATACTGGCCTGTATGCTGAAGCATGAAATCCTTTTTAAATATCGCTGCCTTTTGAAAGAAAAAGCCTGATTGGGTTTTATCAAGAAAGGATTGAGAAACCATTATTTGATCAAAGAGATTCCAAGCGTCGCCATAGGCAAGTGTACCATTTCCACTTTTGTAAAAAGGCACCCATGGATTATAGATCCCACCTTTAGCAACCTTTGCAGGATCTCCTTTGGCACCCAAAACTTTCGTCACACTTGGACTAACAGGATCATCATTAAGATCGCCCATTAAAATAAATTTTGCTGATGGATCAGCCTTAACAATTGAATCAATTTTTGCTCTTCCAACTGCTGCAGCTATAGCACGATTTGGAGCTGATGCTTCACCACCACGACGAGAAGGCCAATGATTTACTAAAACATGAAGTGGCTCTCCATCATATAATCCATATACATACAACACATCACGAGTAAAATATGGTTCTCCATCGTCACCTTTAAGACTTACAAAAAGAGGAGCAGAGCTTATCACTTTAAAATATTTAGGATTAAAAACCAGGCCAACATCTATACCTCTTTTGTCAGGCGAATCGTAATGAACAATTTTATATCCTCTCCCCTTTAATTTATCTTGATTTACTAAATCAAGCATTACCCGTTCATTTTCAACTTCAGCTACTCCAAACATGGATAGGCCATCAGGCGATAAGTCGGTACCAATTTGACTTAAAACCGTTGATAGATTATTTAATTTGTCGTTATATACATCTCTTGTATAAAGGTGAGAACTATTAGGTAAAAACTCTGCATCATCATTTTCACCATCTATAGTATCAAAAAGGTTTTCACAATTATAAAATCCAATTACCCCTACCTTATATTGCTTTTGGGCTTGAAGAGAGAGAGAACTAATTAGAAGAATACTGGCAATGATTACTTTATTTATCATAATAATATAGAATTAGAGCCCGCAAACCTACGAAATGCAACTACTACTTTTATGAAAACCGGTGAAAAACAGGTGAAATAACCTTATGATAATGGGTTTAAACCAATTTATGACAAATAACCAAAGGCATTATTATATAACTTTGCACTCCATAATTAAAATACAGAACCTTGCTTATGAATTTTCGTGTAACACTCACTGGACTTCTATTAATATTATTATTCCCGTTTTTAGCTGATGCTCAAACAAGTACCCTTCGTGGATCCCTTCAAGATAATGATTCTAAATCACCGATTGCCGGGGCAACCATAACGATAAAAGGATCAATATTATCAGCAATAACTGACGATAAAGGCTCTTTTACAATCAATTCAGTTCCTTATGGGAATTACTCCCTTGAAGTTGTGGCTACAAATTTTGAAGTTCCAGTAGGAACAATTTTTAACGTACCTGTAAATGGTCCGAATACTGAGGCAGGGGTTATGTCAATGTCGCACACCGCTTATCCCACAACAGCCGTAGCAGAAGAAAACATTCCTTCTGTTACCCTTTCTGATTCTGATTTAAAAGATGAAAGTTCGCAAGGAGTTTCTGCTGCGTTAGGAGCAAGTAGAGATCCATTTGCTTATGCTGCAAATTTCAACTTTAGTGTTGCTAGATTTAGAAGCAGAGGGTATTCAAATGAACAAGTTACCTATATGAATGGAGTACCTGTCGAAGATCTTGTTTCAGGAAGGACATTATTTAACACATGGGGCGGATTGAATGATGTTATTAGAAGTAGAGAATCTACTTATGGACTTTCTCCCTCAGAAGATACTTATGGAAGTTTAGATGGCGCTACTAGTATTGATTGTAAGGCTTCACGTCAACGTAAACAATTTCAGATTTCGTATGCGGCAGGAAACACCTCTTATGATAACAGGGTAATGGCTACTTATGGTTCAGGAATGATGAAAGGTGGATGGTCATTTGCGGGTTCTATTAGTCGCCGTTGGGCAAAAGAAGGTTATGTTAAAGGAACCTATTATGATGGTTGGTCATGGTTTATGTCGGTTGAGAAAAAATTTGGAGAAAATAATACTTTAAGTTTATCACAGATTGGTGCGAATACAATTAATGGCAGATCAACGGCGGCTGTTGCAGAAGTTTATGAATTATCAGGTACTCATTATTACAATCCAAATTGGGGTTATCAAAATGGTAAAATTCGCAACTCTTCAATTGGACATCAGCAACAACCACTTACTATTTTAAGTCATGAATGGAAAATTGATAAAAATTCAAATTTAGAAACATCATTAGGATACCAATATGGCGTGAGTAGCACTACTGGATTTGATTGGCTGAACTCACCAAATCCGAATCCTACCTATTATCGTAATCTGCCAAGTTTTCAAGAAGATTCAGCATCAGCAGTTGCAGTAGCAAATGATTGGATAAATAATGAGTCAATACGACAAGTTAATTGGGATCATATTTATGATGTAAATAAAAATGGAGCATCTACTACTGTAGCTGATGGAAATGGAGGAACAGTAACTGGAAAATTAAGTGCTTATATTTTAGAAGAAAGAGTTTCTGATAACAAGCGTATTACATTTAATACAGTAAAAAACACCTCGGTTGGAGAACACTTAACTTACACGAATGGTTTCTCTTATCAGTATCAGCAAACTGAATTTTATAAACGTGCTAGCGATTTATTGGGAGGCGATTTTTATCTTAACCTAAACCAATATGCTGAACAATCATTTCCAGGAGATTTAGATGCACTACAAAACGATTTAAATACTCCAAATCAAGTTGTACATGTTGGTGATAAATTTGGATATGATTACATTGCGACATTGCGAAAATCTATGTTTTGGTTACAGCTTCAATTTAAATTTAATAAAATTGATTTTTATGTTGGCGGTAACGTAAGTAACAGTACATTTACTAGAACAGGTCTTTATAAAAGTGGTATTTTCAAGGATAATTCTTATGGTGATTCTCCTAAACAAGCTTTTAATAATTACTCTGTAAAAGGTGGATTGACCTACAAATTAAACGGAAGAAATTACCTTTATGCAAATGGACTATTTGAAACAAGAGCTCCATTATTTGAAAACACTTTCTTGTCGCCTAAAACACAAAACACAACCATTGCCGACATTGACAATGCTAACATTACATCAATAGAAGGTGGATATTTAATGCGTGCTCCAAAAATTAAAATAAGAGCAACTGTATTTTACACTCAAAAGAATAATGAAACAGATGTTCAAAGTTTCTACGACGACCAATTCCGAACATTCGTAAACTATGCGATTTCAAATATTGATACTCGTTACGTTGGTTTAGAATTAGGTACTGAAGTAACATTAGGGAAAGGATTTACAGCAAATGCAGCGGTTTCTTTAGGCGATTATTATTTTAATTCACGCCAACATGAAATTATTACATCGGATAATTCACCTACTGTTTTAGCTAACAACACTATTTATTCTAAGAATTTTTACGTTTCAGGATCTCCTCAAAACAGTGCAACAGTTGGAATAAATTATCGTGCTAAAAAATTCTGGTATCTTGGAGTTAATGGCAACTATTTTGATAAGAGATACACTGATTTTAATCGTTCAAGAAGAACAGTTGAAGGCGTTGCATTATTAACAGCTGATGATCCAAGAAGAGCCGCTATTATTGAACAAGAAAAATTAGGAAGCGCGTTTACGTTGAACTTGAATGGAGGAAAATCATGGAAGGTAAATAACTGGATTAAAAGTTGGAAGCGTCAAACATTCCTTGTTTTAAATGCAAGCATTAATAATGTTTTGAATAATACTGATTTCAGAACAAATGGATTTGAACAATTACGTTTTGATTTCACAGATAAAAATGTAAACAAATATGCTCCAAAATATAATTATGCATATGGGGCAACTTATTTTATAGGACTTACTTTAAGATTTAATTAAAACCGATATAACACAAAAAACATGATACAAAGTAAAAAATTTCAGTTAAACGCATTATCAATATTAACTGTATTGTTTATTGCGATCGGATTATCATCATGCCGTAAGGATTCTTTTGATGAGCCACCGATCAATGGTGCAAATCCAGATATTACAGCAAACATGACTATTGATTCATTAAAGAAAATGTACCAAGATTCAATCTTGAATCATGCTGGCAACATTACAATTTCAAAAGATTGGATCATTAATGCAATCGTTGTTGGTGATGATCAGTCAGGAAATCTTTATAAAACAATGATTGTAGAAGATGCAACGGCAGGTATTGCTATTCGTTTGGATCAATCAGAATTTTGGAGAAGTTATCCAGTAGGTCGTCGTGTTTTTATTAAACTTAAGGGTTTAGTAATTGGCGGATACAAAGGATTGATTCAGATTGGAGGATACGTAGACTATACAAGTTCACCAGCATCTGCTGCAACAATTCCATCTACGCAAATTTCAAAATATGTATTTCCTGGTGAGTGGGGACTTAATCCTAAGCCATCAGTTGTTACAATTGCTGATTTATCAAACTTAATTAAATGGCAAAACCGTTTAGTTCAAATAAATGATGTTGAATTTCTTCCTGCTGACACCTCACAACTATTTGCTGATGCTGCTAACTTGGTTTCTAAAAACAGATACTTTGCAGCATGTGGATCATCGTCTCCATCTCTTACGGCATATACTAGTGGTTACTCAACATTAGCAACACAAAAAACACCTAATAAAAATGGTTCGATAAAAGGGATTTTCTCAGTTTACAATACTGGTCAATTCATAATACGTACTATGGAAGATGTTTCAATGATGACGAACAATTATTGTGGTGATGGTCCTGGTCCAGGTGTTATTAGTGAAGCATTTCCTCTTACTACAATTGGAAGTCCTATAAATAGACCAAGTTGGACTAACATTGGAGTTATTGGTGGCAAGCAATGGTTACAAAAATCGTATCAAAGTGAGCAATTTGCAGAAATTACAGCATACCAATCCACTCTTGCAAATATGGAAAGCTGGTTAGTTACACCAGGCTTTAGTATTACTGCCGGAGATACTTTAAGTTTTAAATCTGAATATGCTTTTTATAAACATGATGGTTTGACAGTATGGGTTTCAAATAATTATACTGGAAATCCAGCAACAGCAACATGGATACAATTAACATGCACACTGCCTAATTCAAGTACTGGAAATTATAATTGGGTAAATTCAGGTGATGTTTCACTTAATGGATTAGGTCTTACAGGAACACTTAACGTAGGATTTAAATATGTTGGTGATGGTACAACAAATACAACCACTTTCCGAATTGACAATGTTCGAGTAAGATAAAAATATTTCTATTATTTTTCCCCCTGAAGTGTGACGTAAGTCTCTACTTCAGGGGTTTTTTTTTAGCGAAGGCGACAGTGTGGATACTATTTTATGTGCACTAAAAAATATTCCTTTTCGAAGGATGTCATATAGTGGAAGCGAACATAATATCATTATACTCGTAGAAAAAGCATTTAAAACAATAGCTTTACAATCGCTGCAACAAAAATTATTCGCTACTGCAAATGTTTGATTCCATAACAACAAATAAGTTAATTGATATCCCTACCCCCTATTTTTTATACGATTTAGACTTATTAAATCAAACACTTAATACTGCCAAATTAGCTGCTAATAAATATAATATACATGTTCATTATGCATTAAAGGCAAATTATAATCTTCCGCTTTTAAGAAAAATAATTGAGGTAGGATTTGGTGCTGATTGCGTAAGCGGACCTGAGATCGAAAAAGCAATCGAATCAGGCTTTAGTAACAATAAAATTTTGATGGCAGGTGTTGGCAAAACAGATCAAGAAATTGTATTAGCATTGGATTCAAATATTGCCTGTCTGAATTGTGAATCACTAGAAGAAATAGAAGTGATTGCAACTATTGCTAAATTTAAAAATCAAGTTGCTCCTATTGCATTGAGAATAAATCCTGATGTAGCTGCATTCACACATAAATACATAACAACAGGTACTGAAGATGATAAATTTGGAATTGCAATAAAAGACCTGCCAGAAGTTATAAAATTTATTGAAGGACAATCATCCTTAAATCTTATTGGTTTGCATTTTCATATAGGATCTCAAATTAGTGACAATTCAGTTTTTGATTCCTTATGTGATCAAGTAAATAAAATTAATAAGTGGTTTATCGATCAAGGAATTCAACTCCCTATGGTAAATATGGGTGGTGGACTTTCCATTGATTATTTGGATCCAGATAATTATCCTATTCCAAATTTTGAAGAACATTTTTTTAGGTTAAGAAACGGATTACAGATTGGCGAAGATCAACAAATTCATGTAGAATTAGGCAGGTCAATTATTGGGCAATGTGGTAATTTAGTTTCAAAAATATTATACAAGAAAAAGACAACGAAAAAAGAATTCCTAATACTTGATGCTGGAATGACAGAATTAATGCGACCTGCTTTATATCAAGCACATCATCATATTGAACATCTTAATAAAAGAAATGAATTGAGTCAGTCTCAACTTTATACTGTTGTGGGTCCTATTTGCGAAAGCAGTGATACCTTCGGGAAAGATGTTACACTTCCAATATCAAATCGTGGTGATATTTTAATAATCAGAAGTGCGGGCGCCTATGGTGAAGTTATGTCTTCCTCGTATAATTTACGTAAAAAAGCAGATGTTAAGTATATTGAAAATGGATATTTAGATGAATAGTATTCACGTTTTGGGATATATAATCTGTATTGATTTCTAAAGTTCAATAATCCGTTTGGGGATCATCGAAAGATGCTTTTTAAGTAAAAATCTCGGCAGCTATTTCAGGAATTAAAACTCAAATTTTAATCGTGATTAACTCCCTTCGTTTTCAAATTTCGAGAATAATTGTTCAAAATTTAAATTTCAAAATTTATCGGTTGTAAAGAATGGCAATGTACTTTTACACTTTCAAAATTTCCATCTTACATGCAAAAGTCAATACAATCTGCTTTAATCTCCGTTTATCATAAAGATGGCCTTGATATAATCGTTAAACATTTAGATCGTTTAGGAGTAAAAATTTACGCAACCGGTGGCACCTTTGATTTTATTGAAGCGATGAAAATTCAGGTTATTGCTGTTGAAGACATTACTGGATATCCTTCTATCCTTGGTGGAAGAGTGAAAACATTACATCCTGGTGTTTTTGGTGGAATTTTAGCGATTCGTGATGATGAACAGCATCAAGCCCAAATGCACGAATTTAAGCTTCCTTTTATTGATTTAGTAATAGTGGACTTATATCCCTTTCAAGAGACCGTTGCTTTGGGTTCTAGCGATGAAGAAATAATCGAAAAAATAGATATTGGCGGGATCTCACTTATTAGAGCTGCTGCCAAAAACTTTAACGATGTAGTTATTATTCCAACCTTCAATGATTATCCATTTATTTTGGATATCCTTGAAAATCAAGATGGTAAAACAACCTTAGCGCAAAGAAAAAATCAATCCTTATCCGCTTTCTCGGTAAGTAGTGGATACGATTCAGCTATTCATCAATGGTTTTTAGGAAATGGTTCTACTCAAGAAACGCTTCAAACTCCAGCATCTTGGGCCACAAAAAGCTTACGTTATGGTGAAAATCCACATCAAAAGGCAAGTTTTCGAGGGAACTTATCTGAAGTATTCAATCAGCTTCATGGCAAAGAACTTTCGTACAATAACTTGTTAGATGTTGATGCTGCAATCCATTTAATTAGTGAATTTGAAGAGCCAACAATTGCGATTATAAAACATAATAATGCTTGTGGATTAGCCAGTAACAACTCCCTTTTGAAGGCATGGGAAAAGGCTTTAGCTGGAGATCCAGTTTCTGCTTTTGGAGGTGTAATTGTTAGTAATAGATTAATTACTAAAGATTTAGCATTAGAAATGAATAAATTGTTTTTCGAAGTTTTAATGGCGCCTTCTTATGATCCTGAGGCTTTAACAATTTTACAAAGCAAGAAGAATCGGATGCTTTTAGAAACAAAATCTTTTCAAAAACCAACTCAATTGTTTCGAAGTGTATTAAATGGAGCGTTAGTTCAAGATCCTGATTCGAACACTGAACGCATTTCGGATATGAAAGTTGTTACCATAAAAACTCCAACCGAAAGAGAATACAATGATTTAGTATTTGCTAATAAAATCGTAAAACATAGTAAAAGTAATGCGATTGTACTCGTTAAAGACAATCAGCTAATAGCAAGTGGCGTTGGACAAACATCACGTATTGACGCCCTAAACCAAGCTATTAACAAGGCAAAACACTTTGAGTTTTCAACAGTTGGCTCGGTAATGTCGTCGGATGCTTTTTTTCCTTTTCCAGATTGTATTCAGATAGCTCATGAAGCTGGAATCAGTTCAGTGATACAACCGGGAGGTTCATTACGAGATCAAGAATCGACTGATGAGGCAAATAAATCAGAGATGTCCATGGTAATTACAAATATTCGTCATTTTAAACATTAATACGTTAATAATTACAATAAAAACAATCAACTTTGTAGTGATTGAAATTATACCTTGCAACAAATTGGAAATGATTCGATGTTGCAAAATATAATCAAACGAAAATCCACTATAACCCAGAAATAATCTACACCGCATAATGGGACTATTTGATTTCCTTACACAGGAGATTGCCATTGATCTTGGTACAGCTAATACCCTCATCATTAATAACGATAAAGTTGTTGTTGACGAGCCCTCCATAGTAGCTATCGATCGTACAAACGGAAAAGTAATCGCCGTAGGAAAACAAGCCATGATGATGCATGGTAAAACACACGAAAACATTAAAACCGTTCGTCCTTTAAAAGATGGTGTTATCGCCGACTTTGAGGCCGCCGAGCACATGATAAAGGGAATGATCAGAATGATCAATCCCGGTAACCGACTTTTTACTCCCTCGTTAAGGATGGTTATTTGTATTCCATCAGGCATTACCGAAGTTGAAAAGCGTGCAGTACGTGATTCAGCAGAACATGCTGGAGCTAAAGAAGTATATTTAATACATGAGCCAATGGCAGCAGCAATCGGAATTGGTATTGATGTGGAAGAGCCAATGGGAAATATGATTATTGATATTGGTGGCGGTACGAGTGAAATTGCTGTAATAGCATTAGGTGGTATCGTTTGCGACCAAAGCATTCGTGTTGCAGGAGACGGATTCACTACTGATATATGGGATTACATGCGTCGTCAACATAATATTTTGATCGGCGAAAGAACTGCTGAACGTATTAAGATAGAAGTAGGATCAGCTTTACCTGAATTAGATAATCCACCACCTGATTTTGCTGTTCACGGTCGTGATTTAATGACAGGAATTCCAAAAGAAATTACAGTTAGTTATCCTGAAATTGCACATGCATTAGATAAGTCTATTTCCAAAATTGAAGAAGCGATATTAAAGGCCTTAGAAATTACGCCTCCAGAGCTTTCTGCTGATATTTACAGAACAGGAATCTACCTAACAGGGGGTGGCGCATTGTTACGCGGGTTAGATAAACGCATTGCAATGAAAACAAAGTTACCAGTACATGTTGCAGAAGATCCATTGAGAGCAGTTGTTCGTGGCACAGGAATAGCATTGAAAAATATTCATCGTTATAAATTCCTTCAGCACTAATAAAATTATTTAGGTCAGCTTAAAAGCATTCGTTAAACGAAGTCTTTAATAAGTTTTAGGCGGATAGGTAAATTAAGAATGGAATGAAATTATTATTTCTGCTAATATGGCGCAACAATTTTACGCTGCTATTTGTTTTGTTGCAATCCTTTTGCATTTATCTTATCATAAACAATAATTATTACCAGCATGCTTCCTTTTTAAATGCTACCAACGCAGTAGTAACCGAAGTAATGGAAGGATATAGTTACGTCAAAGAATATATTCATTTACGTGACAACAATGAAAACCTTGCCAAAGAAAATGGTGTGTTGCGCGAGTTGCTGAACGGAGCTAAATACAATACAGATAGTTCTAAAGTTGCTATAAATGATAGCTTAAACTTTCAGCAATATAAATATATTACAGGAAAAGTAATTAATAATTCCATCAATCATCGGAACAACTATTTAACGATAAACAAAGGCACATTACAAGGGGTAAAACCAGAAATGGGAGTTATTACTTCAAATGGTGTTGTCGGTATTGTAAAACAAGTTTCTGATCATTATTGCACTGTAATGTCATTCTTACATAAAGACACTCGTATTAGTGGAATGATCCAACGCAATAAATTTTTCGGATCATTAGTTTGGGATGGAGCCGACCCAACTATTGCAACACTTAATGAAATTGACAAAACTGTTCCCGTACAAAAAGGAGACACTATAATTACTACAGCCTACTCTGCTATTTTCCCGGCTGGCATAATGCTTGGAAAAGTTATCGAAGCTAAATTAAATCCAGGTTCTAACTTTCATCAAATTAGAGTGAAGCTCTCCACACGGTTTGATAATCTTAGCTATGTATACATAGTCGATAATTTGATGAAGAACGAACAAAGAGAACTTGAATCAAACAATAAACAAGAAGATAAATGATCGTCGATATACTTCGTATTATCTTACGCTTTTTTGTACTTGTTACCTTTCAGGTATTAGTATTAAACAATGTACAATTAGGTGGATTTATTAATCCCTATTTATATGTTTTATTTCTAATCACTTTGCCAGTAAGCACCCCACGATTATTACTTCTCTTTATAGCATTAGTTACAGGACTTACAATTGATATGTTTCAAAATACAGTTGGTATGCATGCATTTGCTTGTGTTTTGCTAGCTTTCGCAAGACCTGCTTGGCTAAAGATGATTTCACCTCGCGATGGTTATGAAGCTGATGCAATTCCCTCTATCAAAAAATTCGGATTTAAGTGGTTTGTTGCCTATGCATTTGTGCTGATATTGATTCATCACTTTACCTTATTCTACATTGAAGTTTTTAGATTTAGCGAGTTTTTTAGCACGTTATTGCGAGTAGTACTTAGCAGCACCGTAACTTTACTTTTAGTAATTATTGCACAATACATCAGTACAAAACCGAGTGAGCGATTACAGCGCGCAGGTTCCTAGAGGCCATATCATTAAATAGTATTTAACAAATTACAAAATGGAGAATACCGCAAACAGCGGACAGCGCCTAGTGATTATTGGTATTTTTACTGCCGTAGTCATTATTTTTCTGATGCGTTTATTTTATATTCAAGTTGTTGAAGATTCATACACTGTTTCTGCAAACAATAATGTACTTCGGTACATGATTGACTATCCTGCAAGGGGAATGATCTATGATCGCAAAGGAAAGATTTTAGCCTTTAATCAAGCAGTATATGATTTGATGGTAATCCCTCGTCAGGTAAAAGAAATTGATACCGTAGAATTTTGTTCATTACTAGATATTAATAAAGATAATTTTATCGACAAGATGACAAAAGCAAAATCGTTTTCGAAAATAAAATCATCCATTTTTGAGAAGCAAATATCTGCTGAGAGTTATGCAACCTTTCAAGAGAAATTATATAAGTTTCCTGGGTTTTATGTACAACCTAGAACATTAAGAAAATATCCTAACAATACTGCAGCACACGTTTTAGGATATATTGGCGAGGTAAACGACGATTTAATTGCTAAGAATCCGTATTATAAACAAGGTGACTACATTGGAATAAGTGGTGTTGAACAAAGTTATGAGGGTGAGTTACGTGGTAAACGAGGAGTTCGTATTATTATGGTTGATGTTTATAATCGTGAGAAAGGAAGTTTTAAAAACGGAGCCTATGATTCATCGGCTGTTGCAGGATCCAATTTAGTATCATCACTTGATGCAGACTTACAAGCTTATGGTGAAAAATTAATGCAAAACAAAGTAGGAGCATTAGTTGCTATCGAACCAAAAACGGGCGAGATATTGGCGATGATATCAAGTCCATCGTATGATCCTAATTTATTGGTAGGTAGAGTTCGATCAAAGAATTATGGATATCTATTAAAAGATCCGCTGAAGCCATTATTTAATCGTGCCATGCAGGCTTATTATCCTCCTGGATCTACATTTAAATTAACAAGTGCCTTATCCTCACTGCAAGAAGGAGTGATGACACCCTCAACAACATTTCCACACGTATTTTCAGTTGGAAGTCATGCTGTTCATTGCCATGATCATCCTCCAGGGCCATTAGAAGTTTCAATTCAGTATTCCTGCAATCCATTTTTCTGTAATGTGTTTCGGACATTTATCGACAACCATAAATTTGGAACGAGCGAACATGGTTATGAAATTTGGCGTGACTACATGATGAGTTTTGGAATCGGTTTAAAGATTGGTGTTGATATGCCACATGAGCTAAAAGGATTTCTTCCCGGACTAGCTTACTATGATAAATTTTATGGTAAAGGACATTGGAAAGCTTCAACAATTTATTCGTTAGGAATAGGACAAGGAGAGTTAGGCGTTACACCGTTACAGATGGCAAATATTGTGTGCATTATTGCTAATAAAGGATATTATTATACACCACATATTATTAAATCAATAGCTAACAAACCAAATAACACACGTAACCTTGCAGAGAAACATTATTGCAAAGTTGATTCTTCTTGGTTCAATGTTGTACATAACGGAATGCAAAGAGTTGTGGAAGCAGGGACAGCAAGAATTGCTCAATTTGGTAATGTTGTGATTTGCGGGAAAACTGGAACTGCACAAAATCCTCATGGTAAAGATCACTCCCTATTTGTTGCATTCGCGCCTCGGGAAAATCCAAAAATTGCAATTGCAGTAATGGTTGAGAATGCTGGCTTTGGTGCAGCATGGGCCGCTCCTATTGCAAGTTTAATGATGGAGAAATATCTTACTGATTCTATAACTCGCCCGGCCGTAGAAGAACGAATGGAAAGTGGAGTAATATTACCCTCATTTGTAACAAAAAAAGATCTGGATGAAATAGATAATGAACCCGTGATTATAAATGATGTTACACCAAAAATAAACTTGAATCAAAAATCAAAATCTAAGGGACCTATAAAAAAGGAAAAAGAAAAATCTGCTAAAGCGACTGCCATGTTAACCAATAGCGAAAAAAATTTTAAAGTTAAAGATCGATCAACGATAAAATAGCACATTAAAATAATGCGTCAGCAAAAAAACATATTTGAAAATATTGATTGGGTACTTGTGATCATGTACCTTGTATTGGTATTAATGGGCTGGATGAATATTTACGCTGCTGTATTTAACGAAGAGCATAGCAGCATATTTGACATGAGTCAAAATTATGGTCGCCAGTTAATATGGATTGGCTCCTCCTTAATTTTAGCACTAGCAATATTAGTTATTGATGGAAAATTTTTTGCCGCCTTCTCCTACCCTATTTATGCGGCAATAATGGTTCTTGTATTATTTGTACTCTTTGTTGCTAAAGATGTTCAAGGTGCCAGGGCATGGATTGAGATTGGAAGTTTTAAATTACAGCCCTCTGAGTTTGCAAAATTTGCTACTAATATGGCTTTAGCAAAATACTTGAGCACTCTAAATATTCGTATGGAAGATATGCGAACAAAAATCACTGCTGGAATAATTGTTGCCTTACCAGTTGCATTAATTCTTTTACAGAACGATACTGGCTCTGCATTAGTTTTTTGTGCGTTTATTTTTGTACTTTATCGCGAAGGACTTTCTCAAAATGTTCTAATCTTTGGATTTCTAGCTGGAGTACTATTTGTTTTAACTCTAATGGTTTCAAAAATGATTCTGCTAGGTGTTATCGTTGGTGCTGGTATTTTGGGGTATGTATTAATGCGCAAAACACGAAAAAATTTATTTGCAATTTTACTAATTGTGGTGATGTCGGCAGGGGTTGTTTTTAGTGTTGATTATGCATATAATAAAATCCTTCAAGCACATCAACGTGAACGAATAGATATTTTACTGGGAAAAAAATCGGATCCAAAGGGAGCAGGATACAATGTAAATCAAAGTTTAATTGCTATCGGTTCAGGAGGATTAAATGGGAAAGGATATTTACAAGGAACTCAAACGAAATATGATTTTGTTCCTGAACAAAGTACTGATTTTATTTTTTGCACTGTAGGTGAAGAATGGGGATTCGCAGGAACAACAACGGTACTCTTATTATTTCTTGCACTTTTATACCGTATTATTTTTATAGCAGAACGACAACGTTCATCGTACACGCGTATTTACGCTTATGGTGTTGCTTCCATCCTATTCTTTCATATTATGATCAATGTTGGAATGGCGATAGGATTAGCTCCTGTAATAGGTATCCCTCTCCCCTTTTTCAGTTATGGCGGATCATCACTTTGGAGTTTTACAATTCTCCTATTTATACTGATTAAGTTGGATAGTTATAGGATGTATATACTTCGTTGATTACTGAATTAAGAATTTAACAAATGTTGTTTAGTACAATTTAAAATATCTGCTATCCCGAATTTACAAACAGGATAAATATAGCATCATTTTTTTGTTTGCATACCCTTCATCAATCCTTGCTTGCGAGTAAGATTAAAATCTTATTTGCAACCTTAGCTCAGTATTGGGATCCTAAGAAATCAAAAGGCACCCTACAAAATAAGCATTAGAGAAACGCTTAAAAAAGATCTAGTTAATTTTATTATTCATTCTTAAAAATCCCATAATAACTTCTGTTCCACCTTTACGTTCATCAACATAGTGTTTGTTGGTTTTTGCAATATTTTGGAGCTTAGAATTGTCGAGAGAAAGCATATCAAAATTACGTTCTAATTCTTCTTTGTTATTAATTACAATTACACCTTTCAACTTTACTAGATCACGAGCTTCGCGAAACTTTTCATAATTAGGTCCTATAAAAACGGGGATGCCATAAACAACTGCTTCTAGTATATTATGAATGCCTTTGCCAAATCCTCCACCAATATACGCGTAATGGGCGTATTGATACAGTTTAGAAAGCAAACCAACATTGTCAATCACTAATACATCGCAACTAATGTCGATATTATTTTTAAATTCCGAATAATAACAAACATTAAGTGAGATCTCGTTCTTTAATTTTTGCAATTGCGATGCACTTATTTCATGGGGAGCAAGAATAAATTTCAATCCTGCTTGCTTTTGATTAATAAAAGGAATTAACAACTCTTCATCTTGAGGCCATGTACTACCACAAATTATTATTTTACTGCCATCACAAAATTTCTCAATATCAGGCAATGAATGTTGCTGATTACTGTTTTCAAAAACCCTATCAAATCGAGTATCGCCACTTACTGTTACGTTGGTTATTCTATTTACATACAACAAATGCAATGATTCTTGATCTTGTACAAAAAGGTGTGTAAATCGTAATAATATTTTTCGAAAAAATTGCCCTAGTGAATGAAAAAATATTTGTCCGGGACGAAATATTGCAGAGACACAAAAGAAAGGAATTTTTCTGTCAAACAATTCTTTTCCATAGAAATACCAGAATTCATATTTAACAAAAAAGGCCATTTCTGGCTGTACTAATTTAAGAAACTTTTTACTTCGTACAGGTCCATCTAAAGGCATGTAAAAAACATAATCTGCAATAGGATCATTTTTTTTTACATTATATCCGCTAGGGGAGAAAAACGTTAAAACAATTTTATGATTTGGATATTCTTTTTTTATTGCTTCCAACACAGGACGACCTTGCTCGAATTCACCTAAAGAAGAACAATGAAACCAAATACGTTTTTCTTGTTTATCTGCGAAAGCATTTATTAAATTTTGTTGCCAATTACGTCTTCCAACAATCCACTCCTTAGCTTTTGGATTAAATAAAGTAGCTACTCTTATGGCGAAACCATACGCTCTAACTCCCAAAAGATAAAGTACCCACATCAATTAGTAAATATAAAATTTCTCAGGTGCTTGCTTATAGATTGGCATTATCCAACCAAAACGCAAACCGAATAACAAATCAATTCTTTTTCCTTTATCTGATTTCATTGTATTAAAATCATAATTTCTTCGTCCTTGTGTAAATCCTTGTATTGCTTCAACACCGCCAAAGAAATTTATTAATCGACGGTTACCTACATATACATAACCTGCGAATTCTTTTAATGCCAAACCATTTGTTAAACGATCATACCCTTTTACATAATCCCCTTGAAGTGCGGGAACAGTTCCTAATTTATCTTGTATTCGAATTTTATGTTGAATAAATCCAGCTCCAGCTTGAACGAAGAATCCACAATTTGGATTTGGTTTTTTTACGGGAAATAATCGTCCTAATGAAAGTGTGAAACTATACCCTCTTTCGGATACAAGAATATTTCCATAATAACCCGATGAGCCGATTACAAATCCTTGAGAAGTTGCGATACCATCAAAAAGTCCGAGTTCATTAAATCTATTTCCAAAAATGAAAAATCCATCTGCAATAAACATCCATTTCGACTTTCTTTTTACAATAACCGATAATCCCAAAGAGGAATTTGCACCAAATCGTTCCGCCATATCACCAGCAGGAACTTGGTATCCGTATGATGGGGCGATCAAAACCATGTTTAACGAGGAGTCGCGAATACTAGCTTGGGCATAAGAATTATTGGTAAAAGCTAGCATACCAAGCAGCGACAACAGAAGCGATAATTTTATTTTTTTCCTCACGACGCTAAAATAGATAATTTACAGAGCAAAACCATATAAAAAAAACGTAGAAAAATAGTATCTTCGCGTAATTAATTCAAATGCAAATTAAATTAATGGCTACCACTATTATAAGTAGCTGATAAAGAACCCAAATAATCCGATGGAAACTGTAAACAAACTGGCGATGGTCGACTTAATAGGCCAATACAAAAAAATTCAGGAAGAAGTTGATACCGCTATTCATAACGTAGTTGTTTCTTCAGCATATATTAATGGTCCTGAAGTTAAAGCATTTGCAAAAGAACTTGAAGAATACCTTGACGTTAAGCATGTTATACCATGTGCTAATGGTACTGATGCACTTCAAATTGCGATGATGGCACTAAACTTTAAGCCAGGGGATGAGATTATTACAGCAAGTTTTACGTATGTTGCAACGGCTGAAGTTATGGCACTTTTAAAGCTTAAACCAGTTCTTGTTGATGTTGATCCAGAGACGTTTACGATTGATTGTGCCGCTTTAGAAGGGGCAATTACTCCAAGAACTGTAGCTATTGTTCCTGTTCATTTATTCGGGCAATGTGCTAATATGCAGCGGATTATGGAAATCGCTAACGAACATAATTTATATGTTATTGAAGATACGGCTCAAGCAATTGGATCAGAATATACGATGTCGAATGGAGATAGCCATAAAGCTGGAACAATAGGCACGATAGGAACTACTTCTTTTTTCCCTTCAAAAAACTTAGGATGTATGGGTGATGGTGGAGCGATTTTTACAAATGATGATGATCTTGCAGCCAAGCTTCGAGTTATTGCAAATCACGGGCAAACAGCTTTATACCAGCATACAGAGATCGGTGTAAATTCTCGTTTAGATAGTATTCAAGCAGCTATTTTAAGAATAAAATTACGTCACCTAGATAGTTATTGTGAAGCTCGTCAAAATGCTGCTGCTTATTATGACAAAGCATTTGCGAACAATCCAAAAATTAAGACTCCTGCAAAGTGGGCAAATACTACGCATGTATATCATCAATATACTTTAGTATTAAACGGAGTGAGCCGAACAGCTTTACGTGAATTCCTTGAAAGCAATGCGATACCGTCCATGATTTACTACCCGATTCCATTGCACATGCAAAAAGCGTATACGGATCCTCGTTATCAAAATGGTGATTTTCCAGTTACGGAGCAATTGTGTAATCATGTAATTTCACTTCCGATGCATACTGAACTTTCACAGGAAGACTTAGAATTTATTTCTTCCACCGTATTACAATTTGTGAACAAATAAATCGTTACTGAAACATTCTAAAATAAGTAAAGTATAAACATGCGTAAAGAACTATTTAAAATCTAAACTATGAATATTGCAGTTGTTGGAACCGGATATGTAGGTTTAGTTACAGGAACATGTTTTTCAGAAATGGGAAATCATGTAACATGTGTTGATATTGACGCTAACAAAGTTGAGCGTATGAGTAATGGAAAAATTCCAATTTACGAACCTCACCTAGATGTTTTATTCGAACGTAATATTAAACAAGGTAGACTTCAATTTACAACGAATCTTGAAGAGGCAATTGCTGATGCTCAGGTAATTTTCCTTGCACTTCCAACCCCTCCGGGTGAAGATGGATCTGCTGATTTGTCTTATATTCTAGGCGTTTCAAATCAGTTAGGAAAACTAATTAAAGAATATAAAATCATTATTAATAAGAGTACAGTTCCTGTTGGCACTGCAGAAAAGGTTCGAGAAGCAATTTCAAAAAATTGTAGCGTTCATTATGATGTAGTTTCTAATCAAGAATTTTTACGGGAAGGATTTGCTGTTGATGATTTCATGAAACCAGATCGCGTAGTTATCGGAACACGTTCTGAGAAAGCTAAAAAAATAATGAGTGATTTATATGCTCCTTTTGTTCGTCAAGGAAATCCAATTTACTTTATGGATGAGCGTTCTGCCGAGCTTACAAAATATGCTGCTAATGCATTTCTTGCAACAAAAATTACGTTCATGAATGAGATTGCAAATCTTTGTGAAAAAGTGGGTGCAAACGTTGATGCTATTCGTATTGGTATTGGATCTGATTCGCGAATTGGCAAGCGATTTTTGTTTGCGGGTATTGGATATGGCGGAAGTTGTTTCCCAAAAGATGTACAAGCTCTTTACAGAACATCAACAGAATATAAATATGATTTCAAATTATTGAATTCAGTAATGCAAGTTAATGATCGCCAAAAAACTATTCTTGTTGATAAAGTAAAAACCTATTTTGATGGTAACTTAGAAGGAAAGAAATTCGCAGTATGGGGATTAGCATTTAAGCCTGATACAGATGATATTCGTGAGTCTCCAGCTTTACATATTATTAAAGAATTAATTGCTGCTGGTGCATCGGTAAGTGCTTTCGATCCTGAAGCAATGCAAAATGTAAAAAACTCCGTGGGAGAGGTTATTCATTATGCAAATGATGCTTATGATACTTTACATGATGCTGATGCATTACTTATTGCTACTGAGTGGTCGTTATTCCGTACTCCAGATTTTGACAAAATGAAAGATCTGATGAAAGGGAAAGTTATTTTTGACGGTCGCAACTTATACGATATTCAACGAATGACTGAGATGGGCTTCTACTATAACAGTATGGGTCGCGAAATAATATCTCCACAGATTCCTGCATTTTCATAATTACAATATAATTTATGGCGCATAAGCGTGTACTTATCACCGGTGCGGCCGGTTTCCTTGGCTCACATTTATGTGATCGATTTATCAAAGAAGGTTATGATGTAGTAGGAATGGATAACCTAATTACAGGAGATCTACGAAACATTGAGCACTTGATGAAGCTTCAAAGTTTTGAATTTTATCATCATGACGTTAGCAAGTATGTTCACGTGCCAGGACCGATAGATTACATCCTCCATTTTGCTTCACCTGCAAGCCCAATTGATTATTTAAAGATTCCGATTCAAACATTAAAAGTTGGATCACTAGGAACACATAATCTTCTCGGTTTTGCGAAGGTAAAAAAAGCACGTATACTCGTGGCCTCCACAAGTGAAGTTTATGGTGACCCAACGGTTCATCCACAAACAGAATCTTATTGGGGAAATGTAAATCCAATTGGCCCACGCGGAGTCTACGACGAAGCTAAACGTTTCCAAGAAGCTATTACAATGGCTTATCATACTTACCATGGGTTGGAGACAAGAATAATTCGCATCTTCAATACTTATGGACCTCGTATGAGACTAAATGATGGACGTGTATTACCAGCATTCATTGGGCAAGCATTACGTGGTGAAGACCTAACGGTATTTGGTGATGGAAGTCAGACGAGATCATTTTGCTATGTTGATGATTTAGTGGAAGGAATTTACAGATTGTTGATGAGTGATTATGTTTACCCAGTTAATATTGGCAATCCTGCTGAAATTACTATTGCACAATTTGGCGAAGAGATCATCAAACTGACTGGAACCAAGCAAAAGCTAATATATAAATCATTACCACAAGATGATCCTAAGCAGCGAAAACCAGATATCACTCGCGCACAAGAAATTCTAAAATGGGAGCCTAAAGTAAACCGTGAAGAAGGATTAAAACTTACTTACGAATACTTTAAAAATCTACCACAAGAAGAATTATACCGTACAGCTCACCGATTTGATTAATAAGATATTTAAATTCTTTTTGACTTTTACAACAATGTTTTTTTAGAACAAAAGATGAAAAGAATTTAAATTGCAAATAAAAAAAATACAAACAATATATGGAATTTGTCTCACACCCAAGTGCTATCATCGACGAAGGATGTACAATAGGCAAGAGAACTAAAATCTGGCACTTTTCACATATAATGCCGAATTGTATCATAGGAGAAAACTGTAACATTGGACAAAATGTTGTTATTTCTCCTGACGTTGTTTTAGGCAACAATGTTAAAGTTCAAAATAATGTTTCCATTTACACCGGAGTAATATGCGAGGACGATGTATTTCTAGGACCCAGTATGGTTTTTACTAATGTAATTAATCCTAGAAGTGCGATTAGTCGTAAAGATGCTTATTTAAAAACAGTTGTAAAAAAGGGAGCTACTATTGGCGCCAATGCGACAATAGTTTGCGGCAATAACATTGGCAGATATGCATTTATTGGAGCTGGTGCTGTTGTTACAAAAGAAATAAGTGATTTTGCTTTAGTTATTGGAAATCCTGCACGACAAACAGGCTGGATGAGCGAATATGGCCACAAACTTAGCTTCAATCAAGAAGGCATAGCAATTTGTGAAGAAAGCAAGGAGAAATATCAGTTGAAAAATAACATAGTTACTAAGATCAAAGGATAAATGACAAAGTACGATAATAGAAAAATTAATTTTGCAATCATTGGTTGTGGACATATTGGCTTAAGGCATGCCGAAATGATTCAACGCAATCCTGAAGCTGAATTATTAGCAATTTGTGATGTTCGCGCTAAAGAAGATTTAAATTTAGAAGAATATAATTCAATTCCATATTTTAATTCAATTGATGAGATGCTTGAAAAAGTAGCAGGAATTGATGTGGTTTGTGTTTGTACTCCCAATGGATTGCATGCAGAGCATTCTCTTAAAGCATTGTCAAAAAACCATCATGTTGTTTGTGAAAAACCAATGGCTCTCACAAAAATCGATTGTGAAAAAATAATACATAAAGCCTTTCAAGTTTCTCGTCAAGTTTTTGGCGTAATGCAAAACCGCTTTTCACCTCCTTCGGTATGGCTTAAAGAAATTATTGAAGAAAACATACTTGGTGAAATATTCATAGTGCAATTAAATTGCTATTGGAACCGCGATGAACGTTACTACAAAAAAGGGTTGTGGAAAGGCACCTCAGATCTTGACGGAGGAACCCTATTCACACAATTCTCACACTTTATTGATATTATGTATTGGGTATTTGGCGATATCAATGATATCCAAGCGGTTTTTGCTGACTTTAGCCATAAAGATTTAACAGCATTTGAAGATTCAGGAATTGTTAACTTCAAATTTGTTGATGGAGGGATGGGATCATTAAATTATTCTACTTCTGTTTGGGATTCCAACATGGAAAGTAGTTTAACAGTTATTGGAAAAAATGGAAGCCTGAAAATTGGTGGACAGTATATGAATGAAGTAGTTTTTTGTAATATTAAAGATTATGTAATGCCAATCCTTGCTCCTGTAAATCCTGCTAACGATTACGGTTATTATAAAGGATCAGCAGCTAATCATCATTATATAATCGGAAACGTTGTAGACACCTTAAAAGAAAGAACATCAATCACTACAAATTCTCTTGAAGGGCTTAAAGTAGTTGAAATTATAGAGCGCATTTATGCACTTCGCAAATTAAAAAAACAAGAAAAAAGATATATCAATGTATAACGACCTCGTTAACAAAAAAAAGAAACTTGCTGTAATTGGCTTAGGATATGTGGGGTTACCAATTGCTTTGGAATTCGCAAAAAAAATATCGGTAATTGGATTCGACATCAACGCTAGTCGTGTTGAAATGATGCAAAAAAAAATAGATCCTAGTGGTGAACTAGATTCTTCGGCCTTTGATGGTTGCGACATTGAATTTACTGATTCAATAGAAGTATTAAAAAACGCTAACTTTTTTATTGTTGCAGTTCCGACACCTATTGATGAGCATAAATTACCCGATTTAAAACCACTATTAGGGGCGACTAAGTCAATAGGTTTGGCATTGAAAAAAGGAGATTATGTAGTTTACGAATCAACCGTGTATCCAGGATGTACTGAAGAAGATTGCATTCCTGTGCTCGAAGAAGTTTCAGGTTTAAAATTCAAAACTGATTTTAAAGTTGGTTATTCTCCAGAGAGAATTAACCCAGGCGATAAGGAACATACATTAACAAAAATTACTAAAGTTGTTTCTGGATGTGATGAAGAATCATCAGAAGTTGTTGCTAAAACTTATGAAATTGTTGTAGAGGCCGGAGTATTTAGAGCTTCATGCATAAAAGTTGCTGAAGCAGCTAAGATTATTGAAAATACACAACGTGATGTAAATATTGCTTTGATGAATGAATTGTCAATTATTTTTAATAAGATGGGAATTAACACTTTCGAAGTATTACAAGCTGCTGGAACAAAATGGAATTTCTTGAAATTTTATCCTGGTTTAGTTGGCGGACATTGCATTGGAGTAGATCCTTATTATTTAACCTATAAAGCACAGGAGTTAGGTTATCACTCTCAAGTAATTAATTCTGGTAGATATGTAAATGACTCAATGGGATTTTATGTAGCTAAGCAATCTGTAAAAAGATTAATTGCTTTAGGAAAAGATTTAAGTAAATGCAAAGTACTAGTAATGGGCGCAACGTTTAAAGAAGACGTTGAAGATATTCGCAATTCAAAGGTTACTGATGTAGTAAATGAATTCAAATCATATGGAGTTTCAGTTGAAGTTGTTGATCCAAGAGCATCAAGTGAAGAGTTAAAACATGAATATGGTTTTGAGTTAACTGAAAATCCTGCATCCGATTATGATGCAATCGTTATTGCAGTAAATCACCAGGAATATCATTCACTTGATGAATCACAATTTAAGAAAATGGTGAAACTTCCAGCTCTTATTGTAGATATAAAAGGAATTTATAGAGGTAAAATTAAAGAACTTGCATATTGGAGTTTGTAGCCAATTTGCCAATATGCGAATGTGCCAATTAAAAAAAGTGCTGATGTGCTACTGTTGCTAATCTACAAGTGAAAAAAAGTGCTAATGTGCCGGTTTGCTAATTTTCCAATGAAAAAAAAATGGAGCAATGCTTGCATAGATTTTTTTACTTCTTGGGTGCCAATAAAACAATAATTGAAAAATTAAATTAAATAAATACACCCAAACCATCTCCCAATAATTTTATTTATAATCAGATTAAAAAATGACAAAGAAAAAAATTCTTGTAACAGGTGGAACGGGTTATATTGGTTCTCACACCGTAGTTGAATTAATTGGAAAAGGATATGATGTTTGCATCATTGATAATCTTTCTAATTCACATATTGAAGTAATTGATTCGATTGAAAAAATTACTGGGACTCGACCAATTTATGCCAATATTGATTTAACAAATAAATCTGCGGTGAACGAATTTCTTCGTGTGCATGATATTGATGCTATCGTTCATTTTGCAGCATTTAAAGCTGTTGGCGAAAGCGTTGAAAAGCCATTAGAATATTACCGTAACAATTTAGTTTCATTATTAAACCTAATGGAATTATGCCGTGATCATAAAATTAAGAATTTTGTTTTCTCCTCTTCATGTTCCGTTTATGGTCAACCAGATTATTTACCGATTGATGAATTTGCAGTAGTGAAACCAGCACAAAGTCCATACGCAAATACTAAAAAAATAGGGGAAGACATATTACGCGACACCAGTAAAGTTCTTGAATTAAATATTATTTCCTTACGATATTTCAATCCAGTAGGTGCTCATCCTTCAGCGATGATAGGTGAATATGCTATTGGAGTGCCCTTAAATTTATTTCCTGTTGTGGCACAAACTGCAATTGGTAAACGAGAAAAAATGGTAGTTTACGGTACTGATTACGATACACCTGACGGAAGCTGTGTACGTGACTATATTCACGTTGTTGACATTGCTGTTGCTCATGTTATTGCAATTGAGCGTATGTTGAACGGGAAAAATAAAGAAAAATATGAATTGTTTAATTTGGGTACCGGAACTGGGCTTTCTGTATTGGAAATTATAAATGCGTTTGAGAATATTACAGGAGTGAAAGTGAATTATCAATTGATGAGTCGTCGTGCTGGTGATATTGAAAAAGTGTATGCTGACACAACTTATGCAAATAATGAATTGGGATGGAAAGCGACAAGAACATTAGAAGATATGATTACTTCTGCTTGGGCCTGGGAACAAGTATTAGGAAAAAAAACTTCTATTGCATAATACATAAAAAACTTAAATAAAATAAATACAAGTTAAGTACAATTTAAATAATTTTGATTTAAATAAATAATTATCACATGAAAAATATATTAATCACTGGAGGAGCGGGATTTATCGGATCACATGTTGTGAGGAGATTCTTAAAAAACTATCCTGATTATCATATTTACAATCTCGACAAGTTAACTTATGCTGGTAACCTAGCGAATTTGAGAGATGTAGAAAACTTTTTAAATTACACTTTTGTAAAAGGTGACATTACAGATGCTAATTTCATTCAACATCTATTTCAAAAACACAAATTTGATGGCGTACTACATCTAGCTGCGGAATCACATGTAGATCGTAGTATTTCAAATCCAATGGAATTTATTACCACAAACGTAGTGGGTACTGTTGTGTTGTTAAATGCAGCGCGTGAATGTTGGAATGGAAACTTTGAAGGAAAGCGATTTTATCATGTAAGTACAGACGAAGTTTACGGATCATTAGGTGAAACAGGTTATTTTACTGAAGAAACTCGTTATGATCCGCATAGCCCCTACTCTGCTTCGAAAGCAAGCTCAGATCATATGGTACGTGCCTATCATGACACTTATGGTTTGCCAATTGTAATTTCAAATTGTTCTAATAATTATGGATCAAATCATTTTCCAGAGAAATTAATTCCATTAGCAATAAATAATATTCGAAACAATAATCCGATTCCAGTTTATGGCAAAGGTGAGAATGTACGTGATTGGCTTTTTGTAGAAGATCATGCTATTGCAATTGATGTAATTTATCATTTCGGAAAAAATGGAGACACTTATAACGTTGGTGGTCATAACGAATGGAAAAACATAGATTTAATTCATCTTCTTTGTGATATTATGGATCACAAATTGAATCGTAAAGGTGGCACTTCGCGTGAGCTTATTACCTATGTGAAGGATCGCGCAGGACATGATTTACGCTACGCTATTGATTCTTCTAAACTTCAACGTGAACTTGGCTGGAAACCTTCTCTTCAATTTGAGGAAGGCTTAGAGAAAACGGTTGATTGGTATTTAGCAAATCAAGAATGGATGGATGAAATTACCTCAGGTGACTACAAAAACTATTACGAAAAACAATATCAGTTGAGATAAGTTCGTAGATATTCCAAAGGAAATATTTTTCAGACATTTAACGCCTCTAAACCCCAAAGAAAGCAATAACTTTGCGCCTTAAACTACTTTATGACACCTGAGACTATATATTCAACGAAATACCATAATGATTCAATTAGTAAAGCAAAAATACTAGTATCAGGAGGTGCAGGCTTTATTGGATCCAACTTAGTTACTTATCTATTACTACATGGAGCTAAAAAAGTTCGTGTAATCGACAACTTAAGTAATGGATTTTTACGAAATTTTGAGGCCTTTAAAAACAACCCTTCATTTGAATTTTGCGAAGGTGACATCACCAATATTGATGATTGTAATAATGCATGTGAAGGCATGGATTTTCTATCACATCAAGCGGCATTAGGTTCAGTTCCTCGTTCAATAAAAAATCCAATTGCTACGAGTGATGCTAATACTACAGGCTTTATAAATATGCTTATTGCAGCTCGTGATGCTGGAATAAAACGCGTTGTATATGCTAGTTCAAGCTCAGTGTATGGCGACAGTAAAGAATCACCAAAAGTTGAAGATAGACTTGGCAGTCCACTTTCACCCTATGCAGTTTCAAAACTTACTAATGAACTTTATGCTTCTGTTTTTGCATTGCATTATGGGATTGAAATTATTGGACTAAGGTATTTTAATGTTTTCGGACCAAATCAAGATCCTAATGGACCTTATGCTGCAGCAATTCCATTATTCATGAATTCACTCTTATTTGGAAAAGACGCCGTGATATATGGCGAAGGAGATCAAACCAGAGATTTTACTTTCGTTGAGAATGCGGTTCAAGCAAATGTGAGAGCATTATTTACAGAAAACAAAGATGCCTTTAACAAGGTTTATAATGTGGCTGTAGGCGAAAGTGTAACAGTTAATAAGCTCTATCAAACTATTGCAGAAATTGCTGGATCAAAAAGGCAGCCTCATTACCATCCAGATCGAATGGGTGATATTAAGAATTCACTTGCTGATATTTCTTTGGCAAAAAATTTGTTGGAATATAAACCAAGATTCCATCTTAAAGATGGATTAGAAGTAACAATTGATTGGTTTCAAAAAGCATTTTCAAATGTTTAAATCGATATTTAAAATATTTTCATCTGAAAAATCTGAAGGATTACCTTTAGAAAATCTCTCTTCTTTGAATACAGATATGCATTCGCATTTAATTCCTGGTATTGATGATGGGGCTAAAACAATTGAAGAGAGTATTGAACTTATTAGAACGCTTCATGGATTAGGGTATTCAAAATTAATAACCACTCCTCATATAATGAGTGATTATTTTCGCAATACCCCTGAAATTATTTACAAAGGCTTAGAAGATGTTAGAGCTGCACTAAAAGAAAACAATATTCCAATGCTCATAAGTGCTGCAGCCGAATATTACATTGATGATGGCTTCATGCGCAAATTAGAAGAAGAGAAATTAATGACTTTTGGGGATAATTATTTATTAGTTGAAGTGTCCTATATTAATCCTCCCGATAATGTTCGTGACATCTTATTCCGCGCTCAAGTTTTAGGATATAAACCAATACTAGCTCACCCAGAAAGGTATCCTTTTTGGTACAGAAACATTGAGGAATATCAAAAGTTTCATGACATGGGTGTTCTATTACAATTAAATTTAAATTCCCTTTCTGGATATTATGGATTGGATGCCAAACGTGTTGCAGAAAAATTAATTGATTTGCAAATAGTAAGCGCATTAGGTACAGATCTTCATCACGCTAAACATGCTGAGTTTTTGCAAAAGACTGTAAATGAAAAATATCTTCAAAAAATATTGGAACAGCCATTAATTAATCGTGACTTGTAATTTTCACTTCACAATTTTTTTAAAAATTTTCAACCTTTGTTAAATTGCAATGCTCATGAAGGATGTAATAAAAAAACTAAAATTCAAATCGGAAGGAATAATTCTAAATGCTCCTTCTTTCATTGAGAAAAGCTTTATCGAACATGGCTTTAGGAGTGAACTTAACATTAAAGTTAAAAATCTTAACGCCATAATTTTCCTAAATAATAACAAAGAACTTCTCACCTTTCTTAAGCAAAAATTAAAGCATCTGGAATATGATAGTGTTTTATGGTTTGCTTACCCTAAAATATCATCTGGAATTAAAACAGATATTAATAGGGGCATTATAGCAAATTTAATTTTAGAATTTGGATTAGATGCTGTAACAGCAGCCTCAATTGTTTCTTCGTTTAGCACCCTACGTCTTCGACCTATCGAAATA
>Ga0114969_10000336_pt1 | contig 39763 bp, 48 predicted proteins | sample M_130807_MF_Meta_FD_87316 | JGI IMG/M metagenome (GOLD analysis project Ga0114969, IMG submission 87316) | Freshwater microbial communities from Lake Montjoie, Canada to study carbon cycling - M_130807_MF_MetaG | ecosystem: Environmental > Aquatic > Freshwater > Lake | place: Lake Montjoie...
CCTCGCGAGTGACGTGGTGGCGGCGCCGGTTACGCCGGTGGCCGGCCGGCTTGTGGTGCCGGGCGTCCCCGGACTGGGCATCGAGCTCGATGAGGCAGCCCTCGACGCCGTCGCGACCGGGCCGTGGATCGCGAAGCTGCCCGAGGTGCACGGGCACGACTAGTCGCTAGAATGGCGTCGTTGTGCGCTCACCCGACTTCGTAGCGGGCAGGGGATGACAGTGACGTTGGACTCCAAGGGCCTCTGGTACATGGACCTCCACTCGCACTCGACCGACGCGTCGGACGATGCGGGCGGCACGGTCGAGGGCTACGCGAAGTGGATCGTCGCCCGTCGCAAGAAGGGCTACCACATCGACGGCTTCGTACTGACGGAGCACCGCCAGTTCGACCCCGACGCTGACTACACCGCGCTATCGGAGCAGTACGGCGTCACCATCCTGTGCGGCGCGGAGCTCGAGACCGACATCGGGCACGTGCTCGTCTACAACCTCTCGCCCGAGTTCACGCGGGGTTTCGACCTCTCCTCGATCGCGCTGCCCCACAAGGAAGTCTTCAAGCGCGCTCGCGAGACCGGTGGCTTTGCCGTCGCTGCGCACGCCGGGCGGCCTCGCATCGGTCTCGCCGAGCACGTGCATGGGCGCGGTGTTACGACCGAGGGCATCGAGGCGATCGAGCAGCTCAACGGCGGCTCGAACGACGAGGAGAACGGCCGCGCGCTCGACCTCGCTGAGCAGTTCGGTCTGCGTCGTGTCGGCGGATCGGATGCGCATTTCGTGAGCGCGATCGGTCGCTGTCTCACGGCCTTCCGCCGCCCCCTTACCTCGCTCGCGGACCTCGTGGAGGAGCTCGCAAACGGGGAGTACCATCCCGTCACTGTCGAGCAGACGCTCGAGCAATAAGGAGGCTGGCATGACGTCGCAACCGACCGAGGCCACGTTCGAGTACGACGCCAGCGTGATCGGCGTGGAGGTGCCGCTCGGCACCTTCGACATCACGCCGGAGCGCGTCGCCGGCTACCTCAAGGCCACTGGCGAGACGAACCTCCTCTATACCGACGAGGCCGCGGCGAAGGCGAGCCCCTACGGCGGGCTGATCGTGCCGCCAGGCATTCTCCAGACCGTAAGCCTGACCGGCGCGCCAAATGCGAAGGTGAAGTTCGGCAATTTCGCCATGCACAGCGGGCAGCGTATGGAGGTGATGGGCCCGATCCGCGTCGGCGATGCGATCAGCGTCGCCGCCGATGTGAAAGAGGTCTACGCGAAGACTGGCCGCAGCGGCACGATGGTCTTCGAGGTGCGCCGCAACACCTTCCGCAACCAGCACGGCGAGACCGTCGCCGTCTCCGAGATGTCGATGGTGCATCGCCAGGCGGGAGGCGGTTGATGGCCGACCAGCGCTATTTCGAGGATGTCGAGCCCGGTGACGAGTTCAACGAGTCATGGACGCCGACTCGGGAGGCCGTGATCGGCTACCTCACCGTCGGGAACGCGGAGGCGGGTAACACCGCCAGCCGCTTCACCAGCGACGAGGAAGCGAAGAAGATCGGCATGGCCAAGGCCATCGTGCCCGGTGCGTTCTCGCTCGTCATGGCGAGTCGCGTTGTCGCGGACTGGATGGGGCCTGAGGGCAAGTTACACAGCATCGACGTCGACTTCCGTCGCCCCGTGCTGCACGACGACACGCTCAACATCCTCGCCCTCGTCACCGACACGCTCGAGGACGACGGCGTGCCGACCGTGAAGCTCGACGTCTACCTTGAGAATGAGCGCGGCGAGCGCCCGGTGCAGGGCACCGCACTGGTGGAGCTACCAAAGCGCGGCTAGCGCACCGTACCGTTCGAGATACAACGAAGCCCCGGCATTGCCGGGGCTTCGTGTTGTGGTGCGAGCGGCGAGTTACTCGCCGGTCTTGGCGTTGCCCTCGTCGAAGGTGAGGCGGAACGTGTCCGGTGGGATCTCGGAGCCCTCGGGCGGGGCGTAGCCGAAGTGCTCCATCATGCGCTGGAACGCCGGGTAGGTTTCCGCGCCGACGATCGCGTACTCGTTGTTGAAGATGAAAGTCGGCACAGCACTCACGCCGAGCTCCTGCACCATGCCGATCTCCTCGTCGACCAGGTCGCGGTACGTACGCTGCTCGAGCGCCTCGCGCAGTGCCGCACCGTCGAGGCCGGCATCGCTGCCGAGGCGGACCAGCGTGTCGATGTCGCCGATGTTCTCGAGCGTCTCGAAATGGGCGCCGTAGAGCGCCTTGTGCAGCGCCTCCTGCACCTCGTGCGAGGCGTCGGTCTCCTGCGCGAACGTCGCCGTCTCCAGTGCCAGGTGCGAATTCGGGCGGAACGTGCGGCCGCGCTGGAAGTTCAGGCCGGCCGACTCGGCGCGCTGCTCCACCGGCGACAGCGGGTCGCCCGGCTGCTGGCGCGGCGTGGTCGTGCGTCCCTCGGGCGGCACGCTCGGGTCGAGCAGGAACGGTGCCCAGCTGATGTCGACCGGGTAGTCCCGCTCGAGCTTCTGGAGCTCGGTCAGCCCGACGTAGCACCAGGGACAGACGAAATCGGAGACGACGACGACCTTGATCCGCTCGGTCGTCTTGGGGGTGGTCTCGGAGAGAGTGGTCATAGCAGGGCCCCCATTCTGATACCCACCCATGGTAACGATTAGACTCGCTGGTGAGGAAGTTCGAGGTTCGATCTTTACCGCCCTGCAGTGGCGAGGTAGCGTCTCAGTCATTCGAGGCGGGAACGGGCACGCTCTAACGGCGAGCGCCCATACGCGGAAGCGCTGAGGCGGACACCACCGTATGGCAGACCAGCCGTCCACCGGCCCCGTAGCCGGTACCCCTGAGGACGCTAACCACGCGCCCGAGACGTCGCCCCTCGCGCCGGATCTCAGCATTGGCGAGGTGCGCCGCGGGCAGAAGCCCGGTACCCGCTACGTGCGCGTCACGCGCGCTTCCGAGCGGCCGTTCCTGCGCCAGGGCGCGACCCGCTGGCGTGCGACGCTCGCCGCGGAGCGTCCGACCAGCGGCGTCGGCAAGTTCATGGCGACTGTGCGGAGAACACTCTTCGGGGAGCCGATCGCCTCGTCTAACTCACTCGAGGAGCGTCTTACCAAGGTCAAGGCGCTCGCCGTCTTCTCCTCCGATGCGCTCTCCTCCTCGGCGTACGCCACAGAGGAGATCTTGCTCGCGCTGGTGCTCGCTGGCACGGGCCACCTCAATGTCGGGCTTCCAATTGCGCTCGCGATCATTGCGCTGCTGACCGTTGTGGTGCTCTCGTACCACCAGACGGTGCGCGCCTACCCCAAGGGTGGTGGCACGTACTCAGTCGCCAGCGAGAATCTCGGTCGCTGGCCGGGACTGTTTGGCGCGGCGTCCCTGCTGACCGACTACGTGTTGACGGTGGCTGTGAGCATTTCCGCAGGCGTACTGGCCATCGAGTCGGCAATCCCATCGCTGGGCCCGGCACGCGTGCCGATCGCGGTGGGGGCGGTGATCTTCATGGCTGCGATCAACCTCCGGGGCGTCCGCGAGGCGGGTTCGATCTTCGCGATCCCGACGTACCTGTTCATCATCGGCTTTGGCGGCATGATCGTCGTCGGAGTCTCTCGCCTCATGCTCGGGATGGTTCCTGGCGCGTCACTGGCTCACTCGGCGCCTCCGCAGGCAACGGTCGAGGCGACGCACGCATTCACGGTCTTCTTGGTGCTGCGTGCCTTCTCCTCTGGGTCAACCGCCTTGACGGGCGTCGAAGCAATCGCGAACGGCGTGCCTGCGTTCAAGCCGCCAGAGTCGCGGAACGCCGCGATCACCATGACCTGGATGGCGGTCATCCTCGGAGTTCTGTTTTCGGGTGCGACTCTGTTGGCGGTGCGCTTGGGGATTGTGCCGCACGAGGGCGAGTCGGTGATCTCGCAGATCGGCCGCCTGTCCTTCGGCGGCGAGAATGCTGCCTACTACTACCTCCAGGCGACCACGGCGCTCATCCTCGTGCTCGCTGCAAACACGGCGTTCAATGACTTTCCCCGCGTGGGCTCGATCCTCGCGAAGGACGAGTACCTACCTCGGCAGTTCGCGTTCCGCGGCGACCGGCTCGCGTTTTCCTTCGGTATCGTCGTACTGAGCAGCATCTCAGTCCTACTACTCATCGTCTTCCGAGCCGACACGCACCTGCTGATCCCGCTATACGCGGTGGGCGTGTTCATCGCCTTCACTTTGTCGCAGTTCGGCATGGTCAAGCATTGGCAGCGGGTACGAGAGTCCAACTGGAGGCGCTCCGCGACGATCAACGGCATCGGCGCCGTGATGACAGCCATTGCCGCGACCGTCATCGCCGCGACGAAGTTCATGAGTGGCGCCTGGATTGTGCTGATCCTGATCCCGCTGATGGTGCTCGTCCTGAACAGCATCCACAGGCACTACCAGTCTGCGCGCAAGCAGCTCGTGCTCGCGGACGGCCCCATGCGTCTGCGCCTGACAATGACCGCTGATCGCCCCGTCATCGTCCCGGTGAGCGAACTCAACTTCGCCACCGCGCGCGCCGTCGCCTACGCGCGCGGCCTCTCCACCAACGTCACGGCGCTGCACGTCGTCACCGAAGAGGGCGAGGACACCACGGAGATCGAGGAGGCGTGGCAGGAGCGCTACCCCGACACGCCGCTGATCATCCTCGAGTCGCCATACCGCTCCTTCCAGGCGCCGTTCATGGCCTACATCGACGCGCTCACCGTGCCGCCCGACGTCCCGCTGACGATCGTGCTGCCCGAGTTCGTCGCCGCGAGGTGGTGGCAGGGCTTCCTGCACAACCGCACCGCGAACCGCCTGCGCGACGCCCTGTACCGACGGCCCAACACCGTCGTAGTCAGCGTGACCCAGCAGCTCGCGTGACCGCGCGTCGAGTCCTCACCATCGCCGCTGTCGGCGCGCTTGCGGCCTCGCTGCTTGCGGCCTGTGACATGCGCACGCTCTCGTTCCACACCTCACCCGCGAGCGTGGCCGTGCATGTCGTCGGTGGCGCCGGCACTGGAGCTATGGCGCAGACCTCGAATGTGCCGCTCGTCGTCGCGACGCCTGAGGCGGCAGTGGTGGTCGGCCCCGTCCCAGCCGCGTGGGGCGCCCCGCCGCGCATGCGCGCAGACGCGCCGCCCGCACCGAGCGGTCCAGCCGTCGCGGTGCTGCTTTTCGACGAGGCATCCGCGCAGGTGCTCTACCACCACAACGGCAACGAGCCGCTCGCGCCCGCGAGCCTCACGAAGATCGCGACCGCGATCGTGGCGATCGAGCGCGGTGACCTCGACCGCCGCGTGACCACGGACGTCGACAGTCGCGTGATGCGTGGCAGCACCGTGATGGGCCTCATCCCTGGCGACGAGTTCACGGTGCGCGACCTGCTCTACGGGATGATGCTGCCGTCGGGGAACGACGCCGCGCTCGCCATCGGCCGCGCGACCTCCGGTTCAGACAGTGCCTTCGTCGAGGACATGAACCGGCTCGCCGCACGCCTCGGTCTGACCGAGACGCACTTCGCGAACCCGCACGGCCTCAACGCACCCGGCCACCTCACCTCGGCGCACGACCTCGCGCTGCTCTCGAGGTATGCGATGACGCTGCCCGACTTCCGTGCCGTCGTGACCACGACCGCCTGGGTCGCACGCGGCTCGCGCGATATCGCCGTGACCAACGTGATCAACGACGTGCTCTACTCGATCGCTGGCGCTGACGGCGTGAAGAGCGGCTACACGAGGCAGGCCGGACGCACGCTCGTCGCATCAGCGACTCGCAACGGCCACCGGCTGTATGCCGTGGTGCTCAACGACCAGCAGCGCCTCACCGACGCCTCGGCGCTCCTCGAGTGGGGCTTCCGCTCCTTCGACTGGGACACGAGCGTTGCCGCGCTGCAGTCCACTCCGTAGCCCGAGTCGACGGCCCTGCACATGCCTGAGCCCTGCGGAGTCCCCGCCGTCCGTCGATAGTCACGGTGAAGCGCCACTTGGTGAGGAGTCTCCGTACTCCAACACCCGGTGCGCTCGAGGTGAGTGAATGGGCAAGTCGCGGCGACGTCTCTGGCTGATCGTCGCCCTGGTGGGCTTCGCCGCGGCATTGCTCTCGTATCCCGGCTCGACGCCCGCGCCTGCCACCGCGAGCACCACGCGCTCGGCTCCCGTCGCCCCATCGCAATACGAGGTGCCTACAAGCGCCTCGAGCTCCGACGCCCCCGCCAGCGCGTACGGCGCATACGGTTCGCCGAGCGGCCCCCACCGCAGCGGCTACTAGTCGTAGGCTCAGCCGCGTCGATGGACGCGGAGGCTGCACAGTGCTCGCTCGTTGGAGGCAGAACGCACGTCTCATCAAGCGGGATGTGTACGCGCTCTCCCTTGCCTGCCGCGATCCACGGGTGCCCTGGTACGCGAAGGCGCTCGCTGTGGCAGTGCTGACATACGCACTCAGCCCGATCGACCTGATTCCCGACTTCATCCCGGTGCTCGGGTACCTCGATGACGTGCTGATCGTTCCAGTCGGCATCGTGCTGGTACGCCGCCTCATCCCGAGCGACGTGATGGCGGAGCATCGGCTCGCCGCTGCTGCTGCGCTGGATGCGAAGGCACCCGGGGGCAAGCTCGGCGCAGCGATCGTCGTCGGCCTCTGGCTGCTCGCGCTGGCCGTGTGCCTCTATGTGGCCCGTCGCCTATGGTGAGGCCGTGAACGACGATCGCACACGACTCCTCAATCGAGGTCTCTATCTTGAGTACGCAACGCTCGGGTGGAACGTCGTCGAAATTGGGTTTCTCGTCTACGCGGCATACATCGCGCGCTCGGTAGCGCTTGCGGGCTTTGCCATCGACTCGTTCATCGAGATCTTCGCATCGGTCGTGGTCGTCTGGCAGCTGAAGGGCACCGCGAACGAGGCGCAAGAGCGGCGCGCCGTGCGCATGATCGGTGGCGCATTCTTCCTGCTCGCGATCTACATCGCCGGACAGGCGATCGTGACCGTCGCCGCGGACATACGTCCCGCCGAATCACTACTGGGTATCGCTTGGCTCGCCGTGACCGCACTCGTCATGTTTGCGCTGGCGATCGCGAAGGGCCGCACCGGCCGAGCGATCGGCAACCCCGTCCTGCTCACCGAGTCCAAGGTCACGTTCATCGATGGCGCACTGGCCTGCGCCATCCTGCTGGGCCTCCTGCTCAATGCGCTGATGGGCTGGTGGTGGGCCGACGTCGCGGCCGGCTTCGTCCTGGTTGCCTACGGCCTCTACGAAGGTTGGCACAGCTTCCATGAGTAGTGCGGCAGGAGGTCACACCGCGAGCGTGAACCGTGACCGGCGGCTACGATGCTTCTCAGGCAGCGAATGCTGTGGCCGGGAGGCGTGATGGAGCCGCAGGTCGGGATCATCATGGGGTCGCGCTCCGATTGGGAGACGATGTCCAACGCAGCGGAGACCCTCGAGGCACTCGGCGTGCCGTTCGAGGTACGCGTTGTCTCGGCGCACCGCACCCCTGACCTGTTGTTCGAGTACGCCTCCACCGCCGAGGGACGTGGCCTGCGCGTGATCATCGCCGGCGCCGGCGGCGCGGCGCACCTGCCGGGCATGACTGCCGCGAAGACCGCGCTGCCAGTGCTCGGTGTCCCCGTTGAGTCGCGCGCGCTCAAGGGCATGGACTCGCTGCTCTCAATCGCACAGATGCCCGCTGGCATCCCGGTCGGCACGCTCGCCATCGGTCGCGCCGGCGCCGTGAACGCCGCACTGCTCGCCGCCGCGATCCTCGCGCACGATGACGCACGCCTGCACGAGGCGCTCGCCGCCTACCGCGACGCGCAGACGCGACGCGTGCTCGACGATCCGGACCCACGCGCGGAAGCGCCGTCCGCGTGATCATTGGCGTCCTTGGTGGCGGCCAGCTCGGCCGCATGCTCGCCCTTGCTGGCTACCCACTGGGGCTGCGCTTCCGCTTCTACGATCCGGAGCCCGAGGTTTGCACGGACGGCCTCGCCGAGCGTGTGCGCGGTGCATGGGACGACGCGGCCGCACTCGAGCGCTTTGCAGATGGTCTCGATGTCGTCACGTATGAGTTCGAGAACGTCCCCGCCGAGACCGTGCGCATCCTCGAGCTCGCCGGCTGCGAGGTGCTTCCACCACAACGCGCGCTCGAGGTCTCGCAGGACCGCCTCATCGAGAAGCAGTTCTGCAATGACCACGGCGTCGCGACCGCACCCTTCGTGCCCGTCGATAGCGAGTCCGATCTGCGCGCCGCCGTCGCGCGCCTTGGCCTGCCCGCCGTCCTCAAGACCCGTCGAGGTGGCTACGACGGGAAGGGCCAAGTCGTGCTGCGCACCAGCGCCGACATCGTCACCGCGTGGAGCGAGCTCGGCGGCCAGCCGCTCATCCTCGAGGGCTTCGTCCCGTTCGATCGTGAGCTCTCGATCGTCGCCGCACGCGACCGCGCGGGCCGCGTCGTCTGCTACCCGCTCGTCCAGAACATCCACCGCGACGGCATTCTGCGCTTGACCTTCGCGCCCGCGCCGAATGTCACTGCCGAGCTGCAGCAGTCCGGCGAGGCTGCTGCGACGCGCATCCTCGCCGCGCTCGAGTACGTGGGCGTCGCCGCCATCGAACTGTTCGAGCGCGACGGCGCGCTGCTCGCGAACGAGATGGCGCCGCGCGTGCACAACTCGGGCCACTGGACGATCGACGGCGCGGTAACCAGCCAGTTCGAGAATCACATCCGCGCCGTCGCCGGCCTGCCGCTCGGCTCGACCGAGCTGCGCGGTGTCTCGGTGATGGCGAACATCATCGGCACGCTGCCGGACGTCGCAGCTGTCGCCTCGGTGCCCGGTGCGCACGTGCACCTCTACGACAAGGCGCCGAGGCCCGCTCGCAAGATCGGCCACATCACGCTCAACGCGCCGGATCCGAGTACGCTCGCCGCGCGGCTGCCGGAGCTGGCTGCCGTCGTTGACCTCGACCCGTCCGACCGAGAGGGAGCTGACCGTGTACTACGCCATTGGTGACCTGCGCCCGCGGGTCCACGAGTCAGCCTGGGTGTCCGACCAGGCCATCCTGATCGGTGATGTCGAGGTCCACGCCAACGTGATCATCCTCCCCGGCGCCGTGCTCCGAGGCGATATGGGCCCGATCGTCATCGGCGAGGGCACCAGCGTGCAGGACAACGCCGTCATCCACGAGAAGACCACGATCGGGAAGAACTGCACGATCGCCCACTTTGCCCTCGTCCACGAATCGACGCTCGAGGACAACGTGCTGGTCGCCAACGGCGCGATGGTCTTCGGCCAGGCTCACATCGGCGAGGGTGCGCTCATCGGCGCTGGCGCCGTCATGAATGGTGGCGAGGTCGAGCCGGGCGCGCTGATGCTCGGCATCCCCGCGCGCAAGGTCGAGACTCGCTCCAACATTCGCGAAGTCATCGAGAAGGGCACGCGCGACTACGGTGCGCTGCTCCCGCGCTACCGCACGGAGCTCCGCGCGATCGACGTGCCGGACAAGCTCGCCTAGTCCCAATGCTTCGAGGTCAGTGAGTCAGAGTCAGTGAGGGGTTAGCGGCAGCCCCACGGCCCGAACGATCCGCCGGCAGCTGACCACAGCTCGTAGGCCGCGGACAGATTGCCCACCAGCGAGCGCAGGTCGTACGCCTTCGCAAAGACGTGGTCGACGCCAATCTGCATCACGCCGATGTAACGCCCACCGGCGCCACTCGCCTGCGTGTCCACCGTGTCGTAACGCCCGTCCCGGTCCGTATCGAGTCCGGCCTCGCACAGTGCGATCGAGGTGACTGACGGCCACAGCGCCGCGGGCCACGGGGTCTGCGCGAGCGCAGCGTTCAAGTCGCCCAGCGACGCATACCTCGAGGCGACCGGCACGGCAGCCGCGGCGCGCACCACTGGCTCAGGTGCCGGTGTCGGTGTCGCCGTGATGCGAGTGAGCCCCGGGACCGCAGTCTCGCGAGCAGGCTCGAGCTTCGTGACGGCGGGTGCTGCCGTTGCCACGGGCGCACTCGGCGCTGCCGCGACCACAGCCTTCGGAGCAGGCGTCGAGGGGTTCAAGGTCGTCACATTCGCCGCCGGCGTCGCCACCGTCACGACCGAGGTGGTCACGGTCAGCACACCGGAGTCGGCGACCACGCTCGGCGCCCCATCAGGCAACCGACCGTCGAGGCTGCTCGTGACCGAGTCCCCTACATGCGCGACATTGAGGTTGGTGGAAAGCTCGGACTGCGCGTGCGCGACGTGGACACTCGGCCCAAAGCGCACGGCAACGAACACTGTGCCGACGACGGCTACGAGTAGCGCGACGTGACGCAGCGGCCGCGCGAGCGCGGCTACGCGAAGACGCGACCGATGTCGCGATCGCTGCCGGGGGAACGTCAAACGGTGAGTTCCACCCGCTCGTGCGAATGCGCTGTTGTCACGGCCTCGAGCAGTTTCCGAGAGGCCACAGCGATTTCATCCACGGCTGCATCAAATGCATCCGCGTTCGCACGAGACGGTGTCCGATAGCCGCTGACCTTACGGACAAACTGCAATGCAGCGGCTCGGATCTCGTCTTCCGTTGCTGGCGCCCCCGCGCGCCTGAGTGTCTGAATGATTCGACACATGCTAGCACCCTAGCACGCGATGCCAGTTCGATCCCCCTCGCGCGCGCTTGGCACCTTCCAGGATCACTGATCCTCGATCTGCACAAAATCGAGGTGTAACAAGCACCCATACGAGCTCTGCACGACTCCTCAACGCAGCATTTGAGAGAGGCACGCGAGCACATCAGTGCAGCGCGCCGTACCCTGCGCGCAACGTGCGAGCAGCGATGCGGAGCGAAGCGTGGACGGACTGATCGAGATCGTGAAGACGCTGCTGCGGCCGGAGCATTTCCTGCAGGAGCTCGGCCCATACGCGTACGCCGTGCTGTTCGCGATCATCTTCTCGGAGACCGCGCTCTTCATCGGCTTCTTTTTGCCTGGTGACTCGCTGCTGCTGACCGCCGGGCTCGTCGCTTCCCACGGCTACCTCGATATCTGGGTCCTCGTCCCGCTGCTCATGGTCGCCGCCGTGATCGGCGACGCCACCGGCTACTGGATCGGCCGCCGTGCCGGCCCCCGGCTCTTCGCTCGCGAGGACTCGAGGTTGTTCCGTCGCCGCCACCTGCTCCAGGCCAAGGAGTTCTACGACCGCCACGGCGGGAAGACGATCTTCCTCGCGCGCTACCTCGCGTTCGTCCGTGCCTTCGCCCCGACCATCGCCGGCGCGGTCGCCATGCCCTGGGGCAAGTTCAGCCTCTACAACGTCGTCGGTGGCATCAGCTGGGTGCTGTCGATGGTGCTGCTCGGCTACTTCGTCGGTACGGCGCTGCCGAACCTCGATGCGATCTTCCTCGGCATCACCGCATTCATCGTCGCGCTCTCGCTCGCACCAGCCGTCTATCACCTGTGGCGCGAACGACGGCGCGCGACTGTCGAGTAGTGCGCGTGCGTCGAGCGTTACGCGTCGACATCCGACCACATCGAGCGCACAGCGATCGCTGATCGCGATCACGCAGATCGATCGCGACTCAATTCGTGTCACTGATCGAGACCCGATCGCCCGATCGAGATCGTGATCGGGCCTTGTCCACAAAATGAAACACGCGAAAAAAAGTTCGGGTGCTTGCACCACATAACGTATTTGTGATCTATGTTGATATCGTGCTGATAAGTCGTCGGCACACGACGTTGTGCAATTCGGGGCACAACGACGACGAGAGAGCGAGGATCTAAGAGTGGCAACTACGCGATCGACAGGGACCGCTCGTAAGGCCGCAGCAAAGCCTGCAGCCAAGAAGGCGACGACGGCTCGCAAGCCCGCCGCCAAGAAGGCGACCACCGCGCGCAAGCCGGCCGCCAAGAAGACGACCGCGACGCGCAAGCCCGCAGTCAAGAAGACCGCGGCGACGCGCAAGCCGGCGGCGAAGAAGACGACTGCGACGCGCAAGCCCGCAGTCAAGAAGACCGCGGCGACGCGCAAGCCCGCTGCGAAGAAGGCGACCACCGCGCGCAAGCCGGCCGCCAAGAAGACGACCGCCGCTCGCAAGACGACGGCTAAGAAGACGACCGCCGCTCGCAAGACGACGGCCAAGAAGACGACCGCGCGCAAGCCGGCCGCCAAGAAGACAACCGCCGCTCGCAAGACGACGGCCAAGAAGACGACTGCTCGCAAGCCCGCCGCCAAGAAGACAACCGCCGCTCGCAAGACGACGGCCAAGAAGACGACGGCTCGCAAGCCCGCCGCCAAGAAGGCGACCACCGCGCGCAAGCCGGCCGCCAAGAAGGCGACCGCTCGCAAGACCTCGACCCGCGCCCGCAAGGCGTAGGTTCGTTCTTCACTCGCCTGCCCCGCCATCCGGCGGGGCAGTTCATAGGTACGAAAGAAGAGGCCGCATTCGCGGCCTCTTCTGCTACCCCATCTGCTACTACTGGCAGTCACGGTCCCAGTCGCTCGAGCTCAACCGCTCTCTCGAGGTGCGGCGTGCGAGGAGTCTGCGTTGGCGCGGTCGCTCGTCGGCAAGCTGCTCGTCGCGAGTCCGATCCTGGAGGACTCGAACTTCGTGCGCACCGTCGTGCTGATCTGCACGCACGATGACGGCGGCACCTTCGGCCTCGTGCTCAACCGACCGCTCGCCGCGTCGGTGAACGACTACCTGCCGGCATGGAGCGGACCGCTCGCGGATCCTGCCGTCGTCTTCAATGGCGGTCCGGTCGACGTGAGCTCGGCGTTTGGGCTCGCGCGTGGCAAGGTCACCGACGCGGCACTGTGGCTATCGCCGCCGCTTGAGGGTGAGGGCGGCAGCGTTGGCATGGTCGACCTCGACCGTGTCGATGATCTCCGCACCTCGGGCGTCGAGGAGTTCCGCATCTTCAGCGGCTACGCCGGCTGGGACGGCGGTCAGCTCCAGGGCGAACTGCTCGGCGAGTCATGGTTCGTCGTCGATGCACTGCCGAGCGACGCGTTCACTGCGGACCCGTCGCGACTGTGGCACGAGGTGCTGCGGCGCCAGCAGGGCGACCTCGCGATGTTTGGCTTCTATCCGGATGACCCGCGAGTGAACTGAGGGCTAGGACTGTGGGGTCGGCCCGGTCGGTGGCTGGTACTGCAACGCGCGCACGCGCAGCGCCGCGAGCATCGGGCGCAGCCGCCTCGGTGGCAGGATCGTGGGGTCAGGAATCTCGTGGTCGTCCGCAACGCCCCACAGGATGAAGTCACGGATCTCCGTGACCAGCTCGTCCCGAGTCATCGCGTGGATGTATCGGCTCATGCGTCTCAGTGTACGGCGCGCTACACGCTGTCGAGTTGTGCGGATGGCACTCGACGCGTTGCGAACGCCATCGTGAGCCGTCATCCGCAGACACAGCGATCGTGCCGCCCACCCCAAAGTGCCTATGGCACTTTGGCGCCGGTGTGAGATGGTGAAAGGGATGGCAGACGTCAGCATTGTGGCCAAGGCGATGAACGACCTCGCCGACGACTGGCACTGGGTGCTGCTCGTCGACGCGACCGAGCTCGAGCCGCGCCTGTATCACGCCACCCGCGTGCGCACGAAGTGCGGCCTCGCCATCTCCGACGTCCCACGCACCGTGCGCCTCTTCGACATGGGTGCGCCGAGCGAGCCCACCTGCCCGAAGTGTCTCCAGGGCGACCTCGCACCCGGCCTCCGCGCCGCGATCAGCGAGGTGCTGCGTCAGGCCGAGGAAGTCCCCACGCCCGCCGGCGCTTCCTGACCTGTCCCGGCTCGCGCTAGTCGCGGGACTCCAGCCTCGCGTGAATGACGTATGTCGATGTATACGTCACGTGCCCGATTCGTGGCGCGCGTGATCTCCGTACAACTGATGGCATGGACTTCAGAGTGCACACGCGGGTTCGTCATCGGTTGGCTCAGCAGCGGCTGGCCCCGCAGAACGTCACGCTCGAGGACGACATGATCGCCACCCTCGAAGCCTCGCCTCCTGCCGTTGTGCAGTGTTACGTGGTCCCCCGCACTGACGAGCGCCTCGCCGAGGACATTGTGGTGATCGAGACGCACGAGGGGGTCGAGCTGGTCGTCATGCTCGATGACTACGTGACGATGATGATCGACAGCGCGAACCGCTATCACCTGCCGCTCGCCGCCATGCACCCCGAAGGCATGCGCCTCGCGCTCGCCGGGAACGACGTCCCCGCGTTGTTCCGGGCGAGCTAGGCGAGCCGCCTCGAGCCGTTTGCTCGAGAATCACCGAAACAATCGAGCAACAAAAAGCCCGCGCGAGCGGGCATGTTGTTGTGTGCGGTGATGGGCGCCGCTAGCGCTTCGCTAGCAAATCGGCCTTTTTCGCCTCGAACTCCGCGTCGGTGAGCACGCCGTCGTCCTTCAGCTTGGTCAGCGCATCGAGCGAGGACTGCTGCTCGGCGGTCATCGCGCCGGCGCCCTTCTTGTCGGTGCTTGCCTCGGAGCGGAACTCACGGATGCCGCGCCCCAGCGCGCCACCCAGGTCCGCCACCCGCGACGCCCCGAAGAGGAGCGCGAGGATCACGAGGATGATGAGGAGCTCTTCCCAACCCAGGCTGCCGAACATAGTGACCTCCGCCGACCGATGCTCACCAATGCTACGCCGCACTTCCGCCGACGGCGAGAGGCAGCGCCGTTTCGGCGTTCGCCCTCGGCGCGGCGTGCTATAGAGAGGTACGCACGGCGCCGGGAGGCAGACCCATTACCACGTCCACCAGCACGAGCATCGATCCGGTCGCCGCCGCGCGCGCCCTCCAGCCGATGATTCGCGCCGCGGCCGGCCGCACCGAGTCCGAGCGCCGCGTGCCGCAGGAGGTCATCGACGCGCTCGTCCAGGCGGGCATGTTCCACATGGTCTTGCCTGCCTCGGTCGGTGGTGGGGGGCACAGCCCGCTCGTCGCCTCGCGTGCCGTCGAGGAGATCGCGTACGCGGACGCGTCGACTGGCTGGGTTGTCATGCTCGCACAGCAGTCCGCGATGTTCGCCATCTTCATGAGCGATGAGGACAACACCGCCATCTTCGGTAACGGCGGCATCATCGCCGGCACGGCGCGCCCGATCGGCCGCGCCGTCTGGACCGAGTCGCTCGCACCGGGCTACCTCGTCTCCGGCCGCTGGCCCTTCGCGAGTGGTTCGTCGCACGCGACCTACTTCATGGGCGAGTGCGTCGTCTACGACGGCGACGAGCCGCGCAAGGATGGCGAGGGCAACACCGTCACGCGCGCCGTCTTCGTGCCGCGCGATGCGGTCACCGTGTTCGAGACATGGGACACCACCGGCCTGCGCGGCACCGCCAGCAATGACTTCGAGGTGACCAACGCGTTCGTCCCCGCGTCGCGCGGCTTCCAGATGCTCGTGTCGCCGCCGATCCAGCCGTGGGCGAAGCCCGGCGTCGAGCCGCTCGCGTTCATGAACCACGGCTCGCACGCACTCGGCGTCGCGCGTGCGGCGATCGATGCGGCCGCCGAGCTCATGCGCACCAAGAAGGGCTGGGGCGATGCGCCGCTCAGCTTGTTGCCGCGCATGCAGACCGCGATCGCCGAGGCCACTGCACTGGTCGAGTCAGCGCGTGTGTACCTCTACGCCAGCGCCGAAGCACTGGAGGCCGAGCTCGACGCCGGGCGCATGGGCGAGCCGACGCAGCGCTCACGTGTGCGCCTCGCTGCCAGTCACGCGATGTCCGCGAGCGTGCAGGCCGTCGACCTCGTGCACCGCGCGCTTGCGACCTCCTCGATCCAGATGTCGAGTGCGCTCGAGCGTCCGTTCCGCGACATCCACACCGCCGCTGCGCACGTGATGATCGGCCCGATGACGTACGAAGCCGCCGGCCGCGTCGAGCTCGGCCTGTCGCCCGACTTCCCGTTCTTCTAGGCTCGCCTTGTGACCATCTGCATCGCGATGCACTTTGAGCACTACGTGCTCTTCGCGTCCGACACGCGCACCGTGACGTCCTGGCCCGTGCCCGCCGTCGACGACAACACCTCGAAGGTGCTCGAAACGGATCTCGGGCTCGTCACCGGCGCCGGCCTCGCGCCGGTGCTGCATGCCGTCAACGCCCGACTCGTCTCTGACGAAGTGCGATACGTGCAGGACATCAAGCGCATCGTCCTTGATGAGTTCGAGCGCGCAAAGGCGATGCCGTGGGCCGGCAGCTCCAAGGCGGCAGTTGAAGCCTCGCTGAATGCGACGGGTTGGTTCTTCACCTGGATGACATCACAAGGGGAAACGCCAGTGCTGCGGGCAGGCGTGCTGCAAGGCTCTATGCTCGATGAGTTGCCAGAAGACGCTGTGATGTATCTGATCGAGCCCGATAGTGTGTGGCTGATTCCACCACTGGAGGCCACTGCGGAAGACACGGCGGCCTACCTGCAGCGACTCGAACAAGGATTCATGCCGCTCGAACTCTTCGATACCTTCGAGGAGCACCTCAAGTACCACGGTGACCTCTGCATGGCCGTGATCCGGGACGCGGCGAGTCGCTATCCCTCGGTCAGCGCGCAGATGCAGGTGGGCATCCACCCGATCGGCCGCGAGGTCGTCGTCACCGATCGCATCGAGCTCGACTCGTAACAGCGCCGCGCTAGATCGAGGTGACGTCGAGCGCTTTGCCGTTGAGCGAGGCGGCCACCAGCCGTCCCTCCTCGAGCACCATGTGTCGAGCTGTGCCGGGATTGGGCATCCCCGGTGTCTCGCCGAGTCGAATGATCTCGGCATGGAGTCGTCCGGGCGTTAGCTCGAGCAGCCCGACGGTTCCCCAGCGCGTTTCCTTGTGCCAGGACAAGTTCGGCGATCCCGAGTTCATGATCACGACCCCGTCGCGATGCTCGAGCCGCTCGACGTGGGTGTCCCCAGCGATCATCACATCGAGCTCCGCACCACCAAAGTGCAGCCTCGAAAGCTCGGCAGGGGAGGCGGCGATTGGGCGCAGGTCATGCACCATGCCGATGCGCCACCCCTCGAGCGTGAGGAGTTGGACGTCCATGACTCGGGGGTCTTCGAGCACGTCGTGGTTGCCGCGGGCGGCGAGTACGGGCGCGAACTGCTCGCACCAGTCGAGGATGGACCTCGAGACGATGTCGCCGCCGTGGAGGATGAGGTCGACGGTGCGCAGGAACGCCGCCGCCTCGGGTCCGAGGTCGTCGAGCTGCCTGAGGATCGACGGCAGGTGAGTGTCTGATATGAGCCCGACGCGCATGGCCGCACGGTAGTCGGGCCTCGAACGCGCCGCAAACTGTTTACGCAGTTTGTTTCACGTGAAACATTGCTTGGTGCGCTGATTGGGCTCGAGCGCGACTACCGCGGGCATCCGGCGGGGATCCGCACGATGGCGCTCGTGGTGCTGGGGGCGACGCTGTTCACGTCGGAGTCGGTGCTGTTCCCCGGCGAGAGCGGGATGTCGCGTGTTGCCTCGAACATTGTCGTGGGGATCGGGTTTCTCGGCGCAGGCGTGATCGTGCGCGACCGCATGCAGGTCTCGGGCGTGACGACGGCAGCGATGATCTGGTGCGGCGCAGCCATCGGGATCGCGATCGGGCGCGAGCGGTACCTCGTGGCGACCATCGTGGCGCTGCTCACGATCGTACTGCTCGAGGCGTACTGGCTGTCGGAGCGCGTGCGCGCTCGCGGTGCCGTGACGGGCGCACAGGGCCAGCCAGACCGCTAGTTGCCCCTCGTGATGTGTGTACATCTTCGCCAAGTTTTCGCGAGATCTGCGCGGGTCGCCTGATCACCGTCGAGTCAGTACGCTGATCGTGACCGAAGGGGAGTAGTCCCTCGCGCGTCGTCGACATGCTTCCTCCTGCAGTACCGGAGGGCGGCGGCGCGGTCCGGCTCGATCGTTCGAGGTCGAGCGGGTGGACGAGACGTTCGGCCTGATCACACGCGGTGTCGCGTGTGTCGGGCTGCGCACGTCTCGTCGTCGCATCACGGCACACCGGCACCTTTTCGAGGGAGACACGGGTGTCTGCATTCCTGCTATCGACTGGTCTGATCTTCGTTGCCGAGCTGGGCGATAAGTCGCAGCTCGTCGCGCTGTGGTTCGCGACGCGCTACCGCTGGTGGGTGGTGCTGTCGGGCGTGACTGCGGCGACGCTGGTGGTGCACCTCGGATCCGTCGCGATTGGGCGCGTGATCGATCAGGTGCTGCCGGGCGAGCTACTGCGCGTGCTCGTCGGACTGTCGTTCTTTGGCTTTGCGTGGTGGAGCTTGCGAGGCGACTCGCTGGACGACGACGACACAAGCGAGCGGCGCGTGCCGTGGCTCGGATCGTTCGGCGTCGTGGCGATCGCGTTCTTCATCTCGGAGCTTGGTGACAAGACGCAGCTTGCAACGGTCTCGATCGCCGGCCGTGAGCCGAGCTTTGTGCCGGTGTGGCTGGGCTCGACGTTCGGGATGGTGCTCGCGGATGCGGTCGCGGTGGTGGTTGGCATCGTCGCCGGCAAGCGGCTGCCGTTGCGCCTGATCGGGCAGATCGCCGCGGGACTGTTCGTGGTGTTCGGCGCGCTGACGATTGTGAGCGCGTTCGTCGACCTCGGGATCTAGTCGCGGGGCTAGTCGCGCGTGAGTCCGAACTCGTTGGCGAGCAGCTCGTACGAGTGCAGGCGGTCGGCGTACGAGTGCGTGATGGTGACGACGAGGAGCTCGTCGACGCCGTAGTCGTCCGCGATCGCCTCGAGGCCCTCGCGCACGCGGGCGGGGGCGCCTTCCACGGCGAGCGACTGCTGGTATGCGATGTAGTCGCGTTCGGGGTCGGTGAACTCGGTGGTGAGGGCTTCCTCGATGGTGGGGATGCCGGCGTTCTGGCGGCCCTCGGCTCGACGCAGGCGCATGAGGTGGCGGCTCATGCCGATGCGATGTGCCTCCTCGTCGGTGTCGGCGCAGAGCGCGGCGACGCCGACGTTGACGAGCGGCTTGTCGAGCAGCGCGGACGGCTCGAAGTAACGGCGGTACTCGTCGACGACGCGCGGTCCGCCGTCCGGGCTGATGAAGTGCGCGAACGAGAAGGCGAGGCCCTGCTGCGCGGCGAAGCGCGCGCTGTCGTAGGCGGAACCGAGCAGCCACGGGATGGGCATGCCCTCGCCGGCGGGGGTCGCGCGGATGCCTCGGAAGCGATGGCCCTCAGGGATGGTGTCGGTCATGTAGGCGACGAGGTCGGCGATCTGCTCGGGGTAGGCCTCGAGCGGGAGCGCGCCGGGGCCGTGCGCGAGCGCGGCGGCGGTGAGGTGGTCGCTGCCGGGGGCGCGACCGAGGCCCATGTCGATGCGGCCGGGGAACAGCGTTTCGAGCATGCGGAACTGCTCGGCAACTTTGAGTGCGCTGTAGTGGGTGAGCATGACGCCGCCCGAGCCGACGTGGATGCGTGAGGTCGAGTTGGCGATGAGCGGGATGAGCACTTCGGGCGTGGCGCTGGCCTGGGTGCGGCTGTTGTGGTGCTCGGCGACCCAGTAGCGGGAGTAGCCGAGGCGGTCGGCGGCCTGAGCGAGTTCGAGGGTGGCGAGGAGGGCTTCGCGCGGAGTGCCGCCGGCGCGGATGGGGGACTGGTCGACGATGCCGAGCTTGGTGAGGGGCATGGGGGAGCCTAGCCTTCGTTGGTTCGGCCTCGATTGTAGGCACGCTGTCGGACGGCGTCGCTTTGCGACAGCCGGGCGCGAGGGCCGCTGCGCGGCCGGGCTCGCGCCGGACTGTATTTCGCCCACCCGCCCACCCTGTGAGGGGCTTCGCCCCTCGACCCCATCGGGGGCTCTGCCCCCTGAACCCCCGATCGGAGGGGGCTCGTGGCGATCTCGCGCGATCGAACCGGCTCGTGCTTGGCAGTTCGGCCGACTGGTTGTGCCGCCAGCGATGCGGCAGGGCGCAGGAACGGCGGGAGCGGGTACTGTTCGGGACTCGGAGGTGTCGTGGCTGAGGCAGCGTTAGTCCCGGAGTTGATTGTGTCGGATATCGAGGCGAGCACTCGCTTCTATGTGGATGTGCTCGGGTTTGGGGTGCGGTACGAGCGAGTTGAGGAGCGCTTCGTGTACCTCGAGCGCGAGGGGGCGGAGCTGATGCTGGAGCAGCCGACTGGGCGGTCGTTCCTTGATGGGGAGCTGGAGCAGCCGTACGGGCGGGGGATGAACCTCCAGATCGCGGTGGCAGACGCGCGGGCGCTGTACGAGCGGGTGCAGGCCTCGGGGGCTTCGGTGCTGGTTCCGATCGAGGAGCGCTGGTACCAGCGGAACACGGAATTGCTGGGTGTACGGCAGTTCGTGGTGCGGGATCCGGACGGCTACCTGCTGCGATTCGCGGAGGACTTCGAAACAAAACCGGCGTAACGCTTGCGGCCTCGGGCTTTGGCCCTGATCCTCGATCTACTGTGATGACCCTTACCGACATCTCAATGCGCTTCGGCGGGCAGACGCTGTACGAGGATGTCTCGTGGCAGCTGCGTCCGGACGGCCATTATGGGCTGGTCGGGGCCAACGGCTCCGGGAAGTCCACGCTGCTCAAAATCATGACCGCCGAGCTGGCGGCCTCGACGGGGTCGGTGGGGCTGCTCGGTGGGCTGCGGATCGGGACGCTTGGTCAGGACCAGTTCACGTTCGACGAGGCGCGACTGATCGATGTCGTCGTGATGGGGCGGGCGCAGCTCTGGGCGGCGATGGACGAGCGCAGTACGCTGCTGGCGCAGGTCGACGGGCACGCGGACGCGAAGGCCGGCGAACGGCTCGCGGAGTTGGAGCTCGAGGTCGCCTCGCTCGGTGGCTACCAGGCTGAGGCGCAGGCCGCCGAGCTGCTGGTCGGCCTCGGGATCCCGCACTCGTGGCACACACGCCCGATGCGCGAGCTGTCCGGTGGCTTCCGCCTGCGGGTGCTGCTCGCGCAGACGCTGTTCGGGGAGCCGGAACTGTTGCTGCTGGACGAGCCGACCAACCACCTCGACATTGCGTCGATTCGCTGGCTGGAGGCATACCTGCGCGCGTTCCGCGGCGCGTTCGTGGTGATCTCGCACGACCGTCACTTCCTGAACTCGGTGTGCGACTCGATCGCCGACGTCGACTACCAGGAGCTGCGCGTCTATCCCGGCAACTACGACGCGTTCGAGGCGGCGAAGGCGCTGGCGATGACGCAGCGCGAGGCCGAGATTTCGCGCACCGAGCAAAAGATCGAGGAGATGCAGAAGTTCATCGACCGCTTCGGTTCGAAGGCGACGAAGGCGCGCCAGGCGAACGCTCGCAAGAAGCAGGTCGAGAAGATGGAGCTGCCCGAGATCAAGCGCACGTCGCGCAAGCATCCGGGGTTCGCGTTCGACCAGCGCCGGCCCTCCGGTCGCGAGGCGCTGAGCGTGAAGCAGGTCAGCAAGGCATACGGCGAGACTCGCGTGCTGCAGAACGTCTCGCTCACCGTTGAGCGCGGCGAGCATGTCGCGATCGTCGGACCGAACGGCGTGGGCAAGTCCACGCTGCTGCGAATGATCGCGGACGTGCTGGAGCGCGACGAAGGCACCATCGACTACGGACACGAGATCCAGGCCGGCTTCTTCGCGCAGGACCATCACGAGCAACTCGAAGGCCGCGAGACCGCGTACGAGTGGCTGTGTGGCGCCGGTGGGTCCTCAGACATTCCGACGGTACGCGGCATGCTCGGGCGCGTGCTGTTCACCGGCGACGAGGCGGACAAGCGCGTCGACGACCTCAGTGGTGGCGAGGCGGCGCGGTTGCTGCTTGCGTCGCTGATGATGCGCAAGCCGAACCTGATGCTGCTGGACGAGCCGACCAACCACCTCGACCTCGAGGGGCGCGAGGCGCTCGCGAACGCGCTGGCGAAGTACCCCGGCACGCTGCTGTTCGTGAGCCACGACCGCACGTTCGTGTCGACCGTCGGTACGCGCGTGCTCGCGATCTCGCCCGAGGGCGTCGAGGACTTCGGCGGTGGGTACGAGGAGTACCTGCGCATGACGGGCGCGGACTACCTCGACGCAGCCGCAGCGCAGAAGGATCGGCGAGCGGCTGCGAAGACGGCAGTCACCGAGCCGGCGACGTACGAGGATCGCAAGGACTCGCGGCGCAACCTCGCGGCGCTGAAGCGCACCGTCGAGAAGCTCGAGGCCGAAGTCGGGAAGCTCGAGAAGGAGCTGGCACAGCTCGAAGCCTCGTTTGCGCAGCCGGACTACTTCATGAAGGCCGGCCGAGGCCAGCTCGAGAAGGACTCGATGCGCCGCGACCAGGTGCAGAAGCGGCTCGCCGAGGCGATCACCGAGTGGGAAGCGGGCGCGGCAGAGCTCGAGGTCGTCGCTCCCGCCTAGGCGCGTTCCGCGCTTCTGCCCAGCCTTTTGTAGCGTCAGCGGGAGATCGTGAGCGGGGGAGCCCCTGCTCAGGTCCAATGCTGCTATTTCTCCCGTAATCGTTCATGCGGCGCTTCCGAATCGTTCGGATCAGCCGTAGTATTACTCATAGACTCTCTCGTTTACGGAAAGATAATTGATATGCCTGCGAATAACTCGGCTTCGCTGAAGCCTTCGTGGAGCGATCCCCGCTGGTTGCCGCTGGTGGTGACCACGGTCGGGTCGTTCATGTCGATCCTCGACACGACGATCGTGAACATCGCGCTGCCGAGCGTGCTGAAGGACTTCCACGCCAATCTCGAGCTGGGGCAACTGGTGGTGACGTCGTACCTGATGGCGTTGGCGGTGGTGATCCCGCTCAGTGGCTTCCTCGGCGAACGAGTCGGGATGAAGCGCCTCTACATGATCACGCTGGCCTTCTTCACGTTTGGCTCGCTGCTGTGCGGGTTCGCGTGGGACGTGAACAGCCTCGTGGCGTTCCGCGTGATCCAGGGCATCGGTGGCGGCATGTTGTAGCCGCTGGGCATGGCGTTGGTGTTCACGATGATCACGCCTCTCGAACGCCCGTACTTCATGGCGCTGCTCGGCATCCCGGTGCTGATCGCGCCGATCGTCGGTCCGTCGCTCGGTGGCTACCTCGTCGAGTATTCCAGCTGGCGCATGATCTTCTACATCAACGTACCGATCGGCCTGATCGACATCTTCCTGGCGGCGTGGCTGCTGAAGGAGACGCCGATCCGGCAGCTCACGAGGCTCGACACGCGCGGGTTCATCTTCTCGGTGATCGCGTTCCCCTGTTTGATCCTGGGGCTGACCCGAGGCTCCGACATTGGCTGGACCTCGCCGACGGTGCTCGCACTGCTCGGTGTCGGTGTGGTGGCGTTCACGCTGTTCGTGCGCGCCGAGCTCCGACACCACGACCCGATGCTCCAGGTGGGCCTGTTCAAGGACAAGATGTTTGCGCTGGCGTCGTGCACGCAGTGGATCGGGTTCTTCTAGCTCTTCGGCCTGAACTTCATCCTGCCGATCTATCTGCAGACCGCGCACGGGTGGGGCGCTGCAGAGACTGGCCTCGCGCTGCTGCCGATGGGCGTCGTCGCATTCATCACCATGAATCTCGCGGGGCGCATGTATAACCGCGTTGGCCCGCGCCCGCTGGCGATGAGTGGCCTCGCGGTGCTCGCATTGACGACGTTCCTGTGGAGCGTGGTGGACGAGCACACGAGCATCGCGGCGATCATGGTGCTGGTTGGCGGGCGCGGACTCGCGCTCGGACTGTTCTCGCAGACGGAGCAGGCATGATGGTCGTGCTCGACGGCTGGTTCAGGGATCGGCGCCGGGTGCCGATGATCCTGTCGTGCCGCTGACGAACTTCTCTGAGCTCGATCTGCCGCCACTGCCCGCCTCGCAGGTGCGACTGCTGCAACTTCTGCCGAAGGCGGATGTGGAGCTGGCGGAGCTTGTCTCGATCGTCGAGACCGATCCGGCGCTCACCGTGGCCGTGCTCCGCGCGGCGAACTCGGCGGTGTCGTCGCCGGTGCGGCGCATCGGGACGGCGCGGGCCGCGGTGATCCGCCTCGGTGCGCTGGCGACGCGGCGACTGCTCGGCGGGTACGTGGTGTCGAGCGGGTTCGAAGTGCCGGCCGCGAGCGCGATCGACCTGGACGAATACTGGCGACACTCACTCGCGACGGCGCTGCTCGCAGACGCGATCGCGATCAAGGACGGCGGGCGCACCGAGGCGTTCACGGCGGGGCTGCTGCACGACGTGGGCTGCCTCGCGATGGCCGTCGCGGAGCCGGAGCGGTACTCACGCGTGGTGCAGCTGACTCGACGTGGCGTCAGCGAGCAGGAGGCCGAGCGCACGATGTTCGGCTACGACCACGCCTACTACGGCGAGCGACTGGCCGAGCGCTGGGACCTGCCGACGCTAGTGATCGATGCGATCGCGGACTCGCGGCGTGGGCGCGCCAACGAGGTCGCCCACGCGACGATGCGTGCGCGCGGCATTGCGCAGCGCATTGGCATCGGCGACGGACGTGGCAAGCAGCCTGGCCAGCTCGGGCTCGAGCCGGCTGACCACTCGGTGATTCGAGTCGTGCGCGGCGTCGAGGGGTTGTTCTCGCAGATCGCATCGTTCCGCGACGGGATGAGCGAGAAGGCGATGCAGTTCGGCGCGTCGGGGTTCGTGACGATCCCCGTCTAGGACTCGTTAACGAGCAGCCTCGAACGCTACGAGCTGGGGCCGGTCGAGGTGGCGACCTCGGGCGTCTCGGGGTCGGGGACCTTGCGCCGCTTCGGTAGCGGCTCGGGCACGAAGAACCACATCACGCCTGCGCCGATGAAGCCGACCACGCCGGTCGCAACTGAGCCCGCACCGAGGGACGCGACGGCGGTGATACCGCTGAGCATCAGCGGACCGCCGAGCTGCCCGATGTCACTCATCAGCCGCCACACACCGAGGAACTCGGCGCGATTGCGCTGCGGCGAGAAGTCCGCACCGAGCGTCATCACGATGCCCGCGCCCATGCCGTTGCCGAAGCCGGTGAGCACCGCGACGGCGACGAACAGCGGGAACGTCGTCGCGGCTGGGATCAGCACGAGCCCGATCGCGATGACGATCAGGCAGGGGATGCCGACCCACTTGCGGCCCCAGCGGTCCATCACGGTGCCGGTCGGGTAGAAGAGCACCATGTCCATGGTGTTGGAGGCGCTGAATACCGCGCCGACGGACGTCGCGTTCAGGCCGATGGCGTCACCCCACAGCGGGATGATCGTTTGGCGCGTCGCGCGCAGGACGCTGAGACAGATCGTGGCGACGCCGGCTGTTGCGAAGGTGCGACGGTGCTCGACCATGATGCCGATGAAGCGCTCGTGCACCGCGCCGTGGCCGGCGGCGTCGCCCTTGTCGTCGCCGTCCTTCACGAGCATGAACATCAGCGCGCTCGCTGCGATGGCGAGCACCGCCTGCAGGAAGAACGAGGAGCCGAGGCCGAACTGCGCGCCGAGGTAGCCGCCGAGCAGCGGACCGATCGCGTTGCCGACGCGGTTGGTACCGCCGACGAGCGAGAGCGCTCGACCTCGGACTTCGGCGGGCGCCCTGTCGCTGACATAGGTGAGGCGAGCGAGCTGCCAGATCGACCATGAGAAGCCCATGATCAGCATCAGGAACGCGAAGACGATCGGTGATGGGCTGAATGCAGCGCCGACGGCGACGACCGCGAGCATCGCCGTGCCGACGACCATCGAGTAACGCTCGCCGATCGAGCCGACGAGGATGCCGGCCGGGATGTCGAAGATCATCATGCCGAGGCCGCGGATCGCGACGATCAGACTCGCGAGTGCGATCGATGCGCCGAGCGACTTCGCGTAGAGCGGCGTGAAGGGGATGACCGCGCCCTGACCGACGGCGAAGAGGAACGTCGGCAGATAGACCGACATTCCGAGGTCGCGGATGCGGAAGGGGGTGGGCTCGGTGGGGCTGGTCACCGAGGCATCCTACGCCGCAGTCTCACGTAACGGCAGAGTAGGTCTCGCAACTTTCGAGAAAAGACTCGCCCGCCGGACGGCGGGCGAGTTGTCATAAGCCTGAGGCGTGGACGAGGTCAGACGAGGTACTGGCGGAACCAGGCGAGGGTCTCGTTCCATGCCTGGGTGGCGACGTCTGCGTTGTAGCTCGTACCAGTGTTGTTGAAGAAGGCGTGGCTGGCGCCCGGCCAGATCTTGGTCTTGAAGGGGCGGCCCGATTGCTTGAGGGCTGTCTCGACGGATGGGGCCTGGGCGGACAGGCGCGTGTCGAGCTCGCCGTACATCGCGTAGACGGCGGCGGAGGTCTTGGCGAGCGTGCCGTTGTCCATCACGCGCTGGGCGGTGCCGTAGTACGGGACAGCGGCCTTGATGTCCTTGTTCGCGGAGGCGAGCTCGAACGCGTAACCGCCGCCGAAGCAGAAGCCGCTGACGCCGAGCGCCTTGCCCTGCGTCGCGGGGTGGCCCTTGAGGTATGAAACGCTGGCGTTGAGGTCGGCGACCAGATCGTCCGGGGCGGCGCGGCCGAGGAAGCCCGTGTTCACGGGGATGTCGGCGCCGGTGCCGCCGCCGCGCGAGACGAGGTCAACCGCGAGCGCGACGAAGCCTTCCTTCGCGTAGCGCCTCGCGACGTCTTGGATCGGCTCGATCATGCCGCGGTTCTCGTGGATCACGATGACGCCCGGCCAGGTGCCGGCACCCTTCGGCTTCGCGAGGTAGCCCTTCATCTGGGAGGCGGGGCCGGGGTACGTCACGTCGCCGCCCTCGATGGTCGGGTCGGCAGCGGCGACACCGGGGGTCGCGCCCGGGGCGGGCGTGCCGGTAGCGGTCGCCGCGCGCGCGGGCGTCGAGGTGCTGGGCGCAGCGCCCGAGGCGGATGCGGTCGCGGTGGGGCGCTTGGCGTCATCCTTCGCTGTGCCACAGCCGAGCGAGAACATCAGCGCGGCGGTGCCGGGGATGGTGCCGGTGATCAGCAGCACACGCCGCAGCATGTCTCGGCGGCTCATCTGCGACTCGAGGTAGTCCTCGGCGAACTCGGTGATCAGGTAGTCCTGGTGCGGGTTGAGGGCCGGCAACGTCATAGGTGTCTCTCCTCGAGGTACGGGGATTCGTCCAGACAGTACGGCGAGGAGCAAGGTGCGGATTAGGGTGACGTTTACGGAAGAGCGTCAGGCGTGAGCGTCTGGACAAACCAGTCGGCGAGCAAGGTGCGGACCTCCTCGCGGGACTGGCGGAGGCTGTGGCGCGCGCCATCGAGGAGCACGAGCCGCTTCGGCTCGCCAGCCATGCGTAGAGCAGCCGCGAGCAGTCCGGTGAGAGGCGAATGTCGTCGAGGCCGTGGATCAGCAGCAGCGGGCGCGGGGCGAGCTCGACGACCGGCTGGGCGCCAGCGGTCTGGGCGGCAAGCGTGGCGACCGTGGTGACCTCGGGCGACTGCGCGGCGGCGGCGATTACGACGGCGCCGCCGTACGAGTGGCCGACGAGCCCGACGCGCTGGATGCCGTGCTCGCTCGCGAGGTATTCGAGGCCGGTGAGCACATCGAAGATGCCCTCGTCGACGCTGCCGGGCGCGATGCGTCCTCGGAAGTCCACGCGCAGGGAGGCGATGCCGTGTGCGGCGAGGTCCTCCACGAGGTCGGGGTAGAGCGCGTCGGCGGGGCCATCAAGGCCGCCATCGGTGCCACCGACCGCGAGCAGCGCGCGCGTGGCACCCTCGACGGCGCGGTAGACGACGCGGATGCGCCCACGCGCACTATCGAGCCAGAACTCGCCGGGCCGAGGATCGTCGTTCGCGGGCATCACCATGTCGGCGAGCCTACACGCGCGAGCGCATGATGCGAAGCGCTGCCGGCGGGGCGAGTAGGCTCGCGACGCATGTTGGTCGGTGAGGGGAGTGCAGCGTGCCATTAGCGATTGCCATCGAACCACTCACGCCAGAGCGCCTGGCCGATTACCTGCGTTTCTTCGACACGCGGGCGTTCACTGACAACGCGGAGTGGGCGGGCTGCTTCTGCTACTACCCGCTGCACGATCCGCAGCTGACGGATTGGCAACGACGTACTGGCCCGGAGAATCGCGAGGCAGTCAGCGACTGCATTCTGCGTGGCGAGGCGCAGGGATACCTCGCGTACCTCGATGGCGAGGTGATCGGTTGGTGCAATGCAGGGCCAGGCGAGCTGTTCCCGATGCTTCGTGGCCGACGGTCGATGACGGACTCGACCGGCGTGATCGACTGCTTCGTCGTCGCGCCCGATTACCGCGGCCAGGGTATCGCCGCTGCGTTGTTGGACGCTGCGTGCGCCGGCTTGCGAGCGCAGGGACTCGGCGAGGTCGTGGCGAGGCCGAATCGAAACGCCGATAGCGCGGCCACGAACCACCTCGGCCCGCTGTCGATGTACCTCCACGCTGGTTTTGAGATCGTGGCCGAGCGCCCGGATGGGACGGTCCGCGTGCGGAAGCTGTTGCGCTGAATTCTGCAATAGGGCGCCTACGATGGAGCTGACCTCGAAGCATCGAGGCTGGAGGGGGACGTGATGTTCGCAACGAGTGCGCATCTGATCCTGCATGACCTGACACCGATCCACTGGGCGGTGGCGGGTGCGGTGATCGCATTGGTGACGCTGACGCTGCTCTACTTGGGCAACCAGCGGCTCGGCATCTCTACGGGGTTCGAGGATGTCTGCTCGGCGGTGATCGACGTGCCGTACTTCCGGCGCGTCGGCATCGGCACGCACGAGTGGCGTGTGCCGTTCATCGGTGGGCTGGTGCTTGGCGGCGTGCTGTCGGCGGTGCTCGGTGGCGGGTGGTCGCCAACGTGGGCGCTCGGGATGTTCGATACGGCGGTGGGCTGGGGGCCGGCGGGCAAGCTCGCGTGGATGTTCGGCGGCGGGCTGCTGATCGGCTTCGGCACACGGCTCGCTGGTGGCTGCACGAGTGGGCACGGCATCTTCGGCATGTCAAACCTCGAAATGCCCAGCATCGTCTCGACACTCTCGTTCATGGCGAGCGGGATCGTGACGACGAACCTGCTGTACCGCGTGGTGCTGGGCTAGGAGGGCGTGATGCTGCCACTGCTGTATCTCGCGCTAGGGACGGCGTTCGGACTCGCGCTGAGCCGTTCGGGCGCGGCGGACTACGACTTCATCCAGGGCATGTTCCTGTTCACGAACCTGCAGCTCTACGGAATCATCGGCAGCGCGGTCGTGCTCACCGCCCCGGGGCTGTGGCTGATCAAGCGCAACGGCTCCACGCTGTTCGGGCGGCCTGTGCATATCGAGCTGAAGCCCGGCCATCGAGGCAACGTGATCGGTGGGCTGCTGTTCGGCGTGGGCTGGTCGATCTGCGGTATGTGCCCGGGGCCGATCTGGGTGAACATCGGCGAGGGCAAGATCTATGCCGTTGCGGCACTCGCTGGTGCGCTAATCGGTGCGGGCGCGTTCGGCTCGTTGTACCCGCGCTTGCAGGCGCCGCTGCATCTGCCGCCGCTGAGCGCAGGCACCGGTAACGGATAACCGCGGTTCGAGGTGAGCGCTGTCTGACGAGAAGCGCTACTGCTCAGCCGCGGTCGTCGGTGACATGTGCAACGACTGCGGCTGTCTCGGCCCTCGCCTCTGCGGTGTTCGCCTTCTTGAGGTGCTCGGCGACCTGCTCGATGTCGGGTGCGCCGGTGGTGAGCTCGCGCTCGGCGCGCTCTCGGGCCATCGAGGCGAGGCGCATGTAGCGGTCGCGTAGCGCGCTCAGCTCGGCCTCCGAGAGCTCTTCCATGTCGATCGAGGCGTTGCGTGCACCCTCCGTCGCGCGGATCAGCTCGTCGAGCTTCAGGTGCATCGCAGTGGCGTCACGGTTCTGGGTGTTCTGGATCAGGAACACCATCAGGAAGGTCACGATCGTCGTGCCGGTGTTGATCACCAATTGCCAGGTGTCACTGAAGTGAAAGAGCGGGCCGCTGAGTGCCCACGCGAGCACCACCGCTACGCTCGCGACGAAGGCGACGGGGTGGCCCATCGACTGCGAGATCGCGCGCGAGGCACGAGCAAATGCGGACTGCTTCGATGCACCGGCCATCGTCTGCCTCCTCTCGCTCATCTCGTTCGACTGGGCTGTGCACACAACGGCCGTACTCGATCCATCGAGTGCGGCCGTCGTTGTGGTTGGCTCTGCCGAACCGCTCGTTACATTCGGCGTCTGCCAAGGGCCGTGCCGCCGAGGAATGCCAGGGCCAGCACGACTAGCAGTCCGATGAAGAACGCCTTGGCGACGAAGATACCGAGGCCGCCAAAGAGCAACACCAGGAGCAGCGCAAGCAACAGCATTCCAGTCATGGCGTGTGTCCTCCGATCGGACGCCTTACGGCATCGGCCGGCGAATGTGGGGGTCGATCACATCTTCTTCAACGATGTGGTGACGCGTGGCCGTCGCGTACGGCGAGAAGCTCGTCCAGAACAACAGCGAGAGCACCAAGCCGATGAGGCCGACGATCATGAAGATCACGCCGACCGCGGAGATGCTGATCCCGCTCACGCTCGCGGTGACCGCGAATGCGAGGATCGCCCCAATGGCGATCATGAAGAGGCTGAACCCGAGTGCTGGCATGAATCGTTCCTTTCCTCGTGTCTCCTCGACTACCGAGGAGCGCCCTGCCTTGCACCTCTGTTGTAGGACTGGAGGCGCACTCGACCAGCAACGCGATATGGATGCGGGCTCACAGTTGCGTGACATTACAAACAGGCTGGAGGACGGCTGCTGACCTGAGCGACACGCAACGAGCGGCCATAAGGCCGCTCGTTGCGTGTCGCACCTGCGTTGTGTGGGCGCTCAGCGCTGCCAGATCCCAGTCTCGAGCCACATCCGAGCCCGCCACGAGTGGATGTAGTGGTACCACCACGGGACTCCATGCGGCCGAGTTGCTGTCTGGCTCTGCTGCGCCATCGGGGTTTGATCTCCTGCGTGTGGTGATCCCACGTGTGAGCAGTGGGGATGTACAGACAGTGCGGCCGCGGCAGCGCGGAACAAACAACGCAGCCCTCGTGCCTCGTGCCAATCGCGTTACATGAACGAGCTCGTGGATGCTCGTCATTGCTGCGCGAGATCAGCGATGCGGCTGGCATTGCGTGCACATATCGGTGAGTGCGTCGTGACGGGATAGCGAGAACGTGAGGAGCGCGAGCACTATCGCTCGCGCCCCTCGGGACGTGACTAGGCGATGACGCCGGCGGTGCGCAGGCTCGACTCCTGGTCGGCGAGGCCGATCTCGGCCAGCACCTCGGACGTGTGTTCACCGAGCAGTGGCGCGCGACGGTAGATCTGCCACGGCGAGGCGGGCATGCGGTACGGGGCGCCGGGGTAGGTGAAGGTCTCACCGAGCTCGGGGTGCTCCACGGGCGTGGGGAAGCCGCGCTCGATGAAGTGCTTGTCCTCGATCATGTCCTCGGGCGTGTAGATGATCCCGCACTGCATATCTCGGGACTGCGTGCCGATGAAGAACTCGTACGCCGTGACGTGCTCCGCGATGAAGACGAGCGAGTCGCGGACGGCGCCGAAGATCATCGCCTCCTCGCCGCCTTCCTGAATCGTCTGCATCGTGATGTCGTGGTCGAGGTTTGCGCCGGCCTCGAGCAACGGCCATGACTCGAACTGCTCTTTGAGGTTGATCTCGTCGAGCCAGTCGATCAGCACGCGGATCTGCCGTGGGCGACGCGGCGCGAAGCCGGTCGTCACGTAGCGACCGTCGCCGGCGAGCACCTGCACGGGCTGCGAGGGGATCGCGCTTGCGTGGCGGCCGGTCTGGCGCTGCACGGTGTCGCGCGCGACGAGCCATGAGTACGAGGCGGCCTCGGTGGTGACGTTCTGCGCAGCGTGCATGTTCACGTCGAGGTGCTGCCCCTCGCCGGTGAAGTCGCGGTGCATCACCGCGACCAGCGTCGTGACGACCGCCCAGTGGCAGCCGGTCTGGTAGCCCTGGTTGCCACCGCCGCGCACCGGCGGCAGCGAGTGGTCGTCGTAGCCGCATGACCACGCTGGCCCGCCGCCCGCGAGCAGCGTGAGGTCGGTGGCCTGCTCGCTGGAGCGGGGACCGCTGCGACCAAACGGCGTGATCGAGGTCATGATCAGCTCGGGGTGGTCCTTCGACAGGTCGGGGTAGTCGAGGCCCCACGTGGCCATCCGGCCGACCGGCTGATCCTCGATCACCACGTCGGCGGTGGCGGCGAGTTTGCGGAACGCCTCGCGACCCGCTGCCTGGGTGAGGTCGAGCGTGATGCCGCGCTTGCTGGTGTTGTAGTGCCAGTAGAAGAGGCTGCGGTCGGGGTTGGGCACGTCCTTGTAGAAGGGTGCGTATGTCCTCGTGATGCTGCCGGTGGGCGGCTCCACCTTGATCACGTCGGCGCCCATGTCGGCGAGCAGCTTGCCCGCCCATGCGCCGGCCTCGGTGCAGAGTTCGATCACCCGCAGGTCATTCAGTGCGCCGGTCACAGCACGCCCTCCGCCTTCAGTGAGGCGATCTCGTCGGCACTCATGCCGAGCATCTCGCCGTACACGATGTCGTTGTGCTCGCCGAGCATTGGGGCGCCTCGGGCGATCTGCCAGTCGGTCTTCGAGGCGTGCACGGGGATGCCGTCCACACGCACGTCGCCGATGGCGCTGTGGTGCACGGTCGGCCACATCCCCCAACTCGAGGTGTTCGGGTCCTTGTCGATGCGCTCCTCTGGCGTCTGCACGGCGGCGCTGGGGATGCCGAGCGCCTGCAGCCGGTGCTGCACGTCGAACTTGTCTTGCGGCGCGCACCACTGCGCGACGAGTGTCTCAAGGTCGTTGCGGTTGGCCTGGCGGCCCTCGTAGGTCGCGAAGCGCGGGTCGCCTGCGGCCTCGCCGATCTCACGAGCGAGTGCGGCCCACTCGGCGTCGGTGCGGCAGGCGATCGAGACCCACTCGTCGGTGCCGGACGCGGCGTAGATGTTGTGCGGCGCCATCGGCAAGTCGCCGCGGTTGGAGTCGACGCCGTGCTCGCTGCGCGTGCCACGTCCGTTCACGGTGTAGTCGAGGATCGCCGGGCCGGTGAGCGTGGAGGCCGACTCGGTGCATGCGAGGTCGAGCCACTGGCCCTCGCCGGTCTTGTGCTTGTGGTGCAGCGCCGCAAGCATCGCGATCGCGCCGAAGTACGCGCCGCCGTGGTCCATGTAGGAGTAGCCCCAGCCCGCGGGCGGCTGGTCTCGGATGCCCGAGGTGTAGGTGAGGCCGCTCACGGCCTGCACGATCGGGCCCCAGGTCTTGAACGGCTGGTATGGGCCGGTACCCCCGAAGCCGCAGTTCGAGAGATAGATGATGTCGGGCTTGATCGACTGCAACGACTCGTAGCCGAAGCCGAGCCGCTCCATCACGCCGGCCGCGAAGTTCTCCGCGACGATGTCGGCCATCGCGACGAGGCGCGGGAAGATCTCCTTGCCCTTCGCCGTGCCCATGTTGAGCGTGACACCGAGCTTCTCGACGTTGTGGTTGTTCCAGCCGCCACCGAAGTTGAAGCCTCGACGCTCGTCCTTGAAGGGTGGCGCGGCGCGGATCGGATCCCATGCGCCGTTGTTCGCCGGGTTCTCGATGCGGATCACCTGCGCGCCAAACGCCGCGAGGATTCTCGTGGCGCCGGCGCCGGCGAGGACACCGGAGAAGTCGACGATGCGTATCGGTGCGAGTGCCTTGGCGGGCATATCTGCTCCGTGCTCTCTGCGGCTAGTGCGCAGCCTCGTTAGTCGCGGCGGGTGGTGAGCCATCCGAACTGCTGTGGCTTGCGGCGGCCCTCTGGGTCGAGCGGCACGTTGATCAGCGACGGCCCGTTGTGCGCGAGCGCCTCCGCCAGTGCGCGGTCGAGGTCATCGGCGCTGACGGCGTTGTACCCGCGGCCACCGAGCCCCTGCATCATGATGTCGTAGCGCGCACCGGGGCTCATGCCGCCGACGGGCTTCTCGTTCATCGGGACGTCGAAGAGCTCCGCCTTGTGCCCGCCAACGCCGCCGTTGTTGAGCACCACCCAGGTGATCGGGAGGTTGTAGCGGACGGCGACCTCGCACTCCGTGCCGGCGAAGCCGAAGGCGCCATCGCCCTGCAGGCAGAGGATGTGCTTGCCGGTCTCGATGGCAGCGCCGATGGCGAAGCCGTGCCCGAGGCCCATCGAGCCGAAGCTGCCAGCGTCGAGACGGGTACGTGGCAGGTAGTTGTTGATGACGGTGCGGCTGATGTCCATCGTGCTCGCACCCTCGGCGACGAGGATCATGTCGCGCGGCATTGCCTCCGACAGCGAGCGCAGCGCGCGGTAGTAGCCGAGCGGCACCTCGTCGTCCTGCTTCATCTCCTCGACTTTGTCGGAGTTGGTGCGGGCCTCCTTGCGGACGGACTGCAGCCACTCCGAGTCCTGCGGGAACTGCCATGGCTCGCGGTCGAGCACATCGAGCAGCTGACCGAGCGTCGCCTTCGCGTCGCCGACCATGGCGACCTCGGACGGCACGTTGACGCCGATCTCCTGTGGGTTGATGTCGAGCTGGACGACACGCACGTCTTTGCGGAAGCGCGGCGCCTGGCCGAAGTGCAGCATCCAGTTGAGGCGCGCACCGACGAGGAACACGAGGTCCGCGTTCTGCAGCACGAACGAGCGCGCCGCCGCGGCAGCCTGGTCGTGGTCGTCAGGAATGACGCCCTTCGCCATCGGCATCGCGAGGTAGGGGATGCCCGTCTTCTCGACGAAGGCGCGCATCTCGTCCTCGGCGCGGGAGTAGGCGACGCCCTTGCCGAAGATGATCAGCGGCTGGTCGGCGGTCTTGAGCGCGGCAATGGCCTGCTCGACGTCCTGCGGGTCAGCGAGCACGCGCTTTGGGTCGGGCACACGTGGCACCCACTGCACAGCGTCCTCGTCGACCTTGCCCGCGATGATGTCGCCGGGCAGGTCGAGGTAGGACGGGCCCGGCGTGCCCTGGAGGGCCTTTGTGATCGCCTCGGCGATGTAGATGGGGAGGCGCTCGATGCGCTCGACGCGCTCGGCGTACTTCGCGAAGGGGCGCAGCGGCGTGAGCTGATCGGCCTCTTGGAAGAAGCCCATCGAGTGTCCGCTGCGCTCGTAGGAGCCGCCGAGCAGCAGCATCGGCCAGCGGTTCGACCAGGCGTTGGCGAAGGCGCCAACGGCGTTCAGCACGCCCGGGCCGGAGACGGCGAGCGCCGTGCCGATGCGGCCACCGAGGTACGACACGGCCTGCGCGGCATAGGTCGCCGGCATCTCGTGGCGCATCCCGACGTACTGGATGCCCTCTTTCTGCACGGCGGCGGCAATGCCCGTGACCGGGATGCCGACCACACCGAACATCGAGGTCACGCCCTGCTCTTTCAGCGCGCGCGCAATGATCGTCTGCCCATCGATCTCGGCCACGGTGTCCCCCATTCGCTCGCAGGTGGGGGCGCAAACGCCTCGCTGCGGCCGTCGCTCAGCCGGGCCTGCGTTGAGGCCGGCGATTGGCCGTGAGCATGACCACTCCGAGGTCAGTTGTGAAGGGCCAATCGGACGTGGCACCTCGCAGTACATCGGGCAGACATCGGGTCAGGCACCGGGGCAGTTGGGCGACGCGGCGATGGGGCGTGCAGGGGGACTGCAACCCGGTCGAGGGGTACTCGTGATGCCGGTGTTATCGAGGCAGGCCCATCCTCTTCGAGTGGCCACAACCCTCAAGGGAGATGACGCCGTTGTTTCCCGGTACTGAACTCAATCGGAGGATTCAATGCCTGAGCAGAACCGCTGTGAGCAGTGCAACCAGATGTTCCAGAACGCTGAGGAGCTGCAGCAGCACACTGAGCAGCCGGGCGAGCAGCAGGCTCAGCAGGGTGGACAGCAGCCCCAGCAGGGCGCTCGATAGGCAAATCCCGGCGGTGGGTGCGGGCCTGCGAGGCCGCGCCCACCGGTTTGCTGCGTTGATCGCTCGAGTCGCACGTCGGCTCGATCGTCTGGTGACACGGCGTGCCGCTCCGGCACGCCATGTCCTCGTCCCAAGTTCCTGACCTCGACTTCGCTGCTGCCCGCTCGGTCACGGCTGTGTCACAATCACGGCCGACATTCCCGCGTCGACCCTCGATTGGCCTCGACGCGTCGACCGAGGAGCCAGGATGGCCGCAGTGGAGCGAGCGAGCGAGGTCGGCGAGCAGCAAGAACGACCGCTGCCCCGCCTTGGTGCGCTCGGATATCCCAACTACCGCATGTTCTGGATCGCGAACGTCTGTCGCGTGTTCGGGCTGCAGTTCCGCTTCATCGGCGCCGGCTGGCTGACGCATCTCCTCGACCCGTCGCCCGTGTGGCTCGGCGTCGTTGGGGTGGCGGCGGCGATCCCCACGATCGTGCTCTCGATCCCGGCGGGCGTGATCGCGGACCGCTTCGACAATCGCAAGGTGATGGTCGTCTCGCAGGCGCTGACGGCCGTCTCGATGTTCGCGATGGCGGCGCTGGTGTGGGGCGGACTCGCCACGGTGTGGTGGGTGCTGGTGTGGTCGGTGCTCACTGGCGCGCTGATGGCGCTCGCGAACCCGGCGCAAAACGCGATCCTGCCTCGATTGATCGAGATGCGCGCGATCGCGAGCGCGGTCGCCTACACGAGCGCGATCTGGAACGTGATGCGCATCGTCGGGCCCGCGGGCGCCGGTTTGCTGATCGCAGTGGTCGGGCCTAAGTGGGCATTCGGTGTGACGGGCATCGCCTTCGCCCTGTCGACGCTGCTGCTGATGTCGATCCAGCTTGCGCCACTGCAGCGACGAGCGAAGCAGGCCTCGGGCGGGATGCTCGACGGCTTCCGCTACATCATGGGCGAGCCGATGTTCTTCGCGACCATCGGGCTGTCCTTCTTTACCTCGTTGTTCGGCACGTCGTACATCGTGCTGCTGCCGGAGTTCTCCACGATCCTCAACGCAGGTGCGCAGGGCTTTGGCTACATGGAGGCGGCGGCGGGCGTTGGCTCGTTGCTTGGCACGATCGCGATCGTGCGGCTCGGCCGAGACCGCGCACTCGGGCCGACGATGCTCGCTGGCGCTGCGGCGTTCGGTGTGCTGATCGCGGCGTTCACCGCGAGCAACACGCTGCTGGTGGCGCTCGTGTTCCTGTTCCTGGGCGGGATTGCGTCCTCGATCTACCTCAACATCGGCATGACGGCGTTGCAGATCGAGGTGCCCGACGACCTGCGTGGTCGCGTGATGGGCATCTGGAGCATGACGTACTTCCTGTCGGCGGTCGGTGGGTTGCCGGCCGGCGTCGCGGCGGTCTGGCTCGGCACGCCGCTGGCGGTCGGGCTGAGCGCACTGTCGGTGACGGCGTTCGCGATTGCGCTGTGGCTGGCCGTGCCATCGCTGCGTCGGCTCGGCGGCCGGCAGCGCGAGGTCGTCGCCGAAACGTAAGCATCGAGTCATGCGCAGCGCCACGTCAGCGCATGCGCCGGGGACGGGACGAGCGTGTTCACTCGTGGATTCGTCGTGTTGTGGGTGGCGATGCTCGTCGCGATGGCGGGCATCGGCATGGTGTCGCCGCTGCTGCCGGTGTACGTGCGCGACACGCTGCACGGGCCGGCGGTTGGCGTCGCGCTGTCGTTCTCGGGGCTCGCACTCGCGCAGTTGATCGCCTCGCCGTTCGTGGGACGGCTCGGCGACCGCATCGGCACGAAGCCGTTCATCGTCGCGGGCTTCTTCATTTACGCGGTCGGCGCGATCGGCTACGTGTTCGCACCGAACTGGCAGTTCGTGGTGCTGTTCCGCATCCTCTCGGGCTTTGGCGCCGCGGGCATCTTCCCGATGGCACTCGCATACATCGGGCGAATAGCGCCGACCGGTCGCGAGGGCCAGTTCATGGGGATCTACTCGGTCGCCCAGTTGCTGGGGTTTGGCCTCGGGCCGTTGCTCGGCGGCGGCGTGCGTGACGCGCTCGGCGCGAACGCGGCGTTCACGAGCATGGCGCTGCTGCTGGCGGGGACTGGCCTCGCGACATTGCTGCTGCTCCCTCCCGAGCGCGCCGAGCACGTGCGTGCCTCGAGGCCGACGAAGGCGGTCGCTGACGGCGGATGGCGCGGCCTGATCGCGCAGCCCGCAGTGCAGGCCGCGCTCGCGGTGCAGACGGTGGTGTCGCTGGGCTGGGGTGCGGCTTCGACCTTCCTCGGGGTGTTCGTGATCAGCGGCGACGGGTTGGGGACGGACAGTGCGTTCTTCGTCGGCGTGCTGCTCGCGGTGCGCTCGGTGCTGTCGGCGGTGCTGCAGCCGGTGTTTGGGCCGTTGGCCGACCGCGCGAATCGGCTCGTGCTGGTCGTGAGCGGGCTCACTTGCGCCTCGGTGGCGCAGTTCATGATCCCGTCGCTGCCTCGCACGCTGTGGCACACCTCGCTGTTCGGCGAGGCGATCACGATCGCGCCGTGGCTGCTCGGGACGATGAGCGCGATCGGCATCTTCGAGGCGCTGCAGCAACCGGCGCAGCAGGCGATCTTTGTGACCGTTGGCCGCCGCGTGGGGATGAGCTCGATCATGGGGCTCAACCAGATGGGGAACTCGGTCGGGTTCCTGTCCGGTTCGCTGGTCGGTGCGGCAGTGGTGTCGGCGTGGGGCCTCGACGCGGTGTTCCGCTACTCGGCGGTCGTGACGCTCGCGGGCGGCGTCGCCTTTGCGGTATTGATGCTGCGCGCACGCGACGAGCTGCGCGATGTCCCGGCGATGGAGCCAGCCTTGGTGGCGAGTGAGGAGCAACTGGTATGACAAGCGTACGAGTCGGTGACGTCGAGGTGACTGGCCTGTCCGATGGGCCGGGCCAGTTCCCCGCGTCGCGCGTCTATCCCGATCACGTCGACGAGTTGCATCGTTACGCGCATCTGCTCGATGCCGACGGCAACATCAACCAGAACTTCGGCTGCTTCCTGCTGCGCGCCGATGGGCAGACGGTGCTCGTCGACACGGGTAACGGGCCGGAGCGTGACGGCCCGCTGATGCGAGAGCTCGAGGCTGCCGGCGTGGCGCCCGCCGACATCGACGTCGTGATCTTTACGCACCTGCATGGCGACCACACCGGCTGGAACCGCAACCGCGAGGACGGCACGCCGCGCTTCACGCGCGCGCGCTACCTCGTGCCGAAGGCGGACTGGGACGCGGGCCTCGAGGCGAACCGCGAGGGCGGCTCGTTCAACCGTGACATTCGCCCGCTGCAGGCGCTGGGCGTGATGGAGCTGATCGAGGGTGAGTACTCGATCACGCCGTCGATCTCGACGCTGCCGACGCCGGGCCACACGCCCGGTCACACGACGATCGTGGCGCGTTCCGGTGGCGCCGAGGCGTACATCCTCGGCGATGCGTTCCTGTCGCCGATCGACGTCGCGGAGCTCGAGTGGGTGACGTCGTGGGACAACGATGGCACGAAGGTCGTACCGACGCGGCGCATGCTGGCGGAGCGCATCGAGGCAAGCAACGCGCTAGTCGCGGCCAGCCACATGCCCGCGCCAGGACTTGGACGATTCATGGTTGTCGATGGTCGCCGCTCGTGGGTGGGCGTCGACCTCTCCGGCAAGTAACGCAGCAAGTAGGGGGCGAGCAATGAGCACTGTCCAGACGATCCGCGGGCCAATCGACTCGTCCGAGCTCGGACGCATCCTGTCGCACGAGCATTTCACCAACGGCATGGGCGGCATGGAGCACGTCGTCGGGCTGCTCGACCGCGAGGCGATGATCAACCGCTGCGTGAACGCCCTCGAGCGTGCCAAGGCCGTGGGCATCGATGGCATCCTCGACGTGACCCCCAATGACCTCGGACGTCAGGTGTGGCTGTTCGAGGCGGTTGCGGAGCGCACGACCTCGAACGTCATCGCTGCGACGGGCGTGTACCGCTGGGTGCCGCCGTACTTCTTCGGGTGGGACGC
>Ga0114969_10000340_pt1 | contig 39584 bp, 36 predicted proteins | sample M_130807_MF_Meta_FD_87316 | JGI IMG/M metagenome (GOLD analysis project Ga0114969, IMG submission 87316) | Freshwater microbial communities from Lake Montjoie, Canada to study carbon cycling - M_130807_MF_MetaG | ecosystem: Environmental > Aquatic > Freshwater > Lake | place: Lake Montjoie...
AATTACACTTTGAACAGTTCTTTTTAAACCGAAAGCGTTGTTTAAGTTAATGGTTATGATGGAGATTTTAAAAGTCAAGTTATTATTTTATAATAGTTTTTTGTAAACGTTGATATAGGCGTTAATTTGTACTTCAGGCGAAAATCTCCTTTCGGCATCAAATCTAATTTCTTTTCTATTAAAATTGTTAATATTTTGCAAACCTAATGTAATAGTTAAACTTAAACTATTTGCATTACATTCTTCAGCTATAAAGCCATTAAAACCATTATTTATTACCTCACACATCCCTCCATTAGAAAAGGAGATTACTGGTGTACCACATGCTAGTGATTCCAGCATTACATTGGGAAGATTATCTTCTCTTGAAGGTAAAATAAAAATATCTGCAGCACAATATAATAGACTCATTTGTTTTTCCTCGTTAATGGTATCTATGTTTATGCAGCTTTCTGGAATATTAAGTTTGGAATTATTAGAACCTACGCTTACAAGTACAACATCATCGCCTAGCTGTAAGTTTTTAAAGGATTCGCACAAAATATCAAATCCTTTTCTATAATTCATCCTATCTTGTGAAACAAAGAGTAAAATTTTTTTTTGTTCTGGCAAATTAAAGATTTTTCTAGCAAGGACACTTGACTGAATTTTAAAAACAGACAAATCTAGACTATTATAAATAGTTTGTTGTTTTTTATCTTTTAGTATGCTTTTTGCAACTTGATGTTGCATCCATTGTGAAGGAGTGATAATATATAAATTTTTAAAAGGATATATATTTTCTTTTTCTTGAATTAATGATTTTTCTAATTCTCCCATCGTTTGTTCATTACGCACTTCATCGCCTAAATAATGAAATCCACCGAGAAATGGATTCATATCATGTAGTGTCCATACAATTGGTTTTTTTATAGATCTAAAAAATGAAGGATAGTTTATAAATCCAGATACCCAATGAAGGTGTATTATATCTGCATCTTGAACTAATGGGTGATCTTCAACTTTATAATCGCTATGAGGAAAGGAAAATATTTCGTATGAATTAGGGTATGCTTTAAGGATTTCTGAATTTTTTTCAGCGATAGTAATTGGTAACCCAAACTTCCTTTTTAGTTTTTGTAAAAAACTTAATTTTATTTTATGAGTATTGGTAAAAGATGATGATGCTTCTGTATCACCTGAGTTAAATAATGATAAAAATGATGAATCTACACCGTCACATAATAATGCCTTATGTAAACGAGCTGCAGCTATTCCCGCGCCTCCCTTATCTGAAGTGCTTATATGAACTATTTTCATTCTCTGATTCCATAAATATTGAGTTGCATGTCCATACCACTATAAGTATTAATTTTCATGAATGGATTAGTAGATGAAAGTCCCGGTGATGAAATATAAATACGAAAACCCGAATGGCTAAGAATATCAATTAAGACATTTAGTTCTTGTGGCTTTCCAGCAAAAGAATGATATTCTACAAATATTTTGTTCACATTAATTAAAAGATCTTTGCAATCTTTTAATACTATTACTTCAGCTCCTTCAATATCAATCTTAAGAAAATCAACTTGTCGGTTTAGGTATTGTCTTAAAGAAACAGTTTCTACTTCAATTATATTTTCATTTTCCTTGGAAGCAATTCTACCGCCATCAGCTCCTTCTGAAAAAAAGCGTAAAACAGTTTCTTCATTCCAGAGTGCTTTCTTTATAAGTTTTATATCAGAGTAACCAAAGGTTTTTAAATTAGTAGATAATGTTTGAAAAATTTTATCATCAGGTTCAAAAGCAAGAATTTCTGAATTTGGAAAAAGCCCCTTAAAATAAAGAATACTTAAACCAATATTGGCTCCGCAATCAATTATGTAAGGACGATCAGTTGTAGTTGTAAATTTATAAATATTATTTTCAAAAAGCTCTTTTTTTATAAATTCAAAAGAAGCAATATCTAGTATTTCTAATTTTTTATCATTAAAATTTACAGTAGTAGCTACATAGCGTGGGAGACCTTCAATGCGTTTAATTTCATTATCCAACTTAATATATCCTGGTTTCCACCTACGTTTAATATTTTCTTTTATACTTTTAGGGATAATTTCTTTTAGCTTCTTGCTTAATTGAAATGGTTGCACATTTATTTCTTTATAAAAGCGTTTCAATAATGGATATACCTTCTTGTAATTACGTATTGGTAATTTTAAGACTTGTACATTCGTAGCTAATTGTGGTATTTTAAAATTATTGCTTTCACCACAATTTTCACCGCTATTATCAATTCCTATATTTTGAACAAGTGAAATTGAAGGATGAAGACAAAGTCCATTATTGATAAACACACTAAATTGCCATTTTACTGCCCATGTTTTTATTAAACCGGATAAATTACTTTCAAGCTGTTTCACAAACTGATTTGTTCCATCAATATCAATTTCTTTAAAATAAGGTAAAGCATATGCTTCAGCCATCAAAATTCTTCCATTATTATTGTATTTTTCCCAAGCACTCTTCCAGGTTGCCCACCCCCAGCAAGATGTTTGTCGATAGAAAAATGTTTCAGGCAATTTACCCTTCACAGGGAACATATACCCTGAAATATGCATTACTTTTTCTTCTGATTTATAAATCGTTAATGCATCATTCATGTATTTTAAAAATCCTTTAGATGTTATTATATCATCTTCGAGTACAATAACTTTTCCATAATCATTAACAACTTCGGTAACACCACTTACAATATTATCGGCAAGTCCATAATTTCGATCTCTTTTAGTATAAATAACTTCTTTGCACCACTTTTTACTTTTTACAATATTTTCTACTTTTTCAATATCAAGTAACTCAGCTTTTGTAGCATTATTTTTAGCCCCATCAGCAAAAACAAATAAAATAGAATCTTTAGCAAGTGAATTTTGCTCCAACGCTTCAAGCGTCTTTAATGTATGATCAGGGCGCTTAAATACGAATAGTACAATTGGTGATAAGTCTATCATATTTTTAAAGGCTAGTAACAAATTTAAAATTTTCTGAACAAATTAAGTATGTCTGCTTTATTCCAGAATAAACACCTTCAAAATATTTTATTCCTTTTTGATTCAATAGTTCTTTTAATTTAACTACCGTTTCTTGTTCTCCTATTCTTTCAAAATCGTCTATTAAAATAACAAACTGTTCAGAAATAAGATTGTTTTCCAATAACTCTACAATTTGATAACGTGAATAATTGTTACTACCCCAAGGACCATCAACAATTACGAAATCAAATTTTTCTTTTTCAAGTTTACTAATTAAACCTTTATACATATTTACCTCTTGACCATGGATAATTCTTTTTTCAATATCTAATAAAACAGTATGTGATGAAACATCAAATGTACTTTTGGAAAAGAAATTTAACCAATTGTGGTCTTGTTCAATAATTTTGTAAGAGGCATCTTGATTAGAAATATGATATTGATAGAGGAGTTTACTACTTTCACCTAACCCAAATTCAAGTATATTTTTAGGCTTAATGGTATCATAAATCCTAAAGATTATATAGAGCATTTGATACCCTGCTGCCCAACGACCTGGATTGAAAGATTGATAAGTTAACCATTTAGAGCCAGATATAGAATTGTTAAAAATATTAGCCCAATAAATTTCATCAAGCTTTTTATTTACCTCAACTAGTTTGTCGTTTGTTTTTTCGACATTTTCAATTAGTGCTCTGTGTTTTTTAAATAACATGTTTTTATTTTATTGAAAATGCAGAAACAAAATAGCCCTGTCCTTCAGGTATGTTTTTTCCTGTTCCATAAAAATCTTTGTAATGCATTGTTAAACTAGAAGCGTTCTGAATCCAGTCTGCAATTCCTACATCAGTCCTACAGAATAAACTAAAAGAGTAATTTCCTTGATTGAGCAACATTTTATCTATAATAAAACGAATGGATGTTTGTCCTTCATCAATCTTATCTTGGTATATGGAAGTACTCAGCCAAGTAATACGATTTCCTAATACATCATTAATTCCAATATCTATATTTGATTTTTTACTTAAATAAAATTCAGACTTTGTTTCAAAGTTAATTACTATTTCAAGAGACTCTCCTGTGGCAAAATCTGTTTTTTCAATACTATTTTTATCTATAAATTTGATATCAGTAAATTTCAATAAACCATTTACATTATTGCGAGGGATATCAGAAAGTTTCAACTTTGAAATTAGATTTTGATCAATAATATATTCATCTAAAATGCTATCTATATTCCCATTTAGTGTAAGTGATCCATTCTTTAAAATAACTCCTGATGTACATAGGTTTTTAATGGCTGACATATTATGACTAACAAATAAAACAGTTCTTCCTTCGTTCACACTTATTTCTTTCATCTTGCCAATACATTTTTTCTGAAATTCTAGATCGCCAACAGCAAGCACTTCATCTACAATCAAAATATCTGGTTTTAGGTGCGCTGCAACAGCAAATGCAAGTCTTACATACATGCCGCTACTATATCTTTTTACAGGTGTATCAATATATCTTTCAACCCCACTAAAATCTACTATCTCATCAAATCTAGCTTTTATTTCAACTTTACTCATGCCGAGAATTGCTCCGTTAAGAAAAATATTTTCTCTTCCAGATAACTCTGGATGAAATCCTGTTCCTACTTCAAGCAAGGAGGCAATACGACCTTTAACTTTGAAGCATCCTTTAGTTGGTGTGGTAGTTCTAGATAAAATTTTTAACAAAGTCGATTTACCTGCACCATTTCTTCCGATTATACCTAACACCTCTCCTTGATTCACATTAAAACTCACATCTTTTAATGCCCAGACTAAATCACTATATCCTTTAGTGGTTCGATCATTACTTTCCCCAAGTCTTAAATTTGGATCTTCTTTTCCTCGTGCCAATGCCCACCATCGATTTAAGTCATGGCTTAACGTGCCAGTTCCAACAGTTTTTAAATTGTACTGTTTGCTAATATTTTCGACCTGTATTGCGATGCTCATTTTTGTGTTGGAGGCAATTACACCGTATCCATAAAGCTTTTTTCTACCTTATTAAAAATTAAAATTGATGCCAATAAAAATACAAAAGTGAAAGCTGTACTATACAGGAGGGTGCTTATCTCATATGACTTTGGAATCCCTAAAAAGGCAGCTTTAAATGTTTCAATTATCGGTGTCATTGGATTATATCTAACAACCTTAAGCATAATCCCACTAAACTTTGATAATGGTAAAATAACTGGTGTTGCATACATCATCAACTGAACACCAAAGGAAACCAGAAAACGGAGGTCACGATATTTTGTTGTAAAAGAAGATATAATTATACCAAGTGCTAATCCCATAAATCCCATTAGTAAAACAAGGAATGGTATTAATGCTAATAAACGGTTGGGTTGGAGGTCGGCATGGTTTACAAAAAGGTAAACATAAACTGACACAAATAATGCAAATTGAATTAAGAATTTAAGCAATGAACTTATAATAACCGAAAGCGGTGTAATTAATCGTGGAAAATACACTTTTCCAAAAATAGCAGCATTATTTACAAAAGTGTTGGAGGTAAGATTAAGACATTCAGCAAAATAATTCCAGCAGGTAATTCCGGCAAGATAAAAGAGAAATTGTGGCTTGCCATCAGTACTTAAACCTGCCATATTCCCAAAAATAAGCGTAAAGGTGAGGGCTGTAAGAATGGGTTGTATGAAAAACCATATTGGCCCAAGAATGGTTTGTTTATAGACTGAAATTACATCTCGCCTCACAAATAACATCAATAAATCACGATAACGCCATAATTCGTTGAAATTAATATCGAATAAAGAGGATTGCGGTTTTACAATTAAATCCCAATTTTCATCACCTTTTGGCATAAATGACATACAGGAAAGGGCTAATTTTTGTAATTCTGAACCTGTGTGGTCAACAAAATTATTCTAAATTTTTTAATAAGACGATAAGGAGATAAAAATTTAACGAACTTTGCGCGCTTGCTAGAATCTAAGTTGCATACATTACTTCCTAATTTTGAATGATTAATCCACTTGTTTCTGTAATTGTACCTTGCTATAATCAAGCAGAATTCCTTCCCGAAACTTTAGAAAGTGTGTTGAATCAATCCTGGCAAAATTGGGAATGTATTATAGTTAATGACGGGTCGCAAGATAATACTGCTTTGATTGCAGATGATTGGTGTAAAAGAGATAGACGTTTCCGGTTAATAAATCAGGATAATCAGGGTGTGAGTGCAGCACGAAATACTGGAATTTTATCTTCAAAGGGTGATTTTATTCAATTTCTTGATGGAGATGACATTATTAGTAATGATAAGTTTAAATTGTCATTAGATTTGGCTAATAGTGACGAGGAGTGCATTCTTGTAATTAGTGATTTCAAAATGTTTACTAATTCTTTAAAAAACGAATCAGAGCCTTACTGTAAATTAATTCCATCAGATTTTAATTATGAATCCTTCCTAAAAAAATGGGATATCGATTTTACAATCCCTATTCATTGCGGCTTTTTTAAAAGTAAATTATTACAAGGATTTGAGTTTAATGAAAATCTTCAAGGTCGTGAAGATTGGTTCCTTTGGCTTTATGTAATAAAAAATGCAACTAAATGTTTATATATTGATGAACCATTAGCATTTTATCGTCGGCATAATAGCGGTGCAACAAAAAATTTTCAATTAATGCACGAAAACTTTATTAAAGCTAATCGATATATTTATAATACATTAGATGATGAAGGTAAGCAAATCATTTTTTCAAAAGTTTTAGATGTGTATGAAAAAGAGAGTTTTAAAAATGTTCAATTATTAAGAATGGGATTGGACTCCAAAGATTTTATTGAGATTGAAAGAGGAAGAATTGCCTGGGGTTTTATTGGTTCATTTATTTTTAGATTGCTTCGCAAAACGGGTCACCAATTATTAAAGGGGAATAAAATTAATTAACCTGATGGCGTTATTTAGCAACAGGCTCAGAACAATTACTGGTGAAGATACAGGGTTTTGGAAATCACTTTCTCGACTATTTTATTATGCTGCAAATAGAAAACGAATTATAAAATTTGCATCTACTTTTTTACCGTTTATTAACAACAAGGTATCTTATAATAAATGGTTAAATACTTCTCAAATTATTGATATGGAAGCGATGATTGAAGAAGAAAAAAATTTCATAATAAAACCTAAATTTTGTATAATTATTTTTGGTACAGACGTTCAACTTTTTCAAACTACATTTACAAGTATTAAGAATCAATCATACTCTTTGCATAGTACCTTCGCAATTGAAAATATGACAAGTATTAATTCAGATATCGAGCAAATCGATTTAACGAAATTAAATTCAACACATTTTTTGAAAAATGAATTTGTGTTATTCATTGATGCGGGTGATATTTTAAATGAAAACTGTTTGCATTTCATCGCAAGAGGCATAAATACCTCTAAAAATGTGCGTTGTATTTATTTTGATGAGGATAAAATTACTTCAGAAGGAATTCGCCATTCGCCAGATTTTAAGCCAGCATGGAGTCCTGATCTATTTTCAAATTGTAATTATATTGAACATGCGTTTATTCATCATTCTTTATTGAATGTAGCTTTGGCGGATATAAAAAATGCTTATGAAGCTACAAATAAATTATTATATAAAAACACTTTTAATAGAGAAAGTATTGTTCATATTGACAAGGTTTTATTAAGCGTTTTTGATTTGAATACGATTAATAAAACTAATATTGAACCAAGCCAATTTGAGATACAAGGAGAACCACTAATTAGTATTATTATTCCAACCCGTAATAAAGCAGAGCTTGTTAGGCAATGTTTGGACTCTGTAATTGATAATTCATCGTATAAAAATTATGAAATAGTTTTAATAGATAATAGAAGTGATGAAGAATCGTTTCAAGAGGTAATTCAAATATTTTCTTTGAAACCAAATTTGAAATTTAAAGTTATTCAAGCGAATATAGATTTTAATTTTTCAGCCCTTATAAATCTAGGAGTTGAAAATAGTAAAGGCGAATTAATTGTGTTATTAAATAACGATGTACAATTAATTACACCGAATTGGATAGAACAAATGGCTTCATTTGCACAACAAAAACATGTAGGTGCAGTTGGAACTAAATTGCTTTATCCAGATAATACTATTCAACATGCAGGTATTATATTGGATGAGAAATGTATAAGTAAACACGTGTTTGTAGGCAAAGAAGAATATGAAATGGTTAATGCGGATGCAATCAATACTACAAGAAATTATCTAGCTGTTACAGCAGCATGTTTAATGATATCTAGAGATAAATTTTATGAAGTTGGAGGTTTCGATTTGGGATTTGAAGTTGAATATAACGATATTGATTTTTGTTTAAAGCTGTATGAAAAAGGATATTACAATGTTTATATCCCTTCAGTAAAAATTTACCATTATGAATCCGCATCCAGAAGGCATCCACATTCTGATAGAAACTCCTATAAGCAACATTTAGCGGAAGTTGTATTGATGCAGGATAGATGGAAGAAATATATAGATAATGACCCATTTAATGTAAATCGTTACTGAGCTATGGGATCAATAAATAATAAAAAATTGACAGCCAAAGAAAAATATCTTTTGTTACGCGAGAAGGTTAAATACTTTTTAAGTATTCAAAATTTGGCAAATTCTGCTAACGATGAAATTGTACCAATTAATGAATCTAATGTTGCTTTAAAGGATAAAAGTAGAAATAATCAAATTCAAATACGTTTAAAAAGATCCTTAAAAAAATATAAAAACTTATTGCCTGAATGGGTTATGTTTAATCCTTTTACAGGATTGTTTTTTAGTGTTTTTAGCAAAATAATTGATGCAAGGGAAAAAAAAATTCAAGCTAGTATTAAATCTAATCTTATTCTTTTCGAAAGTAGAGTCCCGAATATTTTTAATTTACCAAAAGCAAGTAAATCACCAACCGTTTCAATTGTTATTCCTGTTCACAACAAGTATGATTATACTCATCGATGTTTGTTTTCTATTAAAGAGCATTCTGTAGGAATCGATTACGAAGTTATTGTTGCTGATGATGCATCCACAGATGATACACTCGAGATTGGTAGAAAAATTGAAAACATTATTATTTCTCGAAACGAAAAAAGTTTAGGTTTTTTAGAGAATTGTAATCTTGCCACCTCAATTGCAAAAGGGAAATATATTTTGTTTTTAAATAATGACACAGTTGTTCAACCAAATTGGCTTAGTAGTTTAATAAATTTGCTAGAGCATGATCTTACTATAGGAATGACGGGTTCAAAATTGGTTTATCCTAATGGTCTTTTACAAGAAGCGGGTGGAATAATATGGAGTGATGGCTCAGGATGGAATTACGGTAAGTTTGGCCAACCAAATGCACCTGAATATAATTACTTAAAGGAAGTGGATTTTATTTCAGGCGCCTCAATTATGATTAGATCTTCCTTATGGAATGAAATCGGTGGATTCGATAATCAATACGCTCCAGCTTATTATGAAGATTCCGACCTTGCGTTTGAAGTGAGAAGGCGTGGCTATAAAGTAGTTTATCAACCAAAATCGGTTGTTGTGCATTTTGAAGGGATTTCTCATGGAACAGATACTAATAGCGGAATTAAAAGTTATCAAATTATCAATATGGAAAAGTTTGTTGCGAAATGGAAAAGCGAATTAGCGAAAGGTCAATTTGAAAATGAATCTCAATTATTTCTGGCAAGAGATCGCAGTAAAGATAAAAAGACAATGTTGTTTATCGATCATTATGTTCCAGAACCTGATAAGGATGCAGGAGGAAAATCTTGTATGCAATATTTACAACTTTTTGTGGAGATGGGCTTCAATATTAAATTCATGGGAGATAATTATTTAAAAGCAGAACCATATACTTCAACATTACAGCAAATGGGTGTAGAAGTTTTATATGGCTATCATTATCAACAAAATTGGAAGGAGTGGTTTTTACAAAATTCAAGCAATATTCAATACATATTTTTAAACAGACCATTCGTTACTGCTAAATATATTGATTTTATAAAATTTAACTCTTCTGCTAAAATTATTTACTTTGGACATGATCTTCATTATATAAGAGAGGAACGTCAATATCAAATTAATCATGACGTAAATTTATTAGCCTCTGCGAAAAAATGGAAGGAAATGGAGTTTGATATTTTTTCTAAATCTGATTTAGTATTATTCCCCTCTAATTTCGAAGTTGAAGTAGTTAAAAATATTGATGCAAGTATTAATGCAGCTGTAATTCCTTTAAATATTTTTAATTCAAACACTGGATTTATGTCTGATGTTTTTCCTGAAGACAGAGGAGATTTACTCTTTGTAGGAGGATTTAACCATTTACCAAATGTTGATGCAATGATTTGGTTTTGCAAAGAGATATTTCCCCAAATAATTAAGAATAATAATCAAATTAAAATTTTCATTGTTGGTTCGAATATGCCTCCGAGTGTTGTTCAACTTGCTTCAGAAAACATCGTTATTAAAGGATTTGTGAGTGAGAATGAACTTATACGTTTATATGAGAAATGCAAAATTGTTATTGCCCCTTTACGCTTTGGCGCAGGAGTAAAAGGAAAAATAATTGAAGCAATATATTATAGATGTGCCGTTGTTACTACTTCAATTGGTGTTGAGGGAATTGATAATTCAATGGGTTTAATTACGGTTAATGATGATGCATTGAATCTAGCAAATGATATTATTTCTCTTTATAATAATCCTGACAGATTGAATAAAATTTATAAAGACGCTCCTCATTTCATTAGTAAATATTTTTCTCTTGAAAATGCGAAAATGTTCGTAGAAAAGTATATCAATTAATAAATTCTGAATTATTGTATTCGGTTTAATGCGTTACTTTGCCCATTATGATTGTTATAAACGGAAAATTTCTTACTCAACAATTAACAGGTGTGCAGCGTTTCGCACTGGAGATGACGATGGAATTGTTAGCACTCCGAAATAATATTCAAATCGCCGTTCCATCTTTAGAGAAATTGGTTCAACCAATTGAAGGCTTGCCAGTGATTCATGTTGGCAAATCAACCGGCGTAATTTGGGAACAGCGGGAATTACCACGATGGCTTAAAAAACAAGGATCGCCATTATTACTTAACTTCTGTAATAGCGGACCAATACTTTATAAACCCGCCATTACAACTATCCACGATCTTGCCACCATTTTGCATCCAGAATGGTTCTCTAAATTTTTTGCCCTTGCCTATCAACGAATGTTGCCAATCCTTGCCAAAAGAAGTGAATATGTGCTAACAGTGAGTAATCAGATTAAAAATGAACTTGTTAAGGAGTTTAACCTTGCTCCAGATAACATTAAATTGGTTTACAATGGATTGCCTAAATTATACCTAGATGATCTTCATGGATTTCAAACCTTTCAAAAGAAACGTCAAATACTCACTGTTGGAAGTTTTGATCCCCGTAAAAACTTAGATTTATTGGTTCAATCATTTTCAAAACTTGATCTCCCTTCTGATTGGAAACTAGTCATTGTTGGTCGTAATTCGGATGTTTTTCGCTTTAAAGAGTTAGAAATAGCCGAAAATGTTAAGGATAAAATCATAATACATACGGAAATTACTGATCTGGAACTCCTCAATTTATACAAGCAAAGTGAAGTTTTTGTATCTCTTTCTTCTTATGAAGGCTTCGGGATCCCTGTTTTAGAGGCAATCGCAGCAAATTGTAAGGTTTTAGTCGCTGATATTCCTGTTTTTCGTGAGTTATTTGCAGGATATGTTCAATTTACGCCTTTGGATATGACTAATGTTATTAAGGAATTAGGTTCAATAATCGCTACTGACAACATCACACAAAATGACCAACTTTTGCTCGAAAAATACTCTTTTAGAAAGTCAGCGTTGGTTCTAGACAAACTTATTACTGGTTATATTTCATAATTAAACCATTTTCGTGAGGCTAACTAGATTGAGAATGTTTGTATTATATTCTAAATGACCTACCTTTGCCGATAATATGCGTGTAGCCATTGTACATGATTGGTTTACCAGTATAGGTGGGGCGGAAAAGGTCACCAAAGAACTACTGGAACTATTCCCCTCTGCGGAGGTGTTTTGTCTTGTTGATGCGATGGCACCAAAGGATCGTGAATATATTTTAGGCGATCGCGAAACTACTCCTTCACTTATTCAACGTCTTCCTTTTGCTAGAAAGTATTACCGTCATTATCTTCCTCTTTTCCCATATGCAGTTGAACAATTTGATCTTCGTAAGTTCGATTTAATTATTTCTTCTTCAACTTCGGTTGCAAAAGGTGTTTTAACAAATTATAATCAAGCACATATTTGTTATTGCCATAGTCCAATACGTTATGCTTGGGATTTATATCAACATTATGTTGAAGATTCAAAAGCTACGAACAGATTTGGAATGCCAATCTTTAAATTGATATTGCATTATATTCGTCAGTGGGATTATATTTCCTCTCAACGTGTTGATCATTTTATTGCAAATTCTCAAAATGTTGCAAACAGAATTAAAAAAGTTTACAATCGTGAAGCATCTGTAATATTTCCTCCTGTTGATGTACATAATTTAGGTGTCATTGATCAAAAGGAAGATTTTTATGTTACCGTTTCTAGATTAGTTCCATATAAGCGTGTTGATATTCTTATCAGAGCATTTAAACGAATGCCTGATAGAAAATTAGTAATCATAGGAACTGGTCCTGAATATAAGCGACTAAAAAAACTGATGGGTAAGGCGAAGAACATCACCATGACTGGATATTTGCCAATGGAAGAAATGCGATCATATCTCCAACGCGCAAGAGCGTTTGTGTTTGTTGCAGAAGAAGATTTTGGTATTACTCCAGTAGAAGCGCAAGCATGCGGCACGCCTGTTATTGCTTATGGAAAAGGTGGTTTATATGAAACAGTTCTTCCTGGTGATACAGGAATATTTTTTGATCGCCAATCAGAGGAACATATAATTGCAGCAATAAAAAAATTCGAACTTCGTGGTGTAAGATTTAATCCATATGAAATTCGTCAACATGCAATGAAATTTAATGCAGAACGATTCCGTACTGAGTTTCTTCAAAGTGTGAATTCAATCATTAATTATGAGGATGCCCGTTTCCCGAGCATTTCTTAATTTTAAAGGGCTCTTATTAATTATTCCTGCCCTAATTCCCCTCTTACCACTCCACGCATCTTCTACACTTTTAGTTGTATGGTTAGCATTATGTATTTTTTATTTTTTAAAATTTCCTAACAATAGAATCCCTTTTCCAAAGTTGATACTTCTGCCAATATCAATGATATTTTTATTTATTATCACGTGGCCTTTAGCCAATGATTCTGGCAACCAATCAAGTTATATTGAACGTAATTTGGCATGGATAATTATTCCATTAGCATGGTGGTTTATGGGGATTAACCATAGAAAAGATTGGCTAAAATTATTAATGTATTTTACATGTGGCTATACCTTGATGATTGTATATGCTCACATCCTTACAATTGTACAGATCCCAAATTTTAATAATATCGCTACGGCTTCATTAACATATTCCTATCGTACTTCGTTTGAAAATAATAGTGGCTTACATCCAGCTTATGCAACTCTTTTTAGTGGTGTTTGTATTTTAAGTTGCATTAATTCTTTTTTGACAGAAAAAAATACAGAGACTATTTGGAAAAGTTTAATATTATTCATTGCCTTATTGCATTTTTCTTCCATTATAATTCTTGCATCACGCATGGCATTAATTGCAACATTGCTTACGCTTTTAATACTTGTTTTTAGTAATCGTGTATTCATTAAAGACGGAATGATAGTGCTTGGTTCTTTTTTAATAGTAGGAATATTAATTATTAGTAGTACACCATTCTTTTCATCTCGTATGAGCGAAGTTTCTAATACTGCTTTTCATTTACCAACTCCTCAAACAGGTAATACATTGAGTATTAGAACTGGAATTTATACTTGTGCAGCTACCTTACTTAAGGAGCATTGGTTAATTGGATTAACTCCAGGAGATTTACAAGTTAATCTTAATCATTGCTATGGAAGTATTGATGCTATAGATTTACAACAGGAAGAATACAATACGCATAATGAATATCTCAATAAGTGGCTAAGTTTCGGTATTGCAGGAATAGGGTTGTTATTAGCAATGTTAATAATCCCACTTATCAAAGCAATTAAAAATGACTTTATCATTTATGCTTGCTTCCTTATGCTAATGGCAATAGTTCTTATTTCAGAAAACATGTTTTCTCGTCAGTATGGGCTATTCTTTTTTCTGATTATATATTCTCCTGCATTAATTATAATAAGTACTAAAAACACAAATCAATTGCATACAAATAATTCATAAAGCATCAATAATAAGGCTTTAGAAATTAACTTTGTAGCTTATAAATTTTCACATGGTAAAATCAATGACTGGTTATGGGATTGCAAAAGGTCAAGTTGGCAATCTTGTTGTAACTGTTGAAATCAGATCGCTCAACAGCAAATTTCTTGAGATGAATCTTCGATTGCCTGGAGCGTATCGCGATAAAGAATTGGAATTACGTTCCGATTTAGGTAAACAATTAGATCGTGGTAAAGCTGATGTAAATATTTCATTTGAGAATAATGATCTTGCAAAACGTAGCACTGTAAACAAAGAAATTTTTGCAGCATATGTGGAGGAATATAAATCACTTTGCAAAGAATATCAGTTAACTGATGCAAGCATGTTCGAAACAATTTTGAAAATGCCTTCTGTTTTAAATGCGGAGCGATCAGAGGTTGATGAAGAGCAATGGCTGCAACTTAAAGCTCTTGTGAATCAATCAATGAATCATTTCAACTCCTTTCGTGAAGCAGAAGGTAAAGTTTTAGAAAGAGAAATATGCAATCGTGTTGAAGCAATCGCAAACGCAATTCCTATCCTTGAAACTTTTGAACAAGCTCGTATTGAAGCAGTTCGCCAGCGACTACAAAAAGGATTAGCAGAAATTAAAGAATCTAATTCAGTTGATCAAAATCGTTTTGAACAAGAGATGATTTATTATATTGAGAAATTGGATATTACCGAGGAAAAAGTTCGTTTAAAAAGTCATTGCGATTATTTTATGCAAACAATTGCTTTGCCTGAAGCGAATGGGAAAAAACTTGGTTTTATTACGCAAGAGATAGGTAGAGAAGTAAACACCATTGGTGCAAAGGCAAATGATGCCGTTATGCAACGAACGGTAGTGGAGATGAAAGACGAATTAGAAAAATTAAAAGAACAACTTGCTAACGTATTGTGAAAACGAATCCAAACTTTCTGCATAAATTAGTTTTATTCTGTGGACCATCGGGTAGTGGTAAAACTACGATAGTACACCACTTACTAACGGTTTTTCCATTAATGCGATTTAGTATTTCAGCAACAACTCGAAGTAAGCGACCCAATGAAATTGATGGAAAGGATTATCACTTTTTAACTCCTGATCAATTTAGAGCAAGGATAGCAAACAATGAATTTTTAGAATGGGAGGAGGTGTACCATGATCGTTTTTATGGAACCTTAAAATCTGAAGTGCAAAGTATTCTTGATAAAGGATATATTGCGTTATTTGATGTTGATGTAGAAGGAGGATTAGCCATTCGTAAAGAATTTGGACGACAAATGCTAGATGTTTTTGTAATGCCTCCATCGGTGGATGAATTACATAAGCGTTTAGTAGCAAGAGCAACGGAATCAGAAGAATCATTACGAAAACGATTAGGAAAAGCAGAAAAGGAAATGACATATGCATATCGTTTTAATAACGTTGTTGTGAATACGGTGTTAATTGAATCGTTTACGTCTGCTGAGAAGTTAGTGCAAACTTTTCTTGATGATGTAATTCCTGATTTGGACGAACCAATTTTATAATTTTGCAACTATGAAAATCGGTCTCTTCTTCGGCTCCTTTAACCCCATTCACAACGGACATCTTGTGATTGCTGGATATGTATCAGAGTTTACTGATTTAGATCAAGTGTGGCTTGTGGTAACGCCTCACAACCCCTTAAAACCTATGGGAAGTTTATTGCAAGATTACCATCGCTATCATTTAGTTGAATTAGGTGTTGGTAGCAATAAAAAAATAAAACCTTCTAAAATTGAATTTGAATTACCAAAGCCAAGTTTTACAATTCATACATTAGTATATCTGAAAGAAAAATATCCTCAACATGAATTCGCTTTAATTATGGGAAGTGATAATTTGGCAACGTTTCATAAATGGAAAAATTTTGAAATAATTTTACAAGAACATCAACTTTATGTTTACCCACGACCAGATCAAGATGGCGGTCAGTTTAAAGATCACCAGCAAGTGAAGTGGGTGTATGCGCCAATGATGGAATTATCTTCAACATTTATTCGTAACGCAATACGTGACGGTAAAGATGTGCGTTATATGATGCCCGAATCAGTAATCGACTACATCGAAGAAATGCACTTTTACGAAAAGTAAAAAAATATTATTGCAGAACGGAAGGCATTAGCACCCATAAATTGAAAAACTTCAGGGCAAGCATTGGCATCCACGATAGCAATCGGGATAACACACTTGCACATTAGCACATTGAATGGGGGGGCATTGGCACCCATGAAGTGAAAAACTTCAGGGCAAGCATTGATACATTGAATGGGGGGGCATTGGCACATTTGCATATTAGCACACTGGCATATTAGCACACTGGCACATTAGCACATTAATTAAGCCATCACCGTATTGAGTATCGATTTAAAAATCTGATGACCATCAACATTTCCTAGTAGCAAATCACTAGCACGTTCTGGATGTGGCATCATGCCAAAAACATTACGTTGCTTGTTACAAATTCCAGCAATATTTTCTAATGATCCATTCGGATTACTTTCTTCGTTAATCTTTCCGTTATCATCGCAATAGCGAAAAATAATTTGATTGTTATCTTTTAATTGTTGTAATGTAGTAGCATCGCAATAATAATTTCCTTCACCATGTGCAATCGGAACTTTTAATGTTTGACCTAAATTAAATGAAGAGCTGATCATAGATTCATCTGTTTCTGCACGTAAACGAACATTTTTGCAGATGAACTGATTGTTGTTATTTTGTAATAATGCTCCAGGTAAAAGATGTGCCTCTGTCAATATTTGAAAACCATTACAGATCCCGAAAACAAAACCACCTTTATCCGCGAACTCAATAACTTCCTGCATAATTGGCGAAAAACGTGCAATAGCTCCTGAGCGAAGGTAATCGCCATAAGAAAATCCACCCGGAAGAAACACGAAATCACAACCTTTTAAGGAATGATCCTTATGCCATAATTCTACTACTTCCTGTTTCATCACTTTGCCTAACACGTGAATTAAGTCTTGATCACAATTAGACCCCGGGAAAACTACAACGCCAAATTTCATATTACAGATTTAAATTATGAATAAACGCAAATTTACGAATAATGTAGTATTTGCATATTAATTTTATAAAATGATAAACATTTGAATGAAAGGGAATTAAAAAATGTCCAATACTGCTTTTAGTTTTCAAAATGAATTTATCGCTAACCTTATGCAAAGTGTAATTAAGGAGTTAAAATGCAAAAATTAAGATGGAAAACTAGAGAAGTCATCTGTTCAAACGAAGGTTTGCAGTACTACAAACGCAAGATAACCGCGCCTCTGCAATATCAAATTCCTCCGCGTCTCTGCGCCTCTGCGAGATCGAATTCCTCCCCGTCTCCGCGCCTCTGTGAGATCAAATTTATATATGCCTCTACAAAATAGTATTAAACCTTTGCCAGCTCAAACAAAAGTGGCCTCGATGGAGTCGCATCATTTTCAAAGGGAGCTGTTTGCAAGTTCAATAAATACAATCCATCTAAAACATTATCTGGAACAAAAACCATCTCCGTAATTGTCGCATCAAATCGGGTCGCTTTAGGGAAATTCCAGAATGCGTGATGCGCTAAAAGTTTTCCTCCATCTTGTTCTCGATCTACTGAAGGAAGATCTAATAATAAATGTTTAATATTTTTTTCGCACAAAAAAGCTGCACCATCAACATCCAGATAGGGCGGATTACAACTCGAATAATTTTTTGTTAATTTATCAATAGCATTTGGCAGTGTTCGAATAATAACTGCTTCCGGGGTTCCTTCAATTGCTTTTTCAAGTGCTTCACGAGAAATAATTAAATCACCTTCCACAGCTTTCAATTCTATACTAATAAGTTGTGCAAAGCAGAAATATTGTTTCAAAGTTTTATTGATGGAATAATCTTCTTTGCTGATGTGTCCTACACTTTCGGTATGTGTACCATGACCGTGTGGATTAAAAAAGATATTACGAAAATTAACTGAAGCACCTTGCTTTACTTCACCTACCCAATCACCCATGCGAACTGGTTCGATACGTATAGGATCAACATACCATGCTTGTACATGTCCAGGACCTGCTTCTAATGGAATAGATAAATCAATAGTCCGATGAAGGTCGGTGCTGTATTGTTGATTATTATGATGTAGTATTATTTTTAAACTCATAGTAAGAAGAATTCTGATGCAATGGCATCTGCTAATAATAAACCTTTAATCGTTAATTGAAGACAATTTTCTTTTTCAATCATCAATCCACTTTCAATTTTTATTTCGGCTTGTGATCTTAACTTTTTCCAAGCATCATCACCTGCAACTTTTTCAATAGATTCCTTTGATAATCCTTTGCGTGTTCGTAACGAAGTTAATACAGTTTCATTAAAACGTTGTTCAGTTGTTAAAGATTCTGCTTCAAGAGGAACTTTACCTTCATTTATGGATTTAATATACAGAGGATTATTACGAATATTCCATTGTCGGTTTCTTCCATTAAACGAATGTGCTGATGGGCCAATTCCAAGGTAAGGAATTCCATTCCAATAATTGCTGTTATGTCGTGATTGAAATCCGGGCTTACCAAAATTTGATACCTCATACCAAGGTATTCCTGCTATCTCCGTTTTTTCAATTAGCCATTCATATTGATTTGCGGCTTCATCATCATCAACAGCTTTAGATATTCCTTTTTGTACTTGCCATGCTAATGCAGTTCGAGGTTCAACTGTTAAGCAATAACATGAAAGATGATTTACGGGTAAGGCTATAGCTGTATCTAAATTTTTTTTCCAGTCTTCCATTTTCAAATCTGGAATACCATAAATAAGATCAACGGATAAGTTTTCAAATCCCATATCAGCAGCTTCAGGAACCACACGTTTTGCTTGCTTTGCATTATGCGCACGATTCATCATCTTTAAATCTTCATCTCTAAAAGATTGAATTCCTATGCTTAATCTATTTATTGGTGTATGACGTAATTTACGGAGATAATTAGCTGTTAAGTCATCGGGATTTGCTTCAAGCGTTATTTCGGCATTGCTACTGATTGTAAAATACTGTTGTATGCTTTCAAAGATTCGCTCTAATTCATCGATGGTTAAAAGTGATGGCGTTCCTCCTCCAAAATAAATTGTATCTAATTTTTTTTCAGGCAGATAATCAGCTTGAAATTTAATTTCTTTTATCAATGAATCTACCAACTCTTCACGCTGTTGCATCGAAGTGCTAAAATGAAAATCACAGTAGGTACAGGCTTGTTTGCAAAATGGAATATGAAGATAGAGTCCTGCCATTTATTGATTTGAAGATTTGAAAATAAGTCAATTTGAAAATAAAAAATCAATTAGAATTTTAGACTGTTTTTCGTAGAACGATTCGGAAGGTGGTACCCTTGTTGGGATCTGAACTTTTTACGAAAATTTGTCCTGCGTGATATTCTTCAACAATTCGTTTTGATAATGATAATCCTAATCCCCAACCTCGATTTTTACTTGTATATCCTGGCTTAAAAACAGTTTTATATTTTGATTTAGAAATCCCTTTTCCTGTATCAGAAATGTCAAGATAAGCGAATTGCTGTTGATCAGTAATTTGAACAGTAATCGTTCCTTCTCCACTCATTGCATCAATACTATTTTTAAAGAGATTTTCTAACACCCAATCAAAAAGAGCAACATTCAATGGTGCGTCAACATCGTAGCTCTGGAGATTTATTAGTTTGAAATTTACTTTTGAGGATGCTCGATTTTGAATGTAATTTATGGCTGTTTCCATAACTGTTGTTAGGTTCTCTTTCTTAAGGGCAGGTGCAGATCCTATTTTAGAAAAACGTTCTGTAATGGTGTTTAATCGGGCAATATCTTTCTCTATTTCAGTAATATATTCATCAGGTTGTCCTTTCGATTTTAAATAATCGAGCCATGCCATTAATGAAGAGAGAGGAGTTCCTAATTGATGAGCAGTTTCTTTTGCCATCCCAACCCAAACTTGGTTTTGCTCAGCTTTACGTGAAGTGCTGAATGCAATATAAGATACAATTAAAAATAATGCGATTACAGCTAATTGAAAGAATGGGTAATAACGTAATTGTGTAAGAAGGTACGAATCTTTGTAATAAATAAAGTTTTTCTGATTGCCAGCAAAAGAAATTTCGATAGGCTCACGTTGCGATTTCATGATAGCCAATTCTTGTGCTAAGTAATTTTTATCATTCGCTTTAAGTGAATCTAAATTTCGAATGGATATCACTTGATTTCTTGCATCCGTTAATATTACTGGAACCGTAACATTATTCGTTAAAACAGATAACGCAAAGCTAATATCACCGATTTCGGCATTGGTATCGGAAATTTGTCTTGTTGCTTCCGCCCATAGTTCAACTTTCTTTTTCTCTTCTTCCGAAAGCTTATTAACTAATTGGTTTGTATACCAAAGCGAGCCAATGCCAATTAGTAAGGCAGCGACAAGTAATATTATCTTCCAGCGTTGTTTTTGGGTATATATATTCACTCTATACGATTCTCGAAGTCTTGCGTAATATTTCCTAGTTTGGCAAGAGTTGTTTTATAAAATACAATGAATGATTAACAATAGTGAACAAATTTAAGCTATTTAGACCAAAATAGCTCCTAAATACGTACTCTAAATGAAAACTTATCTAGTATCATAGGAGTTTAATATGTCTTAATTTATTCATCTGTATCAAGTTGTAATTCCTGATTTTTAGGCTTACCAGTTGGTTTCTCGTGTTTTACACTGTCTTTTTTAAACCACTTAAACTCTTCTTTTAAAATAACTTTAAGGTTCTGCTTTTCTAGTTTAACATCATTTTTTATTTTATCCTCTACACCTTTCCTATCATAAGTTATTTTAGGGTTCGACATTGGCCCTTTCATACTCAAAAACAATTTCATTTTTCCTAATCCATCATCTTCAATGTTCCCAAATTCCGTATGTTGTTCTCTAACCTTTTTTCCAATTAAATCTGACAACAAAAGTTGTAATTTGTAATCGATATAGTTGTTGAAAGTATGAGTTCCTGAAGCAGTTAAATCGATCGCATTTGATTGTATGTGCATGGAAGGAATATAAATAGTTTGGTTTTTTATTTCAATTTGATTCTTTAATGTGCTAAAGGTAATTTTACGTAAATCAGCACCTTTAAGATACTTTGAAAGAGCTAACATTGGTTCGAAATTATTTAACTCCCCATTTTCAATAGTTAAATCACTCTTCATATAAATTCGATCCATATTGCAATGTAAATTTTTACTCCATATAGATGCAAATTGAATATTAGCAGTAATTTTCCCATTTACATTTTTATCTTCAATTACATTTTGTCCGAAATTTCCTAATTGATAAAATAATTGATTTAAGTTAATTTTATTTACAGAGGCATCACATGCAATAAGAATACTATCATTTCGAAAGGCATCAATTTTTCCATTCATTCCTATCGTTCCTTCACAAGTTTTTAAAGTTAAATCTTGTGTTTCTAAAACTTTATTTTTTATAGAGATATTTCCTTTTAGTTGCCATGCATCGAATTTTCGAAAGGTAATCATAGCAATATTTAACATTAGGTCAATGTCTAATCTTGGAGAGAAATCAATGCGATAACTAGTATCCGAAACACTCGTATTTTTTTTGTCTTCAAGCAATTCATTTAAATCAATGTTTCGGGATGATAACGATGCGTTCCCTGTAATTTTTTCATCTTTAGTGAGTAAATAGCCCAACACATTGTCAAAACTTCCAGCAATCTTAATATCCGACCCAGCAGCATTTCCATTAAAATCATTAACTAATAATTTATTCCCTTCTAATACTAGTTTGGCATTAAATCCAGTGAATGAAACATCTTTCTCTTTTACTTTAAATGCTACATTATTTAATCCTAATGTTCCACTTGATTGCCAACTAGATTTGTCTTTTGTAAAACCTTTTATAATTGCATCCAATTGTACTTCTCCAGTTATCGATTCTAAAGTATCTGGCGTATAAAAGCGACTCAATACCTCAAGATTAATTTTACTATGAACATTTAAATCAATATAAGGATTCGAAAAATTTTCAATAAGTAAATTCGCTTTCAGTGGTTGTCCTTCTAGGGTAGCTTCAAGTCCGGTAAGTTGGAGTTTGCTAATTGGTCTTGATGATGAAATCTTACTAATATAATTTCCTTTAAAACGAATATTTTTTAGTTTGTAGTCACTTGATTGTGGCATTAAAGATGCATTATTTGTACCAAAATATACAGTTACTAATGGAGTGTTTTCTTTGTCACTTAAACCGTTTATTTGTAAGTTAAAAAAGATGTCGCCATCGTATCGATAGTTTTTAAATTTTTGTGTATATTCGTTAGGAATAAGTGATAGCAATTCCTTTAATCCTGCATTTTTACTTTGCACATTTAGGTTTATTTCTGTTCCCGAATTTTCAGATTTAAAATCCCCTTTTACCTCTAGTTTAAGGTCTGCAACCTGCAACTCCCCGTTACTAATTAAATACGCTCCTTTTTGTTTATCTACATGTAAGGTTGTATTTACAATCGCTTCTTTATGATTTATATAATTAGTTTTGTCAATAATAAAATTTGTAACAAATAATGATCCTTTAGCACTTATATCAAAAACCTGCTCTGAAAACTTCCCATTTAGCGTTAGTTTTTTTGCAAGAAGATTATAATCGCGACCTGAGATTCTACTTATGTATGAAAAGGTAACATTCTCTAATTCTATAACTTCAACTTCAAGATTAAAACTTTCTGTGTTGCTGCTATCACTTTTGAAAATATCGTAATTCGTTTTTCCAATTGTATCAACATAACAATTAATACGAGCATTACTAATCGCTATTTTTTTAAGTTTTAAATGATCTCCAAAAACATTAAAAAGGTTAAACAACAAATAAATATGTTCACCAATTACTAGAGGCTCCCGTCCTACTTTAAAATTGGATCCATTGGTACTTATTCCCGAAAAATCAATGCTCGCATAAGGAAAATTGGTTATTAGAGAAAACCTAACATCCTCCACTTTTATTGGAACTGAAAGTTTTTTATTGATTTGGTCAATTACAATCCCTTTTACTCTAGGACCAATAAGCCACGCTCCCACAAGTCCAAGTATTAATAGACTTGTCAATATAGATAGTAGTATTAAAATGGGTTTTCGCAATCTAATCATAATGTACAAAAATATCGTTCCTTAACAGAATGTGGAATGATAGTCTTTTATTGTTTGAACATAAATTTATCCTTAATTATTTATTTCTATTTTTTACAATTAATTGAAATTCAATATTTTGATATTTATTAATCATAATTTGAATTCAAAACTTAATTTTTACTGTTTAGTCATTAGATTTATCTTTGATGGAACATGAGCAGTACAGAATCCGATTTTTATACACTACTTGAAGTGGATTCAGAGGCCTCTAAAGCTCAAATTAAGAAGGCGTTTCATCGGCTAGCTTTTTTACATCATCCCGACCGCAATGCAAATGATCCAGAAGCAAATGAACGATTTAGAAAGATCAATGAGGCATATCAGGTATTGGCAGATGTATCAAAAAGAAATCGCTATGATCAACAACGAGAAAACTTCTTTTATATTCCTTCTCAAGAATTTGTACCATTTATATATTCGGAAATCAATAAAACAACTTTAAAAAGAAATGAAGAAGTAGAGTTGACTTTTGCGTTTGGTGCTGAAGGAAGATTTTTTAAAAAGCAGGAAATTCCTGGATGCCATATTACTTCAGGGCCAATCGTTAGTCATCGAATCAAAGTTCATCAAGGTATTGAAGTGCGAGAAACATTATTGACTTATACCATTTGTCCCTTAGTAATCGGAGAAATTTTTATCTCGCCAGCAACAATCAATTATTATCGAAATAATTTTTCTTCGAATTCATTGCAACTATTGGTAGAGGAAAATAATTGTTTTTTTAAACCATCAGAAAGAGCTGGAAATAATCCTGCAAAAGTTTTATTAAATTGTCAACGAATTACCAGTAATACCATTTATCGAAAAACGATTGTTCATCAACGAACCGTTTTAATTCCACGAAGTGATTTAGTTGCTTGGTATCATAAAGTAGGTAGAACTATGAAAATAAGTTTTGCAATTTGTGGTTTTGCATGGGCCTTAGTTCACCATCAAAGTTTAGCATTAGGATTTGTATCAGGGTCTTTATTTGCAGGAATTAATTGTTCATTGATGTATCGAATAATGGGAATAAAATCAATGTTTTATTATTCGACAATCAATCCTGTGGTACAAAAATATTTAAGTGAAGGATATGCTTTAGGAGTATCGCCAAGTAATTCAAAAAAAGGGAATAAAATTTGGTACTTATTTAAGAACCTTTTTAGCTAATTTCAGAGTTAGAACTTTGTTCATTTTGTTTTTTTGCTGCTGCTGCATGTTTGCCAAATAATTTTGTTGCAATACTAACTTCAAAAACAGTAAATATTAAATAGAAAAAGAAAAATGTTAACGCAAAAGCGACTGCTTTTTCTTTATTTAAGAAAGCATATATTAGGATGATCATTAAAAAAAGAAATAATTTCATTCCAGTTGCGCCCATATAATAGCGGATAAAATCTTTGGATCCTTTTTCAAAACTTTTTTGTAATCCGATATGAAAAAGTAAAGTGACAACAAAAAATAAACTTAAAACAATGATATATCCTTCGAAGAAAAATTTTGGAGGAAGCGATTGTCCGATGAAAAAATAAATGACACCAGTAATTACTGTGATGACAAATAATTGCAGAATGAATTTATTCATTTAATTACTAATTATTTTTTTCCAATAAAATCTTTGATGAAATACCATAGTGCCGCAAATACTGAAAATAGTGCAAGCACAATTGTGAAAACAGGAAATTTTAATGAGAAATATTGGTCGAGTTTAATTCCTCCCCATGTGAGAAGTAAAATAATGGCTCCCATTTGCAACCCCATTGAGGAGTAGCGAATGTAACTATTATCAAGCGGTCTTTTCGGCGAGTTTTTCTGTGGATCGGTCGGCATTTTTGATATCCTTTATTACCGGTCCCATACTGCAATTTCCTGTGAAAGAGGCACCCACTTCTACCACTAGTTTACCTGTTTGAATATCCCCATTAATACGTGCTGGCGACTTTAAAAACAGCATTTCCATTACGGTGGTCTTTCCTTTTACAACTCCTGAAATATCAGCATTTTGGCAATAAACATCACCTTCAACAGTACCAGTAGTTCCTACAACTACTTTTGCTTTAGAAGTCACTGAACCACGGATAGTTCCATCGATACGAATATCTCCGTTTGATTTAATTTCACCTTCAATAACAGTACCTGCTCCAATAATATTGATAGAGCCGTTACTTGAGGCATCCGCTGGACGTGAAATAACGCCCTTATTTTTAAGTTGTTCGAACATGTGATTCAGTTTTTCTATTAGCAAGCTACAAAGTTAACAATTTCTTTAAATTTTTTAATAAGAATAACTTTGAATTATATTGTATTTAAAATCAGAATGTTAACTATTTTTCAGAATATTTAGTCGCCTTCAATAATTGTTCTGCTGTTATCACAATAATTTCAGCTGCTTTATAATCTTTTAAGTTCCTCGTTAAAAGTTTTTTGATACCATTTTCAATTGCTGTAAAATATTGCAATCCATGTTCAAAATCTTTGAAGGCGGATGAAAGAGCTAACTAAACTATTTTATCATTTACTGCAAGAACATTTACAAGTGTTTTGAATTTCAAAAGTTTTTTTCTTGCTTGATCTGAAGAATATTGTTTTGATAAAAGATACTTGAGATTTGAAAAGGATAATGATGAAACATATAATTTAATTTTTCCTTGATCAGCTAATGAAAACAAATTTGCAGAGTGTTTATAAAACGGTTCTCGACTACCTAACAAATCTAGAATAATATCAGTGTCTACAAATACCTTTTCCATTACTTATATTTATTGGTTAAGAATTCTGCATATCCTTTTTTATGATCGAAATCTTTAGGCAAATCAATAATGCCCGAAAGGCTTCTAACTAAAGGTGTAATTGTATCATTACTTTCTTGATCATTAGTGATGCTTAGCAGATAATTCCCAATCAATCTTGAAATACTTGTTTTTTGATCCTTAGCATATTTTTTAGCCTTTTCAATCACAGTTTGCTCGAGTTTGAGCGTTAGCTTAGTATCCAAGAGAATGATGTTAGGAATTAATATTACGTACCATTATAAAATTTTGGTACGTATGAAGCAATAAAAAATTAATAATAATGTAGCTATAATTTAAATTAAATGCCTTTAATGACTATAATTTGTTCCTCTTATACGCTTTCAACGCTATACTTCTCCCTCACTTTTTCAAGCAGAGCTAAGATCTCATCATAACTATTACTCGTAACCAATTGCATTCGGTATTCCTTAAAATGATCAAGTCCTTTTAAATAGTTGGTATAATGACGGGTAACGTATTTTACTAATTAGTAATTTTCCTAAACAATAAAAATTAGAAATTAAATTGATATTGTATTTTCTGATCAAATATCTCCTTGATTTGAATATAATTTTTTACTGCTGTTTTTTAAATATTCTTTTATTTCAGCAAAAGTCATCGTCGACATTTCTATAGAAATTTTCTCTTTAATTTCTCTAAATGTTTTAACTGTATCAAAGATTTTTTCGGTTGATTTATTTTTATTCTTCATATTCTATAATTTCTTTTGGAGACCGTATTTCTAATGCTTGATAGTTTGAACGAAGATTAATTGAATTGTAGCCCCTAATTCTATAAACATTTACAATATGTTTAAAATTCCAGCTTACTAAGATGTCAGCTTTAATTATGGTTGCAGTTGCAATGTGTACACAGTCATCGAAACTAGTTTGGCCTACAACCTTTTCAGCTACATATTTTGATGCAAGAGTTAAGATTTCATCAGTTACTATTACGCGCTCTAAGTTTTTATTTGGAAGTTGCTTAAAGAAGTTTCTAATTATTTCAGGCGCATTTAATAGTTCCGTTTCAGTTAGGTCTGAATAAACACAAATAATCTGATTTAATTTAACCCTTTCGAATAACTGCAATGTCAATTCTTCGAACTCCTCATCAAAAGCGCCGCCAAAAACCGAAGTGTCAAAATAAAATCTTTGCATTTTATATTATATAATAATTCAATAAATATACTAACTTTTAATGGAAATCAGGTAATTAGTTTGACAAATAAATCACAAGTATACAATTTTTAAAACTATAAGTTATCTCTAAATTTTCAAGTACTTTTCTTTAAATTAGTGTAATAAAAATAAATAAATATTTATATTTCTATAAATTCCTTACACACTTTCAACGCTATACTTATCCCTCACTTTTTCAAGAAGTCCTAAAATTTCTTCATAGCTATTACTCGTAACCAATTGCATTCGGTATTCCTTAAAATGATCAAGTCCTTTAAAATAGTTGGTATAATGTCGGCGCATCTCCACAATACCAACATAATCCCCTTTCCATTCTATAGACTTAGCAAGATGAACTTTGCAAACTTCAACACGCTGGTTGATATCGGGTGGAGGGAGGTAAGTTCCTGTTTTTAAATAATGTTTTATCTCCTGAAAAATCCATGGATAGCCAATGCTGGCTCGCCCAATCATTACTCCATCAATGCCAAATTTATTTTTTAATTCTAATGCTTTTTGTGGTGAATCAACATCTCCATTTCCAAAAATTGGGATCTTAATGCGAGGGTTGTTTTTTACTTCGCCAATGAGCGTCCAATCTGCTGGTCCTTTGTACATCTGCGCACGCGTTCGTCCGTGAATAGAAAGAGCTGCTATTCCAATATCTTGCAAACGCTCTGCAACTTCATTAATATTTTTCGTGCTATCATCCCAACCTAAACGCGTTTTAACTGTCACCGGACGATTAGCAATTTTCACAATCTCGGAAGTCATCTGCACCATTTTAGGAATATCCTGAAGCAATGCAGCACCAGCACCTTTACAAGCTACAGCTTTTACCGGACAACCATAATTAATATCAATCAAATCAGGATTTGCATGATCTGCAATGATTCCTGCTTCGCGCATGGAGTCAATATCAGAACCAAAAAGTTGGATTCCGATAGGGCGTTCATATTCAAAAATATCCAACTTCATCACTGATTTTGCAGCATCGCGAATGAGACCTTCACTCGAGATAAACTCCGTATACATTAAATCAGCACCGTACTGCTTACATACATAACGGAATGGCGGATCACTCACATCCTCCATGGGCGCAAGTAAAAGTGGAAATTCTCCTAACTCTATTGATCCTATCTTAACCATTTATGTACTTGAAATATATTTAAAATTCTGCAATGAACCATGAATTAACATCTTCGATAAGTTCTCAATAGTTGGCTTTCATCAACCGTTTGTTCTTTACCTTCGCGCAAAAATACAAAAGAATGCTCCTTCGCGGATTACTTACCGACCGACCACCTTACAGAAAGTTTCTAATAGTGGTAGGACTTACCTTATTATGTGCAATCATATTTACCATAATAGGATCATTATTGGCTTCCATTTTATATGGCATCAATCCAATGTCGAATCCTGGAATTTTACAAGAAGTAAGCAACCCAAGTGTTGTTAGTGCATTGAAAATGATGCAGTTGTTTTCAGCAATTGGAACATTCATTCTTCCCCCTTTCATAGCTGCTTTCTTCTTTGATGCTCGTCCGTTTGATTATTTAGGGTTAAAACAAGCAGTTAAGCCGACGGTTTATTTATTGGTAATTTTATTGATGTTTGTAACAGTTCCTTTTATTAATTGGATGATCGTGGTGAACGAGGGGATGCACCTTCCAGCGGCTTTTAAAGAAGTTGAAGAATGGATGAAAGGTTCTGAAGCTCAGGCAGCTGAGATTACTAAAGTGTTTTTAAATACTAGTTCAATAAACGGCTTAATCCTTAATTTATTCATCATCGCGATAATCCCAGCGATAGGAGAAGAGCTTTTGTTTAGAGGAATGATTCAACGCTTATTTAAAGAGTTAAGTGGAAATGTTCATGTTGCAATTATACTTGCGGCAGTATTGTTCTCTGCGCTACATCTTCAGTTTTATGGATTCTTCCCTCGGTTTGCCCTAGGTGTGCTATTAGGATACCTTTATTTATGGAGTGGAAGTTTATGGTTGCCCATATTAGCTCATTTTGTAAATAATGCTGCTGCAGTAATGTTTTCATGGATGGAAGCGCGACAAGGACTACCGTTTAACCAAGATACTTTTGGAACTGGTACTGGTGAAGAAATGGTTTTAGCAACGTCAGTATTTTTAACCTGGGGGATATTATTTGCGATTTATAAGCAATTCGCCAATAGAGAAAAGGTTTAAATTCAATGTGCCAGTGTGCCAATGCCCCCCTTTCAATTTGCCAATGTGCTAATTTGCCAGTTTGCCAATGCCCCCCAATCCAATGTACCTATGCGCAAATTCTGTATCCATTCATTCGCACATTTTTTCATTTTTTCATTAGCACATTGGCATATTTTTTCATTGGCACATTGGCAAATTAGCACATTGGCACATTCTTTTTCATTGGCACATTGGCACATTAGCACATTGGCATATTTTTTCATTGGCACATTGGCAAATTAGCACATTGGCACATTCTTTTTCATTGGCAAATTAGCACATTGGCACATTCCTTTATTGCACAATCTCTCTATTTTCCGTACCTTTGTATTCGCAAATTCGTTAATTGAAAGAAATTATGAGAAAAGCACGCATCCTTTTTGTGTCGAGTGAGATTCATCCATACCTAGAAATGGCTGAACAAAGTAAGATTGCGCGTTTTCTGCCACAGGGGATTCAGGAACGCGGAAAAGAGATTCGAACTTTTATGCCGAAATTCGGTTGTATTAATGAGCGACGTAATCAATTACATGAGGTAATTCGTCTCTCAGGAATGAACTTAATCATTGATGATTCCGATCATCCTTTGATCATTAAAGTTGCCTCCATACAGGCGGCTAGAATGCAGGTTTATTTCATTGATAATGAAGAATATTTTCAACGTAAACAGACATTCCGTGATAGTGAAAATGTTTTCTATCCTGATAATGACGACCGTTCAATTTTCTTTTGCCGTGGTGTTTTAGAAACGGTGAAAAAACTTGGTTGGGCGCCAGATATAATCCATTGCCATGGTTGGATGACGGCTCTTTTGCCTTTATTTATTAAAACAAGCTATAAGGATGATCCAATGTTTCATAACAGTAAAGTGGTTTATTCACTTTATAACGATGAATTTACGGAGCCGTTCAATGTAAATTTTGCTAAGAAAACCCAAATGGAAGGGCTAGTTGCTAATGATGTTAAAGAACTAAAGGATCATAATTATGTTGGCCTTAGTAAGTTAGCAATGCAATGGTCTGATGCTGTAATTCAAGGCGCTGCAATTATTCATCCTAATGTGGAGGAAGCATTTAAAAAATTAACTAAGCCAACTTTAGCCTATCAATCTCCAGAAGATTATGTGCCGGCATACGATAATTTTTATCATGAAGCACTGTTAGAGGATGTTGTTTTAGCAGATTAAAATCTATTAGCCATATTTTAACTTTTACGTTTGCATTAAGCAGGAAATTTTCCTTTACTTTCGCGCTATGTTTAGTTTTAAAACCCCTTTAATTGCATTGTGCGGTTTAATCCTCACTTTGTTAGCGTCTTCATGTTCGGATCCTGATGATATTGGTCTCAATCTTCGTCCAACTTCTGATATTCCTTTTGTAGGTACTACCGATACTTTCGATATTCAGACCTACACAACAAAGGAAGACTCGTTGGTGATGTATGCTACCTATAAAAATGCGCTAGAATCACCTACTTTATTTTTAGGAAGTTTAGTAGATGCGAATGTTGGAACATCATATGCAGGTTTTGCTGCACAAGTTAGAGTTGGTAATTCAATTACTTCAACAACATTTGGCGGTGCAACTACTCCTGATTCAATTATTTTAAGTTTCGATTATAAAAGTCATGTTGGTGATACTTCTTTACGACATTACATTTCTGTATATGAATTAACAGAAGACCTTTCATTGGATAGTGTTTATTATTCAGGACGAAATTATTTAAGAAGTAGATGGCCAATTGGGCATGTGGATAATTTTGTTCCCAATTATAAAGATTCCGCTACTGTAAATGGAGTTAATCTTGCGCCTCAATTAAGGATTCGACTTTACAATAGTTTTGGAAAAAAAATAATGACTGAGGCAAATTTGAATGGCTTCTCTTCAACGAGTTTTAAAACGTTTATGAAAGGGATTGTTTTAGTTGATAGCGTAGAGAATGGTGGTTGTATGATGACCTTAATATCAAATTCAACCCTCAATAAAATGACTTTTTATTATCCAATTAATTCTACCCCTTCAAGTTATTCATTTGCTATTGATGGTAGTTGTGTAAGAAGTAGTTTCTTCAACCATAATTACCGTGCTGATTATTTAGATACCATTACTGATACTGATATCGCCGTACAGTCGATGGCAGGATTAAAAACAAAATGTAGAATTGTTGATCTAGAAAAACTATATGCAAACGGAAAAGTAGCAATAGGGTCAGCAAAACTTCTTTTTTATACTAAACCAGGAACCGTTGATTTGCAATTTGCACAACATGCTAATTTGTTACTTTTAGGAAGTGACTCACTTGGAAAAAATACAACCTTTATTGATGCACTAGAAACATCATCGGGCTATTTTGGTGGGGCATTTGATCTGTCTACAACATCCTATTCATTTAATATTGCTCGCTATTTGCAACAAACTTTAACAAAAGTAGTAGACAAGGGTGGAAAAGATTACGGTTTCTATCTTATCCCAGGAGGGAGTACATCAAATGCTCAGCGTACTGTTTTACAAGGTGGAACTGCTGTTAAATTAATTGTTACTTATACTAAAGTAAATCCATAAACTATGTGTGGAATTGTTGCATATATTGGAAAGCGCGATGCTTATCCAATTGTTATAAAAGGTCTTCAACGTTTAGAATATCGTGGTTACGATAGTGCTGGTGTTGCATTGATTGATAAGGGCGAACTTAACGTTTACAAAAAAGCAGGAAAAGTATCTGACCTTGCAGAACATGTGAAGGGAAAAGATACTAGTGGAAATATTGGAATGGGTCATACTCGTTGGGCTACACATGGTGAACCAAATGATAAAAATGCGCATCCACATTTTTCACAAAATCATAAGTTCGCAATAATTCATAATGGGATTATTGAAAACTATGCAAGCATTAAGCAAGAATTAGTTAAAGAAGGTCATGCTTTCTCAAGTGATACAGATACAGAAGTTCTCATTCATCTTATCGAAGAAATTTATAACAAAGGCAAATTAGTTCTTGAAGAAGCGGTTCGTTTAGCATTAGGTGAAGTTGTTGGTGCGTATGCAATTGTTGTTCTCTCAAAAGAGGAGCCTAACAAATTAATTGCTGCAAGAAAAGGATCTCCTATTGTTGTAGGTATTGGTAAAGATGAATTTTTTGTTGCATCGGACGCTACTCCAATTATTGAATACACTAAAAATGTTGCTTACCTTAATGATGGTGAAGTTGCAGTAATTGATCATGGTAAACTTACAGTAAAAACAATCGGTAACGAAGTTAAGATACCATACATACAAGAATTAGAAATGAAGCTTGAAGCACTTGAAAAAGGTGGTTATGAGCATTTCATGTTAAAAGAAATTTATGAGCAACCACGTTCAATCGCAGATAGTATGCGTGGACGTTTTGACGCAAAAACAGGATCAGTTCGATTAGGTGGAATTAGTGAGTTTGAAAAGAAAATGACAAATGCAAAACGCATTATCATTGTAGCTTGCGGTACTTCTTGGCATGCTGGTTTGGTTGCTGAATATTTAATTGAAGATTTAGCACGTATACCTGTTGAAGTTGAATATGCCTCTGAATTTCGTTATCGTAACCCAATAATTTACGAAGATGATATTGTACTAGCCATTTCTCAAAGTGGTGAAACTGCTGATACACTTGCAGCTATTGAATTAGCAAAAAGTAAAGGAGCAACAATTTTTGGAATTTGTAATGTTGTTGGTTCAAGTATTCCTCGTGCTACTCATGCTGGATCTTACACACATGCCGGACCAGAGATTGGCGTAGCATCAACAAAAGCATTTACAGCACAGGTTACAGTGTTAACGTTGCTAGCATTACAAATTGCTCACAAACGTGGAAGTATAACTGAATCACGATTCCGTCAGTTATTAAATGAATTAGAACGCATTCCGAAAAAAGTTGAAATTGCTTTAAAGGCAAACGACAAGATTCAAGAAATTGCTAAACAATTTAAAGATGTACATCACTTCTTATATTTAGGTAGAGGATATGGCTTCCCAGTAGCTTTAGAAGGCGCTTTAAAACTGAAAGAAATATCTTATATCCATGCAGAAGGTTATCCGGCAGCAGAAATGAAGCATGGGCCGATCGCATTAATCGACGAAGAGATGCCTGTGGTTGTTATCGCAACTAAGCAAGGCTCTTATGAAAAAGTGGTAAGTAATATTCAAGAAGTAAAAGCGCGGAAGGGAAAAATTATTGCAATTGTTACGGAAGGTGATGAAGTAGTAAAAGAGATGGCGGATTATGTTATCGAAATTCCAGAAACGGATGAAGTATTAGTTCCTTTAGTTAGTGTTGTACCTTTACAACTATTAGCATATCACATCGCAGTAATGCGTGGATGCAATGTTGATCAGCCAAGAAATTTAGCGAAGAGTGTTACTGTTGAATAATTAAGAATTAATTACGTTCCGAATAGCTATCGGTATAAAAATTAAGAATTAAAAAATACTAAGAAGGGTGCGGTTTGGGTTAAGCGAAAGAGCGAACCGACAATTGGATAACCGATGGAGTGAATAGAAACCACTGCCAATTGTATTTCACTTAATAGCGATTATAGCACTTAATTTGTTCAATTGTTGGTTTGTTTTGCTTACGCCTTTTTCTTTGGTTCGTTTCTTTTTATGGATGTTGCTAATTTTTTTCAAAGGTATCCATGAGCTCACAAAAGTTCGGTTTACACAAAAAAGAAATGAACAAACAAATTTGGAACATAAAATTTTAATTTTAATAAGCTAAAACTCCATAGAAAATAATTATCCCGTAGGAACTATTATGTGACGAATTATCCATAGGGGATCATTGTGTTGCGAATTACAAAAACGGAGCGATTCAGAATGAATCGCTCCGTTTTTTTTAGGACTATTTCAACAATACTTGCACCATCAAACTCCCAACTTCTTTATAATTAAACTTTTTTTCAATATCTAGAAGAGCTTGATTTTTTAATTGATTCGTGTCAATTTTTCCAGAAACTAATTTATCAATTTTTTGAGCTAGGTCGGATGCGTTTTCAGTTTCGAAAAGCAATCCATTTATATTGTCATTTATTAGTTCACGATTGGGCCCTAGGCCTGAGGCTATTACTGGAACAGGAAAACTCATCGCCATCAATAATACTCCAGACTGATAAATTTCTCTATAAGGTAAAACAACACATTTAGATATCGCAAACAAAACATCTCGCTCTTCATCAGTAATATGGCGAATGATTGGAATAATTTTATCGCCTAAATTTTTACTTGATATTTGAATACTGTATTTCTCCCAATTTTCATTGCGTAATTTTCCAGCAATTATTAAATGAACATCTGTTTTGCATTGTGAAATAGCGTCAATTAAAATATCTAATCCTTTTGCTTTTTTAATCTGCCCAAAGAAAAGAATAATTGGTTTTTTTAATTTAATTAAATCAATTATTATACTATCTAAGTCAATTAGGACTTGATTATTATCTCTTAAGGATTGCAACAAAGAATCATTCGAATGATACTTTTTAAATATGGATGTAAAATTTACATGAGGAACAACACTTGGTGAATTAGCTGCTGTGGAGGAAATGCTTTTTGAAAGTTGTATTTTGCTAAATTGATTATGAACAATTCTTTTATTTGGCAAAACACCAATTACAGTTTTACGAATAATAGGAATTGTTAATGTATCCAAACTTTCTATGTCATGTACAATTGCAGCTAACTTAAACCCCATTAATTTTACGAGCGAAAACGTAAACAAATCGAACATTCCTGCACGAAAAACATGTAATATAATCCAATCGACTTTATTTTTTTTTGCATCAATTAATGCCTTGAAAAACCCAATAAAATTGCTTGTGATCGCTGCAATTTTACTTACTCCAATATTGAAAAATATTTTTTTATAATGAATCACATTTTCATTATAGTCAAAATTAGAGTAAAGAAATACTTTCGTATTATTTTCTACTAGACCATTTGAAAGTAACAAGTCATAGTAATCCATTCCAGCTTTAGCACCTACAGGATCAATAATGCAAACTCTCATAGATTAATTACAAAAATTGGATTGACTAAATTAATTATTTTATAAACTGAAAATGTTTGTTTGAACTAATTTACATTTTTGCTAGTTCAATTATTTTTCAAATTACGTTTGTAATAGTTGAGCATAAGTTTCCATTGCTGGGTATCTAAACCTTTATAAGCAATTTTCCATGTTTCAGGTGGATCGGTTGGATTCTTAACATCAAAATATGGATCCCAGAAATCAGTGTCAGACTGGTATCCATATTGCGTCCAAGACCAACCATTCTCTTCTAATACATCAACAACATCCTTCACCCATAGATCTCCTCCTTCCGACCATCTTACACTTTGAAATTCCCCAATATAGATGAGTGCATTAGTTTTATTTTGAAAATCTTTAAGAGCTTTAAAACTGTTTTTAATTAGCGATTTATCCCAGTAGGCATCATTTATTTTACCAGGATATTTGCCACCTTCTCTTGGATTTTTCTTAACTCCTTGATGAGTAAAAGGTTGAGGGAGATACATATGTGCCCCATAAATAATCTTATTGTCATTGATATTATAGCCACCAAAATTCGTATAATTTGTTGGTCGACCCCATGGCCCAGGAGTAAGTAAAAAATAGCGCTTCTGATCATATTTACGAATGGTACTCAAGGCGCGTTTAAAAAAGCCTTCTATATTATCAGGTGCCGATGATTTTAATATCCCATCTACTGCAGGTTCTCCAATTACTTCATATGCTGATAACTCATCACCTTTTTGTTTAAACCGATTTACTATTACATCAAACCTGCTAATTGCACTATCTTGGTAGGATCGGTTATCCCAAAACTCTTTTGATTTATCATTAACTTCATTATTGGGATCGATAACTAAATTATTAAAAGCAATCATACTTGTCATATTATACTTTTTTAATTCAGTAAGAATGCTATCCGCCCAATTAATTTCAGCTAAAAAAGCCGTATACGGATCAATTTTTTCACGCATTGAACGTTTATTGCCTTTAATAAAAATACGTACAAAATTTACATTTACACTTGCTAAATAAGCAATATCTGATGGTTTAGTTTTTCTTGATTCAAGGCAAACTCCTCTCCATGGCCAATTTTTTGGTAAATTTTTAGTTGGATTAGGAGCCATTATTATTTCATTAGTTTCACCCATCGATAAAGAGCTTTTCCGCCAATAATAGGTAGAGACTAAAAAGACCGTAACGAAAACAAATAGTGTTAGAATTAATTTTCTTTGCATTTTTATGGATATAGATTGATAAAGATATAAAGAATTTATTGTTTTCATTAAAATAATTGGTTAGGAATTACTGCTCTTTTACAAAGACAATCATAGAATGTTATTTATAATTTTAGGGGAGTTTCAACAGCATAAAATATTTATTAATTTGTCCTATATTTACAAACTATCTTAAAAGCGCATATTTATGGGGGTAAAAAATATTTTTATTGGATCCGAGCTGCCAAATTCTTTTGGTAATTATTTTAGATCGCGAAGATTTAAATTCCTACAAAAAAATTTTAATTTGTTAAAAAAACCTGTAAGAATTTTAGATGTAGGTGGCACTTTAACATATTGGGTAAATAGAGGTTTTGATAAACAACCAGGATTTGAGATTACACTTTTGAACATGAAGAAATCAGAATCTATACATGAAAATATTAATTATATAGTAGGCGATGCAACCGATCTTTCACAATTTGCAGACCATTCATTTGAATTGGTTTTTTCTAATTCTGTAATTGAACATCTTTTTAGTTGGGAAAGTCAAGTTAAAATGGCTAAAGAGGCAATGAGGGTTGGTAAATATTATTATGTTCAAACTCCTAATAAATATTTCATTATTGAACCGCATTATTTACTTCCATGTTTTCAGTTTTTGCCTAAGAAAACACAGCTTTTTATATTGACAAAAACTAAATTGTCACGAATGAAAAAATGGAATCCGGAAAGAGCAAAAGATTATGTGGATGAAATTCGCTTATTGTCAAAAAAGGAAATGAAGAAGCTCTTTCCTGGATGTAAAGTGTACATTGAAAGAGTATTTGGCTTGGCAAAATCATTTTCAACGCATAATTTCCCAGATTAAATAAAGTTATTTAGCAATCCATGGTGATAAATCTCTACCTATTAATTGCTGTAGTTTAAGAAGATCAGAATGATAATGATTTTTCAATTTATCGCGCATAGTTATAGATAAACTTGGAAGTGCTTTTTTACTAAAAAATAATTTTTGTACCTTAAGTTTTATTGTATCCGCAAGGAAAAATCCTAACGTCTTTCTAATTATTTTCTGAGAATATAAAGTTCTAATAAATTTATTTTTTCCAGCAGCAGTAACATTTTGATGCTGAAACTCTGAAAATCTTAATGAAGGATCGATTGATAAAAACTTGCAAATTTCTACTAATGTTTCACTAGAATTATTTATGAGGTTTTCGTGTAGAAAAATTAGAACTTGCGATCGCCCAAATACTTCAACATATCGTTTCACTTGCTCATAATATTCCCCTAGGCAAACATATTGCTGATAATAGATCCCTGTGCTTGCATCATCAGCACCATTTTCAACTATTTTATCAAAACTCTCTTTTACTAAACCCAATCCATAATCCATCTGAAAATGTGAAAACGCTCTAGCAACTGGTTCTCTTAATGAAATAATAATTTTGGCATTGGGATTAAAATTGTAGATACGTTTTGCAACATCTGGATAAAATAAATATGAAACACTTGCCTCTCCAACAGCAATTGACAAATCATTACAATTAAATAGTGATAGATACTCATGCTCATTCATTAAATTACTTTTATCATAATATAATTTCTGACTGGCGATTTCTTTATGACTAAAGTAATTGGGTTCTTTTTCGCTACTCATACAAACTTGTGGATGCTGTTGTAAGTAAGCATGCAAAGCGGTTGTTCCAGCTTTGGGTGTTCCAACAATAAAAAAGTTAGGTGTTAATTTCATTTGCTTAAAACTATTTTACTAAGGAATTCTATTTTAAAGCAATTCATATATCTAGAAGGATTGGACTAAAATTATAAATATTGATTCTCAGTTTCTTGGTTAATTTGAGTTTTATAATAATAAAGGATAGCAATTAGTAATATACTGTTCGCAGAAAAGAAAATTGTTTGACCTGCGGTAAATGAATCTAAGAAAAAAGTAAATAATCCATATTTGCATGTATGATAAAAAGCATCATCGAGGTAAAACCGTGTTACTGATACATATCGCCACCCTAAAATAAATTGACTATTAATTAGGATGGTTCCAATAAATCCTAACAAAAATATTTCACCAATTATTCCAAGATCTGCAGGGTAAAAATGTCCCATAATTCGTTCAAAACCATCTCTCCATTGCTGACTTAAATCTCCGTTTCCAAACATTGGGTTCTTTATGATATGAGGAAATACTTTAATTGCTTCTTTTTTACGAACATTAGTGGAGCTCTCAGCAGTAGATTGCCCTGAAATTACTTTGATGATAGTTTCATATTTGTCAAAATACCCTGTTAAAATTTGAGGCCCCGAACTCATTAATACAGCTAGTAGTCCTGTTGTAATGATTAAAATTGTAAATGCTGCTTTTAAGAAATACCTCTTCATTTCGTTTTGTAAAAAGTATAAACCGATTCCAGCAAATACCGTTAAGATAATGGATCTATCTTGTCGAACAAATACGATATAACTTAAAAACAGTAAGGAGGGAATC